>ERZ650309.1700-NODE-1700-length-10288-cov-4.220072_pt1 | contig 10288 bp, 7 predicted proteins | sample MGYA00376245_ERZ650309 | MGnify/ENA primary metagenome ERZ650309 (study PRJEB26733, sample SAMN07839294) | wastewater metagenome | biome: urban; feature: wastewater treatment plant; material: waste water | place: USA: North Carolina | collected 2016-04-26 ...
TGCTAAGCAAGTCATCGTGCAAAAAATCCGTGAAGCGGAGCGTGCACTGGTGGCCGATGCCTACGCACCACGTGTGGGCGAGCTGATCTACGGTGAAGTGAAAAAACAAACCAAAGACGGTTTTATTATCGACCTAGGTGACAACGCCGAAGGCTATTTGGCACGCGATGAAATGCTGCCCAAAGAGCTACTGCGCGTAAAACAGCGGATCAATGCCATTTTGTACGCAGTCAACCGTGAAGGTCGTGGTGCACAGTTGCTGCTGTCGCGTGCGCGTCCTGAAATGCTGATGGCACTGATGAAAAAAGAAGTGCCAGAAATCGCTGAAGAAATCATTGAAATCAAAGGTGCAGCACGTCAACCGGGTGTGCGCGCTAAGATTGCAGTGAAAACCAACGATCACCGAATTGATCCTGTGGGTGCGTGTATCGGTATGCGCGGTACACGGATTCAGGCGGTACAGCAAGAACTCAACGGTGAGCGGATTGATGTGGTGGTCTGGTCGGATGATCCTGCCCAGTACATCGCCAGTGCGCTTGAGCCAGCCGACGTCTCTGGCATTGTGCTCGACGAAGATGCCAAGAGTGCCGATATTATTTTTGCTGCCAGCGACCAGCTTGCGCGTGCGATTGGTACTCAAGGTCAAAACGTGCGTTTGGCTTCTGAATTGACCGGCTACAAGCTCGACATGATGCTTGAAGATGAATATCGCGCCCGTCAAGCCAACGAAGCGCAACAGTACGTTGATATGTTTACCCAGCGTTTGGATCTCGATCCAGAGTTGTCGATGGCACTGGTCGAAATGGGCTTTACCTCACTAGAAGAAGTGGCGTATGTGCCTGCCGAAACCTTTGATGAAATTGGTTTGGCTCCTGACATGGTCGAATTGCTGCAAGCCCGTGCCAAAGAAGTGGCACTTGCGGATGCCTTGCTGCAACAAGAAAGCATTCAAGATCCAAGTGATGAATTGTTGGCGCTGGACGGCATGAGCCGTGAGGTCGCCTTTGCCTTGGCAGCACGCGGTATTATCACCGTGGATGATCTTGCTGACCAAGCCATTGATGATCTTGCTGACATCGAAGATCTCGATGCACAGACTGCGGGCCGTCTTATCATGAAGGCGCGCGAAACATGGTTTAACTAAGGGGTAGCAGCGCATGGCAGAAAAAACCGTTAAAGAATTGGCACAGATGGTGCAAAAACCGGTCGAAAAGCTGCTGGAGCAACTTGCTGATGCAGGGCTGCCCCAACGGACAGCCAGCGATTTGGTGAGCGAAAGCCAACAAAGTCAATTGGTCGAATCCCTCAAGCGTAGTCATGGCCAGCAAGTTGCTGACAGCCGGATTACCTTGACCCGCAAAACCACCAGTACCGCCAAAGTGGCGAGTACCAATGGCAAAGCCAAGACCATCAATGTCGAAGTGCGTAAGCGTCAAACGTTTGCCAAGCCTGATGCTGCCAGCATCGCGGCAGAAGCACGCGCCAAAGCCGATGCTGAAGCCAAAGCACGTGCCGACATGATCGCCCGTCAAAAGGCCGAAAACGAAGCCAAAGAAAAGGCGCGTGCCGAAGCAGACGCCAAGCAGCAAGCCACGCTTGATGCAATGCGTGCCCAGCATTCGCCAGCCAAAGCTGAAGCAGGCGTCAACTCGACGGTGGTGATGAAAAAGCGCCCCACCAAAGAAGTGAAGCCACAGCCGAGCAAAAAAGACAAAGAGACGCCAGAACAACGCAAAGCGCGGGAAGCTGAAGAAGCACGTCTCAAATCGGTGGAAGAAGCAGCACGTCGCGCCGCAGCGGAAGAAGCGCAACAGCGCACGCTGGAAAAAATGCGTCAAATGGCAACCAAGTATGCCAATGGCGAAGAACCTGCGCGTGAAGTGGAAGACAACTCGCCACTCGCGCGTGGTCTGGTCGGTCGTGCCTACGAAGAGTCGTTTGAGAAAGAAAACCGCGAAATCAAGCGTGGTGTTTCTACCGGCTCGACCAACTCGCGTTCGGGCAAAGGCGGTCGTGGTGGTCGTCGTGGTCAAGAAGAGCAGACCATTCGCCCGAGCCACAAAGGGTTAAAATCCAGCCAAGCCAACAAGCATGGTTTTGAAAAGCCCGTTGAAAAACAAATCTATGACGTGCAAATCGGTGAAACGATTGTGGTGTCTGATTTGGCGCAAAAAATGGCGGTCAAAGCCCGTGAAGTCATCAAAACCTTGATGAAAATGGGTGAAGTCGTCCGCGACAGCCAGTCGATTGATCAAGCCACTGCGGCGTTGGTGGTCGAAGAATTGGGTCACAACCCGATTTTGGTCAGTGACACTGCGGTTGAAGACAACCTGATCGAAGCGGCGGGCAAAGATCGTGGCGACGAGAAGACCCGTCCGCCGGTGGTCACCATCATGGGTCACGTTGACCATGGTAAGACCTCGCTGCTCGACTACATCCGTCGTGCCAAAGTTGCCGCAGGCGAAGCCGGTGGCATTACTCAGCATATCGGTGCGTATCACGTCGAAACCGAAAAAGGCGTCATCACCTTCTTGGATACACCCGGTCACGCCGCGTTTACCTCGATGCGTGCGCGTGGTGCCAAAGCCACCGATATCGTGGTGATTGTGGTGGCTGCCGACGACGGCGTGATGCCACAGACCGCTGAAGCGATTGATCATGCGCGTGCCGCGGGCACCCCGATCATCATCGCCGTCAACAAAATGGACAAAGAGTCCGCCGATCCTGATCGTGTGCTCAATGAGTTGGCGGTCAAAGGTGTCAACACCGAGCTGTGGGGCGGTGACACGCCTGTGGCCAAAATCTCTGCCAAAACAGGGATGGGCGTTGACGAGTTGCTCGATTTGATCAGCATCCAAGCTGAACTGATGGAGTTGACCGCTTCTGACGAAGGCGCGGCGCAAGGTGTCGTGGTTGAAGCCCGTATCGACAAAGGTCGTGGTGCAGTCGCGAGCTTGTTGGTACAAAAAGGCACGCTCAATGTGGGTGATTTGGTATTGGCCGGTGAGTTCTATGGTCGCGTCCGCGCCATGAACGACGAAACTGGCAAACCGATCAAGACCGCAGGCCCATCGATTCCGGTCGAAATTTTGGGTCTGCCCGATGCGCCCAACGCAGGCGACGAATTCTTGGTGGTGTCCGACGAGAAGAAAGCCCGTGAAGTGGCTGAATTCCGTGCCACCCGTGAGCGTCAAAAGCGTCTGGAACGTCAAGCTGGTATGCGTCTGGAAAATATTTTCGCGCAGATGGGCAAAAAAGACGTTCCCACCGTCAACATCGTCCTCAAAACCGATGTGCGTGGTTCGCTCGAAGCCCTCAGCAGTGCGCTCAACGACCTCTCCGTCGATGACGTGCATGTGCGCGTGATTGGCTCAGGCGTCGGTGCGATCACCGAATCTGACGTGAGCTTGGCCGAATCGACCAATGCCGTGTTGCTCGGCTTCAACGTGCGTGCTGATACCGCAGCGCGTCAGAAGTGTGATCAAGATGGCGTCGATTTGCGTTATTACAGCGTCATTTATGAGCTGATTGATGATGTGAAAGCGGCCATGAGTGGCATGCTTGCACCTGAGCACCGTGAAAACATCTTGGGTGTGGCGCAAGTCCGTCAGGTATTCCGTTCAAGCCGCTTTGGTGCTGCTGCCGGTTGTATGGTGATGGAAGGCACGATTTATCGTAACCGTCCGATCCGCGTCTTGCGCGATGGTATTGTGGTGTTCCAAGGTGAATTGGAATCGCTGCGCCGTCACAAAGACGATGTCAACGACGTGCGTGCGGGCATTGAGTGTGGTTTGGCGGTCAAAGGCTACAACGACATCAAAGAACTCGATCATATCGAGGTTTATGAAGTCCAAGAAATCAAACGCACCCTGTAATTGGGGTGAGGAGAGTGGACGATGAGTCAACGCCTCAAACGGATGGCAGATCAGGTTCAGCGTGAGCTGGCTGATCTGATTCGGATGGAGATCAAAGACCCCCGTTTGGGTGGTCTGGTCACCATCTCGAGCGTCAAAATCAGTCCGGATTTGGGCTACGCCGATATTTACGTCACCGTGATGGGACGTGAGCTTGGCGATGATCAAACCGAAACCGCACATCACGCCAGCCTTGAGGTGTTGCGTGGTGCGGCAGGGTTTTTGCGTGCAGAGTTGGGCAGACGGATTAAAACCCGTTTTACCCCACGTTTGCGCTTTCACTACGATACAGTGACCGCGCATGGCAACTACATGACCCAATTGATCAGCAAAGCCATGTCGGATGTGAGTCCCGAAACCGATCAGCCTGATCCATCATGATGGATCGGATGTGAGATCAAAAACCGTCTGCTTGCAGGCGGTTTTTTTTAGCGAGTCATTAAACCTTTAATCCGTGAGTCATAGCCCGCATGAGCGCCATGATCAAGCTGGGTCAAAATTCGGTTGTCTCCAACGAGTCGTCTGATCCCTGTTTGTAGGGGATTGGGCGCGGCGTTGTAGGCGGCTTGTACCCAATTGAGATATTCAGGGACAGCCACAAACAAACGCGGTTTGTGCAGTGCGCCTACAATCGCCGCAGCAACTTGCTCAGGCGTCACCGCAGGTAAGCCACGACCTGCTTGATCTGTACCCGAAGTCAATTCAGTCAAGACTTTAGAGGGCATAATCGCAGTAAAGTGTACGCCCGAATCACGGTACTCTCCGGCAACGGCTTCAGTCATCCCCACCACCGCAAATTTGGTGCCGCTATAAATCGCCGCACCAGGGAGGGCAAAGCGCCCAGCAAGCGATGCGGTATTGATGATATGGCCACGACCACGCGCCAACATACGCGGGAGGGCGGCTTGCATGCCATGAATCACCCCACGAAAATTGATGTCGATTTGGGTGTCGGCAAGGGCAGGGTCTTCATCCAAAAAATAACCCATCGGCATAATACCCGCATTGTTGATCATCACATCAAGCGTGCCGAGCTGTGCTTCAGCAGCATCAACAAACGCTTGTACTGAGGCACGATCACGCACATCGACATGACAGGCCACTGCACCAATCTGTGCGGCGGCCTGTTTTGCCACCTCCAGATCAATATCACCAATACACACCTTGGCACCTTGTGCAATCAAGGCTTTGGCGGTGGCCAAGCCAATCCCACGACCTGCGCCAGTAATCGCCACGACACGACCTTGTAGATTCATCATGTTTATCCTGTCTTAAATTTGCGAGATACCTCGGCCGTTGAGCAGCGTTCGGTAGGGTTTTGGAATAACTTGTCACTAACGGAATGACTTGTCAAAGGCCGAAAAGTTCGTTTTTGGTCTGGCTTCGCGTATGATTTGGCCATGAGCACTCAAGCCCCCCTATCGCGTGCCGAGCGACATCGGCAACAACTGCGCACCGAGATTGTGGATGCTGCTTTTGTCGAATTTTCCGAACGTGGCTATCACCAGACCGCAATTGCCGATATTGCACAGCGTCTGGGGATGGGTCATGGTACGTTTTATCGGCATTTTGCCAATAAACGCGACATCCTTGAGCATGTGATCGACGATACCGTCAGCAAACTCCAAGCGGTGCTTAGTGCTGAAAATGCGCCATCGGTGGTGACCTCGCTGGCAGAGTATCGGGAGCAATGCGAGCGGATTTCGGCACGTTTTCAGGAGTTTGCAATCTCCAATCCGCGAGCCATCCGGCTACTCTTGCTAGAGGCGACCTCGATTGATCCGCAAATGACCCAGCGCGTCCTGAGCTTGATTGACATGGGCGGGGCGTTTACCGCGACGTATCTCAAAAATGGGGTAGAGCGCGGTTTTTTTCGTGCTGATCTCGATGTCGAACAGACTGGTCATGCCATTACAGGGTTGATCATGTCGGGCATCTTGCGTTATTTGTCTGCGCCCGACAATCTCGACGCACTAGCGCGCTATGGTGATGCGGTGATTGATTTGCTGGTAGCAGGCATGGCGGCTCAAGGGTGATCGACAAACCACTGCAAATAATCAGCGCGTTCGCGTGTGTAGGTGAGCAAGCACAAGTTGAGGTGGTTTTGATAATATGGTGAGCTGGCTGATTCATGGGTTTCAAAAGCGCAGCCGCTGTTTTTCAGGCTGATCCAATCACGCTGCGCTCTGATCAACTGTTCGCTGGGTTTGACCAACCAGTTGCCGCCGACTTCATCGGCTTTGAGGCGTTTGAGCAAGATTTGATAGGCTTGATTGAGCCGTACATCCGCATCGGTCAGTAAGCGCGTCACACAGCGATCCATGTCTGCTGGGGTAGTGTTTTGCGGACATTGTAAACTGGCATATGGTTGATGTAGTTTAAAATAATCCATCGGTGAGGGGCTAGGGGCAGCAGTCGCCACCCCAAGCCAGCAGATGCTGAGCAACAGGAAGTGTTTCATACGGTTGCTGCTGAGGTCACTGCGCTGATCTGTACCGGAATGCCATTGAGTACCGCATTGCCCGACAGCTCATCAAGCAACAACTCATCGGTCAGGTCATTCATACTCACACCGGCGTGTTGCTCAGCAATCGACCAGCGCGTGCCTTGGCGATGGTGCCCCCAACCATGCGGCAAACTGACCACACCTTGCATGACTTGATCACTCACTTCTGCTTGCGCACGGACGCTGCCCACGCGCGAACCAATCTCGACCCATTCGCCGTGTGTAATCCCATACGCTGCTGCATCTTGCGGATGAATGATCAAGGTACAACGTGGTTTGCCTTTGACCAAGCGTTGACTGTTGTGCAGCCAAGAGTTGTTGCTGCGCACATGGCGGCGTCCGATCAGTTGTAGCGGATAATTTTGGCGATTCGCTTGTGCCTGTTTGCCAAAAAAGTGCTGCTCCAAGCGCGACAGATCGGTCATAAAATAATCAAAAGCCAGATGGATCTGTTTATCTTTGTGCCACAGCTTTTCGGGCAGATGAGATTTGAGTGCCCCCAAATCAATGCCTTGAGGATTGGCTTTGAGTTTGGCAAGGCTTAAACCGTGATGTAGACGGGTTTTGTGACCGTATTCACCACTTCTGAGCAGACCATCAATCAGTGCCGCAGGGCCTAGCTCACGGATGGCAAAGTTGCCAAATTTGCGTAGGAGCGGTGATTTGAGCTGCATGCGTAGCGCCAAGTCGATGTAAATCTGCCAGTCTTGGCGTGCTTCGCCTTGTGGGGGAAACAGCGCATTTGACCATTTGGCGGTGTCGCGGATGGCAAGATTGTGAAACACAATGTCGTAATGATCGCGTTCAAGTGGCCCCACAGGAGGCAAAATGATATCGGCATGACGGTTGGTTTCATTGATATAAAAATCAACGCTGACCATAAATTCGAGTTCTTCGAGCGCACGATCAAGCTGTGCGCCATTGGGGGTAGACAGTACCGGATTACCTGCCGCCACAATTAAAGCTTTGATTTGTCCATCGCCTTCGGTGAGGATTTCCTCTGCCAAACAAGCGACCGGCAACTCACCGGTAAACTCTGGCAAACCGCGCACTCGCGAGCGGTATTTGCCAATATGACCACGTCCAGACTGCCCCAAAATATCCACCGCAGGGGTGGGGAACATCAAGCCGCCACGCTGATCGAGCCGACCAGTCAAGATGTTGAGCAACATGATCAAATATTGGGTGAGCGTGCCAAAGGCTTGGACTGATGCGCCCATCCGGCCATAGCACACCGCACGTTTGGCATGGGCAAACTCATGGGTCAGCCGTTCAATCGTTTCCACCGAAATGCCGGTCAGTTCGCTGACCCGCTCTGGTGGATAAGGCGCGACAAAGTGGCCGACCTGATCCCACGCAGGAGTAAACGCCGCCACATGATTGGGGCGTACCCAACCTTCACGGTGCAACACATGCAACATGCCCAGTAACAGCAGTGCATCGGTCGCCGGACGGATAAAATGATGTTGTGATGCAATCTCTGCGGTTTCGGTGCGGCGAGGGTCGATCACCACCACTTGACCGCCACGCGCTTGCACCGCTTTGAGCCGTGCTTTGACATCAGGCGCACTCATCATGCTGCCATTGGACGCTAGCGGATTGCCGCCAATCATCAAAAAGTAATCGGTATGATCGAGATCGGGGACGGGAATATACAAATAATGCCCAAACAACTGATACGACACGATGTGGTGTGGCAGTTGATCAACCGAGGTCGCCGAAAACTTGTTTTTAGTCCGCAAACCTTTGAGAAACATCAAGCCAAACAGCAGGGTGCCCATATTGTGCGCATTGGGGTTGCCCAAATAGGTCGCCACCGCATCACGGCCATATTGTTTTTGGATACGCTTGAGTTGGCTGGTCACGGTTTTGAGCGCATCGTCCCAACTGATCCGCTCCCAACCATCAGGCGTGCGGCGGAGCGGATGCCGAATCCGTTCAGGGTCTTCATGCAAATCTTTGAGTGCCACCGCTTTGGGGCAAATGTGTCCACGGCTAAACGGATCGCGTTCATCACCGCGGATCGACACGATTTGCAGCCCTTCGGTTTTGATTTCAATCCCACACATCGCCTCACACAGCGTACAAGTACGGTAATGGGTGTGCTGACCAGTCGCATGGCGTGACAGCTCAGGTTGATTGAAGGGCAGATGAGAATGAATTGGCATGTTGTTATTCCACTGGCAATGGCGCGTGCTGTGCTCCGACTGTACGCCGATTTGCCACAAATTGCATGTGCATGACGGCTCAGTCAAGCAGTGCAATCTGTTAAAATCAGATCAAGCAAGATGATGAGTTGATGGCTGATGCAGCCCAAAGTGAAGATTAAACGTCGCCGCCTGAGTGGTGTATTTTTGCTCAATAAACCGCTGGGAATTAGTTCAAATGCCGCCTTGCAAAAGGTGCGTTGGCTGTACCGTGCCGACAAAGGCGGTCATACCGGTGCGCTAGATCCACTCGCAACTGGTTTACTGCCGATTTGTTTGGGCGAAGCCACCAAGTTTTCGCATTATTTGCTGGATGCCAACAAAAGCTATCAGACGATGGTGCAATTGGGGCGCACCACCACCACTGCCGATGCAGAAGGCGAAACGTTGCGCGAGCGGCCTGTCCCAGCATTGACGACAGCGTTGATCGAGTCGGTGTTGGCGCAGTTTCGCGGTGACATCATGCAAGTGCCGCCGATGTATTCAGCCCTCAAAAAAGATGGTCGCCCTTTGTATGAGTTGGCACGGCAAGGCATTGAAATTGAGCGTCCGGCGCGTCCCGTCACCATTTTTAAATTAAGCCTGATCGACTTTAGCGCCGATCAACTGACCCTTGAGGTGAGTTGTAGCAAAGGCACCTATATCCGTACCTTAGCGGAAGATATTGGTGAAGTGCTCGGCTGTGGCGGGCATGTGGCCAAACTGCACCGTACCCAAACGGGGCTATTTCATCTCGATGAAACCCTGCCCATTGAGTATCTTGAGTCACTCGACGAAGACGCCCGTGATGCGTTGCTGTTGCCGACCTATGCCGCTGTCGCAGATTTTCCGCGCATTGATCTCAATGATGGCGAAGATTTTTATTTTGGTCGTGGTCAAGCGGTGATGGTCGATGCAGCGCAAGGCGAGGCGCTAGCCTTTGCACATGGTAAGTTTTTGGGGCTAGGGCGGGTGGATGACGAACGTCAATTTCATCCCAAACGCTTAATTGTGGACTAAAAGGAATCCGCTGATGGGACATGATCACGCGCATCATCACGAACGCACCAATGAAAAACGGCTGTGGTGGGCATTCATGCTCACTGCCACGTTTTTGGTGGTGGAGGTGATTGGGGCGCTGATCACGGGGAGTTTGGCACTGCTGTCCGATGCCGCGCATATGTTTACTGACACCGCAGCCTTGGCGATTGCCCTCGCTGCGGTCAGGCTGGCGCGTCGTCCTGCCGATGATCAGCGTACCTATGGCTATTATCGTTTTGAGATTTTGGCCGCAGCCTTCAACGCGATCTTATTGTTTATGGTGGCGATGTACATTTTGTACGAAGCGTGGCAGCGGATCGGTAACCCTCCAGAGCTGCACACCGGCGGCATGCTGATCATTGCGATTGCGGGTCTATTGGTCAATCTGATTGCAGTGAAACTGTTGATGGGTGGACAGCACGACAGCCTCAACGTGCGTGGGGCATATCTAGAAGCGCTCGCTGATTTGATCGGCTCAGTTGGCGTCATTATTGGCGCACTGGTGATTTGGCTGACCCATTGGTGGTGGGTGGATTCCATCATTGCGGTGGGGATCGGTTTGTGGGTATTGCCACGTACATGGGTGTTACTGCGCGATAGCCTGCATATTTTGCTCGAAGGCGTACCGACCAATATCGATG
>ERZ650309.1701-NODE-1701-length-10286-cov-5.911543_pt1 | contig 10286 bp, 10 predicted proteins | sample MGYA00376245_ERZ650309 | MGnify/ENA primary metagenome ERZ650309 (study PRJEB26733, sample SAMN07839294) | wastewater metagenome | biome: urban; feature: wastewater treatment plant; material: waste water | place: USA: North Carolina | collected 2016-04-26 ...
CCTCCCCCCATCTGCTGCCGGCCACGGACGCGCCTGCCGCCAGCCACGGAACGGAGTCTGTCACCGTGCCCTACGCAAACCTCACCACGGACGGTGCCCGCATCCTCGTCGTCGACGATGCCCCCGACGCGATCCACCTGATCGACGGACTGCTCAGCCCGCACTACCACGTGCATGTCGCCTGCAACGGTACCAGCGCGCTTGGCATCCTCGCCGGGCCGCTGCCGATCGACCTGATCCTGCTCGACGTGGTCATGCCCGACCTCGACGGCTATGAGGTCTGTCGCCGGCTGCGCGCGCTGCCGGGACGCGAGGACGTGCCGGTGGTGTTCCTGACCGGCAACCGCGACCCGGCCTCGGAAGCCACCGGTTTCGCGGCCGGGGCCAACGATTTCGTCAGCAAGCCGGTCAGCGCCCCGGTACTGCTCGCGCGCGTGCGCACGGTCCTCGGCTGCATCACCCCGCACGCCGGGGACGTCACGCTGCAGGCCCGCCACGGCGCGGTCACGGTCGGCGGTGCGGTCCCCTTCGAGGAGATCGACAAGATCCTCACCTGCGTCGCGGCGACCCGCGGCGTGCAGAAGGTACACAGCCAGCTCGACCCCGCGCAGACCGTGGATCTGGATCCCGCGCAGCACGGGACCTCCAGGAACTGAAGGGACAACCTGGCGGCTCGCGAGCCGGGCGCCGGTGCCGTTCCCCCGCGCATCGCGCGCACAGCGACCCCGCCGCCCGGACGGGGAACCGGCTCGGCGCATGCCCGACGGAGCGCCGCTTGTCTTCGAGCTGCTCACCGGCCAGCACCCGCTGCCGCCCGCCCGCACCGCCGCGGACGCGATCAGCGTGCTGCTGCACGCGGCGCCGCGCCTGGCGCTGCTGGGCGCGCACCCGACCCTGCGGCCGGTGGTCGAGCGGCTGCTGGCGCGCGCCCCGCACGAGCGCTACGCGGACGCAGAGCAGGCGCTGCGCGCTCTCATGCAAGCATGCAACCTGCCGCTGCCTGCAGAGTCCGCGGAGGTGCGGGAGAGCTTCCTGCACTCCGCAGACTTCGTCGGGCGTGACGCGGAGTGGGCGCGGCTGCGCGCGGCGCTGGACCGCGTGATGAGCCAGGGCAGCGGCGACGCCTGGCTCGTCGCTGGCGAGAGCGGCGTCGGCAAGTCGCGCCTGGTCGACGAGCTGCGCACCTACGCGCTGGTCCAGGGAGCGCTGGTCGTGCGCGGCCAGTCGGTCTCCGCGGGCGGCAGCGCCTACCAGGCGTGGCAGGAGCTCCTGCGCCCGCTGTGCCTGTACGTCCCGCTGACGGAGCTGGAGCGCAGCGTCATGGCGTCGCTGGTGCCGGACGTCGGCGCGCTGCAGCGCTGCAGCGTGGAGCCGCCGCCGCCGCTCGAGCCGCAGGCCGCGCAGGCCCGCCTCTTCGCCGTGGCCGTCAGCGTGCTGCGGCGCAGCCCGCGCCCGCTGCTCCTCATCCTGGAGGACCTGCACTGGGCGGCGCCCGAGAGCATGGCCCTGCTCCAGCGCCTGCTCGCGGCGCTGCCGGATCGCCCGCTGCTCGTCCTGGCCACCTACCGCGACGACGAAGCCCCCACCCTGCCGGCGCAGCTCCAGGCCATGCACCCGCTCAAGCTGCACCGCATCACCGCCCCCGAGATCGCCCGCCTCACCCGCTCGATGCTGGGCCCAAACGGCGCCCGACCGGAGCTGGTGGAGCTGTTGGAGAGGGAGACGGAAGGGAACGAAGAAATAAAATACGACGATTCGCATGAAACCTCCCACATTTCATGCGGATAGGCCCAGAACAGCCGTCGGTTACATACGTGTAAGCACGCAGGAGCAAGCCCAGGAAGGGGTGAGCTTAGACGCACAACGCGATAAGCTCAGGGCATACTGCAAAGCGATGGGCATCAAGCTCGTCGAGGTATTTGCAGATGAGGGTGTTTCAGGCGGCACCATGGAGCGACCTGGCCTGCATCAGGCGCTCCGGGCGCTGAAGCGAGGACGAGCGGATACCCTCGTAGTCGTCAAGCTGGATCGACTGACCCGATCGGTCAAAGACCTCTGCTTGCTGGTAGAGGAGTATTTCTCAAAAGAACAGCATGATCTGATCTCGGTCTGCGGCATGGTGAATACGCATACGGCGGCTGGCCGGCTGATGATGCTCAACCTTGCGAACTATGCGCAGTACGAGCGCGAGCTCATCGCCGAACGGACGCGCGAGGCTATGCAGCACATGCGAGCGCAGGGCATCCGATTAGGCGTCGCGCCCTACGGGTACAAGCATTCTCTCCAGTTGGACGATAAGGGGCGGCGGGTGTTGGTGCCGGTCCCCGCCGAGCAAGAGATCATCAAGCAAATCGTTCGCCTGCACGCGGAGGGGCAGCCGCTCTTGACCATCGCTCGCACGCTCAACGAGCAAGGCATCCCGGCCCGTCGAGGCGGGCCTTGGCGTGCGCGCCTCCTCGGCGTGATTCTGGAGCGCGAGGGGCACCATGCACGGCAGCGCTTCAAAAAGACGCCCGCCCTGCCGTGCGTCTTCGACAAGGCGCAGGCTGCTGAGCGCGCGCGCACGCTTCGCGCGCAGGGGCTCAGCTTGCGCGGAATCGGCCGTAAGCTCGGGAAAGAGGGCCTGAGCCCTCCGCGGGCTAAGACGTGGCACGCTGCGACCGTCGCAGAATTGCTGCTGTACCGGAGGGAGGCGGATGCGGTCAGTGCCGCTGAGCGGGCGCGTGAGCTGCGCCAGGAAGGGCTGTCTCTGCGCGAGATTGCAAGTCAGCTCGTGCAGGAAGGCCACCGGCCTACCCGAGGGGGACGATGGTACGCTGCCTCCGTCTCAGCCTTGCTCTGCCAGAGCTAGTCAGCCTCGGGCGCTGTGGCGTTCTCTCCAGAGCCTGGAGTCAGGGTGCAGTCGGAAGAGAGTGCAGAGGCCGTAGCCCGCCTCTACATCCTCGTCTTCCTCGTCGTCGGAGTTGTCTGACACCTTGAAGTGCAGCCCGCTCGTGTCGAGTCCTACTTTCTCAACAGCGCCCTCCTCGAGGGCGTCTACTTTCCGCATAAGCGAGATAGCCAAGTACTTGGCGGCGCTGCGGTGCTCCCCTGCGCCCTTGCCGCTCGAACCGTGAGCGTCGATCAGTGCCCGACGGAGATCGTCCCGTAGCTTGTTGAGGATCTGATAGGCGGTGAGAAAGCCTGCCCTCGGTGGCTTGGACTTTCCGGGGTTGGCCTGCTGAAGGACGCGGATGATGTCTGCGACTACTTCCTCGACGTTGTAGCTCATTCCGTCTCCGCCTTTCGTCTCAGAGAGGCGCGGATGCTGCGCTCAGGTCCGCGCTTCTTTCTCGTCGCCGCTCTCTCGCTGTAGCTCCTCCAGCAGCATCCCGATCGCCACCCGGATCACCTCGGCGTTGCCGACGCTGGCGCGATGCCAGCGCTTGGCCAGCAGCTTACCGGCGCGCTCGAGCTGTGCCTTCTCGCCGTCGCTGAGGCGGACGGTCGTCATGTGCGGCCGAGAGGTCTCCGGCGGGTCGGGGATGCGGGGTGCCACGCGCGAACTATGGCCAAACCCCGCCTCGATGGGAAGCGCGTCACCGTCGAAATACCGAATGATATTCGACATGTATTTCACAATGAAATACAAACTAGAGGTCGCTTCAACCAGGAGAGCCGCCATGTCTCACGCCTCGACGATCGCCGTATCCCTCGACCTCACCGACGTCAAAGAACGTTTCGTTCAAGGCTGGATCCACCGGGCTCACACGGGCCGCTGGCCGCTGTGGCGCATGCTCGACCTGCGCCGCGAGGGCCGCGTGCTCTACGAGCTGGCCGAGTGGCGCCCGAATCGCCGCACGGCTGCGGCGCGGACCTTCACGGTCCTCCGCTGGGACCTCGACGCGGTAGGCGTGTCCTGGCGCGACTTCCGCTCGCTGGCGAAGGCACGGGCCGGCTTTCGCGCCGGGTTCTGAGCGCTGTGTAGACGCTGCCGCTCCCCGCTGCCCACCTGCCCTTGCTCCGCCGCCTGTGCAGCCCGTAACCTGATCGGGTGTCACCCGAGCGCCAAGGCTGGCGCCAGGGCTGACATCAGATCTGACACCAGGGGGGACTGTATGAGGACCGTCGCGTTCTACAACAATAAGGGCGGGGTCGGTAAGACCACGCTCGCCGTTCATCTGGCGCTCCGAGCCGCGGGGCAACACCGCCTGCGCACCGTCGCCATGGGCCTCGACCGGCAGGGCGATATGCTGCGCTGGCTGTCAGGCGGCAACCTGTCCATCGGCGACGGCTCGATCTACGAGCACAGCCCGAACCTGACCGCCGTGTACTCGCCGAACCAACCGCCGAGCGTCCGGCTCAACGCGGACCTGTGCGTCATCGACGCGCCGCCCAGCCTGGCGCTGGCCGCACGCATCCAGACCGACCTGTGGTGCGTGCCCGTCGATGGGCGCCTTGCGCTGGAGGATCTGCACAACGCGCTGCCCGACCTGCACGCCAGCAACGCCAAGATCATGGTCGTCATCAACCGGGCCGAGTCAGGCGGAGCACGCACGCTCGCGGCGCTCAAGAAAGCGTGCAGCCGGACCCCGCGGATCGCGGTCTGGGAGGAGGCCGTGCCGGACTCGCCGGCCATCAAGCGCGCGGCCGAGTACTACCAGGCTGCGTGGGATGTGCCCTACGGCGAGACCTCGAACGGCAGCAAGATCCTCAAGAAGCTGAGCGACGGCATCGTGCAGACCCTCGGGGTCGGGGGTCGCCGATGAGCGAGCGCAAGCGAGGGGGCCTCGACTACACGCCGCGCGCCTTCCCGGGCGCGCGCGATCCGGATGGCCCCGCGCCCGACCTTGAAGACAGGCTGGCCAAGCTGGGCCTTGTGGAGCGCGAGGGTGCCAAGGATGTCCGCGCTGACGCCAGCGCTGGCGCCAACCCCGGCGCCAAAAAGCGCAGCACGCTTGAGTACACGCCGCAGGCGTTTCCGGGCGCGCGCGACCCGGACGGTCCAGCGCCGGGTTTGGAAGACCGGCTCGTGCAGATGGGCCTGGCCGAGCGCATCGAGCCGATAGCCGCCGAGCCGGGCGCCAGGCATGACGCCGGCTACACGCCGCCGCCCGCTCGCACTGAACGAGCCGCCGCGCAGCCTGTCCCGCCAGCGGCAAGCCCGGCACGGGTCCAGCGCGAGCCCGCGCCGCCGCGTCTGGCGCCCAGCGCGGTGTCACCACCACGACCGCGGCGCGAGCGGACCGCGCCAGTTCCTGAGCCGAGCGCCCAGGCTCCGCTGTTCATCGAATGCCCCGAGCCCATCCGTGTGCCGCTGGCGACTGCGGCACCGCCGCCTGTGGTCGCTATCGAGACAGCTCTGCCAGCGAGGCCGGCGGCAACCCCGCCGCGCCCTGTCCCCCCGGAGCCCATGCCGCGCCCGCTGCCTGTGGTCCTCACTGGCGCCCCGGCTGGCGCCAGCCATGACACCCGCCCAGCCGCCAAGCCGGCCAGCCGCGCAGCGCAGGCCAAAGACCGGCTGAAGCAGCTTCCTGAGAAGGAGACGCGGATCCGTCGATCGGTTCGCTTGGCTGCCACCGTAGACGCCAAGCTGCAGGATCTGGCTCACCTGCGCGGGCTCGACCTCAACACGGCGGTCGGCGTGGCCATCGTGCAGGATTGGATGGCGTGCTTTGGGTTGGGAAACCAACCGCGAGATCGATAGCCCAGCACAAAGAAGAAATCCCCTCTTGACAATGAACAAAAGCTGCTTACTCAAGCTGAGACATGTCTAGAGATCTGCCGAGCTTGAAGGAGTCCGCATCGCCGAAGAGCGTACCGATTGAGGCTGGCCTATTTGCTGGAGATATGGCCGGCCTCGACGCGGTCATGAAATCATCGTCCTTCGCGGACATGGCTCAGCGGATGGTCGGCCTCGATGCGCTCGCCCTGAAGTCCTCGTCCTTCATGGATGCGGCCAGGAACTCGGTCGGCCTCGATGCGCTCGCCCTGAAGTCCTCGTCCTTCACGGACGTAGCCCAAAAGTCGCTCAGCCTCGATGCAGCCCTCATGAAGTCCTCAGCCTTCATGGACACGGCGCGGATGGTCGGCCTCGGTGCGGTGGCGCTGCCGGCCTCTGGATTTGATTCTATCGTGCGGCAGATACTGGGGCTCGATAGGGCTATACCTTCCTTAGGCAAGGACCAATCCATCTCACCGGCGAGACTGGCATATATCGAGAGTTCATATGGCTCGGTGTTGCCAGCCCAGTCTCTACCCAAAAGTAGCGGCAGAAGATTTAAGACCGTTGGCAGTGAGCCCACCAAGAACGGATTCCTGAGCGGGGAACTACGACGAGATACGCTTCTGAATGAAAGCCTGGTAACACATGCAAAAAGCGTAGCAATCGAAGATGTGTCTGCACTCCGCGAGCTGATCAAACAGCTTCAAGCGCAACTTACGGAGCAGATGCGTAGAACGGACACAATGAATGCAGATATTGTGGTCGTTCGTTCCCTTACAGAATGGAATTTACATCATAATTCCCCAAATCTTCTCACTCCCCAATGGCAGTTATTCATTAAAATTGTTATAGTCAATGTCATTCTGACAATCATTAATGTGGCGACATCAATAGGTTGGGACATCATCAAGTACACGTACTACCCCCACCTCAAGTAGCAACCGAACACATACAAGGTGCGCGGGCCGTATAAGGCGCTGCGGTTTTCGCTGGCAGCCAATACTGACCAAATGCGCTCCCAACAATGCCATTCCTACGCCTTCACCGACGAGCACGAAAAAAGTGCTTGAAGGGAACCTGTCAAGCACACAGTTGCGGGCCGTCGGTGGGGGTGTTGTAACGGGGGCGGGCTGGGGTGTTGGATCCGGGTGGGTGCGTAGGGTTGGCTACCTCGCCGACCTTGTCGCACCGCGAACCTTGAACTGCGGCAAGCTGTGCGCTGGCGGATGGCACAGTATTTCGCCCAGAGAGCCAGTTTTTTGAATTGCTGCAACCGCTGCTTTTGAAAACGCCTCGCCGAGGCTGCATAGCGGCATGCGAGGCTTGTAGCAAATTCCTCCATCGAATATGGCCCGCTTAAGCAAGGAGCGGACCCATGTGCATGCACCGGCCCAAAATGACCCCCGATTCCGGACCAAAGTGACCGCCGATTCCGGTGCAAGTGGACCGTCGATTCCGGTCCAATTGGACCCGACTCAGCCGTACTAAGCGCGCAGCGATCCGGCGGGTTCCTTCTAGCCTCGCGCTCCTCTCTTGTCCGAGGAGCCGATGGCCCGCGAGCGAACCCCGATGCGCAAGTCCCGTGAGATCCTCCGTCAGAGCCTGTCTCTGCGCCTGCCCTATGAGCTGGTCGAGCAGAGCCTGGGCATCAGCCACGGCCTGGTCTGCCGCACCCTGAAGAAGGTGCGCGAGCGCGGCCTCACCTGGCCCGATCTGGAGCCGCTGTCCGACGACGAGCTGGAGGCGCTCCTGTACGGTCCGCGCTCCGCCGTCCCCTCTGCCGCGCCGCTTCCGGACTGGCCGCTTATCGAGGCCGAGCTGCGCCGCCCCGGCGTCACGCTCCTTCTGCTCCATCAGGAGTACCGCCAGCGGCACCCCGAGGGCCTTGGCTACTCCCAGTTCTGCGAGCACTACCGCCGCTTCCGTCGCCGCCGCCCGTTGCTCATGCGCCAGCAGCACGCCGCCGGCGACAAGCTCTTTATCGACTACTCCGGCAAAAAGCCCGCCTACTTCGACCCCGACACCGGCGAGCGCATCGAGTGCGAGCTGTTCGTCGCCGTGCTGGGCGCCTCCAACCTCACCTACGCCGAGGCCACCGCGACCCAGCGCCGCGAGGACTTCCTGCGCAGCCACACGCGCGCCCACCGCTTCTTGGGCGGCGTCCCACGCCTGTGGGTCCCCGACAACCTCAAGAGCGCCGTCACGCGCGCCTGCCGCTACGAGCCCACGCTGCAGCGCGACTACGAGGAGCTGGCGCTGCACTACGGCGCCGCCATCATGCCGGCGCGCCCCTACAAGCCGCGCGACAAGGCCAAGGTCGAAGTCGGCGTCCAGATCGCCCAGCGCTGGCTCCTGGCGCGCCTGCGCGACGTGCGCTGCTTCTCGCTGCAGGAGCTCAACGAGCACATCGCGCGCCTCTTGCAGGAGCTCAACGACCGCCCGATGCGCGTGTACCAAAAGAGCCGCCGCCAGCTCTTCGAAGAGCTGGAGCGCGCGCACCTGCGCCCGATGCCCGCGACGGAGTGGGAGCTGTGCGAGACGAAGGAGGCGCGCGTGCACCTGGACTACCACGTCGCCTTCGAAGGGCATCTGTACTCGGTTCCCTACACGCTGCGGGGCGAGCCGGTCCTGGTGCGCGCCACCGGCACCACCGTCGAGATCCTGCACAAGCACAAGCGCGTCGCCGCGCACGTCCGCAGCACTGCGCGCGGCCGGCACACCACGGTCCCGGAGCACATGCCCAAGGCGCACCAGAGGCACGCCGGCTGCACGCCGGGAGACCTCCTGAACTGGGCCGCCACCGTCGGGCCGCACACCGCGTCGCTGTGCCGCGTGATCCTGGAGGAGCGCCGCCACCCCGAGCAGGGCTACCGCAGCGGCCTGGGTCTGATCCGCCTCTCTCGCCGCTACGACAAGGCCCGCATCGAGGCCGCCTGCGAGCGCGCCTTCGAGGCGGGAGCCCGCTCCTACCAGAGCGTCAAGACGATCCTGGACCACGGCTTGGATCGGATTCCGAAAGCCGATTCCCAGAGTCCCAAGACCGACTTCCCCGCGCACGAGAACCTGCGCGGACCCACCTACTACAACTGACGAATCCCCGTCGGAGAGCCAATAGGAAAGGAATTCAAGATGCTGAACGAAGCCACCCACGAAAAGCTGCACGCGCTCAAGCTCGGCGCGCTGTCGCAGGCCTGGACCGAGCAGCAGAGCGACCCGCACGCAGGCGCTCTGTCCTTCGACGAGCGGCTGGGCCTCCTGGTCGAGGCGCAGTATCTGGCGGTGCACAACCAGCGCATCAGCCGCGCCCTGCGCGAGGCCAAGCTGCGCCTGAATTCTGCGTCGCTGGAGGCGCTGATCGACCCGGCCAACCGGAACCTGGATCGCGCGCAGCTTCTGCAGCTTGGCACCGGGCAGTACCTGGCGCAGCACCTCTGCGTCCTGATCACCGGAGCGACGGGAACGGGCAAGACGTACCTGGGCTGCGCGCTGGGCGAGCGGGCGTGCCGCCAGGGCCGCCGCGTGCTGTACACGCGCCTGCCGCGCCTGATCGAGGAGCTGACGCTGGCGCGCGCCGACGGCACCTACGCGCGGCTTCTGGCGCGGCTGCTGCGCACCGACCTCTTGATCCTGGACGACTGGGGCCTAGGCACGCTGAGCGAGGCGCACAGCCGCGACGTACTGGAGGTGCTGGAAGACCGCCACGAGCGGCGCGCCACCATCGTGTGCAGCCAGCTGCCCGTGGAGCGCTGGCACGCGTGGCTGGGCGAGCCGACGGTGGCCGACGCGATCCTGGACCGCCTGGTGCACCGCAGCTACCGCCTCGTGCTAAAGGGAGGCTCGATGCGAAAGGAGAAAGCCCCCCGAGGAACCGAGCCCTAAACCCCGAGCCCGCTACGTCGCTCCGCTCCGAAACGGATGAGTCGGGTCCCTTTGCTCCGGAATCCACGGTCCACTTGGACCGGAATCGGCGGTTTCCTTTGGACCGGAACGGGCGGTCACTTTGGCCGGAATACGCACTCCGTCCTCTGCACGCGGAAGCGGACTCGGAGTGGTGGCTGGTTGTATGGAACGTCGATCGCATCGCGGTCCGGTTCCAGCGCTACCCGACGCGTGAAGCGCTCCGATCGGCGGTCCAGACTGAGGTCTGATCGCCGCATCTGACGAACCCATGCGCAGACAGGCCCAGCACCGGCTTGCGCGCCCCGACAGCGCTTGTGATAGGGTCCGCACATTCGCACGGCATGAAGACCTCCCTCGAACACCTTCCCGAGTCCAAGCAGGCGCAGCTCCGCGCCATCGCCGAGCTGTTCCGCGACTGCACAGCCGTCGACAAGCTGATCCTGTTCGGGAGCTTCGCGCGCGGCAACTGGGTCGAGGACAAAGAGACGGGATATGTCTCGGACTATGACCTCTGCGTCGTCGTCGATACAGAGAAGCAGGTCGCGGATCTGTCGACGTGGGGCGAGCTGGAGCGCCGCACGCGCGAGATCGCCGGCCGCACTCCGGTCACGCTCATCGTTCACGACATCAAGTTCATCAACCACGAGATCAGGCGCGGCCAGTTCTTCTTTGCGGATGTCGC
>ERZ650309.1702-NODE-1702-length-10284-cov-4.670153_pt1 | contig 10284 bp, 5 predicted proteins | sample MGYA00376245_ERZ650309 | MGnify/ENA primary metagenome ERZ650309 (study PRJEB26733, sample SAMN07839294) | wastewater metagenome | biome: urban; feature: wastewater treatment plant; material: waste water | place: USA: North Carolina | collected 2016-04-26 ...
TTTGTGATTTTCCGCATAATCGACGAATTGGTATATTGCATTTTCCTTTACAGAGTTTCGAAACGAATATTGCGCCGATTTCATCAGCGGCCCAGCCATCAACTCCGCTGCCGACTTCATTCACCGCGCCGCCGGTCAGTTCGTCGCCAGTGCCGCCAGCGGCAGTTGCGACGGCTCCCACGGCTGTAATCACTGCTCAACCGAAAAATCGTCGCAAGTTAATGTATGGGTTGTTAGCGTTCGCAGTGCTTGGAGTGGTTGCGGCTGTTTTAGTATTTCAGTTCACTCGAAGCAGCGATGCGATTGATTCCGTCGCCGTTCTGCCGTTCGTCAATGAGACCCAGGATTCCGAAGCCGAATATCTGACCGAAGGCATCACGGAAAGTTTGATCAACACCTTATCGCAACTGCCGGAACTCAGCATCAGTTCGCGCAACGCCGTTATTCAATACAAAGGCAAAGAACAGGATGCGCGCAAAGTCGGCAAGGAGCTTGAGGTCAAAGCTGTGCTAGTCGGACGGCTGACGCGCCGAGGCAATGAAGTCCGTGTTAACGCCGAATTGGTGGAAACGCGCAACGGTCGTCAAATTTGGGGAGACAATTTCATTCGCCGAACTTCTGATCTGCTGGCATTGCAAGAAGAGATCACGCAGAAATTGGCTGGCAAGCTTCGTCCGCGATTTACTCAAACCAAGCAGAATTCATTGGCGAAAGTCGGCACGGACAATGCTGAAGCGTACGAGTTGTATTTGAAAGGGCGTTATTTCTGGAATCAGGGCACGCCCGAAGCGATGCAAAAAGCCGACGAATTCTTTGAGGCGGCGGCGGGGAAAGATTCGGCTTATGCGGAAGCGATTGCCGGATGCGCCGCTTGTCACGCTTTAGGTTCGGGCGGTGATACGCCACAGGAAAGCATGACCAAAGCCAAGCAGGTCGCGTTGGCGGCTTTGAAAAAAGACGACAAACTGGTTGATGCGCACCTGACTTTGGCCTCGGTCAATTTTCGGTACGATTGGGATTTCGCTTCGGCGGAACGTCAGTTCAAACGAGCGATCGAACTTGATCCGAAAAACGCAACTGCTCACCAACGGTACGCCGAATTTCTGGCTTTACTGGGACGTCATCAGGAAGCCAATACCGAAGTTTGGAAAGCGCGCTCGCTGGATTCGCACTCGCTATCAGTCAACCAGGCAATTGGCGCGATTCAGTATTACGCCAAGGATTACGATCACGCGGTTGAACACCTGAAAAAGACTCTGGCAATTGATGATAGCTACGCTCCGGCGCACACCAGCTTGGGCCTGGCTTTCGAACAAACAGGCAAAAAACAGGAAGCCGTGCTGGAATTGTTGCGCGCTAAATTGTTGATGGGCGAACGCGGCGATTACCTGACTTCGCTGAAAAAGGCTTACGCCGAAACGAACGCCGATGGTTTTTGGAGGCGAGAGCTTGAACACTTAGGTGAAGAAGCGAAAACTCGTTACGTTCCTTCTTCGTCTATTGCGGCCTTGCACACCCGATTGGGTGAAAACGATCTCGCACTGGCAGCCTTAGGAAAAGGTCTGGCTGAAAAAGACAGCGGGATGGTTGAATTGAAGGTCGAGCCCGTTTTTGAACCAATTCGCAAGCTGCCGAAATTCGGTGAATTGCTGAAACAGATTGGCCTGACGCAATAAAAAATGGGCAGGCCGATAAGGGCCTGCCCAAAGTCATTTTGAGCAGAGCAGAGAGAGAAGCCATCAATCACGAAGCTTGAACTTCGAGGTTCGCAGGAACTCCTGGTAATTTTAGAGTTCGCCGCTTTTCCACATAAGCCAGATTGAACAGCGGTGTCGCCATAAACGTAGTTGCCAATGCCATCACTACCATCACTGTGAAGAGTGCAGGCGTAATGATTCCGCGTTCCAATCCCAGGTTGAGCATAATCAATTCCATCAGACCGCGAGCGTTCATCAGCGCGCCGATGGCCAGCGAATCGCGCTGGCTTTCGCCTGCCTGTTTGGCTGCGAACCAGCAACCCGCGCATTTTCCAATGCTAGCCGCCAGCACGATGATCGCGGTCACCATCCATAATGCAGGCGTCACCAAACCAAGCCGTGTGTTCAATCCGGAATAAACAAAAAACAGAGGAAGTAAAAAGTTTGCCGTTACGGGTTCGATCAATCGTTGCAAATCACGAGTAACGATGCCGCGCGGCATTGCCGCGCCCAGGACGAACGCTCCGAACACAGCATGAATGCCGATGAAATCCGTGAACCAGGCGGCCAGCATCAACAGCATCATGACAAACCCCAGCATTCGCCCGGAAACTTTGCCGTGCTTTTGCGCTCGAACTTCCAATCGCGCCAACAATGGTTTGCCGATGAACCAGACGATTGCGACGTAAAACAATCCGCCGCCGACTGCCAACATCGCGACGGCTCCGCTGCCATTCAAACAAGCCAGCACAACGGCCAGCAAACACCACGCGGCAACGTCGTCAATTGCTCCTGCGGCCAGCGTCAGCGTTCCGACAAGGGTCGAAGTCAGCCCACGATCTCGAATCATTCGCGCCAACACCGGAAAAGCCGTCACAGCCATTGCTGCGCCCATAAACATCGCGGCTTGCCAGGTTGCAATGCCGGATTTGAAAAAGATGCCTTCACGAGCCAGCCATATGGCCAGCAAGGTTCCAAGCGTGAATGGTAAAACGATCCCGGAAATCGAAACTGCCAGTGCGCTACGAAGTCGTTGCCGAATGATATTCACTTCAAACTCCGCGCCAACAACGAACATATACAGCACGATGCCGACCTGGCAGACGACGTAAATGACGGGTTTCGACGCTGACGGCAGTAAATGAGCTTGCAGGCTCGGCAACGTCCACCCCAGCAAAGAAGGGCCGAGCAAAATCCCGGCGACCATTTCGCCGACGACAGCGGGCTGGCCGATCTTTCGAGCCAACGATCCTAACATCCGCACCGCACATAGAATGATTGCCAGTTGTAGAAAAAATAGAACGGATAATTCTTGATTCGACATAAATTCTCCTGCTGCGTTCATTCACCATTGAGGATTTACCAACCACGGCATTGAAAACAGTTTCTCCCTGTCCATTAATGGCGAGGGGTTAATGGCGAATGCTGTTCAAGCTTTTGATCAGATCGGCGACGTTCGGTACACCCAATCCTGTAACAGGATTCCATCCAGCGCGGCATTCATAGCCGGGCAAATCGTAGCTAACCGCTTGCCCGTGCTGATTGACGACGGTCATTGAAACATCCGCCGAACCAGCAGTGATTTGCCGAAACGGTGTCGCTGCATTGTTGCCAAGCTGGTACAGCAGCGGATTGATGAATCCAACGCGGCCAAGCCCGGCTGCGCGTCGCGCCTGGTTCGCTTGAGCGATAATTGCTGCCCAGATTGGAGCGCCGACGCTTGTGCCGCCTGCGTAATCAATCCATTTACCGCCGACCACAGCCTGATAACTTTGCGAAGTCAGCGCTTCGCCGGGGTGTCGCTGAATTGAAGAACCCGCGGCCATCATCGCTACGTCGGGAAAGCCTCGACCATAAGGGACAACTGCTGGCCGTCCGGCTCCGCGCGAATAATGACTGCGCAATACTGGTTCCTGCCAGGACGGAATCGGCACGTCTTCGCTGAAGCCGCCGGAACCTGCCAACCGTTCAAAGTGAATCGTTTTCTGAATTCCCGGCGGAGGCGGCCCGCTCCAGGCGACTTCGGTCAGTGGCTGGCGGTTGGTAATCATGGTTCCGCCGACTGCCAGCACGCGCTCTTCGACAGCGGGAAACACTCCGTGCGGCCACGGAGCATCGCCAACATAACGCCCGTCCTTGACGTGGCGCGGAATGCCATCGAACGCTCCCCAATCGCCCGCCGCCGAAATAACAGTGACGCCCAGCGCGGCGCATTGATTCAGCAAACCTGAAATCACGCTGTGGCCATGCATTCCGTAATAACGGCGTTCAGGTGTGATCCAACTGGTGCAGGCGATGGTTGGCGAGTTTGTTTTGTCGCCGATGACCGCCAACAGAAAGGCCGACCAGGGATCGCTCATCGCCGCCGGGTCAATGTGATAAACGACGATCTTCGCGCCCGGAGCCATCGCGCCAACCCATTCGACAGTCATCGTGGTTTCCAGCGACAGCAGCGGATCGGTTTTGCCGGATTTCACAGCACCGATTTGTTTAACCGCGATGCGGCTGGCCTCCAAACCGTGAGCGTTCCAGAACGTGAACAGATCGCTGGTTCGCAACTCCCCGCCCAGCGACATCAATGCAATGGTTTCTCCGCTGCCGTCCCAATTGTCAGGGAACTGGTAAATTCGGCGAATGTCAGCAGGTGTAAATCCGGCAGCGTTCGCAGGCATTTCGCGCGACAACTCTCGCGTGACTCGTGCCGACGGATCGAGTGAGCCTGTGACCGGCAACAAACGTCCCGTCGCTTTGCGTTCGTCAACCAGGCCGCTGACTTTTTGCACATAACCGGCCAGCCGCCTGGGCATTGCCAGCGGCATTCGAGCGGCGCGCAAATCACCGCTCTTTTTCAGCCAGGCAAGCATCTCGCTGCCAAAAGCGGCTTCGATTTGTTCGGTCGTTGCACGGACGAACATCAATTGTCGGTTTAATTCCGGCGAATCAATCACTGCCATTCCGTGACCGCGCAGCCAGTCGGCAACTTGCTGGCGCTCGTCATCGGGCAACGAAATCAACTGTGCCAGTTCATCGCGGTCGAGATGATTGCCGTAATTCGCGTGCAGCGGATCGGAAACCTGATCGGCCAACGAGTGCAACCGCGCAGGTTCGTTTTCGTGAAAGACCAAAGTTAGCGTTACGACTTCAGGCATAACCACATCGGAACAAACGGGAAATAGACAGGGTTTACAAGATGAACAAAATGAAGCTCACCAACACATCAACAGGCGTTTTACTCCGTTTTTCCTGTAAACCCTGTCCAAACTTTTTGGGTTTGAATTAGGCGGCTTTTGTCATCACCAAAGGTTTGGTTTCGGCGTTGATTCGCACGTAGCCTTTCATTGCGGCGATGCGCAGAATTTCCAGCGCCGAACGACGAATCTCTTCAATCGAAACCTCGCAATCGACTGCCAGCTTCGGCGCTTCTTCCAGCAAATCCGCGACGCTGTGATTACGGCGAATCGCTTCAACCAGCGGATTCAAGCTCGGCGAAATACGGCAGGGAACCGACGCCAGCCGATGAGCCATCCCTGAATTGTCCGTCACCAGATCGTGATAAACATCCAGCACGCCTTGAGCACCGCCTGTCATTACCGGTTCGGTTCGCAAATCCAGGCGGAACTGCGCCAGCAAGTCGTAAGTGCATGTTGGCAACTGTTCGAAATCAGGCACGCCGGATTCGCGGTTGATGTTCAGCAAGTCGGCTTTTCCGCCAGACAGATGCTGTAACATAGAGCCTACGACTTCTGACGTTTGAGTGCGCGGCACGGGGAAAAATCCAGCCGTAGCCATCGTGAACGATTGGTGATCGTCCAATTCCAAGCGACCAGCGCGATTGACAACTTGCTGCGATTCCCACCACCACGACTTGGCGGCTTTGTTGTTGCCGTACCAATAGCGAGCCATGGTCAGGAAAGCTCCGTATTCTCCGCGAATGTAATCGGCGTAAGCATTCCACAAAGATTCGGAATTCAGTTCAGGCCGCGAGCGCATTGTGTTGAAGGTGTAAGCCGCGCGATGACCGCTCTGCATTGCCAGCGTCACGCCGGAGGAAAGAATCGGATCAACGAAAATCGCCGCGTCGCCCGCTGCCGCCCAGCCTTTGCCAATTGGCGAACGCGCCCACGATGACCAATCCTGGCTGGCGGCGACTCGTTTCCCGTCAGGCAGCATGTCAGTGCGAACCGTCGCGTTTTTGACTAAGCCGGAAATTTCGGGGCAGGAATTCAGCATTCGCCACCAGAAAGCTTCCAGATCGTCGTCGCCCAAATTGCGTTTGAATTTTTCAGTGCGGGTCACGGCTCCGACGGACATAATGTCCGGCCCAACGGGGAAGTACCAAATCCAGCCTTCGTCCACGGCAGCAATGAAAACCGTCGAGCGGTCGCGCTTGCCGTTGAACGTCACTTTCCATTCGGCATTCGACAGATAACCGTAAACCGCGAAGTTGTTCATGTTCGGATCGTATTCGCGGTCGGTTTTGGTCAGGAAGCTCATCAGACCGCTGGCGTCCAGAATGAACGGAGTTTTGATTCGACCTGACTGACCTTCGTCGTTTTCCCAATCAATTGCTTCGATTGCGCCAGTTGCATCTTGATGAACTGCGGTAGCTTTGGTGCCTTCGCGCACGTCGCAACCAAAATCACGAGCCTTGTCCAGCAGCATTTTGTCGAACTCAGCGCGGCGAACATTGAACGCCGTCACGGGAGTTTCCAGATAACCCAGCCGATCAATTACGCCACGAAAATCCTGACCGGTCACGTCAATGATGTCGCTGCCGGTTTCAGGCAGCTTCACATCGCGCAATCGAAGGTAATCGGCGCTCCACGGCTGACGGTTTTCGCCCCAGACAAAGACGATGCCCATCTTTTTGATGAAGTCGGTTTTCTCCAGGTCTTCGTAAATTCCCAAATCCTTGAGAACGCCGTTCGCCGCCGGGATGGTTGATTCGCCGATGTGATAACGAGGAAAACGTGCGCGTTCCAACACCGTGATGTTCAAGGTCGGATCATATTTTTTGGCGATGGCGGCAAATGTGCTGCCAGCCGGACCTCCGCCGATAACGACGCAATCTCTCTGCTCAATGTTCATTGCTCTCCTCAAGGCATCAAGTCATCACAAAGGTTCAAAGGAACGAAGGAATAAAGATTGTTTTGGTTTGGCTCTTTGATCCTTTGATCCCTTGCCCCTTTGTGATGGGAATTGTTATCCGTGTAATTGTGGGCTGGACTTGGTTTTAGAAGCCCGGATCGTAATCGCTATCCAGATGTGACATCGGCTGGACAGACGTATTGCCAGGATTGGTCGGCAGAACCAGATGCACGCGGCTCGGTTCATTTTCGACAATGACAAAATGGACGCCAGTGGGAACTTCGACGCCTGCGTCGCTCAAAGTGCGGTTTGGGTTGTCCATCAATTTCTGTTTGAACTGTTCGTCGCTCCAGGCTTTCGCCACGATTCCGCGCCAGGCAGTTTGAACGTCAGATGTCATTGCAGTTTTTGCTGTAGCCATAATATTTAGAATTCTCCTTCTCAGTTAGTTGTTAATCGTCAGGCCGCCATTTTCAGTGCGGCTTGTGGCTTGGAAACGAAAGCCGACAAACGATTTTGCAGCTCCGTTTCAGTGATGTGTCCACCGACGGGCGGCGAACAACAAATTCGTGTGGTTTCGTACGCAGCCAATGCGATCAGGCGGCGATCTTCCGCTGATTGATGGGCTGTTACCTTCAATGCGTCTTCAACGTGTTGAGCGTCGGCGCTCATTGAACTGTGAACTCGCAAACAACGAGTCGCTTTGGTGTTTGGCGGCAACACAGTTTCGACTTGCCGCAGATAGTTTTTGTCGTGGGTCGTCGCCAGTCGTTCCAGCGCGTAAGCGTATCCAATACACCCGGCTGGATTTTCGGCGCGAACCAGTTCTGTAAAGTGATCAACCAGCGCTGCGGCTGTCGGCGGAATCAATTCCGCGACCAGTTTTTCCGCGTCGTAACCAAGCGCCCCCAAATCGCGCAGCGCCAGTTGATCGTGTCCTCCTTCATCCTCGACCTTGCTTTTTGAATACTCAGCCAATTCCTGCCTGCCCAGCGCCGCGAAGCATCCGGCTGCTTCGGCCATCAGTCGCGGCGTGGCGTGAGTGGTGTGGTAGTAACCGGCCAGGCGCCAGGCCCAGCGTGCAGCAGTCAGCGACGGACGTGTAGCCGTGCGAAGCATTGAGCTTTGCGCGACAGCGATGACGCCGTCCAGTAACTGACGAATTGTCGCCAGGTTGCCCGCTTCCTGCATTGGCCCTGCGAAAGGATCGTCCCCGTTCGCATTCGCCAACTGGTGAAGCCAGGCACGCTCTTCGGTCGCGACAACTACTTGGTTTGGTTCTACTTTCACCCACTCGATCATTGTTTTGTTTCTCCCTCCAACGCGGCGCATTGTATTCAAATAGGGAATTGGACTCATGAGGTTTGCGTGATGGCTTGGTGATGGTTTCGTGACGATTTGCGACGGGAAAGAAAAACGCGCAAGGCTTCGATTGAAACCTTGCGCGTGGATACTGCCTGAGATTTTCTGCCCGGATTACGGCGCGAAATATCCCGACACGTCAATCACCAGATTCGTGGCGCTGACTGAGTAATGCTTAAACGCTCCATCAGTGCCCAAGCCAATCGTGAAGTGGCGATTGAGAATCTGTCCCGATACATAATTGGAACTGGCGACTGTGGGTTTGGTGACGTTGCTCGGCCATAGCGTCAGGAAACCATTGACGGATGGCTGAACGACCGTGGCGTTTCCGACGATGGCTTGCGCGGTCGCGGGAATGGTGCAAGTGCCACGGGCAAGTTGTGATGTTTCCGTGATCGCCGCGATGGGAATTCCCGGCGCAAAGCAGGCAGTTGCACTTGGGCGAGTGTCCAGCAATCTGGTGGGCGTTAGAGCTGCAAAGAGCAAGCCCAGCCCGTTTGCATCCATTGCTTCCGTGCTGAAATAGCCATGAAGGTCAACGACCAGATTTGTTGTGCCACTGCTGCCTGTAATTGAGGTAATCGCTGAAAATTGCCCTGCGGCGGACAAGCCTACGTAAAATTGGGAATTTAACGTCTGGCCTGACTTGAAATTTCCGTTGGCGGTTACCGGCGTCGCCACGCCCGCGGGATAAAGCGTAAGGAAGCCTTGTCCGGTTGGGCCGACGGTCGTTGCATTGCCAACCAAAGCCTTAGCCGTACTTGGGATTGTCAGGCTATTGCACGTGCCCGTTCCTTGTACGTTAGTCGGGATTCCGCTGGTCAGGGGAGTACCAGGGGTAATACAGGCAGTGGCCCCGGTTCTGGTATCCATTAACCTCAACGGTTGAGGGAGCGGGTGGTAATACAGCCCGCCCTCGGTTGGGAGAGCGTAATAGCCTGACACATCCACAACTACGTGAGTGGTATTGGAGGCGTAAATTTTAAACGCTCCATCGGCATTTCCCAGCCCGACAGTGAAGACGTTGTTCAGCACTTCGTTTGCCGGGAAGTTGGTGGTTGCAGCCAGTGGTAACGCGGCATCGCTTGGGTAAACAGTCAGGAAGCCTTGAGCGGCAGGAACCACTGTTGTGACATTGCCGACCACTGCCTTGGCTCCAGCAGGCACACCGCAGGAGCCGCGAGCGACTTGGGTGAGCGTGTCTCCTCCCAGAAGCTGGCCAGATGGTGATTGTCGCGTATCCAGCAGGCGGCACGGAGTGATTGGGTAATACATCCATCCGGAACCGCTGATTACTACCGTGTAATTTCGGGTTCCCGTGCAACCGTTGTTGTCTGTGGCTTTGATAACAAAGTTAAAGACGCCAGTGGCCGTCGGTGTTCCCGTCAAGCTGCTGCCGGAAATGTTCACGCCCGTGGGCAAAGAGCCTGAATCCAGAGTGAACGTGTAATTGGGAGTTCCGCCCGATGCGCTTAACGATTGGTTGTACGCAACATTGATGAAGCCCGCGGGCAGAGTCGCAGGGTTGACCGTGATGCTGGGACAACCTCCGGTGGTTGCGCATGAACTGGCAATTCCTGCGTTAGCAATCGTGACGGAATCCACGAACCAACCCGTTCCGATGGCGCTGGTGTCGTCGCCTTCGCGCCAACGCAACATAAGGTTATTTCCGGCCAGCGAAGCCAGGTTTACCGTCACCTGAGTCATTGCGCCGATGGTTCCTCCACCCCATGCGCGCAATCCGCCAATCGGATTGCTAAACCCTGTGCTGATCGTTGCATTGAATCCTCCAGCGGTGAAATTGGCGTCGGGCATGACTGTCCAATTCGCACCCGCGTTGGTGGAATATTCCAACGTGCCTCCGTCGAAGAAGGTCGTGCCTCCGGTATTGGTTTCAAAGTTGAATGTGTGCCAGAAACTCAACGTAGTATTCGCGTTTACGCCAAATACCGGTGTGACCAATGCGCGATCTGAAATCGAAGTTTGGCTGGCAGAAAACCACGAATGCGTTGGCGTTTGCGCTTGCGTGGTTGACCACACCCAATCAACGGTTCCTGTTAATGCTTGATGCGTCCAGCCTGGGGTATCGAACCCACCGCCACTGAGCGCGCCCTCAAAGGTTTCGGTCAACGTGCCT
>ERZ650309.1703-NODE-1703-length-10282-cov-8.148235_pt1 | contig 10282 bp, 6 predicted proteins | sample MGYA00376245_ERZ650309 | MGnify/ENA primary metagenome ERZ650309 (study PRJEB26733, sample SAMN07839294) | wastewater metagenome | biome: urban; feature: wastewater treatment plant; material: waste water | place: USA: North Carolina | collected 2016-04-26 ...
CCTAAACTATTATAACGCCGTCCAAAAACTCCACTACTACTCGTATCACCATTGCCATACCCACTCCAAGCCACCACAAAACCACCATCGGCTAAGGCAGTAATATCAGGTGATTGTTGGTCATTCGCTGTAGTGGTATTTACCAAAAATTCACTACCTACTATGGCACTCGAACTGTCATAGCGTTTGGCGTAAATACCGTAACCTGAATTATCTTGGTTTAGAGAGTGCCAAGCCACCACAAAACCACCATCCGCAAGAGATGTTATAACTGGCTCACTTTGATGGCCAATAACATAGGTATTAATTAAAAACTCACTACCTACTGCCACACCCGAACTAGTGTAACGCTGACCATATACACCATAATCATTATTCCCGTAAGAGTCCTGATTTGTTGATGTCCACATCACTACAAAACCACCATTGGCTAAAGCAGTAATCGCAGGTGAGAATTGGTTATTTGCAGTAGTGGTATTAATCCGAAACTCGCTACCAACGGCCGTACCTGAGCTATTATAGCGTTGACCATAAACACCCCAAGTGCTTGTCGCGTCTTGGCTATAAGACTGCCAAGTGACAACATAACCACCATCCGTGAGAGTGGTAATCGCAGGAGATAATTGATGATTAGCAGTTGTAGTGTTGATCCTAAACTCAGTACCCGTTGCTACACCTGAACTATTATAGCGTTGACCATAAACACCATAATTTGAACCATCTTGTAAATAAGATTGCCAAGTGACAACATAACCACCATCCGTGAGAGTGGTAATATCAGAGGAATATTGATTACTCTCTGTAGTGGTATTTACCAAAAACTCACCCAACTTGGTCACCTGCCAACTACGGTCAGCAAACTGCAAGGTTTCTACGCCATTCAGCACATCCGTCCCTTCATCACCGTCTAGCGTATTTAAATCAGTAATCACCACATTACCCGCCGCGTTCAACGCAAACTTAAAATCGCCTTGATTGCCCGCATAATAAGCAATGTCATTGCCCAAGCCACCCGTGACCGTGTCATTGCCCAAGCCACCCGTTAAGGCATCATTACCTAAACCACCATCCAATATGTCGTTGCCTTCACTGGCATTTAAAAAGTCATTCCCATCATCACCCGTCAGCGAATCATTGCCCTCACCACCAATCACCGTATCATCGCCCGCGCCTGCCAATAAAAGGTCATCGCCTGCATCACCAAATATTTGGTCTTGGCCTGCAAAACCGTTAATTGTATCGGCAGTTGCAAAACCAAATAACTCATCATTGTTGGCTGTACCATTAATTGTGGCCATGTTAATTCTCCATTGACACTGTTTAAAAAGTTGCGTTTAGTAGCCTATTTTTTATAAAACACAATAAGACCATGTTAGTATTTTTAACAAAAAAAAGCCTCAAAGTAATGAGGCTTATGTGTTGATTTGTAACTTATTTAAATATTTAGTGTTACTAAATGTTTAAATTTAGTATTTAAACATAACACCCACACTTAATGTCGTTGGTGCATAGGTGACCAAATTTAAGTCGTCACGCTTTTGTTCAACATCTTCAATACCCACTAAAGCCGTAATTTTTGTATTAACCTCATAAGCTGCTTTTAGGGTATAACGTTGGCCGCTCATTTTGGCAACAACTGTTCCTTGCGTGGGCAAAATAAACTTTTCACGTTTTTCATCTAACGCAGCCACCTCTAAGCGTAAGGCATTAACAGGATACCAAACCGCCGAAATAGAATGTCTATACCCACCGCCATCTAAAGATTGCTCTCGACGCAACCACAAACCCACTTTCTCTAACGATAATGTTGGGCCAAATGCGGCAAATGTCTCTTGGCCAATTGGAAACTCTCGTGTACCAATACCTACACCCAAATCAACACCCATTCCCTCATTTTTAATCACTTTTAAACCAAATTCATTATATAACGCATTATTAATAAATATGGTATCATCGTTTGTAATCGCCGCTCTCGTTAGCGTATAGAGACTATCATTCCAAGTCTTCGCCAACATTAACTCTGCACTCACCGCACTTTTACCGTTTTCATAGCCTTTACGATCAAAATTTGTGGTGACTTCAACATCTTTAACTCGCTCTATTAACTGCAAATGCTGATGTTGCAAACGCGTATAACCTTGGTAAGCCTCAGACTCTGCCACGCTCAATTCAATCGAACCAGCTATTGCGACAGAAGATACCAAACACATAGTCGCCGTTACTATTTTGTGCAACATGCACTTCTCCTTACTTAACTAAAAAAGATTGGCCGAAGCCCACAAAGTTGTTATAACAGCTTTTTCTTTACCTACAGGTGAAAAATCATGCTGATAACGTCCCCAAAAATAACCTGATTTGCTATCACTCAATAACGTTAGTGTTTGTTGGCATTGTGACGCTAATCCATAATTACCACGTAACATATATAGGTTACGCAATAACCCTGTGGCAACAACATCATAATAAGGTTTGTCTTGGCTAATAAAACCATTATTAGCATCTATCGTTGACAAATAACCCATAATTAGTCCTTTATCATGATGCCGTTCTAATTGTTGTAAAAAATGATCTACTTGTTTATCTTCACCAACCAATGTTGAAGCAATAGCACAACGCAACATATTATCTGCAACAACATTGGTAGTTTGATACCATGCCCATGTCTTCTTGTTTGGAAAAAATGTATCAAACCATAGGCCATTATCGGCTTGGCTATTTTTATAAAAAGCTAAGGCATCCTGATAGAGCTGTAGCCAAATATATTCGTGTGTATGTTTATATAATTCCAAAAATGCGGAAATCCATAAATACTCAACACCATTACGCATGGTATTTTCAAAGGCCTGATTGGTTGTTAAGTAATTAAAGGGAATAGGAAAGGGTTGATTCCATGCTCCTAAGGCATAACCATTTAAAAATGTTCTTTTGATAAACATTGCATTATCATGTGCCGCGATTAAAAAAGAATCTTCTTTAAAATGACTATAGGCTTTTAAAAGTGCCGAAATGCACACGAGTTGTTCACAAGCATACACATATTGTCCTGCCACTAATCCATTTTTGTGACGAACATAACTACTTGCTAATGCCCCTTTTAATTCAGGATAGGTTTTTGCCATGATTTGTTGTGCAAATACAATAGCCTGTGCATATTTTTTTAGCAATATTTTATCATCTACACAGTTTGCCCAAATAGCTGTTTTTGCTGTGGTTAAGGGTGATAAAAAATGCGCTGTGCCTTTATCCATATAATAAAGCAACCCCGTTTTTTTATCCTCCATAGATTTCAACCAGCTTTTTATCTTGGCAAGAGCTGGCTCAGTGATTAAAGGTACATGTGCATTGAGGACAGGCATTGTATATCCAGCCAATGGCAATAGCCCCATAAAAGCGAGCTGCTGCAAAAATAATCGTCTATTTAAAAGTTGATTGTTCATATCCCACCGATTTATGAGGTGTATGAAAAATCCAATCCTCTCTACACATCATAAAAGTTGCTCTAATAATAGCAATTGGCCATACTGCTAAAGCAAAAGCCATACTAAACAAAGCATCCCGCAAAAAATAACGATATCGCTTTGGCGTTTGTCTAAAGCCTTTTGACAAAGAATCTCCTACTACTACATAAAAAATATAAACAAATAGCAGTATAACGGACAAAGAAATTAATAATGTAGGATTAATATGTGCATATATATCTGTATGTAGCGAAACCATAGCAACAGATAATATTAACGATAATACACTGCCTAACAAGGCAAATGGAAATAAGTAATAACAACCAAGCTCTATCATTCGCAGATTTTTTTGACGAATGCCATTAAAAATCATGCTTGGTGCATACAATAATGCACACCAAAAATGTCCCACCATCCATCTTGTTCTTTGGCGTATAGCAATTGCCAAGTTATCTGGCTTTTCATCATAAAAATAAGCCTCTCTTGACCATACAACACCTGCACCATAAAACTGTTGTAATAGTCCATTAAGCTCTATATCTTCTGTTAGTGTTTTAGTCTTTGGCCATAAATCACGAAACACGTCTTCTCTGAGTGCAAAACCAGTTCCACACAATAAAGCAGAATGAAAAGCAATAGAACGTCCTTCGTTATATAACAATGAAGATGCTCTATAAGCCGCTGATAATCCTAATGATATCCAATTTTTATCTACTATTAATGGCTGATGATTACCTTGCACGGCTATCGCCTTATGTTCTTTGACTGTTTTAGCCATTTGTAGTAAAAAATCTGGCTTAACCATATTATCTGCATCTATCACTAAGATATAATTTTGCATTCCTATTCTTGGAGTTAAGTGTTCCAACACATAATTAATGGCATTTCGTTTACCTACGCCGACTTTGGGCGTTGTAAACACTAAGGCGCCCGCCTCTTGTGCAAGTTGCCCAGAACGATCATTACCATTAAAAGCAACAACAACTCTAAAACTATCCTGCGGATAATTTTGTTTTAACATACTATTAACAGAGTTTAAGATCACTTTTTCTTCGTTATACGCTGGAATAATAATGGTAAAATGCACATTCTCATTTGTAGATAACGGGTCTGTCTGATTTTTTTTATAGCATATAGAAGCAAAAGCGAAAAATAATACAGGTAAAAGAATCAATACATAGGGAATAAGAGCCAATACCCAGCAAAGCCCATCCAAAAGCAGAGATGACCATTCTGTTATAGAAAAAAATATACTTTGATAGGATTCTATTGCTTGAGTATTGCCCAATGCCCATGCAAACTCTGTTAATACAAATACACCAATAAAACCTGCTAAAAAACTACGTGGAATATACTGAAGCAAGAAAAAGTCTCCCTTAATCAAAACTAGAAATATCTCATTAGCTTAACAATTATCTTATATCTTGGCACATTTCTTTAATCAAAATGTTCACTATATTCATTGCTGAATTACCATCACCATAGGGATTTGCTTGATGTGCCATTTTGTCATATAAATCAAAATTATATAAAAGTTTCCTTACCTCATTAAGTATCGTTTGCGTATTTGTTCCTATCAGTTTTGCTACGCCTGCTTTGATCGCTTCTGGTCTTTCAGTTGCTTCACGCATTACCAATACTGGCTTGCCTAAAGATGGTGCTTCCTCTTGTATCCCTCCTGAATCAGTCAATACAAGGTGACATTTGCTCAATAAATAAACAAAAGATAAATAATCTAATGGTTCTAGCAAATATATATTGTCATTATTCGATAGTATGTCATTCACAGGTTTTTGGATATGAGGACTAGGATGTACAGGATAAACAATAATAACATCATCTAACATAGCCAAATCTTTCAAAGCATTACAGATGTTAATAATACCAAGACCATGATTTTCTCTTCTATGGCCTGTGACTAAAATAATTTTTTTGTTCTTTTGCAAAAAAATAAATCGTTGCTCAAGGCTATGTACTAGTTTTACACTATTATTAATTTTAGAAACACTTTGTTGTAATGCATCAATAACAGTATTTCCTGTTAAATAGACATTACCCAAAACATTCTCAGCGACAAGATTATCATATGAGGATTGTGTTGGAGCAAAATGGATATCCGCTAATCGTCCAATCATAGTGCGATTGGCTTCTTCAGGCCAAGGTGAAAATATATTATTTGTCCTTAGCCCTGCTTCGACATGTGCAACAGGAATTTTACAATAAAAAGCAGCTAAACTTGCTGCAAAAGCTGTTGTAGTGTCACCATGAACCAAAACTCTATTTGGCTTAAATTTTGAAAAAACTTCTTTTAACCCTTCTAAAACTCCAACCGTAATATCTGTAAGATCTTGCTTTTTCTTCATCAGATTCAAATCAAAATCGGGTACAATATTAAATGTTTCCAATACATCATCTAATAAGCTCCTATGTTGTGCTGTTACACAGGTTTTAACATCAAATAATGCGTTTTCCTTTAGCAACAAAACTATAGGAGCCATTTTTATAGCCTCAGGTCTTGTACCAAATACTAATAGTATCTTCATCCTATTTTTATCTCTTTAAGCCTAATTGGTTTTAATAGCAAATATTTTTTAATTTTATCAAAAATAGAGAATTAATCCTAGCCATGATAATTATGTACTTTGAGTTTACCGTATGATTGGATTTGGAATAAATCAGACAGCCATTTTAAAGTCTAATTCACTCCCCAAATACGCTGCATATAAACCGTTTTTTTGTGATCACAAACGGATTAGACTGACGCTCCATGCTTTTAAATCTCTTTAAATAAAAATCTAACTCGCACCTAAGTTACTTGCCGATCGGCAAGTGAAATTAAAAAAAAAGCATGAATGAAATGAAATGTAAAAGAAAAATCGTATTTTTTGCGATGAAATATATTGAGATTCCTGCTATTTGCACAAAACCTGATTTTTCTCTTGTATAATCCGCCCCGCTATTTCTAGGGCCTCCAACCCACACTCTTGAGTGTGGGTCGCCACCCCCACACTCTTGTTCCACATGAGTCTGGGGTCGCCAAGCCCTAGCACTCAGTAAGCGTATGTCGCGGATGCGACGAGCTGTGAGACTCCAAATCACAGTTAGTACGGTGAAGCCGCATGCTTGTAATTAAGCTGGTGCGGCTACGACAAGCGCTGGGAGCTGAAACGCTTCCTTCGACTTAATCTGATTGATATATCAATATCCATGAAAATGGGATTGGGCGACATTGAAACGGCGCACAGGAGGCAATGCCTGTGTGACCTGTTATTGGTGAAAGTGGGTACACAGTCCCACCGACGGCATTACCTGAAACGAAAGGTATGACGTTTGCTAGACACGAGGGCTTCTGAGGGCGTGGAAACACGTTGGGGCATTGAGGAGAAATCTGGATATGCTGGCACCTTCAAAATACGCGATGGATCGCTAATATGAGGGGTCGATGTATAGCTTAACCGTGTAACGGCATCCCAAGAGGATGCTGTCTAGAGTGGCGTTAAGCCGTTGCTATGACTTAAATCGTCATGGTAATCGGTAGCTTGATTAATGTTTAATACGGGTAACGGACTTGCTTTGGAATCTCGGAGCCGTGAAACCAAAGAGAAGCGATTGTCTTTGGGTAAGCGTATGCGATGTATTGAACATGAGAGCGGCGGCGTAAGGTCACGCAGTAGCTGATAGCTAATTTGGGAATCGCTAAGGAACACTAGAGACGGCTGGAAACCGTTGAAAACGATGTCATGCATCGTTGTGTTCTATGCGAGGGAGATGTGGTGAGTAGGAATTGAAAGCACAGGCTGAACCGATGAAGGTCTGTGTGAGTACCGAAAGCTGCAACCGTATGAAAAACGCTGTTTAGGGTGGAACCTAAATGGGTGTGAAATAGCGGTCTGGAAGATCGTATTGTTAGCCATTGGCGTGGTAAACAATACACTTGTTCAACTGGACAACAGGGCAAGTTTATCTTGTGAAGTGGGAAGAGGATTGGACCCCTCTTGTCGCTTAAACCATTGAGATATTCCTCAAATGCGCATTGAATTGCGCATCTGATGGGATGCTCACGCCTCGGCTCTTGGCAGAGCAAAAAAAATTAGAGTGATTCATTTTAGTGTCTGCGCATTAAAGTGATTACTGTTGTATGTGATTGAAACTTGAAGCGTGTCGTACTGTTCTAGTGTGTTCTTAGTTTGACTAAGATGTAATTCGAGCTAGGCAGATAAAATCGCTTCTACTTGCACAATTGAGCATTGGTTTATCCAAACTCAGTGAATGCAAGAGCCTTGAAACGGTCAGCTTTGCACTGACCTTTTGATCAGCTTCGCACTGGTCAACCCCCAGATATTTTGAGAAATATCTGTTATAACGCCCTTCATTTGAAGGGCGTTTTCTTCATGCAATCGCCGTTTAAAACGGTTTATTTACTGTGGGGGCGTAGGTCTATGACGATATGCTCTTTGCCATCAATGGTGGCCACAAGGTGCAAATGTTGTTGATTCATCAGCGTATGTGTAGCAATGCCAAGGATCACGAGGCAGACAAAAAAAGTACCATAAACGCATAAGGCACAAAGCTGTTGTATGGCGTCTTGGGTAAATGTGAAGAGTTTTTGCAGAATCGTCGATAGGCTGGATTTAATATCCAATACGGGCATGTTCATGTGTATTCACCTTGTACCTCATTCGGTACTTTTGGTTTAAAGGGAAGCCCATTCTACACAAAAAATAACGCTCTGTTGATGGTCTTATGGTTGTTTTTTACGCAATTGATAGGCTTGAAATAAGCGAACGCGTTCATCGGCCCAAAACATTTCAATGGCATCAATTAAGGCAACCCATTGTAGTGGTTTTAGCTCATTAATCGTGTCAATCATCTCGTCTATGTCTCGACGGTTGTCGTCTGTTTTAACGGTGTTGAGTAAATCTCTTAACGTTATCGAGTGAAATTGTCGCCATGACTCTCGTTCTTTAGTCGCTCGCTCTTTGGTCACTTGATAGATCAGTGCTAATTGACTTGGGCTAAAGACATCCGCGATGTCCTGTGTTTTAAGTAAGTATCCATATCGTTCAATGATGCTATTCAATCGGCCACTGGTAAAGGGGCCAACAATACTGAGTGATTCCTCAGATAAAAATACAGATTTACGATTGGCGGACATAGCCTAACCTTGTAGAAAAATAAGTATTAGAGAGATAAAAACAGCGTATTTTAGCGTAAAAATATCGTACTTTCGCGGACGATTTGGGTTGATAACCTAAAACTCAAGCAATCAAAGTTCCCTGTTTTATTTGACCATGACAGATCGAACCAGTTGGTTTTTTATAAAATATACTTATTTTATCCATACTTTGTTTTAAACATCGATTTAAAGATGCCAAATTTCGCGTTAGGGCTCGCTTATTCGCTTTTTAGTGGATTTGTATGGTTTTTATGTTATCGTGCGTTATACATGATTTAAATGACGATAGTAATTTTAAAGCTATGCTTTGTATTTACATATCTATGACTAAGTGATGATCACTTAGTTGCAGTCTTTAATTTTCGCTTATAAGTATTTTTATACTTTTTTTAAAAAAATTTGAATTTTCTTTTTTAATACCTTTTAAATACTTTTAATACCTTTTCCGTGTCGAATTCCTTTTTATTTTCAAATCTTTATAATTCTATTAAGGGAGTAATTTACGGCATTAAGGGAGGAAAAGACGGTATTAAGGGAGTAATTTACGGTTGATAAAGGGAGGAATTTGCGGTATTAAAGGAGTGTTTTTTTTTATTCCCTTAATTGTTATGAATGATAATTTAGATAACCAACTGATTGTAAAATCTAATCGATTAATAGAAGCCAGTTATCGCTTAACATTAAATGAACAGCGTATCATTCTTTTGGCAATTTCTCGTGTCAGACGTGATCGTGAGCTGCAATTAGATGATGTGTTTGAAGTACACGCGAGTGACTTAGTATCTTATTTTGGTGTTGATCCTAAAACTTCTTATAGTGAGCTGATTGATGTCTCGAAAACATTATTTAACCGTCATGTTACTTTAGAAAATCCTTATCCAAATGACCCCCGTGTTAAAACATTATTAACGAGATGGGTTAGCTCTATTGCATACTTGCCTGAACATGGTTGTATTCGTTTGCGTTTCTCTCAAGATGTATTGCCATTTTTATCGCTATTAGAAACACAATTTACACGGTATAAATTAGAAGTAGTTGGAAAGATGACAAGTATCTACGCTGTTCGTTTATATGAATTACTCATTCAATGGGGCAGTGTAGGAAAAAGGGAAATTGAAATTGAATGGCTCAAGCAACGATTCCAAATTGAAGATAAGTATCCTGCAATTAAAGATTTAAAAAAGTATGTTATTGATATTGCAGTTGCTCAAATCAACCAACATTCAGATATGAACGTTACTTATACTCAACGTAAAACTGGGAGAGTGGTTAGCCATTTGATTTTTGCGTTTGAGTTAAAGAAATCAGTAGCTCCTAAAAAAACAAAATCTTTAAAAGCCAAAAAAAATGTTGATGTTTCTGCTCCAGAAACGATCTTTGGAGTTTTAAAAGCTGATATAGAAAAATTAGCAAGACCAGGCGAGAGTTATGAAGATGCTGCTTCAAGGATTAAAAAGATGAATTTATCTTAGCTTTTAATATCAATTACTTAAAAAATGTAAAGGGAGGAAAAGACGGTATTAAGGGTAATGATTATATACACTCCTTGTTAAGTAAGTTAAGTAAGTTAAGTAAGTTAAGTAAGTTAAGTAAGTTAAGTAAGTTAAGTAAGTTAAGTAAGTTAAGTAAGTTAAGTAAGTTAAGTAAG
>ERZ650309.1704-NODE-1704-length-10281-cov-4.590651_pt1 | contig 10281 bp, 5 predicted proteins | sample MGYA00376245_ERZ650309 | MGnify/ENA primary metagenome ERZ650309 (study PRJEB26733, sample SAMN07839294) | wastewater metagenome | biome: urban; feature: wastewater treatment plant; material: waste water | place: USA: North Carolina | collected 2016-04-26 ...
TGCAGAAGATCCACTGAAAGGGTTTCTGCCGTCGATCGGATCGCTCGACACGTTTGATCTCGGGCAGGCCTATCGCATCGACACGGGTGTCGAAGAGGGAGCGGATATATCCCCCTATTATGATCCCATGATAGCCAAGGTGATTGCCTGGGGTGCCGACCGCGAAGAGGCCCGGCGCTCGCTTGCGGAGACGCTGGCCAACACGGCCATATGGCCGCTGAAGACGAATGCCGGATTTTTGGTCAAGGCACTCAATCATCCGGATTTTGTTGCAGCGCGGCTCGATACGGGCTTGATTGCTCGCGAAGGCGATGCACTGATGCCGCCGGAATGGCCGTCCGATGCAGCTCTTGCCGACGCTGCACGAGCCTTGATCCCTGTAGACCGGCTGGCTGGATTTCGGTTGAATGCGCCGCCTCGCGACAGCGCGCTTTTTCTGGTCGATGGCCATGCCACAACTGTGACCTGGGCGGACGGCGAAGATTTGGGAAGCGATGTTGGCGAGGCTTCCGTGCTGATTGCAGAGGACGGGCAGGTCTGGAGAATGTCCGATTGGCGCGTTTCGGGCAGCGGCGCTCATGGCATAGCTGATGGTGCGATCCTCTCGCCGATGCCGGGGCGCATTGTCGCTGTGGTCGTTGCAGTGGGAGAAACGGTCGCAAAGGGCCAAAAACTCCTCACGCTTGAAGCGATGAAGATGGAGCACACGCTCACTGCTCCATTTGACGGCATTGTCACTGAACTCAATGCAATCGAAGGCGCGCAAGTCAGTGAGGGCACATTGCTCGTGCAGATTGTCGATGAAGGTGGCAATCCTTAGAGCCTGTCGTTTCGCAGACACAAGGCGTTTGCCGTGCACAGCCAACGCTTCGATCATGGCCTTTCGAACGATGTATCGCAGCACTTTGTTGCAAATGAGTGGACAACGATTACTGACGAACTGCCTTGGTATCGGCCAAGCTGACCACGCGTATTTCAGCCGACAAGCAAGATGAACTTGGTTGTGCTATCGAAGAGGGAATTCACATGGCTACCCGAATTGTTGCCATTGGCGGCACGGTTTCCCCAGGAAGCACAACTGAATTCGCGTTGCGGGTGGCAATGGCGAGCGCTGTTGCACAGGGCGCAGAAGTCACACTTTTCGATGGAGCCTATCTTGCCAACCTGGCGCATTATCGCAGCGGCGCGCACTCAACCGGGGATGGCGCCGAAATGGTGGAGGCCGTGCGTTCAGCGGACGGTATCCTGATCGCAGCCCCCGGTTATCACGGGACCATTTCGGGGCTCGTCAAGAATGCGCTCGATTATCTCGAGGATCTCGCCAATGACGGCCGCCCCTATCTTGACGGCAGGGCAGTCGGACTAATCGCAACAGCCTATGGCGATCAGGCAACCATGAGCACGATGCAAACGTTGCGCAGCATTGTCCACGCGCTGCGTGGCTGGCCAACGCCGATGGGTGCGACCGTCCGCACCTATCCCGGGCTGTTTTCGCAAGACGGGGAATGCCTCGATGATCGCGTTCGATCACAGCTTGAGCTTGTCGGCCAACAATTGGTGCATGGTGCCCGCAGCCTTGCATCGCCTGAAAAGGCGACAACCTGACAAGCCGCGAAGCCGGTATTAAAATGGGGCATCTTTAAGGACGCGCGATCAACAAGCAGCTTCAGCCCCGGTTCTGGACCTCTGCCGGTTTGTCAGTCGGGGCGTTGGGGCACTGAAATGCTTCAGCGCCGTTTTGCCAATCGCGTTACTGCTCTTTTGGTGGCGAAGCGGCGTTGTCCGGATTCGCGCTTGATGCCCCTGCGGGACCGGACGCTGCTGGTTCGGCAGGGACTTGTGGAGCCGGGCGATCCTTTTTGGCGTGAAGCAAATCGATCTCGGATTGGCGGTTCCTCAGATAGTCGTCTCGCAGCGCCTTGTAGTGGTCTTGTGAACCGTCTTTGAGCCTGCGCAGCCGGTCATCCGATTCCGCGCGCTCATCCAGCGAACGGAACACAAGAGTGGTCGCCCCATAGGCCGGGTCGGTGAACGGCTTGCCGACGGCAACCGGAAGAATGAGTAAATCGACCCAGCGTCCAAAAAGGTCGCGCACCGTCGTTGGACCAATAAGGGGCAGAAACAGGAAAGGTCCGGGCTTCACGCCATAATATCCCAAGGTGAAGGCGAAGCCATTCGGATGCCGAGGAAGATGAAACGGCTTGCTCTTGGCAACATCGATGAGCCCGGCAGCGCCGATTGTTGAGTTGATTGTGAAACGACCAAGCGTCTCTGCGGCCTTGCCCGGCTTCAATTGGAGCATGTAGTTCAGGAAGACGATCGGCTCCTGCAGATTGTCCAGAAAATGTCGCAGGCCACTCCGCACCGGATTGGGAATGTTGCGCTTGTACGCCATTGCCAATGGTCCGACGAATGCTGTGTCAACGGCTTGAACAGCCGAAAAGGTGATTTCGTTGACGGCTTCTACAGGGTCTCCTGGATCGGCTCGTGGCTTTGCCGTGACAATGATCGCAGCCTGGTCTGGCTGGTCCGCAACGGGCGGCGGTGTCGTTGCGACTGTGGCTGCGTCAGCAGTAGGCGCAGGTTGCGGCTCATCGGCTGAAACAGGCGGAGCGGCGGTTTCTGCAGGCGCGGACGTCGTGCTCACCGCTGCGGAAGGCGGTGTCATGACGGCATCGGCTGGCGCGCTTGCCAGCAGGATGGCTGTGGAAAAGGCAGTAATGCTCATTGGATATCGACTATCACTCTACACTTTCATTGGCGCCACTTTTCGGACGCAGCCTTTTTCCGGCCTGACTGGCAGTCAGGGCTGTGGGGTCAGACGTTTAGGAGATGCGCCTTACCAACAGCTTAGCACCGGGCGCAATGAAAACTGTTGTTGGCGAAAGCATTTCAGCAGCTTGCAGGCAACAGTCTGCAAACCTATCTCGTGCAGGCCGCGATTCGCCGGTTTCCTGCTGGAATAGCCCTGAGATGACAGAGACCATCCACACCCGCATGCTCATTCTCGGTTCGGGACCTGCTGGTCTTTCGGCGGCCATCTATGGTGCTCGTGCCGGGCTCAAACCGATTGTCGTGCAAGGTATTCAGCCGGGCGGGCAGCTTACCATTACGACGGATGTTGAGAATTATCCCGGCTTTCGCGATGTGATCCAGGGTCCTTGGCTGATGGAGGAAATGCAGGCGCAGGCCGAACATGTCGGCACCCAGATGGTGTATGACATCATCGTCGATGTCGATCTCGCATCGCACCCATTCAAACTGACCGGAGACGGCGGCACAGTCTACACTTGTGATGTGCTGATCATAGCGACGGGGGCTCAGGCCAAGTGGCTTGGCCTCGAAAGCGAATTTGCCATGCAAGGGAAGGGCGTTTCCGCCTGTGCAACCTGCGATGGCTTTTTCTATCGGGGCAAGAAGGTCGCGGTCATCGGTGGAGGCAACACAGCCGTTGAAGAGGCTTTGTACCTGACCAACCACAGTCAGGATGTGACGTTGATTCATCGGCGGGACGAGCTTCGTGCCGAAAAAATCCTTCAGGACCGCCTGTTTGCTCACCCGAATATCAAGGTCCTGTGGAACAAGGGCGTTGAGACCTTTGTGGGCGGCGGCGATCCGGAAGGGCTTGTTTCCCTGTCATTGAAAGACACGGTCACTGGCGAAATGTCGTCGATTGACGTTGACGGCGCTTTCGTTGCGATCGGGCACAAGCCCGCGACAGAAATTTTTGCCGGCCATCTCCCGATGGATTCCGAGGGCTATCTGCTTGTCGAGAAGGGCAGCACCCGGACAAGCATCCCGGGCGTATTTGCGGCCGGCGACGTGACTGACAAGATCTATCGTCAGGCGGTCACTGCGGCCGGGATGGGCTGTATGGCAGCGCTTGATGCGGAGAAGTTCCTCGCCCACGCCGAATTTGCGGCGCACAAGGCCTAACGGACGAACAATCCGTAAAGTCTCGCCTTGATTGCGCCCCAGAAGCCGGCAAAGCTCGAGAGGTTGAAGGCATCAATCCTCACAAGTGGCGCGCGTTCGTCCATCCAATCCGCCATCTGATCGTCGTGTTCATCGGTCCATTCGATCGCTTCGATGCGGTCAACATCAATTGCCTTCCGAAACAGGGCAGAAGTCAGGATGGTTGCGCCAGTGGCCGCGTCATGCCCATCAAGCTGCGCCACCCGATGGATCAAAGCCAATCCATTCTCGACAGTCCAGAATTGGGCTGCCACCGCGGTTCCATCGACACTGCAGACGCCAAGCCGGACTGTCCCTGCCATGCCTTCGGCAACAGCAAGTTCCTTTTCAAGACTCTCCAAGGCGTCGGTGTTGCCGAGCCCCTGCCCAAGGAGCGCTTCAAGAATTGACCATGCATCGTCGTTGAATTGCCTGAAAATCTGCGTCTCGAATTCCGGGCCCTCGTTTGCCAGCCGCAGACTTTCATGAACGGTGGAAGGTCTTGCCTCCAGGTATTCTGTAAATAATCGCGAATTTACCCGCGAGATCCAACGCTCAGACGTCTGTCGCACGAACGTGGCCCAACCTGCTGCACCCAGGGCGGCTCGAAGCAGGCCTGCACTGCCATCACGCTCAGGCACTGGGTAGAGGCAAAGGGACGTGATCGCCGGACGTGCCTTTTTGAGGCGCTTTGAAATGGCAACGAGCATCGCGCGTTGGCGTTCCGCATCTGGATTTCCGGCAAATACGGGACGGAATGCGAATCCTTTCCGATTGGAGAGGGAAGAGACTGTACCCCGCGGCTCACGCTGGAGGAAAAGCCAGCATAACGCCCCCTCGGAAGCAGCCCGGCCAATGAGTGGAACCGTGCCGAGATGACGCGCGACGCGGCGGAACCAATCGCGCCGATCGAATAGGAATGGTTGTGTTTCTCTCTCGAGTTGACCGGAGGGATCGACGCCCGGGGCGTCGACGTCCGTCAGTAATTCTCCCTTCACCCACAGCATCTTCGACAAGCCCTGATTGATTTTTCTCGGGGCCTCATGCGCCATCCCCAACCCCGAGGCAAAGAAACTAAAGAATCGGAACAGGTTTCATAAGCCGAGGTTTGCAGGCTGCATCAACGGTCGCTCAATCGCAGTGGCACATATTCGCGCATGTCGGGCGCATCCAGCACTTTGAACGGCACGCCCCTTGGGGTCAGGAAAAGTCGTTCCATTTCGCTGCGCGTAAAGGGCCGCGATCCGAGGCGCCCGAAGATGGCCATTTGTCCTCCCGTTTCATCGACACCCCGATCACGGTCGAGACCCTTGGACAGGGCGACTGCCGGAGAGGGCGTCCGCGCCCAGGCGATCAATTCGGGTTTGGGTGCCGGGGAGAAGCCATAGAAGTTCGGCTGGCTTTCCGGGCTGGTGAGCTGAATGACCTTAAGGCCGTTTCGGCCATCAGCAACATAGGCGAAAAGCGAGGCGTTGGTCGTGCCGATGATAACATCTTCGACATCCGTCATCTTCCCGCCAAATGTTTCCTTGGCGTAGATGACCGGTGCAAGCGGGCGCGTAATGTTCAGGATCACCAGACCTTCCTGCTTGCCTGCAACATAGGCATAGGTCCGCGCGAGATAGATCCGCTGGGCGTTGGCGAGCGCAACATTGCCTTTTGGTTCCGCAACCGGATGACGCAGATCGGTGACATCAAACAGCTTCAGCCCTTCTGCGTCCGAAACCCAGAGATAGCGGAACTGGATGGCACTGGCGCGCGCATCATTGAGGGGAATATTTGCTGTCAGTTTGGGATGCATCGGGTCATCAAGGTCAATCACCGCCAGGCCCGATCTTGTCGTCACATAAGCGATATGGCCGGCCAGAGTGATGTGGCGGGCACCGGCCAGGACATTGCCTTCATTCCATGTAACAGTGCGCTTGAAGAAATTGTTCCGGAACTCGCCGTCCGAAAGGGTATCGATATCGACGAGAATGAGGCCTTCGACACTGTCTGTTATGACCGCATAGCGATAGATGGGGTGGAAGGCCTGTTCCTGATTCTCAGGGATATCCTTTACGATATGATCGTTCCGCTTGACGCTGATGTTCTGGTTGGTCGGGAGAGCCATGCACGTCGCATTGGTCGTCGAGATGTGCATATCCTGCCCAAGTGGCGAGAACGGCGCAGAAACGATCGGCTCCGAAAATCCCTTGTTGGCAATGGATGCGACATCATAAGCGCGGAAGCCGCCTTTGCCTTCGGCGACATACATATATTCGCCGCGCAATTGTAGGCAGCCGACGCGGTCCTTTGTGCCCTGAACGACATTGCGGAACAGTTCATTGTGATTTGTCTCACCGGACAGATGCTTGTCGAACGTGACGCCGCGGGTCCATTCCTTCAATTCGCGTCCGTTCTGCTCCACATGAAGGCGATAGAAGTTCGGATAGGCATATTTCTGAAGGTAGGAGCCGATCACCGCTTGCGGTTCTTCCCATTCCGTCACGCGCACCGCTTCAAACCCATTATCAAGCCCGGTCCACGCGTTGAGGCCGACAAAATTGACGAAGTTCGTTCCCAAAAGCAGCAGTTGGGACATGATCGCATTGTTGTCGTCATTGGCAGAAAGGTGGCAGTCCGTGCACGTCTTTGTCTCCGTTGTGCGCACGGTGTGAGGGAAATGGGGCGCGAAAGCCTGGCTTGAAAAGCCCGCTGAAGAAATGGGGGGCTGCTGGATATAGATCCGTTCGCGGTTCACATTTGTCGATGACAGCACAAGCGCAGACGTGGATCGCACGGGCGCTATGATATTGCCCTTGGTGGTCTGATGGCGACCAAGCTGGAACATCTCGTCACGCGCAACCTGCGGATTGTAGGTCGCGAAATTGCGCGTTTCCTCTCCTTCATATTTGTGGGTGCTTGTCTTCCAGTTCGCTTCGATTGGCAGATGGCAGCCTCCGCAGGACGTCGTCCAGGACAGGTGGCAGGTGAAACAGGCCATCTTGTCGTCGCCATGCGCGCGACTTTCCTTGGGGATGCCCGGACCCCAGTTCACCGAGCCGGCGTCGCTGATCGTGCCCATCAACTTGGCCCGCGCGGCCTTGGCATTGAAATGGGAACTGTTCCTGTCGACACTATCCTTGACGAGGCTGACGCGCCACTCGAGCTTGGGGTCGACGATCGAGCGCTGAACCAGCACGCGGTTGCCGTCAGCATCAAAGAACCATTCGAAGCGACGCTTGCCATCCGGGTTGCGGAGCAGCCCAAGGTTTGTGCCATTGGGCGGTGCAGCCGGACCTGACGTCAGCAAGTTCGGATATTGGTCAACCGTGCCGTGGCAGTCCTTGCAGCCAATCTCGATGGCGTTCGCAACTTCGCCATAGATCAGGCCATTGCCATGACTGTCCTGACCGAAGTGGCAGTCAGCGCATTGCAGGCCTTTCTCGGCATGAATGTCCATCATATGCACAGTCTTGCCCGGATTCGTGCCCGGTTCGACGAACTTTCCTTCGCCGGCCTTGCGCCATTTCTCGGGATCATCCGGAGCGACAATCTTGCCTTCGGCATCAAGGAGATTGCCCTCGCGGTCACGCTTCAGGATCGCGCGGAAATTCCAGCCATGCCCGTGATAGTCCGCGAACTGCGTATCCTTGAGCTCCGGATTCAGGTCGTAGACATTGCGCAGGAATTCAAGATCGGCCCATTTCCCGCGAGCAGCAGCGCCCTCGGGATTGCGGTCGTTTGTTGCGCGGACTTCTGCGGCCGTGGGATATTTCTGCTTTGCCGGCCACATGTGCGGCGCATCGGATTCATAATCCCACATTGTGTAGCCAAGGAAGCTGTTCAGGAAGATGTTGGGCTGATGCATGTGACAGTTCATGCATTGTGCGGTGGGAATCGCGCGCGTGAAGGCATGCTCGACAGGATGGCCCTTTTCCCTTTTGCCGGTCGCGTGATCGACCTTGGCTGCAATTGTCGGATCGACAGTCGCAGTCTGCCCGTCGCGGCCATATTTGGCCCAGATCAGGCTGTGTCGTGGCTCGCGGTCATTGGCATAGACAACATGGCACCCGGCGCACCCGGAATGGCGATAATCGCCCGGCTGATCGTTCGTCCCGAGGTACCACATGAAGGGATCGTTGAGTCTGGTCTTGTGAATATTGAGAACCGGAATGGCGACCCGCAGGCCTGTGCCGGGTCCACGGTTCGACTGCTTGAGATCGGGCCGTCCAGGCTCCTCGAGCCGCTGGATGCTGCCCAGCGAATTCGGCAGGCCAACTTCGGCAAACTGGGTGTTCACATTGCGCCCGCCACGCTCAAATACACGGAAGATATCGCCCGGCATCACCGTCTGCCAGGTCGGGAGGGGATAAAGCGCTGGAAGTGCGCCCCGGGCTTTTTGCTCGGCGGTTACGGTGCCGGACGGATTGCCCGGAGAAACGATCTTTGCGGGCTCCCCTGCTCGGGTATAGGCCTCACCGACAACGTAATTCTTGAACGGAACAATTCCGTTGTTGTAACCCGCCCCGCCCCAAAGCATTGCCCCTGATGCCATCAGGGAGCGTTCTGCCGCTTCGATGGTCTGAATGTGACACGCCCCGCAGCTGTCGCGAACAACGCGATAGTCGGATGGATTGACGAAGCGCACAAACTCGGGCGATTCCCGATTCAGCAAGGTATAGCTGCGTTGCGGGTTGGCCGATGACGGCCAGTGCCAGCTTTTTGGATACCGCGGCAGGACATGGGCCTTGTCACGCAAGGCAACATAGGCAGGGTTGTCGAAATCAGAGGAGGGGGAGGGCAGGCGGATATTCGCATTTCCTCCATGACAATCCGTGCAGCCCAGCACGACCGCTTCGGTGCGATGCATTGTCCAGGCATCGGACGCGGTGTGGCAGGTTATGCACCCCGCACTCTTGGCCGCAGCTTCCTCCTTGGTCTGTGTCTCGGGCGCGGGCGGCGCAAAAACCGTGGCATAGTTGCGCTTGATCGGCTTTTCCGCATCGGACGCCAGGGTCCGAACGCCAAAAAACAGGGTGAGGGCAAGCAACCCCAGAGCCAGGAGCCAAAAGCGCAAACGCGATGGTGGAGCGATCAGGCGGGCCATGTCAGAAGCTCAAGATCCCGTTGAACAGAACCGAATAATAACGGTCATTGCGCCCCGCGTTGGTGAACAGGTCGCGAAAGCCCTTGCCGGGATCAAGCACGGCGCCGGAAAGCCTGAAGACCACATTCTGTATGGCTTTGGGCCGATAGATTGCGGCGGCCGATACATCCCAGCCGATGGATTTGGGAATGCTGCCCTCAACCCGAAGTGCTTTGAGTGTCGCTGTATTCTGGAACCAGAGATGGTTCACATTGGTCGAAAGACGCAGTTTCGGTGTGATGTCAAAATCTGCTCCGGCACCTGCCAGCATGGTTCCCGGATTGTTGAAATTGGACTGGCCCTGTTCCTTTGAGGATCGGAGGGAATTGAGAATGCCATTGCGTCCGTTGATCCCGATCGCACGCCCGCCACCAGCGAAGGGGATTGTCTGGCGTATCCAGTAGCTTGTGTCGGCGCCCGCAAAGATCGGATTCTCGAAGATGGCATCGAAACCACCCTCGGTATTGTCATACGGCTTGGAATCGCCGCTCGCATACAGGCCGGAAACGCGCACACGGATCCAGTCAAAATCCATGCTGGCCTCACTGGCAAAGAAATGGCTGCGGATCTTTGCGGGCTTTGATGTGAAGAAACTGTTCCGGTCACGACCCAGAGCCAGGTAAGCGCTGCTCGTGAGATTGACCCGACCGATATGGCCGTCGTTGGAATAGCCAAGATAAACCACATCATATTTGCGCGGTCGCAAATCACCGATGAGCGCAGGGCGGACAGGAAATCCGTTGTCATCGACCTCAATCGATGTTTCGCGGTTCATGTTGTAGGTGACCGAAACCTGGCTCGTCATGCCAACGACGGGAAAGTCCTGGCGATAGAGATTGGCGAGAAACACGAAGTCGTCGCGAGGCCGTTGGACCACAGAATTCAGGCCGGAATTCGTGTCCTTCTCCAGCCGCCAGAAGGCCGCGAGATTATACTGGAACCGATTATTGTCGCGATTGCCGAACAACCTGACCCCAAGTTGCTGGTCGTTGAACAGAAAGCCCCGGAAATCGGCCTGGAAAGGCTGGATTCCAACGCGCAATGAATCGAAATCATAACGATCGGAGACGTTCCGGATATGATAGTCGATAAAGGCTTCCTGCACGCCGAGAAAATGATCGGCCCGGTGGCTTGGCTTTGAAGGTTCGACGAACAGAACGCGCTTTTCCGGCACGTTCACATAATTGCCCTGCAAG
>ERZ650309.1705-NODE-1705-length-10280-cov-3.786210_pt1 | contig 10280 bp, 7 predicted proteins | sample MGYA00376245_ERZ650309 | MGnify/ENA primary metagenome ERZ650309 (study PRJEB26733, sample SAMN07839294) | wastewater metagenome | biome: urban; feature: wastewater treatment plant; material: waste water | place: USA: North Carolina | collected 2016-04-26 ...
TATTTTGGGCAGCTTCCTTCTGGCTACCCTGACGCGCGGAGGAGAGCGCGTGACCATCCAGCTTCAGGCGAACGGTCCGCTGCGTGGCGTCAACGTCGATGCCTACGACGACGGCCTTGTGCGCGGCTATCCGCTCGTCCCGGATGCGTGTCCAGACGTTCGTGTGGATCGTCGCCAGCGCTTGGCGGACTTGATTGGTCGCGACGGTGTGGTCAACGTCCTGCGCGATGTCGGGCTGCAGGAACGCTTCCAAGGTCAAGTCGGGCTCGTGACAAGCGAAGTGGACGAAGACATCGAAGCGTATCTGCGTCAGTCCGAGCAGATTCCGTCGGCGCTCGGGACCGAGCTGATCTTCGACGCTGCGGGCCAGATTGTGCAGGCGGGCGGCGTGCTGCTGCAGGCGATGCCGGATGCTCCACCTGAGACGCTGACGATGCTGCGAGAAGCGCAGCACATGATGCGCGGCGGTGACTTTTACCAGCTGCTGGCGAGCGGACCGCAGACGCCGGAGTCGCTGGCGAAGCTGCTGCTGGGTCCGTATGCCGACGGGCTGGAAGTGCAAGATCAGCGCTCGCTCCAGTTCCGTTGTCGCTGTGATAGCAGTCGGATTGCGGTGATGCTCCAGACGGTGGCGATGCGCGATCTCGACGAGCTGATCGAAGAAGGCAAGGCCGAGATCACCTGCAACTTCTGCGCGCAGGTCTATCAAATTTCCAAAGAGACGCTGCTTGAGATCCGTCGCGGCAGACAGCAGGTTCAAAACTGATGAGCGGCTGCGTGTCGTCTTATCTGTCGCTGAGCCCCGAGGTTGCGTCGGCGCTGGCAAGTGGTTCGGCGGTGGTTGCGCTGGAGTCGACGCTGCTCGCGCATGGTCTGCCGTGGCCCGATAACATCGAGGTTGCGCTCGCGTCAGAAGCTGCGGTTCGACAGTCGGGAGCCGTTCCGGCGACGATCGCGGTGCTGGCGGGACGAATCCACGTTGGTCTGTCTCGTGAGCAGCTGGAGCGCGTCGCCCACGGACAAGGCTTTTTCAAAGCCTCAGCGGCGGATCTGGGACCACTTTTGGCGGCGGAAGCGGATGCGGCGACGACGGTGTCTGCAACGGTAGCGGCGGCTGCGCGGGCTGGCATCTCGATCATGGCGACGGGCGGAATCGGCGGTGTCCATCGTGGCGATGCGCTCGATGTGTCCTGTGATCTGACGACGCTGGCGACGGAGCCTGTGGCGGTGGTGTCGGCGGGAGCCAAAGCGATCCTCGATCTGCCCAAGACGCTGGAATACCTAGAGACGCTGGGCGTTCCCGTCGTCGGATATGGCACGGGCAACCTGCCAGCGTTTTACACTCCGTCGAGCGAGCTGTCGCTGATGCATCGGGTGGATGGTGCAGCGGCGGCGGCCCGTCTGGTTCGTTCGCACTTTGCGATTCATCCGCGACGGGGCGTGCTGCTCTGCAATCCGATTCCGGCGTCCGATGCGCTGCCGACTGATGTCGTCGAGCGAGCGCTGCAAGCTGCGCTGCACGCGGCGGAGTCTCTGCACGTCGGTGGCAAGGCGCTGACGCCGTTTTTGCTGGGACGCATTGCGACGGAGACTGGGCTGGCGAGCGTTCGGGCCAATCGGGCGCTCATCGTTCACAATGCCCGCGTCGCTGGCGAAGTGGCGACGGCGCTGGCCTCGCTGCGTCGGGCAGCCTAGCCGCTCGTGAAGAAACAGATCTTTACCGTTGCTGTCGGCGATCCGAAGGAGCTGATTTCGCTGCTGGCTTGTCGGCTGTCGATTTCGCCGGATGCGTCGCAGCGACTGCATCAGCAAGGCTCGGTGTGGATCGACGGAAAGCGCGCTTCGTCGGGGCAGCGTGCGGTGTCGCTTGGTCAGCGCGTGACGGTGTTTTGGCCGGACATGCAGCCGGTTTTGCCGTCGCCACGGGTCGTGTACGAAGACAGAGCGCTCATCGTCGTCGATAAGCCAGCGGGGCTGCCGTGTCAGCCGGGACGACAAGGCGGGCCGTCGCTGCTGTCGGTGCTGCGCGGTCCCCTGTGGCTGCCTCATCGCCTGGACGCGGAGACCTCGGGGCTGACGATGCTGGCTCGCTCGGCGGACTGCTGTGCCAAGCTGAGCGCGCAGCTTTCGGCGGGACAGATCACGCGGCGCTATCTGGCCAGCGTCGTCGGGATTGCTCCCGAGCGTGGTCGGATTTCGCTGCGCATTGGCAAAGCGCGTGGCACAGCGGCGCCAAAGATGCGGACGTATCCCGAGCGAGCTTCCGAAGGAGACGCAGCCGAGACGCTGTTTGTGCGCTGCGCGACGATGCAGACCGAGCACGGAGTCTCGTCACTGCTTGTCGTCGAGCTTCAGACGGGACGAACCCATCAAGTGCGGGTTCATCTGGCTGGGATCGGACATCCACTCGTCGGAGATACGCTATACGGTGGACCGTCTGCGACGCGGCTGGGACTGCATGCAGCGTTTCTGTCGCTGCGTCAGCCTGGACGTGATGAGCAGCTGACGCTGTCGGCGCCGCTTCCCGTCGAGGTTTGGCCCGATTCGTCGCTGGAGCTGCCGTCGATGGATGCGGCGATCTAGCGCGGTGGTGGCGACGAAGGCAACAGCTCGACCTGACAGGGTCCGTCGGGAAGTCGCTCTTCGTGGGTGGAGCCGACGCGATCGGAATAGCCAGCGCGAGTGATTCCGTCGCTGAGGATCAAGCGATAAGGCGCAAGCGGTCTGATTTTTCCGTCGAAGTCACTGTGATAGCTGATGAGCCAGTGCTTGCGGCTGGCTGGGCCTTGTGGCGCGCGTCCTTGCAGTGCAGCCTCGGCGTTTTTTCGCACGGTCGCATCTTCGTCGAGCGCAGCCAGGTTGCGCAGGCGAGCTTCCAGTCCAGCCGGGCGAGGAACCAGGGCTCCGATCAGCAGCGCGGCATTGCGACGGACACCCGCGTCGGCATCGTCGAGCCACTCGGCATCGCGAGGTTCCGCCGTGCCCAGTCGAGCCAGCGCCGCCAGCACATTGGTCCGAATCGCGACAAGCTCGGGCGACGCATCGCGCTTTGGCAAAAGCAGTGCACGCAGCCGATCGACGACTCGCTGCGTCGCTGCGTGATTGCGTGGCAGGTGCGACAGCGCCCAGGCCGCTTCGCTCGTCGCTCGCAAGTCGCTGCCTTGGCCTTCTTCAAGCAGTCCGGTCAGCACCGCGATCAGCGCATCACTGGGCTGACTGGCGACGAGCATTCCCAGCGCTTGGATCGCCCGCTGGACGCGAACCGGATCGCGATGCGACAGCAGCTTGGCCAGCCGACTCTGCGCCGACAGATCGACAAACGACTGAAGGGCAGAGAGCGCATCGACGGCGAGCTGACCTTCGCTGCTCTGCGGATCGGCTGCGAGCTGTGACAGCGACAGCAGGCGCTCTTGCACCGTCTCACTTTTGTGGCCGCGCAGGATGCCGGACAGTAGCAGCAGCACTTCACTGTGCGGACCGGACTCGGGCGACTTACGCAGCGTCGAAAGCAGCTCCGCCAAGATCGGCGCGTGACGCTCGGGACGAGACGACAAAAAGACCGACAGCGCTTGGGCTGCGGTTCGTCGCAGTCGCTGCTCGGGAAGTCCGGGACGCACCGTCAGCACGGTGCGCATCAGCATCGCCACCGCTGCGTCGGAAAGCTGTCCTTGCTGCGCCTGCGCGAGCAGTGCGTGGGCCGCCGCTTTTCTCAGCTCCACGTCGGCCAGTGCGGGTCGATCCGTTGGGTCCAGCACTTCGAGGAGCCGTGGCTGACCTTGTCCCAGATCCCCGAGTGCGAGCAGCGCCAGCTTCTGAACCTGTGGATCGCTGTCCGTCGTAGCAACCAAGATCGCGTCGAGCGAGCGACGATCCGACAGCGTGGGAAGCCGGAGCAGCTCAATGGCTTTGCGTCGGACCTGCGCTTCTTTGTCGGTCAATAGCGAGCCAAGAAGCGGTGTGATGCTGCGGTCTCCGACGGAAGCCAGTGCATCGAGCAGCAGCTCTTTGGGCAGACGACTGCGCCATAGCTCGCGAATCAGCTCGGCTGAGGCCATGCTGCGCTGCGGTTCGGACAGCTTGGGTCCCAGATCGCGAATCAGCTCCACGACGGTTGCCAAAGACGAGGTGCTTATCGTCGGTCGGGTCAGCTCCGATAGCAGCAGCGGCGCGACGCGATCGCTTCCGGCGAGCAGCACATCAAGGACGAGCGGCCTTATGCTGGGCTGTTCGAGGCTGCCGAGGATGGCTTGCGCGGCCTGACGCTGCACCGCAACAGAGACCGTCGCTGCGGCATCGGGCAGAAGATACTGGCCCAGCGCTTGAACAGCTGCCGTTCGCTGGGCTTCGGTTCCGGTTTCCAGCGACTCTCGCAGCAAGGGAATCGCGGACTCGGATGCCAAGCGACCCAGACAGAGCATGGCTTGGCGACGGACTTCTTCGGCAGGATCACGCAGCAGTCGCAGCGCCGCCGACGCAGCATTTTGGGCGCGCAAAAGTCCCAGGCTGCGCAGCGCTTCGGCTCGCACATCGCGCGCGGGATCAGACAGTCGACCAATCAGCGACAACAAGACGCGACTGCGCAGCTCGGATGGAAGCTTGAGCGGACTCAGCCGACCGAGCACTGCGAGCGCACTGCGACGAACACCGACGTTTTCGTCTTCGGCGCGCAGCAGGACCGGACCCAGCAGCTGCGGCAAGTCGGAGAGCTGAAAGACCTGTGCGGCGATGAGACGCTCGACGGCACGCAGCGCTTCTTGGCGAACCTCGAACTGGCTGTCACCCATGGCGCGGGAAAGCTGCGTCACCGCGCGCTGCTGCTCGGCGCTGGGAATCGCGGCAAACTGACCCATCGCTTCGGCACACGCGGCGCGAACCACGCTGTCTGCGTCACTGAGCCCATCGAGCAGAGCCGGTGCAGCTGCGACCATCTGCGTCGGACCAAGCGCTTGGGCGGCGCGTGCGCGAACCGCTGCATCACCGTCTTGCAGTCGCTGCAAAAGATACGGAGCCGCCAGTCGCTGGGGCAGGGCTTGAAGCTTTTCGACGCCTTCTCGTCGGCGCGAGGGATCACTGGCCGATAACAGCGTGCGTAGCTCGTCGGGAAGATCGCTGCCACCTCCGTACAGATCGGCGGCCTGCGCTGTCGGGACAGACAGCAGCAGCGACAGCGACAAGACCGGGAGCCAGCGACTCATGCGCACAGCTTGCAGTTATACCAGGATGGCAGCGAGGCGCACAGGGTTCACGCTCGCTTCATCTCTCGGGTCAGTGCAATGCAGCGACGCAGCGCATCTTGCAGGCTCCGGGTCGTCGACAGAGAGGACAGCTCGACACCCAGGCTCGTCACCGTCTGAACCACTTGCGAGCGCAGACCACAGAGCAGCGCTTCCGCTCCCAGCAGTCGCACCGCCGTCGCCACGCGATACAGATGCTGCGCCGACGACTCATCCAGCGTCGGAACGCCAGTTAGATCCAGCACCGCAAAGCGCGCCCGTCGCTGCTGAAGTTCCGTCAGCAGGCTCACCGTCAGCGTCTGCATGCGCTCTGCGTCGAGCTGACCAATCAGCGGCAGCACCAGCACGCCATCCCAGACCTGAATGATCGGCGTCGCGAGCGCCATGATCGATGCTTGCTGCTGCGCGAGAAGCTCCAGCTGGGCCCGAAGCTGCTCATCCGCTGCCTGCGCGGTCGCTTTCTGGGTCTGTTCCAGCTTGGCGACGCGCTCATCGGATCGCTGAATTTCCTGCGCCAGCTCTTTCTGTTCGCGTTCCAGCTGACGGATGCGGTTCTGCTGCTGGCGACTCTGTCGGGCGGCCAGGCTCAGTCTGCGAATCTGCGAAAGGAGTACTTCACGCGGAATCGCTGCGGTTCCCTGCTGAAGCGGACACTCTGTACACGCTGTGAGCTTGCGACAGTACGAATCGAGATCGAGTGATTCACTGGCAGGATCTTCTAAGCAGCAGCGTTCACAGCGCATGATAGGACTCCGCTACGTTGCGCGATGAAATCGGATCGCAGCGACGGTAAATGTCGACTCGTGATGCTGGGTGGTTCGCGCAACCGGAGACAGTTCGCCAAAGGTGTAAAAGCCAAAGCGAGGAATCTTCGGAGCCACCAGCGAAGACAGAATCGCGGACTCCTCTTTGTAGCGCGGACCCAAGATGACTTTGCGCGACATACAGTTGAAGACCAGCACCAGATCGGACTCCGAACCGGACCCCTTTTCTGCGCTCAAGATCGACTGGAGTGCGGCGTTGGTTCCCGAGAGAAGATCGGTTCGCGTTGCGCTCAGGATACACAGCTCTGCTTGTTCAGGAATGTCTCCGCCCAGGACCAGTGCGCCTCGGTGTTCATCGATTCCGAACACCGCGCGAACCAGATCCGTTTGGACTTCTGTCTTGCCGCTGGTTCTGCGAATCACACCGATGGGATACTCGATGGTGACAGCGGGCATTTCGTTGCGACGAGGTCCGAGCAGTTCCAGATACACAGACAGCGCATCCCTTCCGTTTAGCTCCAGAAGGACGTTGCCTTGTTCGATGCTGGTGGCACGCAGCGGAACAGAGACTGGCGTGTAACCACTGCACGCTGCGGAGTGGATCGACAGCGGTCCAAACAGCGCAAGTGCGACGGCTCCAGACTGAAGAATCTGCGATCCACAGATCATCTCTGTCTGTCGAAAGGCTCCGTTGTCTGCGGGCGCACCACCCAGAATCGGAATGTCTGTTCCAAGCTGTGCCTGAAGTCCGCGCAGAAGTCGCGTTACGTTTAGCGTAAGGACATCAGGAAAGAGCAGGAGCAGATCCGGCTTGGGCTGTAGAAGCTCCTCTGCAAGCTGCTGTCCGATGGCAAAGGAATCGGTTCCGCCCTGCGTACAGAGCGCCTTTGCGGTGTAGCCAGGAAGCTGAAGTCCCAGCGCCGTGACAGAGTGGGTCAGTGCGCCATCTGGACCCAGCTCTGCAAAGGAAGAACAGCCAACAAGCACGGAGGACGCGGGAAGCTCACGATAGATTCCATCGCGCACCGCTTGTGCGGAAAAGTCTGCGGAAAAGACCACCAGCACAATGCTTGGTGGTGCGCCAAGCTGATCGGTCAGCTCACGAATCGCCTCTTGGGCTGCGGCGTGAGGATCGTCGTTTACAATCGAGGCAGTGGCAATCCGATTCCCTACCTGCGTCATGATTCCTTCAAGCCCTCTTGCTGGTGGTGCGATCACTCGCTGATTCCATCAGAGCAGGACGGATCGTATCACGGTGTCGGGAATCGTTTTTCGGAAAGTCGGGCTTGCATCGGATGTGCCTACATCGTTGCTGCTGAAGGTCCGGGTATCAGGCGCGGATGTCTTCGCTGACTGCGCCACGATGAAAGACGCGGAGTCTGCGAATCACTCCGTCGTGCGCAATGGGAAACAGAGACTCTCTTGCTTGTTCAATCGAGACAAAACCAAGCGAGCTGCGAATGATCTCAAAGGTCTTGTCGCGCGTGGCGTTGGCGTCCGGTGTTCCGTCGGTAGCTTGGCTCATCAAAAAGTCTGCTTTGCGCTGGAGATCACAGGCTCCGCGCACCATCAGCTTTTCTCTGCACATCTGCGCTTTGGCAAGTCCCACGTAGGTGATAAGGAGTGCCTGATCCTGCCAGTCAACCAGTCTCTGTAACGTGTACGGAGTGGCAAAGTACAGCGACGCAGTCGATGCCATCGCCAGCGCATGAACGGAGTCAATTCCTTCTTCCCCAAGTCGCACGATGTCATGCTCGGTCAGTCCGTCGATCGCAGCCAGCTCTTTGGCTCCTTCGCTGCTGCGCGCGGTGGTGCTGATGCTCATCGCGGACGCTGCACGCGCGGTGATTTGACTCAGAACGCCTTCTCCGATCAGCGCGACAACCATTCCCAACATCATAAAACTGGTCGGCCCTTTGAAGGGCTGCGCAGCCAGAATCGCTGCATCCTTTACTGCCGCTACACCATCGGTCGTTACCGGCGCTGGAGCCTGGCTGTGATGCCACAGCAGCGCGATCATCAAGATTGCTGCGACCACAGACAGAATCAGCGCGCGCAGTGCATACGCAAACATGCGAGCACTGGTGTCACGAATGGAGGCACGCACGGTGAGACGTCCGAAGCTGAGACTAAACGACGTAAACGCTGCGCTGGCTGCGGTCACTGCCATCATTCGCGTCTGACACGTTAGCTCGTCACTGTTGTTGCTGAGGATTCCCCACGCCAAGATCGCAGAGGTTGCAAAGCCATACAGACACGCGTGCTGCATCATCCGGTGCTGCGCTTGTGCGGCGTGACGTGACTCGATCAGCCAGTGCTTGGAGATTCCTTCCGCAGCTTCCGTTTTCCAGATTCGCTCGCGCGCTGTCCACGCGGCTCCGGTTCGTTCTTGTTCGGCCACAAAGCGATGACGCGCGCGCGGAGACTGCTGCCACTTGGAGATCAGCGCAGCACCAAACGACAGCAGCAGAGGCATGGCAGCGACAGCCCACAGCGTCGTCGCCAAGATCAGCGCATCATCGGGCAGAATGTACGTGGTCATCGTGTCCGCCATGGTCAGCTTCGGCAGCGTAGGAAGCATGATCACGGCTGGATCGGTGGACGCTTGTGCAAGGCATGTTGCACGCGGTCCGTGACTTCCTTCCAGCACAGACTTGATGCCACCAAGCAGCGGAATCGCGCGCGGCCAAGCCTGCGTACAGGTGCGCGGAATGATCACGCTGTGCGCCACCAAGATCGATACGCCGGCCAGAAGCAGTACCGCCGCCACCACCGCTGCCGTGCGTTCCGGCCATGCCGTCCCCGCCCGAGCGGCCACGTAGGCGCCCGGTCACCGTGTCGAACTCGGGCACGCCCGTGCAGCCGCTGCCGCCCGAGCCATCCGCGCCATGAGCACCGTCGCCGCCGTCGTCTCCGTCGCGCTGCAGCGTGGGGTTGTCGTCGCAGAAGTTGCACGCCGAGCGGTTGGTGGGCGCGTCATAGGTGGTGGCCCCCGCTCCACCCGGGTTCGGGCCACGGCCAGCCTGCGCGGCTGGGTTGGGCGAAGCGAGCGCCAGCACGGTGGCGATGTCGCACACGCCGCCGGACGTGAAGTCCGTGCAGCCCGCGTTCGCGCAGGGCTGTCCGTTGGTGCAGGCCAGGCGCACGCAGCTCTCGTCGGCGCCACGCCCGCCCGAGACGTCGGTGGGCCCGCAGCGCAAGACCCCCGCAGCGCCACCGGGGACGTTGCGGCACGTGCCATCGCCCGTGCCCGACCCGCCGGAGCTGCCTTCGTGGCCTTCGAGCTCGTCCAGCGAGACGAGCGCGGGATCGAGCTCGGCGAGGTTGTCGCTCGAGTCGTCGCCTTCGACACCGTCCTGGCCGCGCCCCGCCACCACGCTCACGTTGGCGAAGGTCACCTCCGGGCCGCATCCGTCCAGGTACATGGCGGTGCTGCCGCGCCCCGGCGAGCTCGCGTCCGAGCCGTGTACGTGGAAGCCTTCGAAGCGCGTGGCGGTGCGAATGTTGGTGCAGCCATCAGTGGTTTGGTCGATAGCCTGTATACCGTTCAGGCTGATTTGACAGCCCGGATTTTGCGCGATGCTGGTAAATCGGCGATCACAGCCCATGTTGCGGATCAGTGGATTTCGACATGCGGGTCCCGTGCAGCCGTTATCCTTGACCGGATTTCCAGCCTGGATACAGTGGGCAGTGATCTGGCTGGATTGGTTGTGATTGAACAACACTTGCGCAAGCTGGTGTAACACCAAGGCCTGTAATGATTGATATAACGATTTAAAACAAAATGCCCCGCAAAAGCGGGGCATTTTTTTAATCGGTGTTACGTGTGGCTTTACTTTATTGGGGTGTTTTGAGGGGCGGGGGTTGGCGTTGCCGCAGGTGATTTCATTATGGGCGCGGCTTGATCGAGACAGGCAAGGCGGTACAACGTCCTCACCAAGGTATCAATGGCGTCGGCGGAGTTTTTATTTTGTTCCCATGTTGTCAACGCTGCCCTCACAGATTCAGGATATAAAATATTACCATGTCTTTCCCATGCAATCTTTTGCTCCCATAATATATTCTCTACACATCGTGTCTGCTTATCTTGTGGGACATTCATAATACGGAACAAGAGACTTAAACTGTCTGCCATTTCGTCTATTTGCCCCCGTTCAACTTTTAGGTAGGACAGCAGCTCTGGCTCATTGATTGATACAAATATCTGCTTCCAACCATTCAGCGCAGGTGGATACAATCCCTGAGCCGCGGTCCATAGCCATTTTAGGCCTTCGGTGATAGC
>ERZ650309.1706-NODE-1706-length-10269-cov-3.793127_pt1 | contig 10269 bp, 8 predicted proteins | sample MGYA00376245_ERZ650309 | MGnify/ENA primary metagenome ERZ650309 (study PRJEB26733, sample SAMN07839294) | wastewater metagenome | biome: urban; feature: wastewater treatment plant; material: waste water | place: USA: North Carolina | collected 2016-04-26 ...
CTCGCTGCGTCAGAACGGAAAAAGCTCCATTTTACTTTTTTCGACAGTAGCTGTGCAAACTGGAATGATGTATCATACCAGTGTTGCTGCAGCAAAAGGTGCTGTCGAAGGTTTCACCCGTTCGCTTGCAGCAGAATTAACTCCCGACATCACCGTGAATGCCATTGCGCCCTCATTAACCGCTACAAATTTGTCGGCAGGAATCATCAATACCGAAAGTAAACTGAATGCCGCTATCAACAGGCATCCTCTGGCCCGCATCGGAAATGCATCTGAAATTGCTGCAATGGCTGCCCTCCTGCTGAATCCTGAAGGCAGTTGGATCACAGGTCAGGTGATTACCATCGACGGTGGATTATCAGTATTAAAATAGCATTATGAAAATTTATTCTTTTGAAGCCACCCAGGACCTGAACATCAGCATTGAAGAGGCATGGGACTTTATGAGCTCACCTGCCAACTTAAAAAAAATAACACCTCCCGGAATGGGATTCGAAATCACTTCAGGCTATGCCGGAGAAAAAATGTATCCCGGACAACTGATTTCATATATCGTTAAACCGTTAGCCGGAATTCCAATGACATGGCTCACAGAAATTACTCATGTTCAGGCACCTCATTACTTTGTTGATGAGCAAAGATTTGGTCCCTATGCACTATGGCACCACAAACATTTTCTTGAAAAAACAGCTACAGGAGTAAGAATGAAAGATGTGGTACATTACGCCATCCCAATGGGGATAATTGGGAGAATGATGAATACTATTGTTGTCAGGAATAAACTTAAACAAATATTCGACTACCGCTATCAAAAACTTGAAGCGCTTTTTAATAGTAAGCAAAAAATTTAATGGAGGGTATCTTTCACTGAAACTGAAAGTAAAGAAGATGCGGCCGGCCTGATTAATTCGCTGCCGGTTCCTTTTTTGGTATTGGTACGAATCGCAATAGTACGACTGCGTTTTGATGATGTTCCTGAATCAACATAAGATTCTTCCCAACCTTCGATAAAATGCGGAGGAACTGCATTAAAATATATCACTAAGGTTCTGCCGTTTTCAGGGTAATCGATCACATACTTCTTCAGCATTCCCCGATTTTGCAGCGCAGGTGGCAATTCTGCATTTACGGCAATTTGCAGTGACATCTGCGCAGACTGCGGCTGAACCATTTCATGTCGCAGTCGTGTCGACAACAAACCGGGAAGTATCATAGCACTGCCAGTAGGTAAACTGTCGGGGTAAATCCTCATCATACACCAAATCTGATCTTCAGTCATAGTGAGCGGAACAACCCTGTTCTGATCTCCTTCTCTGTTATCAGGGCTTCTGATTTGCAACAGATATTTATTCGCATCCAGATTCAATTGAGCATATGAAATTCCATTCAGTTCATTTACCGATGCAGCAATTTTGAGTGCATAGGGGCCTTCTCTGATTATCTGTGGCATCACTACCATTTGTGAAAGAGAATGCCATTGGTTTCCACATTTATAATTCCGGTGATTGACCAGTTGAAGTGTTTTCATCTGATCTTTATTCAGCGTGTCGATGATGGCTGCTTCTATGTGACGAGCCCTGGAGTAAACAACCGGTGAAAAACTTAAAAACGCTTCTCCTTCATAAACATTTCCAAAACGGGCCTGTTTCAGCTCATAGGTACTCACCTCTGTCATAGAAGTGTTCCAGTACCCGGCAAACCATTCAGGCAGCTTGCGGGCCGACTTCTTCGAAACTACCTTTTTCTTACCACAGCCGGCAACCAGTACCAGCAATAGGGCCAATGTAATTGTTAACCTTTGTGAAATCATAAAATGCCGATCTTGACAGGAATCAGTATCTCCTGACAACAGACAAAGGTACACCACTTTGTCAATTATTATCCGATTCACCTCTCGGTTCTCTCAGCTGATCCAAATTTGTTGTTGGAAATGAGTTTTATTTTTTAAATATTTACCTCCGGAATTCAATTCTGCTTAAAAATGGAACAGGGCGACAAACGTTTTATGAAAACCGGCATTATTTCTTTGCTGGTGATAGGGTGTGCCGTGGCAGCATTTGGACTCACTTTTCACTTTTTCGGACAATCGGAAATTGTTCCTGCTCCCAGCAAGGAGTTTGGATTTCTGGCTCTGGCTCCGCTGGGCGTCATTGATCGTATTTACATGGCCATTTCCGGAGAACGTCTTTACTGGTATCCGGTTCCTATGTTCTTCTGTTTGTGGATCTCCTATTCACTTTTAACCATCGTTGCAGCTCTTCTCATACTCAAAAAAAGAGGTTGATTGTATTGATTTTCAAACCAATAAGAATCGTCTATCGTTTTCTCAATGAATCAAAAACAACCGGTTTTTTTGCAACCTGTAATTTGCTTGAAATTCTTTAATCATCGAAGTGTTTGACGTAACTTTGCACTCTTATTATTTATCGCTTCCCTCCTAATTTATTGTCCCTGAAATATGTGCGGAATTAATGGTATCATCAGTATTGGCGGCACCTTACCGGTGAATGCCGATACGCTGATCAGGAACATGAACAAAGCCATCAGCCACCGTGGTCCTGATGACGATGGAGTGTATGTCGACCCGCATCAAAAATTTGCATTCGGACAACAACGGCTCAGCATTATCGACTTATCGTCGGAAGGTCACCAACCCATGGTAGATACAGCCGGAAATGTGATTGTTTTTAATGGGGAAATTTACAATTACAAGGAGCTTAAAAAAGATATTAAGAATTATGCTTTCCGCTCTGAAAGTGACACTGAAGTGCTCATGCATTTGTATGGCGAAAAGGGCCATAGCACATTAGATGCACTCAATGGCATGTTCGCCTTTTGTTATTTCAATAAGTCAAAAGGAAAATACTTCATTGCCCGCGACAGAGCCGGCAAGAAGCCATTTTATTACACAGTTTCAAACGGACTCTTTGCCTTTTCATCAGAAATTAAAGCCCTCCTTACCCTCCCCTGGGTAAAGGCCGAACCGGATGCCGATTCGGTTTATAATTTCTTAACATTCAATCAGTTGGATGCACCCCAAACGATGTTCAGGAACATCTCCAAACTGGCGCCCGCTGAATGTTTGATATTGGATGAAAAAGGAATTTCTGAACAACGCAATTACTGGGAAGTTCGGTATAGTGATCTCAGTTCACAAAGTGAAAGTTCGTTAAGTGACGATGTCTTTCACGAGCTCGAAAAAGCGGTTCGCTACCGCATGGTTGCCGATGTGCCTGTAGGAGCATTTCTGAGTGGTGGTGTCGACTCAAGTGCAGTGGTGGCCTTAATGCGTCAGTGTACATCAGGCTCTATCAAGACTTACTCGGTAGGCTTCGAAGGGCAACCCGATTATGATGAAAGGATTTATGCACAACAGATTTCGAAAATATTCAAAACCGATCATTTCGAAAAGACTGTTGGCCCAAATGATATTGCAGAGTTCCTTCCTAAAGTAGTTGAAATTTTTGATGAGCCAATGGCAGATGCAACATGCATCCCCATTTATTTTATATCGAAGCTGGCGAGAGAAAACGGAACCATCGTGGTGCAAACAGGTGATGGTGCTGATGAGCTCTTCGCCGGATACCGCGGATGGCGTAAGTATCAGAATTTATACCCCTGGTATCATCGCTATACTTCGCTACCCTCATTCGTAAGAAATTCGGTTGCTGCTATAGCAGGAAGCCGCAATGAAGAATCGCCGGCAGGAGAAATTATTCAGCGAGGAGCACGCCGTCAGGAATTGTTTTGGGGAGGTGCAAAAGCTTTCAGAGAACATACCAAACAGCATTTTCTGAAACCTGAATGGATAAAAACTGTCAGAGAAGCCGATTCCTACAGTGTGATTAAAAAACACCGCGACGCCTTTCAGAAATTGCAATCAAAATACCCCTGGCTGAATGACACCGACTGGATGTGTTACCTGGGTTTCAAATTTTTAATACCGGCGAAATACCTGTATCGGATGGACCGCCTTGGTATGGCGAACAGCATTGAAGTCAGGAACCCGTTCCTCGATTACAATCTTATTGAAAAAGCACTCTCTGTTCCTTCATTTATGAAAGTGAAGAATAATGAACCTAAATACATTCTTAAAAAATCACTGGAACGCATTCTCCCTTCTGAAATTTTGTACCGCAAGAAGATGGGATTTTGTGTACCACTGCGTGAATGGTCGGGCGATATCATGTTGCAATTCGTTGAAGATAACATGAAAGAGTTTTGCAGAAACACAGGAATATTCAGAGAAGAAGGACTACGAATGCATATTAAGGAAATCAGAAATGGGAATACCGATTACACCAACAATCTGTGGACAGTGTACTTCCTGATGGCATGGTTTAAAAGATGGATGTAAACTGAAATGAAAAAAGTACTCTTCATTACCAACATTCCAAATCCTTATCGGATTCCGCTGTTCAATGAAATGAGCCGGCAATTCCGGGAAAGCAATATACATCTTAAAATTATTTTTGGTGCGGAAGGCTACAAGCGTCGCTATTTTAAAATTGATCCTTCAGAAATAAAATACGATTTTGAAATTCTGAAAGATGAAGCGCACACCTTCAGTGAAGATGCCGAAAAAAGCTATTTCTTATACAAAGGTTTAGGCAGTCTCATGAATCGCGAAAAGCCTGACGCGGTTATTGTTGCCGGTTTTTCTTCTGCTACCATGAAAGTCTTTTTCAGAAAGCTGCTAAAAGGAACACCATTTATCATCTTCAGCGGCACCATTGAAAAAGGTGGCAGAAGCGGAAGTATGATCAGAAAACTGCAACGAAAATTCCTTTGCAGTAATGCATCAGCTTTTGTGGCGTATGGTAGTCTTGCAAAAGAATATCTGGTGAAGTCGGGTGCTAAAGCAGAAAAAGTTTTTATTGGAAGAAATACTGTTGACACCAGATTTTTTGCTGAAGAAACAGCAAAGCTGAGAGCTGAATATGGTAAAGGCGACGGCATCGTACGTTTCACCTATCTCGGTTATTTAGTCCCAAGAAAAAATGTGAAATTGCTTCTCGAATCTGTAAAAATTGTTGCTCAGAAAAGAAACGATTTTCGGTTAGATATCATAGGTGACGGAGTAAGTCTCGATGACCTGAAAAATTATGTATCCGAAAACCGTCTTGAAAATGTTGTTGAGTTCCATGGCTTCCGTCAAAAGCAGGAAATACCTGCATTTTTTGCCAGAAGCAGCGGATTACTCTTTCAAACCGATTTCGACATTTGGGGATTGGTATTGAATGAAGCTATGGCCGCAGGAGTGCCCTGTTTGTCGTCGCCCAATGCCGGCGCTACCAACGATCTTATTCAGGAAGGAATCACAGGTTTTGAAGTTGATTTCACCAACCTGGAACTTGTAGCCAACAAAATGAACTGGCTCATCGACCATCGTGAAGAAGCTCAGAAGATGGGTGAGCGGGCCCGCGACTTCATCTTAAATCATGTAACACTTGAAAAAGCAGCAAACGGATTCCGTGATGCCGCTCTTTCAGTCCTGAAAAAATAACACCATCGCTTTCCAAAAGCGAAAACTATAAAGCAATGAAAGTTCTCTTTTACCTTGGCCACCCTGCACATTATCATCTTTTCAAAAATGCCATTCGTGCTTTTGGCCCTGAAAAAAGTGTGGTACTCATTAAAACAAAAGATGTGCTCGAACGCCTTCTGATTGAAGACAACGTTCCTTACATCAATGTTGATGAAACCAGTTCACGCAACCAGGCCGGAAAGGTTTTAAGAATTGCTAAAAAATTCGGAAAACGAATGATTCGTATTGCCGGCATCATTCGTAAACACAAACCCGACATTCTTACAGGCTCTGCTGCCGAGCTGGCTGTATTGGGCAAAGTGCTTGGCATCCCTTCCTGCATTTTCAATGAAGATGATTATGAAATTGTGGCCCCTTTTGCCCGAATTGTTGGCCCTACTGCCACCCACCTGGTTTGCCCCGATGTTACCAGTGCCTGGAAGTGGGATCGAAAAAAACTTGCCTATAACAGCTACCATGAACTGGCATATCTGCACCCCGACCATTTTACACCCGACCGATCTAAAGTAGCTTCGATTTTTGAAGAAGGAAAACGTCATTTCATCCTTCGCTTCGTAGAGTTGGGTGCCTATCATGATGTTGGTAAAACGGGACTCACCGATGAACTGGCTACCGAAATCATCGACATCCTGAAACCTCATGGCAAAATTTATATCACTTCCGAACGCGAATTGCCTCCTCAATTTGAACCTTATCGCATAGCTATAAAGGCAACCGATATTCATCATGCCCTGTATTTTGCTGATATGCTGATTGGCGACAGTCAGACGATGACTGCCGAAGCAGCTGTGCTGGGAACCCCCGCTCTGCGATTCAATGACTTTGTCGGAAAACTGAGATATCTCGAAGATCTTGAACATACCTATGGACTTACTTACGGCTTCAAGACTTCAAACAAAGATGGCCTTATTGCCAAAGTTAAAGAACTGGTAGCTGTAAAGGACCTTAAATCGGTTTGGGAAATAAAACGACGGGCCATGCTGAAAGATAAAATGGACCTGGCCGCCTGGATGGTGAATCTGCTGGGAAATTACCCACGGTCACTTCCCCCAAAAAGCTAAAACAAACCTGTTGATATCGTTTGTAGAGGGTGGTTTTGATTCCCTTTCCTTTTTATTACTTTTACCATTGAGTAAATTACTTCCGGCAATCGGATCACCTCCCGAAATAAAACGCTTATGAAAACCATTCGCTATTCTATCTTTCTCTTTCTGCTTTTCTTTGTTTCTCTAACCTCCAGTGCACAGGTCACTTTTCAACATGTCGATTACAACTCCATTTATGAATTTCTCGATGAAATGGCGAACCTGAAAATCATCGAACTGAATAGTGCAGTGAAACCCTACTCCAGAACCTTCATTGCAGGCAGACTGACTCAGATTGAAGCAGCCGGCGAAAAGCTCAATAAACGTCAGAAAGGTGAACTTGACTTTTTCCTTCGCGAATATTCCAAAGAACTTAACAACGAACAGCAATCTGATTTCCTCACCAGAAAAATGTTCGGAGCCGGAAGAACTAAATTCAGGGACCGCACCAAACGCGTAGATTTATTTTACTACAGAGATTCTACATTTATGTTTACCCTGAATCCTATTTTAGGCGGGCAAATATGGAATAACGACAGTGGCACCGTTTATCACAGATGGAACGGAGCCGAAATTATTTTCTATGCAGGTCAGCATCTGGGAGTTTATGCTAACCTGCGCGACAATTACATGAGCAAGGCCATCACAGGTCCCGATTACCTCACCCAGCAAACCGGGGGCGGATTTAAAAACCCTACTTATGGCTTCACCAACAGACAAGGGGTTGAATACTCTGAAATGCGCGGTGGTATTACCTTCAACGGAAAATGGGGCTATATCGGACTCATTAAGGAACACAATGTGTGGGGAAATAATTACAACGGCGCCAACATTCTTACCAATCGTGCACCTTCGTTTGCGCAGGTAAGACTCAATGTATCACCTGTGAAATGGCTCGAGTTAAATTATTTTCATGGATGGCTCTCATCAAAAGTAATCGATACTGCGGCCACTCAAAATTACGGCACAGGAACCACTAATGTGTATGTTCCAAAATATATGGCTGCCAATTTTATTACTGTCAAACCCATCCGCAATCTGCATTTCAGTATTGGGAATTCCATCATTTACAGTCATCATTTCAATGCAGGATATCTGGTACCTTTCCTGTTTTACAAATCGCTCGATCACACCTATTCCTCACTCGGAAATTCACAGCTTTTTCTTGATATCAGCAGCCGCAATCTCAAACATTGTCACTTTTACTTCACCGCATTTTTTGATGACCTCAGCTTTGGCCGTCTCTTTGAAGAGAATTCACTCAACCCATGGAGCATCAAAGCGGGAACCAGAATATCTGATATCGTAAAAAATATATCACTAACGGCTGAGTATACACGAAATAACGTTCTTGCTTACAAACATTACAATCCTGAAACCACCTTTGAAACGACCAAATACAACATGGGGCATTACTTGCGCGATAATGCACAGGAGTTGTTTTTACAGTTATCATGGAAACCAGCTCCAAGGTTGTGGTTCGACATCAGTTACCTTCATGCCAATAAAGGTCCCGACTATCCCGATAACCGGGAAGAAGTGGATCCCATTACCGGAGAAGACATCATATTCACCTACCCATTTCAGGACCGTATCATCTGGGAAAAAACCTCTTATGCCTTCCAGACACGATATGAAATCGTAAACGATCTCAACGTACGATTGCAGGTGGAGATGTCGGATGTGCGTGATGATGGAAATGTTTATACTCCATCGCGTTTCCAGGGCGAACAAATAACTACCACTTTCGCTATTTCGGCCGGTTTTTGACCTGCTGAAGGCGATGTTGCCAAGGTAAGGCTCTAATTACCGATCTTTTCTAACTTTGCACTCCTAAATTCTTTCGGAATGCATCGATCACATACCTGCGGCGAACTCACACTGGCAGATGCCGGTAAAAAAGTAACTCTTTGCGGATGGGTCCAGAGGTCACGTGACCTGGGTGGACTCACTTTTGTCGATTTACGTGATCGCTATGGCATTACTCAGTTGTTTTTAGAAGAAGGCAAATCAGATTCGGCTCTGCTAGCACAAGCTCGTACCATCGGGCGTGAGTTTGTTATCAAAGCTACGGGCATTGTAGCCGAGCGCATGTCCAAAAATGATAAGATGCCTACTGGCGATGTGGAGATAAAACTTACTTCCATTGAAGTGCTCAACGCTTCGAAGACTCCTCCCTTCACCATTGAAGATCAAACAGACGGAGGTGATGACTTGCGCATGAAGTATCGCTATCTGGATTTACGCAGAAATGAGGTGCAGGAAAAAATCATCTTCCGTCATAAAGTAGGACACGAAGTTCGCACCTATTTGAATGCAAACGGATTTTTGGATATTGAAACGCCTTTCTTAATAAAGTCAACTCCGGAAGGTGCAAGAGATTTTGTAGTACCATCCAGAATGAATCCGGGACAATTTTATGCCTTGCCGCAATCACCGCAAACCTTCAAGCAATTACTGATGGTTTCGGGTTTTGATAAATACTATCAGATTACTAGATGTTTCCGTGATGAAGATTTGCGTGCCGACAGACAGCCGGAATTTACACAGATAGACTGCGAGATGGCGTTTGTGGAGCAGGAGGATATTTTGAATATGTTTGAAGGCCTGATTAAACACGTTTTCAAAACAGTAAAAGGCATTGAGCTGAGTGATTTCCCGCGCATGCAATATGATGACGCGATGCGCATCTACGGCAGCGACAAGCCAGATATCCGCTTCGGTATGGAGTTCATCGAAATGAACGATTTGGTAAAAGGCAAAGGCTTTGGCGTGTTTGATAATGCAGAACTGGTGATTGGTATCAATGCAGAAAATGCCGCGGAATATACCCGCAAGCAACTGGATGAACTGACAGACTTTGTGAAACGTCCGCAAATTGGTGCAACAGGATTGATTTACCTGAGATACAACAACGACGGTACGTTAAAATCGTCTGTAGATAAATTTTACAATGAAGATGAACTGAAATTGTGGGCAGAAAAAGCCGGCATGAAACAAGGCGACTTGTTGTTAGTGTTGTGTGGCAATACGGATAAAGTACGCAAACAAATGAATGAATTGCGTCTGGAAATGGGCAACCGTTTGGGTTTGCGCAAGAAAGATGATTTCAAACCTTTGTGGGTATTGGATTTTCCTTTATTAGAATTCATTGAAGAAGATAATCGCTGGTTTGCAATGCACCATCCGTTTACTTCACCTAAAAAAGAAGACATCGACTTCTTGTATACAGATCCTGCGCGCGTGCGTGCAGATGCGTATGACTTAGCGATTAATGGCGTGGAAGTTGGCGGTGGCTCTATTCGTATTTTCGATAAAGCATTACAGGCAGAAATGTTCAAACGCTTAGGTTTTACAGATGAAGAAGCGCAAAAGCAATTTGGTTTCTTAATGAATGCATTTGAATACGGTGCGCCACCACACGGTGGTTTAGCATTTGGTTTTGATAGATTATGTGCGGTATTAAACAGTGTAGAAACTATCCGTGATTATATCGCATTTCCCAAAAATAATTCAGGACGAGATGTGATGTTGGATTCACCAAGCACGATTGATGAAAAACAAATGAAAGAGTTGAATATTAAGACGACTTTGTAAAGATCGGAAGAGCACACGTCTGAACTCCAGTCACTTAGG
>ERZ650309.1707-NODE-1707-length-10262-cov-5.061037_pt1 | contig 10262 bp, 7 predicted proteins | sample MGYA00376245_ERZ650309 | MGnify/ENA primary metagenome ERZ650309 (study PRJEB26733, sample SAMN07839294) | wastewater metagenome | biome: urban; feature: wastewater treatment plant; material: waste water | place: USA: North Carolina | collected 2016-04-26 ...
CGAACCCCGTGATCAAAATGACCGGGCACTGGTCACGAAAACTTTTCAGCAAATCCAGGCCGGACTTTTCGGCTTCCAGGTTGATGTCGCTAACCACCAGATCAAATTTTTCGGCCAGTCCCAGTTTCAATGCATCGTCCGGCGTTTGCGCCGTTACCGTGCTCCACCCTTGCGACGCAAACAGTTCGCGCAGCAAATTGCACGAAGCGCGGTCGTCATCAATCACCAAAATTCGTTTCATTGTGCTGCCTCTGCTTTCGCCGCGAATTTCGTAACAGTTTCGATGACGGGAAAATGCAAAGTGAACTTTGCGCCTTGCCCGGGAACACTTTCGACTTCAATTTGACCGCCATGTTCGCGCATCAATTGGCTGACAATCACCAATCCCAACCCCGTGCCGCGTTCCTTTTCCTTGGTCGTGTAAAGCGGGTCGAAAATGCGTGCGCGGACTTCTTCGCTCATCCCGCAACCATTGTCCGCAACTTCGACCAACACCTTTCCCCCGCCCGGTTCCAGGCTCGTCTGAATGCTCAGTTCGCCTCCGTCCGGCATTGCATCCAAAGAGTTGTTAATCAGATTGATAAACACCTGTTGCAGGTAATCCGATGAACCGGCAATCAGGTGCAGTGGTTCCGCCAAGGAAAGCTTCAAATCAACGTTTCGGGAAGCCAGCCTGGGCCGCGTGGCGTCCGCAATGTCCTGTAGAATTAAATTCAAATCCACCGGAACCAACTCCGCTTTTTCCAGCCGCGTGCGGTCCAACATCTGGCGAACAATGCGTTCGATTCTTTCAATTTGTTCGCCGATGATTTTGGTCCGCGATTCGGCGGATTGCGGATTCGAACGCATTTCATCGCGCAACAGCTCCACGTGGCAACTGATTAAATTCAACGGCGTGCCGACTTCGTGCGCAAACTGTGCGGCAGTTTGTCCGGCGGCGGCCAGGCGTTCCATTTCGCCTAACCGGTCGGACACATCCCACAACTGCAAATTGGCATCGGCAAGCTGCTGATTGCGATGCTGTAATTCCGCCGTGGCTTCCAGCACGCGCTGGCGCAGGATTTCTTTTTGCGCTTCGCGTTCGCGCGTCATTTCGCCGATGCGAGCAATCATCCGGTTGAAGCCTTCGGATAAGCGCCCGAATTCGTCTCGCGCCAACACCGGCGTTTGCGCTTTCAACGAACCCGCTTTCGCGCGGGCCATCGCGTATAGCAATCGTTTCATTGGCCGGTAAATCAAATACCGGAACAGCAAATACGTTGCCGCCGTCAGCAACAGCACAGCCACCAGCGCAATCAAGGTCGCGGATTGTGAATACAGTTTGACCAAATCCGGAATGTCGTCCAGACGTTCGACAACTTCGACGGCTCCGGCAAGCTGCCCGCGTTTGGAATACGGCGCGTAGGCGTGGAAATAGATGGAATCATTGTCGTTTGTAACGGGGCTGTTAAAAGTAGCCTGTCTTTTTTGCAGCAATTCGGCTTTCACGCTGCCATCCATTGGCTGCGGAGGCAGATCGTCCGACGACGCTACCTGGACGACAAACTGCCCCGACGAAAATTCCCACAGCCGAACGCTGACGATAAAAGGACGCGCTTCCTGCACCATCTGGGTGGAGCGCTGCAACCGCTCAACATCCAAGGATTCTCCGGAAGTGCTGAGGTGGTCGGCCAGACTGCGCGCCTGTAATTTGGCTAAAAACTGTTGATCTCTGCGAACCAGATCGGTCACACGCGCGGCAATGACGAACATCATGAGGGCCAAAACAGCGATGGTGATCGCTGAAACCAGCAAGGTTGTTTTGGTGTGAAGCTTTAAGTGCAACATAAGATTTCAGCAGGTGAAGGGAACAGCCTGTGACAAGCCGCATCCTAGCAAAGACCTGTTTGGGGAAACAGTGCGCTTCGCGCTTCCTGCTGGCTGCAATGCCAATGCCAGTCACAGCCAGCCGGAAATCCCTCTTGTCTTGCGCCAGCCGCGTGGCAAGTTTGCAGGTTGAATCGCCAATCCTGCCAAAACGCCTCGCCGAGAATGCTGCGAAACCTGATTTTGCAACGCGCTGGCCTTATCGAAAACCGCAAAAACGCCTTTCTGGCCGCACATTCCCCAAATTCGACGGTGGATTTCAGCCTTTCATTCGTGTGGCACCGTTCTTGCCCTACTCCTTGGCGAAAGGAGTGATTCAGTGCTTACCTTGACCGGGCAAATTCTTTTAGGACTGGCAATCGGCGTGATCGCCAACCCATTTATGCCCGGCAGAGGCATCGCCAAAGCTTTCCTCATCGCCGGTACGGGATTGATCGGAGCTTTAACAGGAGTTTTTGTCGGACGTTCATTTCTGGGCACTGAAAACAATCTGACAGGTTGGATGGTTTCGCTGTTCGGCGTGTTACTGGCGCTGACGCTCTATCGCGTCGTTACCGGCCCACGCTCAGCCTATTAAGCAATCAGGCAATTGGAAACCTTGCAGGCTTTAATCCACACGACCGCTACGCAATGGGATTTGCCCTGAGCGGAGATCGTGATTTCAACAAACCCGGATGAGACCCATCATCCCCAACAACGGAGACCCTTACTTATGAAGAAGACTATTGCAGCTCTTTCACTGGCAGCTTTACTGATGGGCGCAACCAGCGCGTTTGCTGCGACCAGCCAGGACACCAAAGCCAAAACGGCTCCTGCCGCTGGCAGCACTGAAAACAAAGGAAAAGCGAAGCACAAAGCCAAAGGCAAAGCGAAAGCCAAGACCACGCCTGCGGCAACCAAACCTTCGGGCAAATAAACGCGGAGTATTTGTCCGATGATGGCTTCCGTTGCCTACACCTCCTGAAGGCAACGGAAGCGACTTCAATTTTTGCGAGTATTTGAAGTAATGACTTCCGGAACCCTTTTTCGGCAAATCAGAAACCAGGCGAGATGCTTCTTATTTGCGATGTTGGCGCTGTTGCCAATCCACTCTCGGGCACAAACGCCCGTGCCACAATCGGCGGCGGCTCCAATTCCACGCAGATTGACGCTGGCTGATGCTGAACGAATTCTGCTCGACCGCAATCTGGCGGTTGTCGCTGCCAAATACCAGGTTGAATCCAGTCGCGCCGCCAAATTGATTGCCAGTTACAAACCAAACCCTGTTTTAACCGTGGGAGCCGAACAGCTTGCGCTGGGTCATTCCGCTTCCAGTCTGTTCAAATCCAATCTGGGGATTTCGGCAGCCAGCACTTATACATTTCGTGTTGACAAGATCATTGAGCGCGGCGGCAAACGCGAACTGCGCACAGAGCAGGCGGACGAACAGCTCAAAGCCAATGAAGCCTTGATGCTGGATGCCGTTCGCACGCAGCTTTATCAATTACGACAATCCTTTACCGCCGCGACATTGGCCCGCGAAGATTTACTGTTGGCGGAATCCACAGAGCGGCAATACGAACAAACCGTCACGCTGACCGCCGCCAAAGTCGAAAACGGCGACTTGCCTGGTTTGGAAATTTACCGCGTACGCGCCGGACAAATGCAGTTTGAACAGGCCGTCGTACAGGCGCGAACCAGTTACGAATTGGCGACACGTGATGTGTTGAACCTGTTGGGCGCGACTGTTGCTGACGTCGAACCTGCTTCCCGGCAAACCGCACAAGCGACATTGCCGGATGGCGGAAAAATCGTCTTGGCGGGAAACAGTCCCGCGACGATTGACGACACGCAATTTTCGCCTTCGTTACGAAATACGCCGCTGGAAGTCATCGCGGCATTTGACGACCGCCCGATTGTCCAAACGCAGGAAGAACTGTTGCAGGTTTCGCTGAGCGAACGCCCGGACGTGATGGCCGCCCGGCATATTTACGAAGCCGCCAATCGCGGAATGAGTTTGGCGCAGGCGCAACGGGTTCGTGACATTTCCGTCGGATCGGAATTTCAGCGTGTCGGGTCGGACAGCAGTTTTGGCGCGACGGTTTCCGTTCCGCTCTTTTTATACAACAACCAGCGCGCGGCAATGACGCAAGCGGAAGCGCAACGCAAAGCCAGCGAAACGTTGCTGCGCCAAGCCGAACTGCAAGCGACGACAGACGTCAACAAAGCGTATCAAGTCTATTTGTCAGCGAGACGAACGCTGGACCTGTACAGCAAACAGAACCTGTCGCAAGTCGAAAAACTTCGCAGCATTGCCACACTAAGCTACCAGGAAGGCGCATCGAGTTTGTTTGAATTGCTGGATGCGCAACGCACCTACAACGCGGCGCTGGCGGCTTACAACCAGGCGCGCGCCGATTATCAAAATTCTTTGTGGCAGTTGGAACAGGCCGTCGGCAAAACGCTGCGCTAGTTACTGGCTGCATTTTTACGAACGCGAACCCCTTTGTCTCTATGAAGATTATTGACGAAATCGTTCACCAGGAATTGGAAACGGACGAACACCCACCAAACAGGCCGCACGTTTCGCTGGATGAGCTTTCCACGGAAACCGATACGCCGGTGTTCAAATTGCGGCGACGCACCTTTCTGGGCCTGGTAGTGATTCTGTTGTTATTTGGCGGATTGTTCAGCGCCTTGGTTTGGAAAAAAGGCGCTCACAACGAACACCAACAACCTGCCACGCAAACCGAAGCGACGAATCCGGTTCAAAGCGCTACGCCGGATTTGGTGACCGTCGAAGATGACGAACTGAAGCAAATTGCCATCGAACCGGCGGTCGAACGTTCGGTGGAAGTCGAAAAGGAAACCACGGGCAAGGTCGCTTTCAATGAAGACCGGCAAACTTCCGTGTTCACGCCCTATGCAGGCCGCGTGATTGAATTGCTGGCGAATAAAGGCGATGTGGTCAAACAGGGACAACCGCTGCTGATTGTCGAATCGCCCGAATTGGTTGCGGTCGAAAACGATCTGGCGGCAGCCCGTTCCGACCGCGACAAAACCAGAATCGCGCTGGATACGGCACAAAAAACCGCCGATCGGACCCGTTCGTTATTTGAAAAAGAAGCCGCCGCCGCCAAGGACGTGCAACTGGCCGACGCCGATTTAGAGCGCGCGAAAGAAGAATTCCGCCGCGCCGAAGCCGCCATCGCCGTTGCAGAAAATCGGTTGGCGCTGTTTGGCAAAAGCAAAGAAGAGATTGCGCGCATTGAAACGCAACCCGCCGGTTCGGTGGATCGCCGCGTCGTTATTCGCGCGCCGATCAACGGAACCGTTGTGGATCGCCAGGTGGGGCCGGGCCAATACATCAAACCGGACATGCCCAATCCGCTGTACCTGCTTTCCGATCTTTCCACCTTGTGGGTGATTGCGGACGTGTACGAAAGTTTTTTGCCGCACATTCGCGTGGGAACGCCGGTCAGCGTCAGCATCGCGTCATTGCCTGACCGCACGTTTACGGGGCGCGTGTCGTTCATCAACCCATCGGTTGATCCGGCAACGCGAACCGTTCACGTGCGCGTCGTCATGCCCAACAACGGCCTGTTGAAACCGGAAATGTTCGCCAAGATCAAAATCGGATCGGCGACCACAGAAGTGTTTCCTGCCGTGCCGTCCGGCGCGGTGATTTCGGTCAACAACAGTTCCGCCGTGCTGGTCGAAGATGGCCACGGACGATTTCGCCGCCGCGAAATCAAACCGGCGCGCGAAGAAAACGGATTTACGCTGATTGAATCCGGGTTGAAACCCGGTGAGCGCGTTGTCACCAAAGGCGTGCTGCTGCTGAACGGTGGCGTAGGCAAACCGGCGGAAGACAAATCGGAGAAGGCCGAATAAATCATGCTGAATCGTCTGGTTTCATTCGCGCTCGATCAGCCTTTGCTGGTGTTTTTGCTGACGCTGCTGTTTATCGGCGGCGGAGTCATGGCGTTTCGCGCCCTGCCGGTCGAGGCTTTTCCCGACGTAACGGATACGCAGGTGCAGGTCATCACGCTGTTTCCGGGCCGCGCGGCGGAAGAGGTTGAAAAGCAGGTAACAATGCCGATTGAAATCGGCTTGAGCGGCATTCCGCATTCGGTGCGATTGTTTTCGCACACCATGTTTGGATTGTCGTTTGTCGTTCTGACGTTCGACGACGGTGTTGATGCTTACTTTGCACGACAGCAAGTAACCGAACGATTGCGCGGTGTGGATTTGCCCCAGAACGTCACGCCTGAACTGGGGCCGTTGGCGACGCCGATTGGCGAAATTTATCGCTACCGGCTCCGCGGCGATGGCGTGACGCCTGCTGTCAGCCCAATGGATTTGCGCACACTGCAAGATTGGGTGGTTGAAAAACAATTGAAAACCGTGCCGGGCGTTGCAGACGTAGTGACCTATGGCGGGCTGGTCAAACAGTATCAGGTCCAACCTGACCTGGCGAAAATGAAAAGCCTGAACATCACGTTGCAGCAGCTTTACACGGCGCTGGGACGCGGCAATGCCAACGCCGGAGGCAGTTATCTGGAAAAGGGCGAACAGCAATACCTGATTCGCGGAATCGGCTTGCTGCGTTCGCCGGATGATATTGGCAACGTGGTGGTGGATGCGCGCGGCGGAACCCCTGTGCTGATCAAAGACATCGCTTCCGTTGAAATCGGCGCGGTTCCACGTCAGGGATTGGTTGGCCAGGGAAATGAAGACGATTGCGTCAACGGAATCATCTTGATGCGCAAGGGTGAAAACCCGTCGGAAGTGCTGAAAGCCGTCCGCGAAAAAGTGGATTCCTTGAACACGCGCGTGCTGCCGAAAGGCGTCAAGATTGATCCGATTTACGACCGCACGTGGTTGATCGGAACGACGCTTCGCACCGTGTTCAAAAATCTGGCCGAAGGCGCAATGCTGGTGACGCTGGTGCTGCTGCTGTTTCTGGGCAATATCCGCGCGGCTATTATCGTCGCCATCACGATCCCGCTTTCCCTGATGGCGACGTTTTTAGGGCTGACGTTCAAGGGCATTCCGGCCAACTTGCTCAGCCTGGGAGCGATGGATTTCGGAATTATTGTGGATGGCTCAGTGATTGTTGTCGAAAACATCTTTCGGGAACTGAGCGAGCATTCGCATCGGCGCGGCAAGCGATTGAGCCTGGAAGCAATCAAGTTTTCCATCTTGAAAGCAACCAGCGAAGTTGGGCGACCGACGTTCTTTTCCATGCTGATCATCATTACGGCGCATTTGCCCATCTTCACTTTGCAGCGCCACGAAGGCCGCATCTTTGCGCCAATGGCCTGGACGGTGGTGGCTGCGCTAATCGGATCGCTGGTTTTTTCACTGACATTAGTGCCGTTGCTTTGTTACTTCCTGTTGCGCAAACGGCTTTCGGAAAAAGAAAACTTCGTCGTCCGCGCTTGCAAGCGAGTTTATCGCCCGGTACTGGAATGGGCGCTGGATCATCGCTGGATCGTCATCGGGTCGGCGGTGGTAATGTTGGCGGTCAGCCTTTCCATTGTGCCGCTGCTGGGTAGCGAATTTTTGCCTGAACTCAACGAAGGCACGATGTGGGTGAACATCACGTTTCCGCCGGGTATTTCAAATCAGGAAACCGTTCGACTGACACGACAGGTGCGCGACATTCTGGGCAAATACCCTGAAGTCAAAATGGTCAATTCGAAAGCCGGGCGTCCGGAAGACGGCACAGATCCGAAGTTGATCAACATGGCGGAATTTTTCGTTGACCTGAGACCTCCGGCTGAATGGCGTCCGGGTTTAACGCGCGAAGAACTGGAAAAAGAAATGGACAAGGCGCTGGATGTGATTCCTGGCATCAACCCCAGCTTTTCCCAACCGATCCGCGACAACGTGCTGGAAAGCATTTCGCAGATTGACGGCCAGATCGTCATCAAAGTGTTCGGCGAAAACGGCGACGTATTGAAAGAACAAGCGCAACAAGTGCTGGACACCATTCAACCAATTCACGGCGTCGCCCGGGCCTTCATTGATCGTTACGGGCAAGTGCCGCAGTTACAAATTGAAATTGATCGCGCCAAAGCTGCGCGTTACGGATTGAACGTCGCTGACATTCAGGACGTGATTGAAACCGCCTTGGGTGGCCGCGTCGCCACAGACATTTGGGAGGGAGAGAGAAAATTCGACGTGGCCGTTCGCTTGAACGAAGAACAGCGCCAGATGGAAAACATCAAAAACATTCTGGTGGATGCTCCGGGCGGGCAACGCATTCCGCTGAATGATCTGGCAACGATCACAACCAAATCCGGCCAGATGAACATCAGCCGCGAATTAGGTTTGCGCGTAGCAGCAATCGGCGTCTTCATACGCGACCGTGACATGGGAAGCCTGGTTGCCGAGATGCAGCAAAAGGTCGCGCAGAATGTGCAGATGCCCCCAGGGTACAGCGTCACCTGGGGCGGCGAATTTGAAAACCAGCAACGCGCCATGAAACGCCTGGCGATGATCATTCCGGTCAGCGTGCTGTTGATTTTCGTGCTGCTGTTCAACGCGTTCAAATCAGTGCGCAGTTCGATGCTGATTTTGCTGAACGTGCCGTTCGCGGTGATCGGCGGCATTTTCGCGCTGCTGTTCACCGGCATTCACCTGAGCGTATCCGCCGCCATCGGTTTTATCGCCTTGTTTGGTCAGGCGGTGCTGAACGGTGTGGTAATGGTCAGTTATTTCAATCAACTGCGCGACGAAGGATTGTCGCCCTATCAGGCCGTGTTGAAAGGCGGGCTGGTCAGGCTGCGAACGGTTTTGATGACGGCAATGCTGGCGATGCTGGGCCTGTTGCCAATGGCGCTGTCGCACAGCATCGGTTCGGAAACGCAAAAGCCGCTGGCAGTGGTCATCATCGGCGGTTTGATTTCGGCGACCTTGCTGACACTGATTGTGTTGCCGACGCTTTATCTGGTTTTTGAAGGAAAAAACAAATCTCGATTTTCTGCGCCTGAAAAGAGCACAGGCGCGGAACGTGAGCCTACGATGCTGGTGGATAGCATCAACGGTTGACACCTTGAGACAACGTGGCTCACGTCTTACGCGGGCAGGAATTGAAACTCCTGCCCGCCTTTTTCACCGATTTATGAGGATTGCGGATAGCGAAGTGACAGAAGCTTTGGGAGGCATTGTCGGCGCTATCTGCAACCCTCGCCAATTTGCCCTGGAAACGCATCATGGTTAAAGCCATCAGTTTTTTCGACAAACTGATTCTATCTCAGCAAAAGATGGGGCAGACGGTCGCCTTAACCGGAGCGCTTGGCGTTTTTATGTCGTTGGTGCTGACTCGCAAAAGCTTGCTTGTACTGATCATCACCGGACATTTAACGCGCAACTCGCTCTGGCGAGCGACGGGCCTTACGGCAAAAGGGCTGTTACTCGGCTCAGCCATCGGTTTCAGCCTGGAATTATTGCGACAAACGGACTGGTTTCCCGACAAAATTAAACGACTTCGTTCCGCCGTAGATTCTTCCGTTGAAGAAATTTCCGTTGCAAACTGCGAATGGAGGTTGATTCAAATCCTGAAACGGTACGGATATGAACATCAATCGTTTCTGTCTTTGTATGGCGAAATGCAAGTTTGGTGGGCTGAACAGCCCGAAGCTGCCGTGGTGTTTCGTCGCGTCGGAAAAGTGCTGATCGTCGTTGCCGCGCCGCTGGCAGCCAGAGAAAACTGGCTGAGTGTTACGCGCAGCTTTTTGGAGTATTGCCGCCGGAACAACCTCGACTGTTTGATGCTGCCCGTTGGAGAGGAATTTGCCGCTGTCGCGCGCCAATGTGGAATGCGCTTGCTGTGCGTTGGCGAATCTGGCTATTTCAAATTGCCGGAATGGAAACCCGCCGGTGATCGCGCCAAAAAGATTCGCGCTGGCGTCAATCAGGCCCGCAACGCTGGAATCACTGTTGAACGCTACGACCCGGATTCGGATTCTCATCCGGAAACGCGAACCGAAATTGAATCGCTATGTCACATCTGGCTGGGCACGCGCGAAATTGACGCGATTCGCAGGCGCGATCGCGCCTCCCGCCCCTGGCTCGACGCGCGGGCGATCGCTACCATGATCAGCGTACGAGAGGCGAGAGCGACGAGGAGCAGACGATGAGCGACACGGTCGAGCCCCAGGCGAAGAAGGAGATCCAGAAGCTCGAGGTCCGCACCCGCCACGTCCTGCTCGGCAAGGGGGCCGACCTCGCGCACGCCACCGTGTTCTGCCCGGTGCACGACTGCTCGGTGGGGGTGGGCGAGTGCTGCGTGTGCGAGCACTGCGCGGCGCTGCGCACCGACAACGAGGAGAAGCGCGCCTTCGTGATGTGCGCCCTCGACGAGAGCCGGGGCGAGGTGCCCGTGCCAGAGGAGCCGCCCTTCCGCG
>ERZ650309.1708-NODE-1708-length-10254-cov-5.226395_pt1 | contig 10254 bp, 10 predicted proteins | sample MGYA00376245_ERZ650309 | MGnify/ENA primary metagenome ERZ650309 (study PRJEB26733, sample SAMN07839294) | wastewater metagenome | biome: urban; feature: wastewater treatment plant; material: waste water | place: USA: North Carolina | collected 2016-04-26 ...
AGATCTACACAGGCGAAGACACTCTTTCCCTACACGACGCTCTTCCGATCTGAACGTGACGGTGGTGAACATTGATAATGGGTTCGGCGCGGGCTTTGTGGCGAGCCTGATTAACCGCGAATGAGTCGCTTGACGCTTTACATACACTGGTTGAAACTCCAAGACTTGTCTGATTGGCAAACGAAAACGAATAAGGACATACATCAACAATGGAAATCAAAACTCACGACAAACTGTTCATCAATGGCGAATGGGTTAAATCTGCTGGAACCGGAACAATTGATGTCATCAACTCTACGACCGAAGAAGTGATGGGACGCATTCCTGAAGGCACAGCCGAAGACGTTAATGCCGCAGTCGCTGCCGCCAAAGCGGCGTTTGAATCATGGTCAACGACTCCGGTTGAAGAGCGCCGCCGGTATTTGCAATTGATCGCGGACAAACTGGCCGCGAAGAAAGACGAAATCGCCGCTCTGGTAGCCGCCGAAGTCGGCATGCCGTTAGCGATGGCGACTGCTGTTCAGGCTGGGATGCCGGCGATGATCATGGGATCGTATGCGGAACTGCTCGGCAGTTTTCAGTTTGAAGAAACCATTGGCAAAGCTCTGGTAGTCAAAGAACCAATTGGCGTCGTCGGGTGCATCACGCCGTGGAACTTTCCCCTGCATCAGGTGGTTTGCAAAATCGCTCCGGCGCTGGCGGCAGGTTGCACTGTTGTGTTGAAACCGAGCGAAGTCGCTCCGCTGACAGCGTTTGTACTGGCCGAAATCATCGCCGACATCGGATTGCCCGCCGGAGTTTTCAATCTGGTGACAGGATACGGCCCGGTTGTTGGCGAAGCGATTGCCGCGCATCCTGATGTGGATATGGTTTCGTTCACCGGTTCGACTCGCGCGGGCAAACGCGTCAGCGAAGTCGCCGCGCAAACGGTCAAAAAAGTATCGCTGGAACTTGGCGGCAAATCGGCCAACGTAATTTTGGACGACGCCGATTTCGAAAAAGCCGTCAAAAGCGGTGTCGGAGCTTGTTACTTCAATTCCGGCCAGACCTGTTCGGCGCTGACCAGAATGCTGATTCCGCGTTCGCGTTACGACGAAGCGGTCGCCATTGCCAAGAAAACTGCCGAAGGCTTCACCGTCGGCGATCCGCTGGGCGGAGCCGCCAAGCTTGGCCCGCTGGTTTCGGCGACTCAGCGTGAACGAGTCGTCGGTTACATCAAGAAGGGAATTGAAGAAGGGGCGACTCTGGTTTGCGGTGGAGCCGAAATGCCCGAAGGCTTAACGAAAGGCTATTTCGTCCGCCCGACGGTGTTTGCCAACGTGAACAACAACATGACCATCGCGCGGGAAGAAATCTTCGGCCCTGTGCTTTCGATCATTCCTTACGAAGATGATGACGAAGCGGTCAAAATTGCGAATGACACGATTTACGGCTTGGCGGGTGGTGTCTGGTCAGGCGACCCGGAACGCGCCAAACGCGTCGCCCGGCGTTTGCGAACGGGACAGGTCGAAATCAACGGCGGCAAATTCAATCCGCTGGTTCCGTTTGGCGGGTACAAACAATCCGGCAATGGTCGCGAACTCGGCAAGTACGGGTTGGAAGAGTTTCTCGAAGTCAAAGCAATGTTGATGTAATTGGGATTCACCGCAAAAAACACAGAAGGCGCAAAATTATTCGAGCAACCCTGATTCTGTTGTGCCTGTTGTGCTTTCAAAATGTCTTCAAAATGAACCAAAGTCTTTATGAACAAATTGGCGGCGAAGCCGTCATCCGCAAACTGGTTGACCGTTTTTACGATCTGATGGACACGCGCCCCGAAATCGCAGGGCTTCGGGCGCTTCATCCATCAGACTTGACCGAATCTCGCAACAAACTGTACTGGTTTTTGGTGGGCTGGTCTGGCGGGCCGCAACTGTATGTCGAACGTTTTGGCCATCCGCGATTGCGCGCACGGCACCTGCCGTTTCCCATCGGCGAATCCGAACGCGATCAATGGTTGTCCTGCATGAGCCAGGCGCTGGAAGAGATCATTACTGATGATTCGGCGCGAACTCAAATGACACGCAACTTTATGCAGCTTGCCGACTTTATGCGAAACAAAGAAGGGTAAGTTCGCCGCCATTATTCAGCCTGAAAAACAGTTCCGCCTTTGGCCAAAATCCTTTTGGCGGCGACAAATGACAGTGCCATAATGCGTTGCATCAAATGCATTACTGGCATCACCGTAACTTTCCATCCGTTTTAGGAGAACTGTCATTTATGAGCGCCGAAAATACACCTTCGACTTCCGATACTGTCCAAAAGCACAAAGATTTCCTCTTTCCCGCCGTCACCATGTATTACCAGGAACCCATCGCCCTGGAACACGGCCAGGGTATGCACGTCTGGGACGAATCAGGCAATAAATATCTGGATTGTTTTGGCGGAGTATTGACCACCAGCCTGGGCCATGCGCATCCGCAAGTCACCGACGCTGTCATAGATCAGGTCAAAAAAATCACGCACACTTCGACGCTGTACGCCAATGCGCCGCAATCCCAACTGGCGGCCAAGCTCGCCGAAATCACGCCGGGCCGGTTGGAAAAATCCTTTTTCACCAACAGCGGCACCGAAGCCGACGAAACGGCGACGCAAGCCGCGAAGCTCTACACCGGGCGGCAGGAAATCATCACCTTGCGCCACAGTTACAGCGGACGTTCAGCGGCGGCGCAAAGCGCTGGCGGGCATCGAAGCTGGAAAGTGTTGCCGACTCAGGTCGCCGGGTATTACCACGCGCCTGCACCATACTGTTACCGCTGTCCTTTCAAACTGACGTATCCGGAATGCGATTTGGCCTGCGCCAAAGACTTGAAAGAGCTGATTGAAACCGCGACTTCTGGCAATATCGCCGCGTTTATGGCCGAACCCATTTTGGGTGTAGGCGGTTACATCACTCCGCCGAAAGAGTATTTCAAAGAAGCCGTTGCCATCGTTCGCCAATACGGCGGCGTATTCATTACTGACGAAGTTCAAACCGGCTGGGGACGAACCGGCGACAAATGGTTTGGAATTGAACACTGGGATGTTGAACCAGACATTGTTACTTCAGCCAAGGGGATGGCCGGAGGTTTTCCCATCGGCTGGACGATTGCGACGCCCGAAGTCGCCAATGCTGTTCCCACACTGACCTTTTCGACTTTTGGCGGAAACCCGGTTTCATCCCGCGCCGCGCTGGCAACGATTGAAGTCATCGAAACCGAAAACCTGGTCCATAGCGCCAAAGTCGTTGGCGATCATTTGCGCGAAAAGCTGATGGGCTTGATGGAAAAATACGAAATCATCGGCGACGTTCGCGGCCTGGGGTTGATGCAGGCGTTGGAGCTGGTCAAAGACCGCAAAACGAAAGAACCAAACTCGGCGGCAGTGCTGAAAGTGTTCGAGGAAACCAAAAAGCGCGGCGTGCTGATCGGCAAAGGCGGCTTGTACGGCAACTGCATTCGCATCGGCCCACCACTGATTGCGACCAAAGATGACATGGATGAAATGGTGACGGCGCTGGATGAAGCTCTCGCCACGATCTAAACGATAGGGAGAAGTTATGTACGCTCAGACAACTGCCCATGGGAAGGTGCCGATCTATCCGGAAAGTGATGGGAAGCCTATGGCCGAAACCGATATTCACCGCAAACTTCTTACGGATTTAGTGTTCACGTTGGAAAACCATTTTCGGGCAGAGCCGGAGATTTACGTCTCCGGCAATTTGCTGGTTTATTACGTCGAAGGCAATCCGGCCAAATGCGTTGCGCCGGATGTTTTTGTCGTGCGCGGAGTTTCCAAAGGTCAGCGGCGAATTTACAAGCTCTGGGAAGAAGGCGTCGCCCCCCAAATCGTGATCGAACTGACTTCGCGGAAAACCTGGCGCGAAGATTTGCAGACCAAGTGGGATTTGTATCGGGAATTGGGCGTGCAGGAATACTTCATCTTCGACCCTGAGTACGATTACCTGGACGATCCGCTGGTCGGTTACCGGTTGGAGAATGGCAAATACGCTGCGCTGGACATCAACGACGGTCGAATCAAGAGCGAAGTGTTGGGGCTGGAGTTGGTGGATACAGGCCAAACGCTTCGACTGTTTGATCCCGCCACCGCCCAGTTTTTGCCCACAACCAACGAATCTGCCCTCGCTTATCAAGAGCTTCAAGAGGCGCAAAACCACTCTGCTGAACTGGAAGCAGCCCTGGCGCGTTATCGTCAGCAATTCGGCGATCTGCCCAAATAGGAGAAGCACTCATGCGTACCTTGATCAAAAACGGCCACATCGTTACCGCAGTAGATTCTTACATCGCTGACTTGCTGATTGACGGCGAAACCGTGGCGATGATCGGCAAAGACCTTTCTGCTGTCGTCGGCACGGTGGACAAAACGATTGACGCCACCGGCAAGCTGGTCATTCCCGGCGGCATTGACCCGCACACGCACATGGATTTGCCGTTTGGCGGAACGGCTTCGTCCGATGATTTTGAAACCGGCACGCGAGCGGCGGCTTTTGGCGGCACGACGACAATCATTGATTTCGCCGTGCAATCCAAAGGGCAGGCGCTGAACGAAGCTCTGGACGTTTGGTTTGCCAAAGCTCAGGGCAAAGCCGTGGCCGATTACGGCTTCCATATGATCTGCACCGATCTGCCGGATGAGCGACTGCCGGAATTGAAAGGGCTAATCGACCAGGGCATCAGCAGCTTCAAGTTGTTTATGGCTTACCCCGGCGTCTTTCTGGTGGACGATGGAACGATCTTCAAAGCCATGACGGCGGCGGGCGAACACGGTGGCTTGATCTGCATGCACGCCGAAAATGGAGTGATTATTGACGTGCTGGTTAAACGCGCTTTGGCTGCCGGTCACACCGCGCCGAAATACCACGCGCTGACGCGACCGACGAAAGCTGAAGCCGAAGGCGTGCATCGGGCCATCGCCATCGCCGAAATGGCCAACTCGCCGGTGTACATCGTTCACTTGAGCTGTTACGACGCGCTGAAAGAAGTGCAAAACGCGCGCGACCTGGGCTTGCCTGCTTACGCGGAAACCTGCCCGCAATACCTGTTTTTGGATTACAGCTATTACGAGCAGGAAGGGTTTGAAGGCGCAAAGTATGTGATGACGCCGCCGTTGCGCGGCAAGGAAAATCAGGAATTGCTCTGGCGCGGATTGCGCAGCAACGACTTACAAGTTATCTCCACAGACCATTGTCCGTTCTGTATGAAAGAACAGAAAGAATTGGGCATTGACGATTTCAGTAAGATTCCCAATGGCGGTCCCGGCGTCGAACATCGCATGAGTCTGATTTACAACGGCGGCGTCGCGCAGGGGCGCATCAGCCTGAATCGCTTTGTCGAATTGACTTCGACGGCGGCGGCCAAGATTTTTGGCCTCTTTCCGCGCAAAGGCACGATTGCGGTTGGCTCGGATGCCGACATTGTCATCTTCGATCCGAACCGCGAACAGACCATCAGCGCCGCGACTCACCATATGCGCGTGGATTACAGCGCCTACGAGGGATGGAAGATCAAAGGCGTTACTGAAGTCGTTCTGTCGCGCGGCAACGTCATCGTCGAAAACGGCGAATGGAAAGGCAAAACCGGCGCAGGCCAGTTTTTGAAACGTGGCACCACCGGAGCGCGTTGAGTTGAGCATGAAACGCGAGGTGAAGGTGAAAGGATGCCAAAAGTTTTTTCTGAACAAGGGTTCGAGTTTTGGATTTACACGGATGATCACCCGCCATCGCACAGTCACGTCATTCGGGGAACCAAAAAAGGCAAAGGGAAGAAAGCAGAAGTCTTGATTTTCATTGGTGACGAACAAACGCGCCCTTCGATCCGAACCAATCGAGGAATGCGAAAGGCGGATGTGAAGAAAGCTCTGGGTATCGCCTTTCAGCGTCAGGATGAATTGCTGGCAATGTGGAGACAGATTTATGGCAATTAAAGGTGGAAAATGGGAAATGAGCGACGAAGAATTTGAGCAGCAATTTGCTGAGGCAACCAGACGTGGCAAAGCTGATGCGGAAACTGGTGTGTTCGCGTCTGCCGCTCGATACGACAACGCGAAACGACGATTAGTGGTTGATCTGGCCAATGGAATGACCCTGTTGATCCCGCCGCACTTGCTGAAAGGATTGCAGGACGCGACGGCGAAAGAGTTGGCCGAAGTAGAAATCCTGGGGGCAGGTTCTGGGCTTTATTGGCCGACTTTGGACGTAGACATCGCTCTGTCAGGAGTGCTTGCCGAAATTTTCAAGAGTGATAACCAGATTGCTGAAGTGGCGAACGTTGGCTCGAAGGTTACTGCGAAAACCAAACGGGCGGCATAATTGGAATTTATGGATATTCGCGAAGCGTTGACGGCAGGACATTCCAGACAGCGGACGATGGCCATTGTGGAATTTATCGGAGACGATCCCAAACGGTTTGCAGAACTGATGAAGGTGTTTTTTGAAGGCGAATATCGGCTGACCCAGCGCGCCGCCTGGCCGATGAATTATTGCGCGGAGCGGCATTCCAACTTAATCCAGCCGTATTTGCCAAAATTGCTGGATTGCCTGGATCGCGAAGATATGCACGACGCGATCCGGCGCAACATCATGCGGTTGTTGCAATATGTGGAAATTCCCAAGCGGCTTTCTGCCAAGATTTACGACCAAAGTGTTGGTTTGCTGGATGATCCTGATCAGCCAATCGCCGTGCGGGTGTTTGCCATGTCCGTTGCGGCTCGCATTGCAAAATCAGAACCGGATTTGATGAATGAATTGCGGCTGATCATTCGCAAGCATCTGCCGCATTCAACAGCGGCATTTCGGGCGCGAGCGAAACAGGTGTTGTAGCTTCGACATTTAATATCGGTAATTTCCAAAAGCTTAAAAACTCCCAGGAGGTTCTATGAAGATTCTAGGCTGGATGCTAATACTTTCTTCTTTGCTGCTGCTGAGTTCGCAGAGTAGTTTTGGGCAGAACCCGCCGCAAACGCAAAATCCACCAGCGACTTCAGTCCCTTACAATCCCAGCGTTCCAAGCCACAACGGTGGAACCGTAGGGGCTGAATCGAGCCGCCAGGCAAGAGCCGAGGCAGACGCGCGCTGGCGCGAAGCTGATATGCGTCGGCGCAGATTGGAAAACCGAAAGCCGGGCGCGGTCTTGCCTATCGTTTTGACGGAAGACGAACTGACTTCAGAAGAGAGAAAAGTGCTGATGCCAGCTCCTGAAGATTTGAAGGCAAATGCTGATTTCCTCCGCCAATCGGGAACCGGCATCTTTCGGTTGATGCGTGTTGATAAACAAAATCACCGCAAAGTAGTCAGCGCCGATAACATGGCTGTGAAGGGAGATGTTTTGCTGGTGGGCGGAGGCGCTCAATATTCGTTCACCAAAAAGAATCACAATGCTGATAAATGGTCAGACATCAGTTGGGACGAAGATTGGTTTCACGCAGGTGTCGGCGGCGAATCGGTCGGCGTCCTTGCCGAACTTGGCAACATGCGTTTGGAAGAAGTTAATTTAGACAGCAAAGGTGTTGGCTATCTGGCCAAAATAACGCCCGTGACAACAGAAGCGGCGGCGGAACAACAGTTCCAGCAATTTGAAAAAGGCGTGACAGAAGATGGAATGAAGTACGCTCTGTTTGCTCCCTGGAAACTGGATACCACGTATGCGTTGCGTTCGATCAGTTATGGACGCTCGGATTTGCTGGTGGCGTTTCGCGCAGTGCGACAGGATCAAAATGGCAGCCTGATCGTCTTGTGGAAGAAGCTGAAAAGTTACAACACGCCCAACCTGAAAAAAGAGCGGAAACCATAGCCACGGAAACTGCCGGAATGGTGTCGCCTCCAATTCCCGAAATGATCAATCCCTTCAGAAACATACAACGAGGAATGCTGATGAAGAAGAAAACGATGATCTTGTTTGCCTGTCTTGTGATTTGTTTCGGCTGCTTAAACTGGGTTGTTGCCCAACAGCCGCAAAAACCTCTTACGGTCGAAGAACTGATTAAAGAAGGCGACGCCGCGTACCAACGAAAAGAATACGCCAAGTCGGCGAAGCTGTTTCAGGAAGCCGTTGCCAAAGGCGCGCGTGACACCGACGCCATTTACAACGCGGCTTGTGTAACGGCGCTGGCGGGCGACAAAGAAACGGCTTTTCAGTTGTTGAACAAGGTGATTGCCGCTGGTTTTCGCAACACAGACCATCTGAAACGGGACAGTGATTTGAAATCGCTTCACGACGATCCGCGCTGGACGAAAGTGGTTGCGGGGAGCGAAGCGCAGCAGGCGAAATACATCAAGGATCACAGCGATCCGAACAAAGCTCGTTTCATCACGGAAGATATAAACCGATTCTGGCAGGCTTATGATCAGGCGATGGCTGCCGCGCCAGCAGAGCGAGAGGCGATCTTTCAGCGGCTTTACATTGATCCGGGCACGGTTGGGCTGAAAGACTTCGGCCAAAGCGGACGGCTCAATGCCAAAAACCTGGTGAAGGTGATTGAAATTCGGCAGAACTTTTTCAAAGCGATTCGAACTGTGACGATGAATACCGGAAAACAGCGTTCGGAAACCGTCGCGGCTTTTCGTAAGTTCAAAAAGCTGTATCCGGAAGCGATCTTTCCCGAAGCGTACTTTGTCGTTGGACAGATGCAGAGCGGCGGAACAGCGTCGCCCAATGGTTTGTTGATGGGGGCGGAAATGTTCACGCGTTCGGCAAGCGTCCCGACCGACGAACTCAATGCCTGGGCGAAAGGCGCGCTGATGGAACCCAGCGAAATTCCGCCGCTGGTTGCGCACGAATCCATCCACTTTCAACAGAAATATCCGTTGCAAGGCGGCTTGCTCTGCAATTGCCTGAAAGAAGGCAGCGCCGATTTTCTGGGCGAACTGACTTCGGGCCGGTTGATCAAACGCATGCAGGAAACCCACGTTTGGGCCAATGCGCGCGAACGCGAATTGTGGGAAGAGTTTCAGAAAGATATGACCGTCGCCAACAGCACTTCGCGCTGGCTATACGGCGGCAGTGAGAAAAACGGTCGCCCCGTGGATTTGGGCTACTGGATGGGCTACAAGATCAGCGAAGCGCACTACAAAAACTCCACCGATAAGAAACAAGCGGTGCGCGACATCCTGATCGTCAACGATTGCCAGCAACTGTTGAAAGCCAGCCGCTATGCTGAGAAGTTTGCGGCAAGCGCACCAGACAGCCGTTAACTGGCCGCCCTGAATTGCCTGACGTGAAGCGAGAATCAAGTTGGAAGCCAATTTTCTGAGAGAGCGTAATTTGGGTAAGATGGTTTTGCAGACAATTCATCCATCTCTAAACGAAAAAGGTTGATATAAGATGCCATTAAGCGGTGAAGAGCGGTTATTGCTCAAAACAATTTATGGACGGCTGGACGAAAACAAACCGTTGAAGCCAGATGACCCAAATTATCAAGAAATCTACCAACCGGTTTACGATCATCCGGGATGTGACGACCCCGTTGATCTGATGCAAACGCGAATTGATTTTAGCAATGTTGAAAGTGTTCAACTGTTTTCTGGTTTTCGCGGCTCGGGGAAAACGACGGAATTGTTCAGACTCAAAAAGCGACTGGAAGAAGATGGATATACAGTACTTTATGCCGACGCCTTGGAATACGTCAGTCAGTCGGAGGAAGTGGACATTTCAAACCTGCTGATCGTGCTGGCAGGGGCCTTCGGCGATGCGATGAAAGAGCAGCTAGGGATTGATGTCACCGGCGAAAGTTACTGGACGCGCTTCACCAACTATTTGACCAAAACTACGATCAGCGTTTCAGAAGTCGCCGTGAAAGCCGAAGCTGACAGCCCATTCAAAGAATTGATTGGAGGATTGAAAGCGGGCATTGATTTGAAAGCCTCGCTCAAAACCAGTCCTTCATTTCGACAAACGATGGAAAAGGCGCTGGCAAATCGCATTGGTGAGTTGAAAGACCACGTGGACAAGTTCATTGAAGACGGGTTTAAGGCCATCCAGGCAAAGTTCAAGGACGCCAAAGGTGTCGTGTTCATTTTTGATTCGCTGGAACAGGTAAGAGGCACGCGCTTGAACGAAGAGAGTGTGATTCGCAGCGTTGAGCGACTGTTTGCCGATTACTTTCCGAAAATGCTGCGGTTGCCAAACATTCACGCCATTTACACTGTGCCGCCGTGGCTGCAATTTTCAAATCCGAATATCACCAAGATCGTCATCATTCCGTGCGTTCGTCAGTGGCACA
>ERZ650309.1709-NODE-1709-length-10253-cov-4.817905_pt1 | contig 10253 bp, 5 predicted proteins | sample MGYA00376245_ERZ650309 | MGnify/ENA primary metagenome ERZ650309 (study PRJEB26733, sample SAMN07839294) | wastewater metagenome | biome: urban; feature: wastewater treatment plant; material: waste water | place: USA: North Carolina | collected 2016-04-26 ...
TCTCAGCGCCCGTGAGGTCAGCCGGCGCCTCGATGAGCTGCGCGCCGCCGGCCACCACCTCAACGAGGGGGTGCCGCTAAAGACCGGCGGTGAGCTCAAGGTCGTGCTCGGCGGCCACGAGATCCCCGCCGCCCTGCGCAACGCGACCAGCGCCGACAACATGATCCTCGGCGCGGCACTGAAGATCCGCGAGGGCAACCAGCTGCCGGTCATCCTCGTCACCAAGGACGTCAACCTGCGCATCCGCGCCGACGCCCTCGGCCTGACCGCCGAGGACTACGACGTCCAGCGCCTGACCATCGACGAGGTCTACTCGGGCAACCTGGAGCTCCTGGTGAGCAGCGCCGCCATCGCGACGTTCTACCAGGAGGGGCGGCTGCCCCTTGAGGCCCTCAAGGCGGCGGCGCAGGAGTGGCCCAAGCAGGTCTACAGCAACCAGTACGTCCTTCTGCGCAGCCGCGAGGGCGGCCAGCAGACGGCGCTCGGGCGGCTGGACATGACCCAGGGCCTCTTGCCCATCCGCAAGCTGCGCGAGGGCTGCTGGGGCATCCGCCCGCGCAACAAGGAGCAGCACTTCGCGCTCGATCTTCTGCTGAACGACGACGTGAAGCTGGTGACGCTCGTCGGCAAGGCCGGCACCGGCAAGACGCTGCTCGCCATCGCCGCTGGCCTGCAGAAGGTCGCCGAGGAGCGCACCTACCAGAAGCTGCTGGTCTCGCGCCCCATCTTCCCGCTCGGCCGCGACATCGGCTACCTGCCCGGCACCATCGAGGAGAAGCTCAACCCGTGGATGCAGCCGATCCACGACAACGTCGAGTTCCTGCTCGGCCTGTCGCAGCGCGAGAAGCGGCCCGGCCAGCCGCAGCAGTCGGCGCAGGATCTGGTCGCCATGGGCTTCATGGCGATCGAGCCGCTGACGTACATCCGCGGCCGCTCGATCCCCAACCAGTTCATGATCGTCGACGAGGCGCAGAACCTGACCCCGCACGAGGTCAAGACCATCATCACGCGCGTCGGCGACAACACCAAGATCGTGCTGACCGGCGACCCGTACCAGATCGACAACCCCTACGTCGACTCGACCAACAACGGCCTGACCACCGTCGTCGAGCGCTTCAAGGGCCAGAGCATCGCCGGCACCATCAGCCTGCACAAGGGCGAGCGCTCGACGCTGGCCGAGCTGGCGTCGAACCTTCTTTAGCGCGCGGCGACACGTTACGGCATTCGCTCAACGAGGGAGGTCCTCATGCAGCAAGCAATATGCAGCTCGAAAGCAGCGCCGCGCGCGGTCGCCGTGGGCCGTGCCCTGTGTGCGGCGGCGCTCTTGATCGCGGCGCAGGGCGCCTGCCAGGACGGCGGCACCACGTCGCCGCGCGATCTCGGCGGCAGCAGCGACGGCGGCAGCGGCGGCTTTGATCTGCCGATCGCGGATCTGATGCCGCGGCCCGCGGTGATGACCACGATCCGCGACCTCAACGACGGCAAGGTGGCCGTCGGCACGTTCGTGCAGGTCAGCGCCGTGGTCACCGCGCCTGTGGCCATCGGCTCGGCGGTGACGCAGAACCAGGAGTGCCTGTACGAGCTCTACGTCGGCCAGCCGGCGACGCTCGCGCCGACGCCGACCCTGCACGACGGCATCGTCGTGCGCCAGACCGAGATCGTCGCGCGCGGCGACATGATGATCGACCCGAGCCAGTGCCAGGTGCGCGTGCCGACGGTGGCGCTGGGCAAGCTTATGCGCAACAGCGCGGTGCAGGTGCGCGCGACGCTGCAGCAGCGCGGCAGCCTGCGCTACCTCGAGCTCATGGGCGGCGAGATCCTCGATCGCGGGCCGGCGGCGGCCGCGGATCTGCCGCAGCCGGTCGACGTGATGACGCAGCAGCTGGTCAGCGGCGCGCTCGGCATGGCGACGCCCGCGCCCTTCTACGACGCCAGCGGCGCGCTGGTGCGGCTCACCCGCGTGACCACGCTGCAGCGCAACGCCACGACGCAGACCTTCAAGGTCGCTCCCGCCGCGGGCGGCGCCGAGACGCGCATCAACCCGGCCTACCTGAAGATCGCCAACGCCGGCTTCACCGCGCCGGCCGACGGCACGCTCTACTCGTCGGTGCTGGGCATCGTCACCATCGACCTGGGCGGCACCATCACGCCGCGCGACACCGCCGACCTGAAGCCTTGATCAAGAGCGTAGGACGAGCGGGAGGGCGGCCGGCCGCTACTCGCCGGCCGAGGCCTTGCGCGCGGCGATGACGTCGAGGATGCGGCGGACGCCGCGCTGATCGTCGAGCAGCGCCTTGCCCAGCGTCGACAGCGCCGCGGCATGGTCGGCCTCGTCGAAGTCGGTGCCGCGCACGCCTGGGGCGCCGGCGCGGGCGCGGTTGATCTCGGCGATGGAGTCGCCCAGGTACGAGGCCGGGTAGCGCCCGCTCGCATCGGCGCGCAAGAAGTTGCGGCCGAGCGTGATCATCACCTGGCCCTTGTCCGTCGGGATGCCGCGCCGCAGCACCGCCGCAAGGCCGTCGATCGCGCCGCCTTGCGCCGGGTCCACGTCGAACAGCGGGCCCAGGTGCTTGATCAGCGGCACCAGGTCCGTGTCATCGAGCAACAGCTGCACCAGATCGGCCGCCGTGTAGAGCACGGCCTTGAAGCGCGCCGCGTCGGTGGCGCTCGGTCCGGGGTCGGCGAGGATCGCGGTCAGGAGCCGGTACAGCTGGCCGCTCGCCGCGCTGTCGCCGGCTACCGCCGACAGGGTGTCGACCAGGCCCGCGGCCACCGGCCCGCTCAGCGCGGACTCGAGATCGCCGTACAGCCCGCGCTGCGCCCACGCCTTGAGGTCGCCGGCCGTGGCGTGCGCCCGCACCCGCGCCCGCAGCACGTCGAGGCTCGACAGCAGGATCGGCCGCAGCCGCGGCGTGCCGAGCTTGTAGCCGCCCGCGACCGGCAGCGCCGACAGGTACAGGTCCGCGGCCGCGCTCACCGCGCCGTTCCAGTCGGCCTGGCGCTCGGGCGCGGCGGCGAGCGCCGCCTGCTTCTTCTTCCACCCGTCGACCAGGAGGTCAAACGGCGTCACCCGCCCCGCCGCCGCCGGCGACACCGCCTCGAACAGGTACGGATCGCCCATCACCGCGAAGGTCGGCTTGCCGTCGTTGCGCAGCGCCACCGTGGTGCCGTCGCGGAAGCCGAGCGGCCCGGTCAGCCGCGGCGCCTCGGGATCGAGCAGCCACAGGAGGAACCGCTGCACCACCGTGCCCAGCGGCGCGTTCGAGCCGTCGTCGAGCCGGGTCGCGGCGAGCGCGGTCCCGAGCTGCACGGTGCTCGGCCACAGGCCGCCCTTGCTCAGCAGGTCCGCGAGCAGCGGCTCGTAGCGCGACAGCCCGCTCTTCTTCGACTGCGCCTCGTAGTCGAGGCTGTAGAAGCGCGAGGTCTCGGTCGGCCAGTGGCGGTGCAGCACGGACAGGAGGTCGACCAGGATCTTGGCCGCGTTGCGCTTCTTGGTGCAGGCGCCGCTGCCGTCGCGGGTCACGCACTCGTCGTAGCGCGCGAAGGCGTTCACGATCGGCCGGAACGCCTTGTAGAAGTTGTTGCCCGAGCCGCTCGGCGCGCGCACCGCCTCCAGCGCGAACAGCGCGCCGTTGTAGTCCTCGCGCCACGACAGGTTGCGGTTCGAGCACAGCGTGCCCGGTCGCTGCGGCGTGCAGCTGCCCAGATCGAGCGTGGTCTTGAAGAAGTCCGAGCGCTTGGTGTCGTCCTGGTAGAGCACGCGCGCCAGCTGCTCGGGGCTGGGGTAGTCGGTGAATCCGGGGATGCCGATGAGGTCCCCCAGCCCGCCGACCAGGTTCAGCGCCTGCGCGCCGGCCTTGAGCACGCCGTTGAGCAGCGAGTTGAGGAAGTTGGTGTACGGGTCGCGCTGCTTCTCGGTCTTGTCCGCGATCGACAAGAGGAAGTACAGGCCCAGGTCGTCGAGCTTGTAGAGCTCACACGGCTTGGCCGGCCCCGCGATCTTGATGTCGATGAACAGGATCGTCAGGTTCACGTACGCGCCGTCGCGGTTGCACAACGAGATGCCGTTCGAGTCGTTGAGGATGTGCACCACGCGCTGCAGCAGCGAGCGGTTGTTCTTCGGGTTGGCCGGATCTAGATCGAAGTCGCTGTCGGGCAGGCTGCGGTTCACCTGCTTGCCGAGGCTGCCGATGACGGCGCCGGGCTTGGTGGAGTCGAGCTGGGCCTGGTTCATGAACAGGTAGCTGCTGTCCGTCATGAGCAGCGCCAGGGTCGGCCCCAGGTCGCGCACCGCCGGATCGCTCAGCGAGGCCAGCACCTCGTTGAGCAGCCCGGGCACGCGGACCAGGCGGACGAGGATCGGCAGCAGGTCGTCGTACAGCGTCGACTTCGGATCCAGCTTCGCCGCGTCGTAAAGCGGCAGCTTGGCCGTGTCGAACGCCTTGATCACCGCGTCCAGGTTCTGCGCCACCGTCGGCTCGCTGTTGATGAGCAGGAGCTGCAGCCCGCGCAGCAGGCGGTTCAGGTCCGCGCCCGTCGCATCGCCCGCGTCCGAGTAGCCGAGCAGCGAGGTCAGCGCATAGCTCATGTCGAGCAGCGGCGCCCGCGCCTTGTCGAAGCCCGTGAACTCGAGCGCGCCCGTCGGGTAGTCCTTGCGCGCCGGCACGCGCGGCCCGAGCAGCGGCAGCATCCCGCGCGCGAGCCGCAGCGGGATGTCGCGCTTCGGATCGAACAGCCCCGAGGCCTCGCGCAAGAGGCCCGCCAGCACGGTGTCGTCGAGGTTCACATAGCTGTACAGCGTCTGCGTGCCGCCCGCGGTGCTGAGCGCCCGCCCCGCCGCGTCGCGCCCGGCGGCGCTGTCCTTGGGGCCGCCGGGCTGCGCCTGCTGCCACGTCGGGAACGGCGTCACCTTGGGCAGAGGCTTGCCGTCGGCCCCGACGAAGCGCCCGAGCGCATCGAGGTCGGCCAGCCCGTCCTTGTCCTTATCGACGAACGGCACCGGCAGCACGCCGCCCGGGGTGCTGACCCGCGCCGCGCCGCGCGGATCGCGCAGCACGCCCCACAGCGCCTGCCCGGCTGGCAGCGACCGCAGCTCGGCGCTCTCGGTCAGCAGGAAGTCGCTGAGGATGCGCCCGGTGCGATCCTTCTGCAGCACGTCCGCGACCTCTGCGACCACGCCGAGCTCGCGCGCCACCGCCCGCAGCAGCGCCTGCCGCCCCTCGCTGCCCGGCGCGTCGCTGCCGCCCGGGGTGCTCGGCCACAGCCGCGGCAGCAGCGCGGTCCCGACCGACCAGATGTCCGGGTAGTCGAGCACCGCGCGCAGCAGCGCTCCGTCGGTCGACTGCGGCCGGAAGCCGTCGCGCAGGCCCAGCCGGGTCAGCGCCAGCGGCACCGCCGGATCCGCGGCCATCTCCTGCACCGTCCGGCCCGCGATCGACGCCGCGGCCTGCGCCTCGCCGCCATCGAGCGCCGGCAGCATGCTGCGCAGCGCCTGATCGAGCGGGTCCTCCAGCGCCGCCGGCACCGCGCGGTCGACGTTGCTGACGATCGCCGCGCGCTCGGCCGCCACCGCCTGCAGCACCTGCGGCGAGCCCGCGGGCGGCGGCGCCCCCTCGCTGCACATCGGCCGGTAGCCCACGCCCGAGGCGTCGAGCCCGGGTCGCTGCCCGGCCTGGTACTCCGCGAGCTCGCCAGTGTACGCGACCCGCTGGCAGGCCTCCGAGTATGTGATCTCGCCGAGCGTGTGCGCTGCCGGCGTCGCCCGCGTGCCGAGATCCACGTCGCAGGCGATGAGCACCGCCGCGGCACCGAGCGCCCCTATCCAGCGACGGGGCCAGCGGCGGGGCCAGCGACGGGGCCAGCGATAGGGCCAGCGATAGGGCCAGCGCTCAGACGCGGGCTGCGATCCGGGCCCGCCGTCGCTCCGTACAGCCGACGACATCAAGAACCGCCGAGCGAAGATCGTCATTCAATCCTTTTAGCGCGGAGCTGCCGAGACTGTCACGGACGGGTGCGTTTCCTTCACGCGGCGCCCAGTTGCCGCGGCCGCTGCGGCCTTGGCTGCCGCTTGAGGTGCCGCGCTCGCCCGGATGGATCGGAGCCGCGCTCACGCCCTGCGGCAAAAAAATTTGCCGCGCACTGCCACATGTGGTTGCGCGAGCCCCTCCCTCGATTCAGGCTCCACCGAGAGCCCGGGTGCGCAGATGTGCATCGATCTGCCCAACCCCCGAGACCCACAGCCCGCCGCGCGCGCCGCGGCAGCTGCAACAGCGACCCACAGAGCAAGAGGGAGCACGCCATGCCACAGGGAGACAAGTCGAAGTACACCGACAAGCAGAAGCGGCAGGCCGAGCACATCGAAGAGGGCTACGAGGATCGCGGCGTGCCCGAAGGCGAGGCCGAGAAGCGGGCCTGGGCGACGGTCAACAAGATGACCGGCGGCGGCAAGAAGGAGGGCGGCTCGGGTCGCGGCAAGAAGGTCAACAAGGAGCCGGCGCGCAAGGGCGGTCGCAAGGGCGGCGCCGCGACCGCGGCCAAGCGCAAGAAGACGACCGGCAGCAAGAGCACGACCTCGAAGACCGGCACCAAGCGCGCCGCTTCTTCCAAGTCCGGCACCAAGACCGGCACCAAGCGCGCGGCCTCCGCCAAGACCGGCACCAAGCGCGCTTCTTCTTCAAAGACCGGCAAGACTGGCAAGACCGGCACCAAGCGTGCCGCGTCTTCCTCAAAGACCGGCACCAAGCGCGCGGCTTCGGCTTCCAAGGCTGGCAAGACCGGCACCAAGCGCGCCTCTTCTTCCTCAAAGACCGGCAAGACCGGCACCAAGCGCTCCACTTCGGCTTCCAAGACCGGCAAGACCGGCACCAAGCGCGCCTCTTCTTCCTCAAAGACCGGCACCAAGCGCGCCTCTTCTTCGGCTTCCAAGACTGGCAAGACCGGCACCAAGCGCGCCGCGTCCAAGACCCCGTCCAAGACCGGCCGGGCCGCGTCGAAGTCGACCGGCACCAAGCGCGCCGGCAGCACGCGCGGCAAGACCGGCGCGCGCTCGACCGCCTCGACCGCAGGCAAGAAGCGCACGACGACCCGCGCGCGCACCGGCACCACCCGGACGAAGACCGCGGGCAGCACCGGCAGCACCGGCGGCGGCACCGGCAGCACCGGCGGCGGCGACAGCGGCGGCACCAGCTCCGAGTCGTGAGCACGGCTCGGCTCGCGGCGCTCGCGGGCGGACGCAGCGTGTGAGCTCGACTCGTGCGCGGCGGCTCAGCCGGCCGCGATACGCGCGTATTCCGCGATGCGCGCGCGCGCATACTCCAAGATGCGCAGCACCGGCTCGGCCTGCCGCGTATCGCCGGGCCCGAGCGGCACCAGCTCCAGGCGCGCCGGCATGTGCAGCAGCCGCGCCGCGGCCTCGCGCAGCGCCGGCTCCTTCTGCTCGTCGGCGGCGAGCGCGCTCAGGTGGTCCATGTAGCTGCGGCCGTAGCGCGGATCCGGCTCGGGCGTAAGCCGCAGCACTGCGTTCAGCGCCATGCCGCCGGCGCGCCGCGCGTAGGTCACGGCCGCGCGCTGCTGCTTGGCGCGGAAGGCGGCCTGCGCGCTCGCGAGCTCGTTGGTCGCAGCCGCCAGCCACTGCTCGGCGGTGAGGCGGTAGAGCCAGTGGCCGCCGTCCGGCGCGCCCACGGCCGGCGCGGGCGCATCGGCCGGCACGGACTCATCGGCCGGCACGGTCTCATCGGCCGGCACGGACTCATCGGCCGGTACGGACTCATCGGCCGGCACGGCGCCGTCGGCCCCGCGGCCTGCGTCGGCAGACGGCAGGGCTTCCGGCGGGTCGGGATCGTGGTGCGGATTGGGCATGGCAAATCTCGTCGCGGCCGGGCGCCGCAGCTTTGTGCTACGGTACACCCGATCCCAACGGGCAGGCGGGCCCGGGTCGCTGTTTGCCGGGCCTGCCGTCGAGCCCGGAACGTAGAACCGGCACCGGCTGAGATGACATGACGACCGAGAAGCGGCAGATCCTCCTCGAACTCCTCAAGGACGCCTGGGTGTACGTGCACCTCGATCCGCGGCGGGACGGCGTGGCGCTGCCCGACTTCCTGCGCCAGGAGCCGCGCGTGGTCCTGCAGTACGGCTACAACATGCCGGTGCCCATCGCCGACCTCACCATCGACGAAGAGGGAATCAAGGCGACGCTGTCGTTCCGGCGCACGCCCTGGTCGACGGTCATCCCGTGGCACGCGGTGTTCGCCCTGTCCGATGGCGAGGAGCGGCACTTCGTGTGGGAGGCGGACGTGCCCGCGGACCTCGATCGGCCGGGCGCGATGGCCCCCGGTCAACCGACCGGTCAACCAGGCGGTCACCCAGGCGGTCAACCGACCGGTCAACCCGGAGCCGCCGCCAGCGGCCCCAGCGAGTTGACCGGTCGGTCAACCAGCCAGTCGACCGGTCAGTCAACTGCCCCCGGCCCGTCGGTGAGCAGCCCGCAGGCCAAGCCCGGGATCGGCACCGGACCGGCCGCCAAGCCCGGCAAGAAGCCGCGCCCCAGCCACCTCAAGCTCGTGGACTAGCGATCGCCGCGCAGCGATCGCGGCGCGCGCCTCGCGTGGAGGGCGCGCCGCGGACCGCTGCTCAGCGACGGGCGCGCCGACTGCTTTACACGCAGTTAACAGAGCCGCGGTAGCATCCGGGCCAAGATGTCCCGGGCGATCCCTGATCCAGGGAGGCATGCCTGAGATCGCTGCAGCCCAGTGCCCTCCGGCAGCCCGTGCAGCCCGCCAACGAACCATGAACTCTTCTCTGAGCTCTCCACTGACTCCGTTCCCGAACCCCTCAAGGAGCCTGCACGGACGCAGGCAAGAAGGTGCAGCGAGCATGAGCGCGTCGCGCTTTGTACAAGGTGCTCTGACGGTATCGACCTTCCTCTGCGCGGCCCTCGGGTCGATCGCCCCGGCGGCGGCCCAGTCCCCGCCCCCGCCTGCGACCACGACCGCGACCGCAGCCCAGGGCGCGCCGGCCGCCGGCGAGCGCCCGGCCCAGGGCGCGCCGCGCAGCCTGACCTTCGACGAGGCGCTGCGCCTGGGCGAGAAGGAGAACCGCGACCTGCAGGCCGCGCGCGTCCGCCTGCGCGGCTCCTACTCCGACGTCGAGAAGGCCATCGGCACGCTGCTGCCGACGCTGACCGCGCAGGGCAAGCTGACCGTCAACGAGCCCGAGGTCAAGCTCGCGTTCCCGGCCGCCTTCACCGCGACCTGCCAGGCCAACCCCATGGCCCCGAGCTGCTCCGGTACCACCGATCTCACGATCACGCCGCGCACGCAGCTCGATGCCGTGATCGCCGCCAACGTGCCGATCCTGACGCCGGCCGCGCTGCCGGCGCTGCAGGCGGTGAAGCTCTCGTTCGAGGCGCAGAAGCAGCAGCTGGTCGTCACCGCGGTGCAGATCCTGACCACGGTCGCGACGTCGTTCTACACCGCCGCCGGCACCGAGGAGGTGGTCACCGCGCGCCGCCACGCCATCGAGGTCGCGCAGAAGACCGTCGACAACGCGCGCATCCGCCTGTCCGCCGGCGTGGTCAACAAGGTCGAGGTGACGCGCGCCGAGCTCGCCCTCATCCAGGCGCAGCAGCGGCTGCGCGAGTCCGAGGACGGGCGCGCCGCCGCCTACCGCGCGCTGGCGACGCTGCTCAACCTGCCGCCCGGTCCGATCAAGGTGGTGCCGCCGCCCGAGCCCAAGACCGAGCTGCAGAGTGAAGAAGAGCTGGTCAACACCGCGGTGAAGCAGCGACCCGAGCTCGCCAACCTGTCGCTGCTCGCGCAGTCCGCGGCGAAGCAGGCGCTGGCCCAGGGCCTGCGCTGGCTGCCCAGCCTCTCGGGCTTCGGCACCATCCGCCTGACCAACGCCTCGGGCTTCGCCGGCCGCAACGACTTCTACACCGCCGGCCTGCAGCTCGACTGGATGGTCTTCGACGGCCTGCAGCGCGACGCCGCGCGCCACGCCGCCGACGCCCAGCGCATGGACGCCGAGCTCCGCCTGGCGCAGTTCAAGAAGACCATCTCCGACGAGGTGATCAACGCCCGCGAGTCGGTCGCCACGCGCAAGGTCGGCCTCACCACGGCCGAGCGCTCGGTGCAGATGGCGCGCGAGACGCTCGAGCTGGTGCGCACGCAGTACGGCGCCGGCACCGCCACGCAGCTGGACCTGTTGACCGCGCAGGATCAGCTCGTGCAGGCCGAGCTCGGCCTGGCCCAGGCGCG
>ERZ650309.1711-NODE-1711-length-10245-cov-3.489598_pt1 | contig 10245 bp, 5 predicted proteins | sample MGYA00376245_ERZ650309 | MGnify/ENA primary metagenome ERZ650309 (study PRJEB26733, sample SAMN07839294) | wastewater metagenome | biome: urban; feature: wastewater treatment plant; material: waste water | place: USA: North Carolina | collected 2016-04-26 ...
GGGCAGCCCTTGCGCGTCGGGTCGGGGTTTGAGCCCTGGGCCTCGTCGGGGCAGAGGTCCTCGTCGTCGTAGATGCCGTCGCCGTCGCGGTCGCCGAGCGGGCAGCCGAGCTTGGCCGGATCGGGGTGGGCGCCCTGGGGGACGTCGGGGCAGAGATCTTCGTTGTCGTAGACGCCGTCGCGGTCGCGGTCGCCGAGCGGACAGCCGATCCGCTGCGGATCGGGGCGCGGGCCCTTGTGGACGTCGGGGCAGAGGTCCTCGTCATCGACGATGCCGTCGCCGTCGCGATCCTTGACGGGGGCCTTGTCCTTGGGCCAGGGGGCGTAGGCCAGGCGCAGGAGGACGCGGCCGTCGGGAGTGCCGGCCTGGCGCAGGATGCCGACGCCGCCGCCGACGCCGAGCTGGATGATGCGGGCGATGTTGTAGTGGATGCCGAGCAGGGCCTCGACGTTGGTGGTCGGGACCTTGAAGGCGTTGTCGCCGAGGATGGCGGTGGAGGCGACGACCTCGGGGCCGATCGCCAGGCGGATGTTGGTGTTGGCGTAGGCGATCGCGGCGCCGAGCTGCAGCTCGGAGTTGGCCTCGGCGCCGAGGGCGGGATCGCCGAGGTTGGAGTGGGCGCGCAGGAGGACGCCGGCAGTCAGCGACCACATCACCTTGCTGGCCAGACCGCCAAGGACGAGCTTGGGGATGCCGCGGACGACGCTGTCGCTGGAGGTCGAGGGGATCGAGTCGGGGAAGAACTGGCGCCAGGGGAGCCAGACCTCGCCGCCGATGCTGAGCGAGAACGGGCTGCGGTAGGGCTGACCGAACAGCCGCACCATGAGGCCAAAGCGCAGGTCGCCGACGCTGACGCGGTCGCTGGCGGCGACGCCGGCGGCGGGGCTGCCGCCCTGATCGACGAGGACCACGGGCAGCGACAGGGTGAGCATGACGCGATCGAGGAACGAGCCGGCGAGGTCGACGTGGCCGATGAGCTGGTGGGCGATGACCGCCTGGCGCTGGCTGAACGTCCCATCGGTGTTGATGGTGCCGAAGACGAGGGGATTGTGGGCGTAGTTGAGGGTCACGCCGGCGGCGAAGTAGCGGGTCGACGAGTACCAGGGGTGATCGACCCAGAACGACCACTCACCGGCGGCGGTGGGCTCGTAGCGGTTGATCTGAAATCCGGCGCCGGGGGTGGTGGTCTGGGCGTGGGCTGGCGCGGCCGACGCGAGGAGGGCCCCGATCAGTACATAGAGGAACCGAGATAGTTTCCGCATAATTGTCTCCAATTTGGTACGGGATCCTGCGACGCTGGCCTCGCCAGTGAGGGTTGCGATGGAGTTTCCACGCGAGCCGGAACAGCTAGCTGGGCGCGACCGGAGGGGCGCGCTCCGGCGCGAAAAACGCGAGGGAGTTCTTATAGCTATGGTTCGCAAATCAGGCATTTGCCAATCCCGACGCCATGGACTGGGAATGACCCGGATCTAAAGAAGCTCGGGTAGGATATTTTATGAAGATACCTCCCTACAAAACAACAACTTTTTGCCGGCATGACCGGGCTTTAGCTCGACAATTTGTGAGCTCTACACTCTGTGGAGTTTCCTGGTGGAGTTTCCTGGTGGAGTTTCCTGGTGGAGTTTCCTGGTGGAGTTTCCTAGGCAGCTTCGGCTGTGGGCTACTAGTAGCAGCATCGGTGGAAGCGAAAAAACCAGCGCCTGTGTGCGCTCCGGGCGCACATTTTTCCCTTCTTTAATTAAGGAAGCGGCCCGCGGACAGCTGGCCCGGTGGTAAAATCTGCGGGCGAGTAAGGGGCCTTTACGCCGCGCGCGGGATTGATCTATGCTGGCAAAACCAGCGCAACTCCGCGCACACTACCAATCACAATCGGTATAAGGGGCATCCACTATGGAACTCGCATTCATCGGCCTTGGGAAGATGGGCATGAACATGGTCACCAGGCTCCGTCGGGGCGACCACCGGGTAGTCGCCTATGATCGCAGCGCTGAGCTTGTGACCAAGTCCGAGGCCGTCGGCTGCCAGGGCTCTTCGTCGCTGGAAGACCTCGTGTCCAAGCTCCAGGCGCCGCGAGTTGTCTGGGTCATGGTTCCCTCGGGCGGTCCCACCGAGGACTCGGTGCAGAAGCTCGGCCAGCTGCTCTCCCCGGGCGACATCCTCATCGACGGCGGCAACTCGAACTTCCACGATGACGTGCGCCGCTCCGAGGAGCTCAAGCAGAAGGGCATCCACTACGTGGACGTCGGCACCTCGGGCGGAATCTGGGGCCTGCAGAACGGCTACTGCATGATGGTCGGCGGGCCCAAGGAAGCCGCTGACCGGCTCAAGCCCATCCTCGACACCCTGGCGCCGCCCAACGGCTGGGCCTACATGGGCGCCGCGGGCGCCGGCCACTACGTCAAGATGGTCCACAACGCCATCGAGTACAGCATGATGCAGGGCTACGCCGAGGGCTTCGAGCTCATGAAGAAGTCCGGCTACAACCTCGACCTCGGCCGCATCTCGGACCTGTGGATGCAGGGCAGCGTCATCCGCTCGTGGCTGCTCGAGCTCACCGCCGGCTTCCTCAAGGTGAACCCGAACCTCGACGGCCTGCAGGGCTTCGTGCAGGACTCGGGCGAGGGCCGCTGGACGCTGGTCGAGGCAATCGACCAGGCCGTCCCGGTGCCGACCCTGGCCGCGGCGCTGTTTACCCGTTTCCGCTCTCGCCAGGTCGAGTCGTTTGCTGAGAAGATGCTCGCCGCCATGCGCAACGCGTTCGGTGGCCACGCGGTCAACCGTCGCTAAGATCGCCCGAGACCGAAAGAGGAACACCTGATGAGTATTGATAACATCGTCAAGCACCTGGGCCCCGACGCCCACTCCCTCCTTGATTACAAGTCGACCGGCATTCCCAAGCAGCGGCTGCACCTGCCGGGGCCCGACTTCGTGGACCGCATCTTCCGCGACACCGACCGCTCGCCGCGCGTGCTGGGGAGCCTGGAGACCATGTTCCGCGCGGGACGGCTCGGCGGCACCGGCTACCTGTCGATCCTGCCGGTGGACCAGGGCATCGAGCACTCGGCCGGCTCGTCGTTCGCCCCCAACCCCGACTACTTCGACGGCGAGAACATCGTCAAGCTCGCCATCGAGGGCGGCTGCAACGCGGTGGCCTCGACGTTCGGCGTGCTCGCCTCGGTCTCGCGCAAGTACGCGCACAAGATCCCGTTCATGGTGAAGATCAACCATAACGAGTTTCTCACCTACCCCAACAAGTTCGACCAGATCATGTGGGGCACCGTGAAGCAGGCGTGGAACCTGGGCGCGGTGGCCATCGGCGCCACGATCTACTTCGGCTCCGCCGAGTCGAGCCGCCAGATCGTCGAGGTGGCGCAGATCTTCCAGGCCGCGCACGAGCTCGGGATGGCGACCGTCCTTTGGTGCTACCTGCGCAACGAGTCGTTCTCCACCAAGGAGAAGGACTTCCACACCGCGGCCGACCTCACCGGCCAGGCCAACCACCTGGGCGTGACCATCTGCGCCGACATCATCAAGCAGAAGCTGCCGACCAACAACGGCGGCTATAAGGCGCTCGCCACCAAAGAGAGCCCGTACGGCAAGACCCATCCCAAGGTCTACACCGAGCTCGCGACCGACAACCCGATCGATCTGTGCCGCTACCAGATCGCCAACTGCTACATGGGGCGCGCCGGACTTATCAACTCGGGCGGCGCCTCGGGCGGTGAGAGCGACTGGGCAGAGGCCACCCGCACCGCGGTCATCAACAAGCGCGCCGGCGGCATGGGGCTCATCTCGGGCCGCAAGGCGTTCCAGCGTCCGCTCGCCGAGGGCATCTCGATCCTGAACGCGGTTCAGGACGTCTACCTGGCCAAAGAAATCACCATCGCCTGATTGTGCCGGGCGGACCGACTCGGCCCTTATTCCTTTCTCCACTGCCCGCGCCATCGGTCCGGCGCGGGCGGTGAAGAGGTCCCGATGAGCGCTGCCGATTCCCCGACCATCGACGCCACCACTCTGATCTATCTGAAGTCTCTGTCCCACCGCTACCCGACGATCCGCGCCGCCCTCGGTGAGATCGCCCATTTGAACAGCGTGCTGACCCTGCCCAAGGGCACCATTCACATCGTCAGCGATGTCCATGGCGAGTTCAAAAAGCTCAAACATATTATCAACAACGCCTCGGGAAGCCTGCGGCCGCTCGTCGAGAAGATCTTCGGCAGCGAGCTCGCGGACGCCGAGCGCCTGCAGCTCCTCAACCTCATCTACTACCCGCGCGAGGCGTTCGCGCACGCGCAGAAGTCGCTCCCAACGGATGCCGAGCGGCACGCCTTCGTCCGCCGCACCCTCACCCTGGAGTTCCGCATCCTGCGCGAGCTCGCGCGCCGCTACGCGACCAAGCAGCTCGAGCACCTGTTGCCGGAAGGCTACCGGGTGCTCTTCCGCGAGCTCCTTTTCGAGTCGCTGCTCGGCCGCAGCCCGGCGTTCATCGACTCGCTGCTGGCGCCGTTTCTGAAGCAGGGTGAGGATCTGGAGCTCCTGCGCGCCAGCGCCCACCTCATCCGCAACCTGTCGATCTCCGAGCTCATAGTTGCCGGCGATCTCGGCGACCGCGGGCCGCGGATCGACAAGGTACTGTCGCACCTCATGGTGCAGCCGAACGTCGCCATCACCTGGGGAAATCACGATGCCTCGTGGATGGGGGCGTGCCTTGGTCAGGAGGCGCTCATCGCCACCGTGCTGCGCGTCTCGCTGCGCTACCGGCGGCTGTCGCAGCTCGAAGAGGGCTACGGCATCACCATCGCGCCGCTGGAGAAGCTCGCCCGCACCGTGTACGGCGAGGACCCGGCCGAGCGCTTCGCCTGCAAGGGCGAAGGTCTGCGCGACCCGCTTCTGATGGCGCGCATGCAGAAGGCGATCGCGATCATGCAGTTCAAGCTGGAAGGCCAGCTTGCAAGGCGCCACCCGGAGTGGCACATGGAGCACCGCGGGCTGCTCGACTGCATCGACTACCAGGCGGGGACGATCCGCATCGGCGACAAGACCCATGCGCTCCTCGATCGCAGCCTGCCTACCATAGATCCGGCGGATCCGTTCAAGCTGAGCGCCGAAGAAGACGCGTGCATGAGCCGGCTCAAGCAGTCGTTCCTGCACAGCCCGACCTTGTGGGAGCACATGCGCTTTGTCGAGCAGCGCGGCACGATGTGGCTGCACCGCGACGACACGCTGGTCTTCCACGGCTGCACGCCGGTGGACGCCGCGGGCAACTTCTTGACGATGCCGGTGGACGGCCAGGAGCTCGGCGGCCGCGCCCTGTTCGACAAGCTGAATCAGGTCGTGCACCGCGCGTTCCACCGCCACGAGCCCGCCGATCTGGATCTTTTATGGTACCTGTGGGCCGGCCCGCTGTCGCCGCTATTCGGCAAGGATCGGATGGCGACCTTCGAGACCTACTTCATCGCCGATAAAGAGACGCACAAGGAAACCAAGAACCCGTACTTTTCCCTGATTCATACAAAGGAATTCTGTGCTCGCCTGTTCGCCGAGTTCGGGGTCGATCCGCAGCGCGGACTCATCGTCAACGGCCACGTCCCGGTGAAGCTGGAGAAGGGGGAGAACCCGGTCAAAAAGAGCGGTCAGGCGGTGACCATCGATGGCGCGTTCTCGGAAGCGTACGGCGACAAGGGCTACACCCTGGTCCTTGGCGCCGCGGGGATCGAGCTCGCCCAGCACCACCACTTCGAGTCCCTGCAAGAAGCGGTGACGCACGGCGCCGACATCATCCCCAAGATCGAGTCGATCCGCAGCTACCCCGAGCCGCGCACGGTCGCCGACACCGAGACCGGCGCCGCGATCCGCCGCGAGATCGAAGTGCTGGAGCTCCTCATCAGCGCCTACCGCAACAGCATCCTCCACGAGACCCGCTAACCGCGCTCCGCTCCCTTCCGTGTCGGCAAAGGGACGGCGCCGCCCCGCCGCGCGCCGCCGTCGAGCTTGCGGCGGCCGGCGAAAACTCCTGGCGCGCTGTGGGGATGGCTAATTCTCCGGTGGCGATTGACGCGGCTTTCGTTCTAGTGTCTATAGAAAAGCTATTTTAGCGATGCCCGGAAGGCGGCAACCATGACTGTCGACGAACAGACGACGCATGCTGAGCTCCTGGAGCAGACGCGTAGCGCTGACGACGCAGGGGCCGCGGCGCGCGAGGAGCTCATCGGCCGCCTGGTGGCCGAGCGGGACCAGCTGCTGGCGCAGAACCAGGAGCTCCGCGAGACCCAGCGGCGCCTGGAGGAAGAGCGGGCGCGCTACGTCGATCTGTACGACTTCGCCCCCGCGGCCTACTTCACCTTCGATGTCAACGGCTGCATCGTCGAGCTGAACCGGACCGCCGCCGCGCTGCTCGGGGGCGAGCGCGAGCGCCTGCTCGGCCAGCCGTTCCTCCTGTTTGTTGCCGCGGCCGACAAGCAGCGCTTCTTGAGCTACCTGACCGGCTGCTTCACCCGGAACGACAAGCCGACGCTGGAGCTGACGCTCGCGCCGCGGCTGCGCGCGCCGCTGGTGGTGCAGCTGGTGAGCACGCTGTGCAGCAAGAGCTGCGGCAACCGCGTCGGCTGCCGGGTCGTGCTCACCGATCTCAGCGAGCGTCTGCAGACCGAGGAGTCGCTACGCTTCTCGGTGCGCATGCGCGAAGACTTCCTGGCCATCGTGTCCCATGATCTGCGAAGCCCGCTGAACTCGATCCTGCTCGGCACCCAGACCCTGCTCAAGGCGATGGCGGGGGGCGATGAGCAGCCAAGGGACGGCCGCAACGTGCTCCACATCATCAAGCGGTCGGCCGAGCGGATGAGTCACCTGCTTGCGGATCTGCTGGATCTGTCGAGCATGAGCGCCGGCCACCTGTCGATGCAGCGCGCCCCCCAGGACGTGGCAGAGCTCGTGACCGCGGCGCTGGAGCTCGTAAGGCCCTCGGTGGTGGAGAAGGGGCTGCAGCTGGACCTGCAGGTCGAGGCGGACAAGCTCCTGTCCTACTGCGATCGCGAGCGCATCACCCAGCTCCTCCTGAACCTCCTGGGCAACGCCATCAAGTACACGCCGCGCGGCGGCAGCATCCGCGTGGTGGCCAAGCCGCAGACAAGCGGCGTCCAGGTCGCGGTGCACGACACCGGACCGGGGATCGAGAAGACCCAGCTCGCGCACATCTTCGATCCGTACTGGCAGGCGGGAAAGACCGCGCACAAAGGAGCGGGGCTCGGGCTGTCGATCGCCAAGGGCATCGTCGAGTTCCACGGCGGCAAGCTGTGGGCGGAGAGCGAGCCCGGACAGGGCAGCTCGTTCTACTTCACCCTGCCGTCCGCGGCGCCGCCCGATCAGAGCGACAGCCCGTCGCAGGAGGCGACCTCGGACTCCGGACCAACACCGCTGCCGGGCCCGCGGGCGCCCAAGAGCGGCTCACTGCCGGTCATCGCGCCGGCCGCCCTGCCGACCATCCTCCTTGTCGATGATGAGGACGATGTGCGCACCCACCTGGCCGAGCTGCTCACCGCCCAGGGCTACCACGTCGCCACCGCGGCAAATGGGAGCGACGCGCTCGGCTACCTGCGCAAAAGTCCGGACCGGCCCTTCCTCATCCTGCTCGATCTGGAGATGCCGGTGCTGGACGGCTGGCAGTTTCTTACCCTGCGCTGCGAAGATCCGGCGCTCGCCGATATTCCGGTCGTGCTGATCTCCGGGCAGAGCGCGGCGCCGGCCACTGCCGCGCTGCTCGGTCTGTCGGGGTTCATTCAGAAGCCGATCGCGATCGCGAAGCTCATCCAGCTCATCGAGCAGCTGGCGCGCTAGGAAGCTTCAGAGTCTTCAGGAAGGAGTTGGGAAAAAAGAAGCGAAGGGCAGCGGCTGACTGCCCTCCGCGCGGGGCGTGCCTACTGCTGCAGCTCCCAGGCGGCGCCCAGGCCCGCGGCGAGCTCCGCCGGGGTCACGCGGCCGTCGCAGTCGACGTCCAGGGCGTTGAACACCGCGGCGCTGCCCGCCCACTCCTCGCGGGTGATCGCGCCATCGCCGTCCAGGTCATAGACCTTGAACACGTCGTGGGCGGCCTTGCTGATGCGCGCCTTGCCCTCGAGCTGGGCGAGGCGGCCCTCGAGCAGCTTCTCAAGGGCGACGATCGCCTTGGAGAAGCCCTCGATGCCCTCGTGCAGCTTCTCTTTGGCCATCCGGTCCTTCTCGTGCATCGCGCGGAAGGTCGCCTCGTCCATGTGGATCTTGGCGAGCTTGTGGTGCGCCGCGTTGGCGGGATCGAGCTTGCGCACCAGCGTGCCATGATTCGAGCGCAGCTGGTCGAGCAGGTTCGGCGCGATGGTGAGCAGGTCCGAGCCGGCGAGCTCGATGATCTCATCGAGGTTGCGGAAGCTGGCGCCCATGACCTCGGTCTGGTGACCGAAGGCCTTGTAGTAGTTGTAGATCTGGGTCACCGAGACCACGCCCGGATCCTCGGCGGGGGCGTAGCTGTCCTTGCCGGTGTCCTTCTTGTACCAGTCGAGGATGCGGCCGACGAACGGCGAGATCAGCTTCACCTTCGCCTCGGCGCACGCCACCGCCTGGTGCATGCCGAACAGCAGCGTGAGGTTGCAGTTGATGCCTTCCTTCTGCAGCTCCTCGGCGGCCTTGATGCCCTCCCAGGTGGAGGCGATCTTGATGAGGACGCGCTCCTTGGGCACCCCGTGCTCGGCGTAGTAGCCGATCAGCTGGTGCGCCTTGGCCACGGTCGCCTCCTTATCGTACGACAGGCGGGCATCGACCTCGGTGGACACCCGGCCGGGGACCACCTTGAGGATGCGCACGCCGAACTCGACCGCCAGGCGATCGATGGCGCGCCCGACCACCGCCTTGGTGTCGGCGCCCGGCAGCTCCTTCTGCGACTGGCGCAGCGCCGCGTCGACCACCTCGGCGTAGGCCGGCATCTGCGCCGCCGCGGTGATGAGCGAGGGGTTGGTCGTCGCATCGCGCGGCTTGAACTTCTCGATCGACTTGATGTCCCCGGTGTCGGCCACGACGACGGTCATGGCGGACAGCTGATCATAGAGCGACTGGGTCATGGCGTACACACCTTCCGATGATGCTTGTAGTGGTTGATAAGGGCGTTGGTCGAGGCGTCATGGCTGCATACCTCGCCCGGGCTCGAGAGCTCGGGCAGGATCGCGCTGGCCAGCTGCTTGCCGAGCTCGACGCCCCACTGATCGAAGCTGTTGATGTTCCAGATGACGCCCTGGACGAAGATCTTGTGCTCGTACAGCGCCAAGAGCCGCCCCAGGGTCCGCGGGGTGAGCTTCTGGACCATGAACGAGCTCGTCGGCCGGTTGCCGGTGAAGGTCCGGTGGGCGACCAGGGCCTCGTTGGTGACGCCCTTTTTGGCCAGCTCGGCGCGCACTTCCTCGGCCGTCTTGCCCTTCATCAGCGCCTCGGTCTGGGCGAAGAAGTTGGCAAGCAGGATGTCGTGGTGGTTGCCGAGCGGGTTGTGGGTCTCGATGGGGGCGATGAAATCGCAGGGGATGATCCGCGTCCCCTGGTGGATCAGCTGGTAGAAGGCGTGCTGGCCGTTGGTGCCCGGCTCGCCCCACACCACCGGGCTGGTGCCGAAGGGCAGCGGCTGGCCGTCGAGGTCGACGCACTTGCCGTTGCTTTCCATCTCCAGCTGCTGCAGGTAGGCCGGCAGGCGCTTCAGGCCCTGGTGGTAGGGCGCCACGCTGCGGCTGGTGAAGCCGTGGAAGTTGCGGTACCAGACGTCGATCAGCGCCAGTCGCACCGGCAGGTTGGACGCCAGCGGCGCCTTGCGGAAATGGGTGTCCATCGCATGGGCCCCATCCAGCAAAGCGCGGAAATGATCAAATCCAACCGCCAGAGCAATGGACAATCCGATTGCTGACCACAGGGAATAACGCCCGCCAACCCAGTCCCAGAAAGGAAATATATTGTCTTCCAGAATGCCGAATTGTGTAACGGCAGGAATGTTGGTAGATAGTGCCACAAAATGCTTGGAAATCGCGGATTCAGGAAGGTGCTGCAACATCCAGTTACGGGCCATGGCCGCATTTTGCATGGTTTCTTGTGTGGTAAAGGTTTTCGAGGCCACAATAAATAAGGTGGTTTCGGGGGTCAATTTTGCCAGAACATTGCTTAGATCGTGACCGTCTACATTCGAAACAAAATGGACATGTGGGCCTGACGCAAAACTGGACAACGATTCCACCACAAAAC
>ERZ650309.1713-NODE-1713-length-10240-cov-3.035542_pt1 | contig 10240 bp, 11 predicted proteins | sample MGYA00376245_ERZ650309 | MGnify/ENA primary metagenome ERZ650309 (study PRJEB26733, sample SAMN07839294) | wastewater metagenome | biome: urban; feature: wastewater treatment plant; material: waste water | place: USA: North Carolina | collected 2016-04-26 ...
TCGACACCGTGGTCCAGCACACGCCCACCGGCCATCGCGGCGTCGGCAGCAGCCGGATCGCGGATCGCGAGGTGCGCTTCACCGTGCCGCTCGGGCCGCTGCAGGTCGGCACGCCGAAGCAGGTGCCGCTGATCGCGCTCCTGCGGCGCGGCGTAGTGCCGCGCGATGCGCGCGAGCGCCTGCTCGTTGTCGCGCACGAGCGTTGCGAATGCCTGTCGGTCGGCGGTTTCCTCGGCCATCCCGGATATTGGTCGCGGCGGACCCGGGATTTTTTCACGGCCGGGCAAGCCGGGCCATGTCGGGCCGGGCGACGCCAGCCCGCCGCGTCGCGCCACGCGCGCGCGGGGGCGATTCCGGCGCGCGCGTCAGTTCTCGAAGCCGTTCGCGAACACCGGGTCGAGCTGCAGGTTCAGCGTGACCGCCGAAAGGTTGTTGCTCGACACGGGATCCGTCGTTCCCGCGGGCGGGAACACGCCCGCGCTGTTCACGATGGGCCCGGTCGTTCCCACGGACACGAGCGCGCTCGCCGAGAACGTCACGACGCCACCAGGCGGCACGTTGACGAGCGCGTTGATGTTGCCCGAGCCGGTCGGCGGGACCGGGCATGCAGCGCCGCCGGTCGCGGCGCACGACCACGTGACGCCTACCTCGCTCGACGGAAACGTGTCGGTGAGGCTCGCGCCCATCGCGGCATTCGGGCCGAGGTTCGTCACGGCGATGGTGTAGGTCGCCGGCCCGCCCGCGACGTAGGTCGACACTGCCGACGTCTTCGCGATCGCAAGGTCGGCCGTGACCGCGCCCACGGGGCAGTCCACGACGGCGCGGATCACCCAGTCGCCCGCGACACCCAGGCTGCATGCCGAGAACCAGACGAGCGACGTGCCGAACTCCGCGAGGATGGTGTTGCGGTTGGCCTGGCAGCCGTCGATGTCGCGCACGACGCTCGGGCCCGCTGCCGGCGGTGCCGTGTCGAACGCGAGCGACACGACGAACGTCTCGCCCATGGTCACGGGCACGTTGACGGGAACCGTGTTGTTCTCGTCGAGGAATCGGTACTCGTTGATCACGCCGTCGTTGAGCACCGGGCCGATGATCGCCTGCTGCAGCGCGCCGGGATTCGGGAACGTGCCCGCGCGGAAGATCTCGATCGCGCTGCCGAAGGTCGGCGGCGCCGTGCCGGTGACCGAGCGCCAGAACACCTGCGTTGCGCGCACGTTGCCGTTGCACGGCGACGTGAGCCACGCAGCGGCCTTCTCGTCGCCCGCGAACCCGGAGACGACGACCGCATTGCCGAAATCGGTGAGCGAATCGTTCTTGACGGTGACCTCGGCGGCGCGTGCCGCGGCCGGCAACAACAGCGCCATGGCGGCGCAGGCGAACGTGCGAACGCCCATCGGGACTCCCCCTTTGCACTGGGGGTCGCGGCGATTCGCCGCGGCCTCTCGGCGCAGCACGCGCCAACGACTGCGCGAATATCGTGATGCAGCTCACACTCCGGCGGCGCATGCCGGAGTGGCGGTCGATTGCGACCGACGAACGGTGATCGCGCCCGCGCACGCTTTCCGCGTGGGACGGGCTCGACCGCTCGCCTGCGACGCGGCGTTCAGCGCGCCGCGATGCACTCCACTTCGACACGCGCGCCGAGGGCGAGGCCGTTCGCACCGAGCGCGCTGCGCGCGGGATACGGCGGCGTGAACGCCGTCTTGTAGACCTCGTTGAATGCCGGCCACTCCTTCATGTCGGCGAGCATCACCGTGCACTTCACGACGTCGGACATCGCCCAGCCGTGAGCCTCGAGCGTGGTGCGGATGTTCGCCAGCGCCTGCTTCGCCTCGGCGGCCATGCCGCCTTCGACCAGCTCGAGCGTGCCCGGCTTCACGCCGATCTGCCCGGATAGATACAGCATGTCGCCCACGCGGACCGCCTCCGAGAAAGGCAGTTCGCCCTTCGGGAGCACCTTGCCGGAGTCGAGGTGCTCGATGCGCGGCTCAGCCGCGAATGTGGACGCGCTCGCGAGCAGGAACATGGCGGGTACGACGAAGCGGTTCATCGATGCGACTCCCTCGGCTTCGGTGGGGTTCCCTCGTCGGGGCTCAAGGTAGTGGAATGTATTCGTCGTGGTCGAAGTCCGGCAGCTTGAACCGGCCCGCGCGCCAGTCGGCCTTCGCCTGTTCGATGCGCTCGCGCGACGACGAGACGAAATTCCATTCGATGTGGCGCGGGCCGAGCGGCTCGCCCGCGAGGAACATCACGGTGCTGCCGGTGGTCGCGCGCACGCGCACGTCGTCGCCCGGCGCGAGCACGGCCATGTGGCCGGCATCGACGCGCGTGTCGTGGACCGTCACCGAGCCCGACGCGACGTACAGCGCGCGCTCGGGATGGCTCGCGGGCAACGCCACGTCGGCGGACGCGTCGAGCTCGTAGTGCACGTACGCGAGCGGCGAGCGCGTCGCGACGCTCGCGTGCTGGCCGCGCAGCTCGCCCGCGATGACGCGCCAGCGCACGCCGCCCGACTCGCCCACCGGCAGGTCGTCGCCCTCGTGGTGCGAGAACGCCGGATCGCACTCCTCGTGTTCCGCGGGCAACGCGACCCACGCCTGGATGCCGTGCAGCGCACCGCCGTGCGCGCGCGCGTGCTCGAAGCGCTCCGAGTGCGTGATGCCGCAGCCGGCCGTCATCCAGTTCACCTCGCCCGCGCGGATCGCCTGTTCGGTCGCGAGGCTGTCGCGATGCATGATCTCGCCCGCGAACAGGTACGTGACCGTCGCGATACCGATGTGCGGATGCGGGCGCACGTCGACGTCGCGCGGGATGCCCGGCGCGAACTCGACCGGCCCCATGTGGTCGAAGAACACGAACGGCCCGACCATGCGCTTCGCGCCGAACGGCAGCACGCGGCCGACTTCGAAGCCGCCCAGGTCCCTTCTTCGTTGAGTGATCAGGTGTTCTATCAAGAGCTCACCTACTGGCGTCTATCCATCCTGAATCAGGCAGCTTGTCTCTGAGCGGTGGGAGCGGCCCATGGCCGCGATCCGGAAGCACTTTGATTTTCGCGATTGCCTTGTCGAACCCTGGGGGAGTCGCGGCCGCGAATCGTCTCCGGCCATCGGGTCGCCGAGCAAGTCCGGACCAGCTGCGCGCTTTCAAGCAGCACCCAGGGCCGCTCCCACTTCCTTCGAGACACGTCAATGTGGTTCTTCAGGCGCTCCGGGCCCAGGGAACAACAGGAATCATTTGTCGTTGACGGCAGGCTTGCCCGGCCCGAGGAACATCGACGCGACCGCGCCGAAGAGCATCAGCGCCTGCAGCTCGATCGCCCAGCCGCCCTGGTCGTTGAGCTGGCCGAGCTGGCCCATGTGCACGAGCGCGATCGCGAACACCATGTTGCCGGCGATCAGCAGCGCGCCGATGCGCGCGTAGAAGCCCGCGATCAGCAGCACGGGGCCGAGCACCTCGCCGAGGTACGCGCCGTACGCGATGAACGACGGCAGGCCGTGTTGCGTCGCAACGCCTTCGATGAAGCCGACGCCGTTGCGCAGCTTGGCGATTCCGTGCAGCAGCACGACGCCGCCGACGGCCAGGCGCAGGACGAGCTTGCCGAGGGAATCCTTTGCGAGGAATTTCATGGAAGCCTCATGTGGGAGCGGCCCTGGCCGCGACGTTCATTCGATTCGGTCGCGACCGGGGTCGCTCCCACCTCAGTCCGAGCCTTTTCCCGGCGCGCCACCCTTCCGCCCCGGCACGCGCACGATCGAGAAGTCGCCGTTCTCGCCTTCGTCGAGCGCGAGCGCGGTGAGCGGGCCGCCCCACACGCAGCCGGTGTCGATGCCGTGCACGCCGAGGCCGATGAACAGGCCGAGCGTCGACCAGTGGCCGCACACGACGCGCAACGCCGTCGGCACGCGCCCGGGCACCTCGAACCACGGATACAGGCCGGGCTTCTGCGAACCCGGCGCGCCCTTCTCGTCGAAGTCCATGCGCCCCTTCACGTCGCAGTAGCGCATGCGCGTGAGCACGTTGATGATCGCGCGCTGGCGGTCCATGCCCTGCAGCTTCGGGCGCCAGGCCGCGGGCTTGTCGCCGTACATCGCGCGCAGCAGCTTGCGACGCGCCTTGCCACGCAGCCGTCGTTCGACTTCCTGCGCGCGCTTGAGCGCGATCGTCGCCGTCCATCTCGGTGCGAGGCCCGCGTGGACCATCAGCCAGCCGAGCCCGGCATCGAGGTGTGCGAGCGGCCGTTGCCGCAGCCAGTCGAGCAGCACGTCGCGATCCGGCGCGAACAGCACGCGCTTCAGGTCGACGTTCACGCGCTGCTGCTCTTCCTCGCTGCGCTCCGCGATCGCGAGCAGCGAGAGGTCGTGGTTGCCGAGCACGGTCACGCTGCTCGCGTCGAGCGAGCGCACGAGCCGCAGCACTTCCAGCGATTCGCCGCCGCGGTTCACGAGGTCGCCGCAGAACCACAGGCGGTCCTTCGCGGGATCGAATTCGATCGCTTCGAGCAGCCGCACGAGCGGCTCGTGGCAACCCTGGATGTCGCCGATGGCCCAGGTCGTCATCGCGCGCTCGAGGACGCACGGCAGGACGGAGGACGGAGTCGGGAGGGCGCAATACCGGACGTCGGAGCCACGGGCAGTCGGCGGACCGTCGCGCCGTCGGTGCACTCGCCCTCCCGGCTCCGTCCTCCGTCCTGCCCCTGGATCAGCACGTCAGTGCAGCGTCCGCGGAATCGAGAGGGTGAACTCGGGAATCGGGGCGGAGAACTTCGTGCCGTCGTCGGAAACCAGCTGATAGCTGCCGCGCATCGTGCCGACGGCGGTCTCGAGGACGGCGCCGCTGGTGTACTGGAAGTCGTCGCCCGGGCGCATCCACGGCTGCTCGCCGACGACGCCTTCGCCGTGCACTTCCTGCACCTTGCCGTTCGCGTCGGTGATGATCCAGTGGCGCGCGACGAGCCGCGCGGGCAACTCGCCGTTGTTGTGGATCGTCACGGTGTACGCGAACACGTAGCGGTTCTCGCGCGGCACCGACTGGTCGTCGAGGAAACGCGACGCGACGCTGACGTGGATGTCGTAGGGCTTGGCGCGACGCTTGGCCATGGCTCGATTGTGGCCATGGCGCGTGGCGCGTCAAGCGCCCGTCGCGGCCGCGTCCCCGGCGACCACGTTCGCGAGCGCGACGAAGGCCGCCACTTCGACGTCCTCGGCGCGCGCCTTCGGGTCGATGCCGGCGCTGCGCATCGCTTCATCGTCGGCCACGCGTTCGCCCCCGGCGGCCAACCCGCACGGTCGATCATGACGCGGTTGTGCGTTGGAGAAATCGACAAAAGCATCGAGGTGTTCGGCGATCGCGCCTTCACGCAGGAGGGTCAGCTCCGCGAGGGGCCGCGGTTCCTCAAGATGCCGCTCCGCTGGGAGCGCGCGGCCGGCGGGCCCGGCACGGTGAATCCGGTCGGCGTCCGCGCGGACGCGCCGCCCGATCGATATGGCCTCGTGGCGATTCCCAATTTGCAGCCGCCGGGACGGCACGTCGCGGCGCCCGGCGATTTCGTCGAGCCCGTCGGGTTCGGGCCGATCGCGCCCATGTGGCCGGGGCGGGCGTTCTCCCCGATGCTGCGGCCGTGCCCGCGGTGGTCGTGGGCGTAGACCACCCAGCCGGCGGCGCAGAACTTCTCGGCCACGCGGCGATAGCGCCCGGCGTGCTCGGCCATGCCGTGGCTGATCTGCAGCACGGCCTTGGGCGGCGTCGTGTCCGGCGACCAGCGGTAGATATGAATGCGGAGGGCGTCGGGCGACTCGTAGCTCAGCTGCTGCTCTTGCATGGAGCGGTCAGCATACCCGGTTCAGCCCTCGTCCTCTAGGTTGAGGAAGTCGCGCCAGAGATCGAGGCCCCGGTCCGAGTACGCCTCGAGCGTGGCCACCAGGGTGCGGCGCTCGTCGCCGTTGCGCTCTTCCTCGTAGATGATCTGCGCGAGCGTGACGCGCGTGAGATCCTCTTTCGACTTGTTGTCGATGATCTGGACGTTCTCACCGATCCGAACGAACTCGGCGATGTCCTGCAGTGTCACGTAGCGACTCTCGCGCGTATCGTAGAGCTTACGATTCGCGTAGCGCTTGATGACACGCGGGGTGCCGACGACGGTCTCGTTCATTCGGACTCGAAGGTTCTCGGGAGGGGCGGGCAGAAACTCGGGTGTGCAAATAGCCCGCACTAATGCAGTGCGTCAAGCTGGCGCAAACACTGGGCGTTCGTCACTCTCTCCATGATGCGCGAGTCCGTGGCGCCACACCAGAGCGACTTCCAGAGCCTCGCCCGCCGGCTGCGTGGTGTGCTGGACGTCCAGCTACGCGTCGGCGCCTGCCGTCAGACGCTCGGGCGGCTCGACGGAGTGCGGTTGGATCAGCTCGTGATGGAAGCGCTCGCGGCCGTCACGCAAGGCCAGAACGAAGGTCAGGACGTGCTGGCGGTGCTCGCTCACACCCTTGACGCGAGGGAGTGGGACGGGCTGCGGGCCCTGGCCGGCCGGATGTGCGTGACGGCCGCGCCCTACGCCCAGGCCAGCCTCGGTGCCCTGCAGCGCATCGGCGACGCCCGGCTCACCGAGTTCACCATGAGTGGGTCGGCCGACGTGGTGCAACAGATCCTCGGTGTCCCTCCGGTGCTCGGAGCCACGCTGACCGGCGACGAACCGCTGACCGACAACATTGTCGATCTTCTTGGCGCACAAGGCAGTACGGTAGCCGTCGCCGCAGCCGAACCCGGTGGCGACGACGCCGGGACCCCGGCGCTGGCCCCGCGCCGGTTGTCCGCCACGGTGGTGGCCGCGCCGTTCGATCCGGCGGTGGGCGCCGCGCTGGCCGCCGCCGGCGACGACCCGGTGACGCCCTCCTATCTGGACAGCGGCCTGGTCGTCCCGCTGCACCATGACTCGCTGGCCGCGCGCCGCCAGAACGCCGTGTCGGCCATGGTCTGGCGCGCCCTCACACCGGATGCCGAGACCCGCCTGCAACTGCTGATGCCGCCGTTGGTGTGGGGACTGCAGCCCGCCGACGCCCAGAGCATCCTGGCCGCCTTCGCCTCGGCCATCCACACCGGTCTCGCGATACCGCGGCCGCTGCCGGCCGTGATCGCCGAGACCGCCGGTGACCCGCAGCCGCCGGCGCCGCTCGACCGGGCCGCCGGGACCGACGCACCCGGCCGATTCGACGACGAGGTGGTGGCCCGCGTGGCCGGCCAGATCCCGCGCGTGTGGGGGCTGACCGTCGACGTGGCGGCGGCCCGCGTGCAGCCGCGCCTGCTGCTGCGCGGCCATGCCGACCTGCGCAACCCGACCACCGGGGCGATCGCCGGCGACGGGCTCTTCCACTTCATCGCCGACCCGCAGTTGCAGGTGGCGCGCGCCGACGGCTCGCTGGTCCATTTTCCCTCGGGCCAGCGCGCCAGGGCGGCGCCGTCGTTGCGGAACAGCGTGATCCCGCCGTGCGGGCCAAGCTCGAATGCCTTGTAGAAATTGTCGAAATATTCGGTCTCGATGGTGGAGAACAGAACGCCGCCGAAGCTGCCGTCTTCCCTGGTGATGCGCCTCGAAAGCACGATCGTCGAACGGCCCGTCAGGCGCGACTGCAGCGGCTCGCTGATCTGGAGCGAAGGATCCGTCGAATCGCGATGGGCGATGAAGTAGCTGCGGTCCACGTTGTTGTGGCTCGGCATCTCGGCGGCGGACGAATAGATGCGCGCGCCTTCGGGATCGATCACGCCGATTTCGTTGATCTGCGGCAGCGCGCGGATGGTGTTGCGCAGGTACAGGCGGGCATGGCCGTCGGAGTCAAAGCGTCCCATGCGATTCACTCCGCAGCCGGCAGTGGCTGCGCAGGTGGCGCAGGCAATCTCGTCCACCTCGACGGTGGCCCAGCCGCCAAAGGCGGCGATGACACGGGCGCGTTCGATGATCATTCCTGCCAACCCTCCGATTCCATTTCGGCAAAGCGGTCGGTCCCCTTTTCGGCGGCCTTGCTCACCGCCTTGGCGAGCCAGCCCGTGGGGCCCTCGCGAAGCTCGCCCTGGAGCATCGCGGTGATCGAGTCGATGGTCGTGCCGCCTTCCACCTTGACCGGCTGCACGCCCTTGGAGAGGAGGCGCTGGATGGCGGAGCCGCCGACGGCTTCGCAGAACACCGCCGCGCAGCCTTCCAGCAGCGCGATCTTGGCGTCCAGCTTGCCCTCATGGCCGTCCATGGCGGTTTCGACGAAGCGCGCAACCTCCACGAGCTGGGCGGAATCCATGCCTACCTTGTAGATGGCGAAGGCGCTGGCGGCACCGAAGTGCTGATCCACCTGCACCCGGTCCCCGCTGGCAAAAGCGACTTGAATCTGCATGCCTGACTCCTCAGTGACGTTGCCGTGAACCAGGCGCAAGCGACGGGTCGAACCGGGCATCGCCGGTGTCCGGGCGGAGGCTTGAGCGGTAGGGCGCGATGGCGTTGTGGTTTTCATGGTGTTCCAGCAGCAGGTTGGCGAGATCGAACAAGGCTTGCCGATTGCCCCGGTAGCCGATCCAGGTGCGGGTGTATCCGCCAACAAGGTCATACTGCGGAAAACCCACGCGCATCAGGGAAACACCCAGGCGTTCGGCCGTGCCGGCCGCATGGGAGTTGCCGATGACAAGTTCGGCCGCACCGGCGCGGGCGGCCTGTTCCAGATCTTCCAGGTCGCCGATGAGGACCTGGGCAGCGGGAATGTCGTCCAGTACATGGGAGCGTACCGGTGCCACCGCGGCGACCACTTCTGCGCCGACGGAGTGGAGGATGGCCGCCATGCCGGCGAGAAGGTCGGGGTCGGCGGCGATGGCAATCTTCGCGAAGCCGAGCATGAAGTGGCAATCCACCAGGGCGTCCTGGAACTGGGCCCGCTGACGCTCGATCCGCTCCGGCACCGGACGGCCGGAAAGCTCGGCCAGCAGGCTCACCAGCCGGTCGTTGGCGTCCAGGGTCATGAGGTGGTCGAAGTGGTGATCGGGTACACCGGTGCGCTCGGCCAGGAGCTTGGCGGCCGGAGTCAGGGAGCGGCCGATGACGATGGTGGCGATCGCTTCACCCAGGGTGGCGAACTCGCTCACCGGGGTGCCGCCGAGGGTCAGGGGGTTGAAGTCCTCCGGCGTCAGGTGGCCGTCGAGGGAGTCGCCCACGTCCGGCACCAGCACGGGGCGCAGGTCGAAGGCTTCCATCAGTTCCTTGAGGGCTTCGGTATCGCCGGGGGTGAGGGAGGCGTGGGGCAGGACGTTCACCTGCCGCGGACGCTTGCCCACGCGGCTTTGGTCTGCCGGCACGAGGCCGTCGATCATGGCCTTCACCGCCAGGGCGTAGCCGGTTTCCAGGCAGCCGGTGTAGTCCGGGGTGTTCACCGGGATGACGGCGGTGGCGGCGTATTCGGGATGCTGCTTGCGGAAATCGTGCACCAGGCGGTGCATGTCGGTGCCCTGGGTCTCCGAGAGGCCGGTGGTGGGCACGCCGATCATCGCGGGTTTCTGCTTGGCGCAGATGGTGGCGAGGCCTTCGATCACGTTGCCGTCGGCGTTCATCACCGTGCTGACCTGGTCCATCGCGGTGGTCTGCAGCGGGATCGGCTCGCGGAAGTGGCGCACGAAATACACCTTGGCGAAGGCCGTGCAGCCCTGGGAGCCGTGGAGCATGGGGATCGCGTTGCGGATGCCCAGGAAGGCGAGGGCGGCCCCGGTGGGGGAGCTTGCCTTCAGGGGGCTCGCCGACATGGCTTTGTTGCGTTTGACGATTTCGGCCATCTCAATTGCTCCTTCAGGCCGCGGCCGGCGCGGGATCGGCCAGCTCCAGGGCAAAACCGTCGTCCAGGGGCATGGGCAGGTCGTCCGCGTCCAGGGGGATTTCTACCGGCAGGGGGCGGCTCTTGGCCCAGGGGGCTACGGAGCGGGCCTGTTCCCAGACCGGGGATTCGAGGGTCAGGGCGAGCTGCTTGACCAGTTCCAGCATGCCTTCGTAGCCGGCGTAGCCGAATTCCCGTTCCTGGTTGATGTCCAGGAAGGGCAGGCGGGCCTTGAGGGCGGTGTAGAGGTTGCGGCCGCCGGCGATGAGGATGTCGGCGCGGAGATCCTTGACCATCTTGAGAAGGGCGCGGGGGGAGCCGTCCTCCACCATCTGGGCGTCGGGGCCCATCAGCTCGCGGATGCGGGCCTTGTCTTCCTCGGTGGATTTCTTGGTGGCGGTGGCCACCAC
>ERZ650309.1714-NODE-1714-length-10236-cov-7.733032_pt1 | contig 10236 bp, 8 predicted proteins | sample MGYA00376245_ERZ650309 | MGnify/ENA primary metagenome ERZ650309 (study PRJEB26733, sample SAMN07839294) | wastewater metagenome | biome: urban; feature: wastewater treatment plant; material: waste water | place: USA: North Carolina | collected 2016-04-26 ...
TCATGAAGGGCGAACTGCACGCGCTCATCGGCCCCAATGGCGCGGGCAAGACCACCTTGATCAACCTGCTGTCCGGCGAACTGATGCCCGATGCGGGCCGCATCGTCTTCGATGGCCGCGACATCACGCGGGACCCGCCGCATCGCCGAGCACTTCAAGGGCTGGTGCGCTCGTTCCAGATCACGTCGGTGTTTCCTGAGCTCACCGTGCTGCAGAACGTTATGCTCGCCGCCCAGGTCGCCGGGGGGCACAGCTTCGCCTTCTGGCGCGACGTGCGCACCGATCAGCGCCTGATCGGGCCGGCGCGCGAGGCGCTCGACACTGCGGGGCTGGCCAATGACGCCGCGCGGCCGGTCGCCAGCTTGGCGCACGGCGCGCGGCGCCAGCTGGAACTGGCCATGGTGCTGGCGCTCAAGCCGCGCCTCATGCTGCTGGATGAGCCTCTGGCCGGCATGAGTGGTGCCGAGGCCGATGCGATGGTCGCACTGCTGGGCCGCCTCAAGGCCCAATGCACGATCGTGCTGGTGGAGCACGACATGGACGCGGTGTTCTCGCTGGCAGACCGTCTGACGGTACTGGCCGCAGGCCGCCCAATTGCCAGCGGCACGCCGTCCGACATCCGCAACGATTCGATGGTGCGCGACGCCTACCTGGGCGAGGAGGACATGCTGGCATGACCGACGCGTTGCTGAGCATCGACGGACTGCATTCGGGCTACGGCATGGTGCCGGTGCTGCACGGCGTGTCGCTGCAGATCCCTCGCGGCGCCGTCACGACGCTCATCGGGCGCAACGGCATGGGCAAGACCACCACCGTCAAGACCATCATGGGGCAGTTGCCCGCGCGGCAGGGTGCGATGCGTCTGGCCGGCGCCGACATCACCCGGCTGGCGGACTGGCGGGTGGCGCGTGCCGGCATCGGCCTGGTGCCCGAGGGGCGCGCGATCTTCCCCAATCTCAGCGTGCGCGAGAACCTGATCTGCGGCGCGGCCAACCGTCACCGGTCCACCACCCCCTGGACCCTAGAGCGTGTCTACGGCATCTTCCCGCGCCTCAAGGAACGCGAAGGCAATCTGGGAGCCAACCTCTCGGGCGGGGAGCAGCAGATGCTGGCCATTGGGCGCGCGCTCATGACCAACCCGCTGCTGCTCATCCTCGACGAGGCCACCGAGGGCCTGGCGCCGCTGATCCGCAAGGAGATCTGGAACTGCCTGGGCGGTCTCAAGCAGACGGGACTGTCCATGCTGGTGATCGACAAGAACCTCAAGGCGCTGTGCCAGATCGCCGACCACCACTACGTGCTCGAGAAGGGGCACGTCGTCTGGCAAGGCAGCACCGAAGCGCTGAAGGCGGACTGGGCGCAGGTCCAGGTCCATGTCGGCGTCTGAGCCGGGACGCGGCCATTCTTTGACCGAGCAATAGGGAACCTAAGGAATTGGCATGAGAGTGACATTCGACGACTTCGTGGGCGTGGCCGGCATCGTGCCCACACCCGCAACGCCTGACGCCGGGCAGTGGCGCGCTGTGCAGACCATTGCCTACGAAGAGACCCGCAAAATGGTGGACCTCGTGGTCGAGGCTGGCGTGAACATCCTAATGACCACCGGCACCTTCGGCGAGTGCGCCACGCTGACGTGGCCGGAACTGCGTGGCTTCGTGGAGTGCGTGGCGCAGACCGCCGCCGGGCGTGTTCCGGTCTTTGCCGGCGTCACCACACTCAACACGCGCGACACGATCGAGCGCGGACGGGAACTCCTGCACGTCGGAGCCGACGGCCTGTTCGTTGGACGGCCGATGTGGCTGGCCATGGACGACGCCGCCATCGTGCGCTACTACCAGGACATCGCGCATGCGCTGCCGCGCGTGCCACTGGTCGTCTATGACAACCCGATCGCCTTCAAGGGAAAGATCTCCCGCGAAGCCTATCTAGCGCTGGCCGAGATTCCCGAGATCGTCGCCGCGAAGCACGTCGGCGGTCCAGCACTGGAGAGCGACATGCTGGCGGTCGGCAGGCGCATGCGCATCCTGCCACTGGCGCCCGACTGGGGAGCGCTCGCCGAGCGCCAGCCCGAACTCGCGCGTGCCTGCTGGTCGGGCGGCGTCGCCTGCGCGCCGGCACCCATCGTCGCCGTCGCCCGGGCCATCGCGGCGCGCGACTGGCCACAGGTGCGCGCCATCACCGAGAAGCTCCAGTGGGCCGAGGCGCCCATGTTCCCCGGCGGCGACCTGACGCGCTTCATGGACTACAGCATCCAGATCGGCCACATCCGCTTCAGGGCCGCTGGCCTGATCGACCCAGGCCCACCACGCCCACCCTACCTCGAAGTCCCGGCCGAGTACGTGCCCGGCGCACAGGAGTGCGGGCAGCGCTGGGCCCAACTGCAGGCCGAATACGGCCGCTAAACCAACAGGGCGCACGGAGATACCGACATGCTCAAACTCACCGATACCCAACGCGAACTGATTGACACCGTTCGGCGCGTCGTGCAGAAGGAGATTGCGCCGATCGCGCGCGAGATCGACGAAAAGGAGGAGTTCCCGCGCCACCTGATCCCGCTGTTCGGCGAGATGGGGTTGATGCAGGCGCGCATTCCCGAAGCCTACGGCGGCCTCGGCCTGGACCTGACCACCATGTGTCTGTTGAGCGAGGAGGTGGCCAAGGTCTCGCACGCCTGCACGCCGCTGATCGGTCTGAACTCGATGACTGCGCTGCCCATCCTGCACATCGGCACCGAGGCGCAGAAGAACCGCTGGCTGCCGCTGTTCGCCGAGGGAAAGACGCCCACCGCCGTCGGCATCACCGAGCCCCACGCCGGCTCGGACGTGGCCGCCCTGCGCACCCAGGCCGTGCGCGACGGCGACCACTACGTGCTCAACGGCCAGAAGTGCTTCATCACGATGGGCGCCACCGCGCACTACGTCATGGTCTACGCCAAGACAGGCGCCACCCCCGAGGAGCGCAGCCGCCGCGGCATCGACAACATCAGCGCCTTCATCATCGACACCAAGGCAGAGGGGTTTCGCTTCGGCCGTGACGAGCCCTGCATGGGCATACGCGCTACGCCCCATACCGAGCTGTATTTCGAGAATCTCCGGGTTCCCGAAGACTGCCGCATCGGCGAGGAAGGCAAGGGTTTCCTCGGTGCCATGGCGTCGCTGGACCAGAACCGCCCCATGGTGGCGGCCAACGCAGTGGGTTTGGCACGCGGTGCCTTCGAGACAGCGCTGGCCTACGCCAAGGAACGAAAAGCCTTCGGCAAGGCCATCGGCGAGTTTCAGGCGATCCAGCACATGCTGGCCGACATGGCGATGCAGATCGAGGCCGCCTCGGCTTTGCTGTACCGCTGCACGACCATGATCGACGAGGGCAGCGGCGACCACAACCAGGTGGCCGCTCTGGCCTCGATGGCCAAGTGCTTCACCACCGACATGTGCATGAAGGTCACTACCGACGCGGTGCAGATCCTCGGTGCTGCGGGCTACTCGCGCGAGTACCCGGTGGAGCGTTACATGCGAGACGCCAAGGTGATGCAGATCTACGAAGGCACCAACCAGATTCAGCGCAACATCATCGCCAAGCGCTTGCTGGGCCTTCGCGGGTGACTGGCATGGCACCCGAAAACCAAGGCGGCCTCAAAGGCCTGCGCGTGCTGGACCTCTCCCAATTGCTGGCTGGCTCCTTCTGCGCCCAGCTCCTGGGCGACCATGGCGCGGACGTCATCAAGATCGAACCGCCCGGCGGTGACATGGCCCGCGGGATCGGCCCCTTCTCGGAGAGCGACTCGACGCATTCGCACGGGGCGATGTTCTGGGGATGCAATCGGAACAAGCGCTCGCTGGTTCTCGACCTCAAGCACCCTCTGGCACGCGAGGCGTTCCTGTCGCTGGTGGGCGGTGCGGATGTCCTCGTCGAAAACTTCCGCGCCGGCACCATGGAGCGGCTGGGGCTCGGCTACGAGGTCTTGCGCGAGCGCAATCCGCGCCTGGTCTACACGTCGGTGCGCGGCTTTGGTGACCCGCGAGGTGGCGCCAGTCCCTACGCCGAGTGGCCGGCCGTGGACATCGTGGCCCAGGCCATGGGCGGCATCATGAGCATCACCGGCGTCGGGCCCCACGACCCCACGAAGGTGGGTGGAGGACATGCCGACTTCGTGCCTGGCCTGTTTGCAGCGCACGCGACCATGGTGGCGCTGTGGTCCGCGCGCGAATCTGGCCAGGGCCAATACGTCGACGTCAGCATGGTCGACTGCGTCCTGGCCCTGTGCGAGCTCATCACCACGGGGTTCTCCATGGATGGGCGCGTGCCGCGCCCGTCCGGGAGCCGACTCCCGCCCGTGGCACCGTTCGGACGCGTCCGGTGCAAGGACGGCTTCGTCGTATTCGGCGTCACACCCGGTGGATCGCTCTGGAAGAGCTTTTGCGAAGCACTCGGAAAGCCCGAACTGGCCCAGGACCCGAACTTCGCCACGCCGGGCGCGCGGGTCAGGAACCAGGATGCACTCTATGACCTGATCGAGTCGTTCACGTTGCTCCACACCAAGCAGGAACTGATGGCGCGCTTCGGCGGCAAGGTCCCGTTCGCACCGGTCTACGACGCCGCCGACATCGTGGCCGATCCACACTTCGCGGTGCGAGACATGTTGCCCACTGTCGCGCTGCCGGATTCGGATCGTCAGGTCAGCGTGGCCGGGGTCCCTGCGAAGTTGACCGCCACCCCAGGTGCCGTGCGCCACCGTGCGCCCATCCTGGGCGAGCACACCGACGAGGTACTGCGAAGCGCCGGCCTCGACGCCGCCGCCATCGCCGCCTTGCGTGCCGCTGGGGCCACGCGCTGACCCTGCGTGGCGGCGTTGGACGAATCAGCCAGCGCCAACGTGCAGCGCATCTGTGATCTGCACCGTGGGTGTGTCGCGTTGAAGGTTGAAGGTCGAAGGTTGAAGGATGACAAGCATGCAAGAGGATCAAGCGCTTGTTCGACCCGGGAAGGGCCCACTGGACGGATTCCGCGTCATCGAGATGGCCGGCCTGGGGCCGGGGCCTTTCTGCGCCATGTTGCTGGCCGACATGGGCGCCGAGGTGATCAGGATCCAGAGCAAGGGAAAACCACAAGGGTTGTTGTTGAACACACCGTTCGATGTGCTGGCGCGCGGTCGCCGCTCTCTGGCCATCGATCTGAAGATGCCGGGCGCCAAGGACGTGATGCTCGATCTGATCGGCCAGGCCGACGCCCTGATCGAAGGATTTCGCCCTGGTGTCATGGAGCGCCTGGGGCTTGGGCCCGAGGTCTGCCTGGCCCGCAATCCAAGACTGGTCTATGGCCGGATGACGGGCTGGGGCCAGTCGGGACCGCTGGCGCAGTCGGCAGGCCACGACATCAACTACCTTGCGCTGACGGGCGTGCTAAACGCCATCGGCCCCCGCGGCTTTCCATCGGTGCCGCTCAACGTCGTCGCCGACATGGGCGGTGGGGGCCTTCTGCTGGCCTTCGGCATCGTCTGTGCACTGCTCGAAGCCCGAGGTTCCGGCCAGGGGCAGACTGTGGACGCTGCGATGACCGAAGGGGCCTCATTGCTGGCGGCCATGGTCCACGGCTTTCGGGCCGGTGGTGTCATGAGCGACCTGCGCAGCGACAACATACTCGACGGCGGCGCCTATTACTACACCACGTACGAGTGCGCAGACGGCAAGTTCATCAGTGTCGGGGCGATCGAGCCGCAGTTCCATGCGCGACTGCTCGAAACCTTGGGCCTGGATCCCACGACCTTTGGTGCCCAGTCGGACCGGAGCCGATGGGCGGAGGGCAAGGTGCGTCTCGCAGAGGTGTTCAAGACCGCCGCACGCGACGAATGGGTGCGACGATTCGACGGGATCGACGCGTGCGTGTCACCGGTGCTGGATTGGGACGAGGCCTTGATCCACCCGCATAACCAGGCCCGCGGAAGCTTCGTCGAGATTGCAGGTGTGTCGCAGCCGGCCCCTGCACCGCGTTTCAGCCGCACTCCGGCGACCATATCGCGCCCCACGGCCGGGGTCGGAGACGACACCGTGGAGGTCCTGACGGGTTGGGGTGTGGATGCCGCGGTTGTTGCCGGCCTGCGTGCAAGTGGTGCGATCTGAGCCGGCGCTGCCACGCGAACCCGTGGCGAGTGCAACGGCGGCAACTTCGGATTTCGGCGGTCCGCTCTGGCGGTCGGCGTCGAATCCTGCCGCCCCCGGCTGCGTTCGAGGTTGAATGAAGCAAACCCATCGGCTGCAAGGAAGCCGATGAGTCTGGGTGCGCAGGGAAGCCCCCCTGTTGCACGACACGATCGTGAAAGGCAGAACTCATGAGAATCCTGGTCTCCGTCAAACGTGTGGTGGACTACAACGTCAAGGTTCGCGTGAAGTCCGACGGCAGCGGGGTCGACATCGCGAACGTCAAGATGAGCATGAACCCCTTCGACGAGATCGCCGTCGAGGAGGCCGTGCGGCTGAAGGAGAAGGGCGTGGTCACCGAGGTGATCGCCGTCTCCTGCGGCGTCACGCAGTGCCAGGAGACCTTGCGCACCGCGATGGCCATCGGCGCCGACCGCGCGATCCTGGTGGAGACCGATGTCGAACTGCAGCCGCTGGCCGTGGCCAAGCTGCTCAAGGCGGTGGCCGACAAGGAACAACCGCAGCTCGTCATCCTGGGCAAGCAGGCCATCGACGACGACTGCAACCAGACCGGCCAGATGCTGGCCGCGCTCGCCGGGCTGCCGCAGGCCACCTTCGCCAGCAAGGTCGAGGTGGCCGATGGCAAGGCGACGGTCACGCGCGAGATCGACGGCGGCCTGGAGCGCCTGTCGCTGAGCCTGCCGGCGGTGGTGACCACCGACCTGCGGCTGAACGAGCCGCGCTACGTGACGCTGCCCAACATCATGAAGGCCAAGAAGAAGACGCTCGACGTCTTCAAGCCCGCCGACCTGGGCGTGGACGTGACGCCGCGCATCAAGACGCTGAACGTGTCCGAGCCGCCCAAGCGCGGCGCGGGCGTGAAGGTGGCCGACGTGGCGACCCTGGTGAACAAGCTCAAGAACGAAGCGAAGGTGATCTGAGCACCCGCCGGACGCGCCCGAACATAGAAGCTTGGCGCCGTCCTGCGCTGGTTCGTCGGACCGCACGCTCGCGCGGCGGTCAACTCACCGAAGGTCTGGAGAAATCATGTCTGTCTTGGTTATTGCGGAACACGACAACGCGTCGATCAAGGGCGCGACCCTCAACACCGTCACCGCAGCGCTGGCCTGCGGCGGCGAGGTGCATGTGCTGGTGGCCGGCCACCACGCCGCGGCGGCGGCGGCTGCTGCCGCGCAGATCGCCGGCGTGGCCAAGGTGCTGCACGCCGACGCCGAAGGCCTGGGCCACGGCCTGGCCGAGAACGTCGCGGCGCAGGTCGTCGCCATCGCGGGCGGTTACAGCCACCTGCTGTTCCCGGCCACCGCCGGCGGCAAGAACGTCGCGCCGCGCGTGGCCGCGCTGCTGGACGTGGCGCAGATCAGCGACGCCACCAAGGTCGTCAGCGCCGACACCTTCGAGCGCCCGATCTACGCCGGCAACGCGATTGCCACGGTGCAGAGCCTGGACGCGACCAAGGTCATCACCGTGCGCACCACCGGCTTCGACGCCGCGGCCGCCAGTGGCGGCAGCGCGGTGGTCGACAGCATCGCCGCGGTGGCCGCCAGTGCTGCCAGCAGCTTCCAGGGCAGCGAGATCGCCAGGAACGACCGGCCCGAGCTGACCGCGGCCAAGATCATCGTCAGCGGCGGCCGCGCAATGGGCAGCAGCGACAAGTTCAACGAGGTGTTGACGCCGCTGGCCGACAAGCTCGGCGCCGCACTCGGCGCCAGCCGCGCCGCGGTCGATGCGGGCTATGCGCCCAACGACTGGCAGGTCGGCCAGACCGGCAAGATCGTCGCGCCGCAGCTCTACATCGCCTGCGGCATCAGCGGCGCGATCCAGCACCTGGCCGGCATGAAGGACTCCAAGGTGATCGTCGCGATCAACAAGGACCCCGAGGCGCCGATCTTCTCGGTGGCCGACTACGGGCTGGAGGCCGACCTGTTCACGGCGGTGCCGGAACTGGTGTCCTCGCTGTAAACGCGGGCCGCCGCCGCATGCGGCCCTGGTGAACATGGCTTGGAGGGCGCCCGCTGCGGCGCCCTCGTTCTATCCGGAGATGAACCGATGACCTACCGCGCCCCCCTCAAGGACATGCTGTTCGACATGCAGCACCTCGCCAACATCGCGGCCGTGTCGCAGTTGCCCGGCTTCGAGGACGCCGGCCTCGACACCGCCGCCGCCGTGCTCGAGGAGTGCGCCAAGCTCAACGAGGGCGTGGTGGCGCCGCTGAACTGGGAGGGCGACAAGGCCCCGTCGTCGTGGAAGGACGGCGTGGTCACCACCACCGCCGGCTTCAAGGACGCGTTCCGCCAGTTCGTCGAGGGCGGCTGGCAGGGCTTGCACCACCCGACCGACTTCGGCGGCCAGGGCCTGCCCAAGTTGATCCATGCGGCCTGCATCGAGATGGTCAACTCGGCCAACCTGAGCTTTGCGCTGTGTCCGCTGCTGACCGACGGCGCCATCGAGGCGCTGCTGACCGCCGGCTCCGACGACATGAAGGCGACCTACATCCCGCCGATGATCGAGGGACGCTGGACCGGCACGATGAACCTCACCGAACCGCAGGCCGGCTCGGACCTGGCCGCGGTGCGCAGCCGCGCGGAGCCGCAGCCCGACGGGACCTACAAGGTCTTCGGCACCAAGATCTTCATCACCTACGGTGAGCACGACATGGCCGAGAACATCGTCCACCTCGTGCTGGCGCGCGTCACCGGTGCGCCGGAAGGCGTCAAGGGCATCTCGCTGTTCGTGGTGCCCAAGTTCATGGTCAACGCCGACGGCAGCCTCGGTGCGCGCAACGACGTGCATTGCGTCAGCATCGAGCACAAGCTGGGCATCAAGGCCAGCCCGACCGCGGTGCTGCAGTACGGTGACCAGGGTGGCGCGGTGGGCTACCTCGTCGGCCAGGAGAACCGCGGCCTGGAATACATGTTCGTGATGATGAACGCCGCCCGCTACGCGGTGGGCATGCAGGGCATCGCCATCGCCGAGCGGGCCTACCAGAAGGCGGTGGCCTTCGCTCGCGACCGGGTGCAGAGCCGGCCGGTCGACGGCGCGCTGAACGCCGCCGCGCCGATCATCCACCACCCCGACGTCAAGCGCATGCTGATGACCATGCGCGCCTTCACCGAGGGCTGCCGCGCGATGGCGCTGGTGGCCGCGATGGCGGGCGCCCGGGCCGCGGACATCACCGGCCGGGTCACGAGCGGCGGGCGCCCCGTGTCCGAACTGTTTCTTTCCGCGTCCTGCAACGGCGGCGGACCGTGCGCCGTTCCCGGCGGGGCCATCGCGGTCACCGATGCCAACGGCAATTACCGCGTCCCGAATGTGGTCAACGGCGCCTTCAGCATCACCCTCCTCGGCAGCTCCCCCGGATACGAAATCATCCCTTCGTTCCGCAGCGGCACCGTCGCCGGCAGCACGGTGAGCCTGTCCGGCGTGCAGACGACGGTGAACGCCGTCTCCTTAGCGCTGCTCGCGGCGGAAACCCAAATGGGATTGCCGGGCGCTCCGGTCATTCCGGTCCCGGCTCCCGCTGCGGTGTTTCCCGGCCTTGACCCCGGCAACCTAGCCGCGCTTGCGGAGCTCCCGCTGGTGACGGCCGGCGGCGTACTCCCGGGAGCGGTCTGACATGGTCAGCGATGAGTCTTTCAAGCAGTACTGGCTCGCCGAGCTGCAGGCGACGGAAGATTTTCGGCGGCGCTACTACGGCGAGAACCGGCTGGCACTGCTCGACCGCGAGGACCCCGACGTCCGCCGGCTGCTTGAGGCGCTGTGCTTCTCCGCGGTGCGCACCCGGCAGGTCACCCTGCGCAACCAGTGGTCGACGTGGCGCCGGCTGCTCGGCAGTTATTTCGACTTCGTGCTGCGGACGCTGCCGGCGATGGCCATCGTGCAGGCGGTGCCGACGGCGGGGATGACCGAGGTGGCCGAGCTCCGCAGCGGCACCGAGCTTGTCCTGACGACCCAGGATGGCTTCGAAGGCGTGTTCACCACGCTCTCCGACCTGCGCATCGTTCCCATCACGCTCGACCACTGCGAGCTCGTGCCGCGCGAGCACGGCTTCCGCGTGGTCCTGACCTTCAGCGCGAGCTTCCCG
>ERZ650309.1717-NODE-1717-length-10220-cov-5.260502_pt1 | contig 10220 bp, 10 predicted proteins | sample MGYA00376245_ERZ650309 | MGnify/ENA primary metagenome ERZ650309 (study PRJEB26733, sample SAMN07839294) | wastewater metagenome | biome: urban; feature: wastewater treatment plant; material: waste water | place: USA: North Carolina | collected 2016-04-26 ...
ATCCGTTCGTCAACCTGCGCTACACGCTGGTCAAGGAAGACGCCTTCGCCGAGAACGGCAGCGGCGCGGCCCTGGCGGTCGATGGCCGCAGCACGCACACCGTGGTTTCCGAACTGGGCCTGCGCTGGACGCAGGCGTTCGCGGTGAGCGGCAACGCGCGCCTGATCCCGGAAGCGAGCGCGGCCTGGCTGCACGACTTCGGCCACGGCAGCCGCCTGGTCCAGGCCGCCTATGTCGACGCGCCGGAGGCCGGTTTCGCGGTCGAGGGCCAGCGCATCGAGCGCAACGGCCTGCGGCTCGGCCTCGGCGTGACCTACCGCAGCGGCGGCGGGCTCAGCTCGCTGCTGCGCTACTCGGCCGAGATCCGCCCCGGCTACCGGGCCCAGGGGCTGGTGGGGGAACTGCGCTACGAGTTCTGAGCCGCCGAGTGCCGGATCAGGTGGTCGAAGGCCGACAGCGCGGCCTTCGCGCCCTCGCCCGCGGCGATGATGATCTGCTTGTAGGGCACGGTCGTCGCGTCGCCGGCGGCGAAGATGCCGGGCAGGCTGGTCGCGCCCTTGGCGTCGACGATGATCTCGCCGTACTTCGACAGCTCCACCGTGCCCTTCAGCCACTCGGTGTTGGGCACCAGGCCGATCTGCACGAAGACGCCCGCCAGCTCCTGGTGGTGCTCTTCGCCGCTGACACGGTCCTTCCACTTCAGGCCGGTCATCTTCTGGCCGTCGCCGACCACCTCGGTGGTCTGGGCGCTGAGGTGGATGGTGACGTTGGGCAGGCTCTTGAGTTTGTCCACCAGCACGGCGTCGGCCTTGAGCTGGTCCATGAACTCCAGCACCGTGACGCTGCGGACCACGCCTGCCAGTTCCGCGCCGGGCACATACGGCAGCTCAGGCTTGTGCTGATACAGACCGCGGGACTGCAGGGCGTCGGGGAAGGCCACGCCCGCGGCGTGGACCTCGATCACAACGGCATCTGAGCCGTCGGGCTCGGCGATCTCGGCGAGCTCGGCTGCCGACGGTCCGTCCAACCGGGCGATCTGGATGGCGCGCATGTGGTCCTCCTCGGGGCAAGTTCCGCAGCATGGATTAGACCACCAGATGCGCGACCCGTTGCGGCAGTACCAACCCAACAGTTGGCCGGGTGGGTAGTGTGCGAAGTCTGGGATAACCCAGCCGGCAACGTCGCCGGTGGTGAACGGAGCAACATGAGTGTCATCAATGAGGCCCGACCGGTCAGGCCCGGCCGTCCCATTGCCGTCCAGCCGAGGCAGGTCGTCGAAGTTCGCTCGGTCGACGGCACGCGGCTGCACGCGGAGATCTTCGGCCCGGCAGACGGGTATCCGATCGTGCTGGCACACGGCATCACGTGCGCCATCGGCGTGTGGGGCAATCAGATCGCCGATCTGGCCAAGGACTACCGCGTCATCGCCTTCGATCACCGTGGACACGGGCGCAGTGAGGCCCCTCGCGGTCGGCGCAAGTACAACCTGGATTTTCTGGCCGCGGATCTGGACTCGGTGCTGTCCGCGACGCTGCGACCGGGAGAGCGTGCCGTCATCGCGGGGCACTCGATGGGCGGTATCGCGATCACCTCGTGGGCGCAGCGCTACCCGGGCCGGGTGACCGCGTGTGCCGATGCGGTCGGTCTGATCAACACCACGACCGGTGATCTGCTCAAGCTCGTGCAGCTGTTGCAGGTGCCGCACTCGTTGGAGTCCTCTCGGGAACGGGCGGCCGGTCGGCTGCTCAAATCATTCGGCGGGTCACCGCTGGTGCCCGGTTCGCGCGCACCGGGCCGCAAGTTCGTGGCGATGATCGCGGTCGGCCACGACGCTGATCCGATCGTGGCCCACTACGTCTACGAGCTGTTCGAAGGCACCTCGGCGATGGGGCGCGTCGGATGGATCAGTGCGCTTGTCGACGGCCTCGGTCCCAACCACATCGGCGTGGGAAATCTGGTGGTGCCGACGCTCGTCATCGGTAGCGCCAAGGATCGGTTGCTGCCCGTCGCGGCGTCCCATCGGATCGCGGCACACGCCCCGAACCTGTGGTCATACGTTGAAACGGGCGGTGGGCACTGCTCCATCCTGGAGCGTCCCGACGAGGTGAACCAGCAGCTGCGGGCATTGGTGGAGTCTGTCTCCGGCGCAGCTGCCGTGTCCTAGGGTGATACCGGTGGTACCGGCTTGGATCAAGGGAGATTCCTGATGGGCGACGCTGAATTCTTCGACGTGCTGATCATCGGTGCCGGCATTTCCGGTATCGGTGCGGCCTACCGGATCCATGAGCGCAACCCGCAGATGACGTACGCGCTCCTGGAGCGTCGTGAGCGCATCGGTGGGACGTGGGACCTGTTCCGCTACCCGGGAATTCGGTCAGACAGTGACATCTTCACCCTCAGCTTCCCGTACCAACCGTGGACGCGCCCGGAGAACATCGCCGACGGTGACCATATCCGCGAGTATCTGACCGCCGCCGCGCACGAGTTCGGCATCGACCAGCACATCACCTTCAATACCCATGTGCGGTCGGCCAATTGGGATTCGGAGACCGATATCTGGACAGTGCATACCGTCCAGGACGGCGAGGAGAAGTCCTATCGAGGACGATTCCTGTTCTTCGGCACCGGCTATTACAACTACGACGAGGGCTACACCCCGGATTTCCCCGGCATCGAGAACTTCGCCGGCCAGGTTGTGCACCCACAGTTCTGGCCGGAGTCGCTGGACTATGCCGGCAAGAAGGTGGTGGTGATCGGGAGCGGCGCCACGGCCATCAGCTTGGTGCCGGCCATGGCCGACACCGCCGCCAAGGTGACCATGTTGCAGCGGTCGCCGACCTACCTGATGTCGCAGTGGCGCATCGACCCGATGGTGAGTGCGATCCGGAAATTATTGCCGCGCAAGCTTGCTCATCGCATCGTGTGGTTCCGCAACGCGCTCATCGGGGTGCTGAGCTACAACTTGATGCGCAAGTTCCCCAAGGGTGGTCGCAAACTGATCCGCAGCCGGGCTGTGGCGGCACTGCCTCCGGGCTATCCGGTCGACGTGCACTTCAACCCCAAATACGATCCGTGGGATCAGCGGCTGTGCGCAGTCCTGGACCGCGACATCTTCAAGGTCATCAGCTCGGGTCGTGCGGAGGTCGTCACCGACCACATCGACCATTTCGATGCCGACGGCATCGTGCTGAAATCGGGTGGGCGCGTTGATGCCGATATCGTCGTCACCGCCACGGGTCTGCAGTTGCAGGCGCTCGGTGGCATCGAGCTGAGCCTTGACGGCGTGGCCTTCAAGGCGTCGGACCGATTCGTCTACAAGGAGTTCCTGCTCGACGACGTACCCAACATGGCATGGTGCCTGGGGTACACCAACGCATCGTGGACGCTGCGGGCCGACATGACAGCGCGTGCGGTGGCAAAGTTGTTGGCGTACATGGATACTCACGGCTACACGCACGCGTATCCGCACCTGGGTGATGTGACGATGGCCGAGAAGAAGACCTTCGATCTCGATGCCGGTTACATCAACCGCAACCCACATGCGCTGCCGAAGTCCGGCACCCACCGGCCGTGGCACGTTCGGCACAACTATGTGCTCGACGTCATCGATCACCGCTTCGACCGCATCGAGGAGTCGATGGTGTTCGGTCGCGTGCCGTTGCGCATCGCCAGTCGCGCCTGAGGTCGAACCGAGCCATGGGGTCGTGGCCCGGGATGGTTTCGGGCAAGCTGGTGACAGATCTCATTGGTGAGGGGAAACCATGGAACTCGATCTGGACTCGCTGCTGATCGAACCCGCTCGTCGGGCGGGACTCGAATCACGCGCCTTGGTGGCTTTGGTGCGCGCCGGGGCGCTCGGTGTCGACCTACCGCACCGGCTGATCCAGATGGCCCAGGCCATGATCGATTACGGCCCGTTCGGTGCCTCGCCGCGCCTGGCTGCGATCCGCCACGGCGCGCACCCGGCGGTTGCCGACGACCGGGGTGAGATCACCTACGACGAATTCGATGCGACCGTCAATCGACTGGCGAATGCGTTTCGTCGTCGGCTGGCTCCCGGGAACACCGTCGGGCTGTTGTGTCGTAATCACCGGATACCGCTGCTCGTCGCGTTCGCCGCGTCGCGCGCCGGCCTGAATGCGGTGTGGCTCAACACGGGTTTCTCCGCACGCCAAGCCAGTGAGGTCGCTGCGCGTGAGGGTATCGATCTGCTCGTCCACGACGTGGACTTCGCCGACGTGGTCGCCGGCGTCAAGCCATTCCACGGACTGATCGCCGTCGACATCGAACAGCCGCACGACGACCTTGACGTGTTCATCGCGGGCGTACCGTCGACCCCACCGCCGCCTCCGGCCAGGAACGGCAAGATGATTCTGCTGACCAGCGGGACGACCGGAACGCCGAAGGGCGCTCCGCGGTCCGAGCCGCGCAGCTTCATCCTGCCGGGCGGCCTCGTCGAGCGCATGCCGATGCGGGCCCGCGAAGCAACCGTCATCGGCCCACCGCTGTTCCACGGCACCGGCCTGCTCATTGCCTTGATGACCATCGCGCTCGGGTCGAAGTTGGTGCTACGAAGCAAGTTTGACGCCGTACAACTCTTGGAGGACATCCAGACTCATCGCGCGACGACGGTGTGCGTGGTGCCCATCATGTTGCAGCGGGTGCTTGCGCTGGGTGAGGACACAGTGCGTAGTTTCGACACGTCGTCGCTGCGAGCCCTGTTCTGTGCGGGTTCTCAACTGCCGGCCGCCGTTGCGCTCGCGGCGCAGGACCTGCTCGGCGATGTCATCTACAACCTGTACGGGTCAACAGAGGTCGCCCTGGCGACCATGGCCACGCCCACCGATGTTCGCCAGGCACCCACTTCTGTCGGCACGCCGATGCTCGGCGTTCGCATCAAGATTCTCGATGTCAACAACACGGAGATCGCGGCGCCCGGTACGGGACGTATTTTCGTTGGTGCCGCAACGCAATTCGAGGGATATACCGGCGGCGGCCACAAAGAGTTCATCGACGGACTCATGGCCAGTGGCGACGTCGGGCACTTCGACGACAAGGGCCGCCTGTACATCGACGGTCGTGACGACGACATGATCGTCTCCGGCGGGGAGAACGTGTTCCCGGTCGAGGTCGAGGAACTTCTGGTCACCCACCCGGCGATTCTCGAAGCCTCGGCAATCGGCGTCGATGACCCGGAATTCGGAAAGCGGTTGCGCGCCTTCGTGGTAACTGCGCCCGGTGCCGCAGTCTCCGAGGATGAACTCAAGCAGTTCGTAAAAGACAACCTCGCGCGTTACAAGGTTCCGCGTGAGTTGGTGTTCCTCGAAGCTCTGCCGCGCAACCCCACGGGCAAGGTGCTCAAGCGTGAGCTGACGGAGTGGGACTCGCAGTAGTCACACCGGTCCCTGACCCGAGTGGGCCACCTTGCGCGACGCGCGGGAATACATCGACGATTCCTGTTGCTGAACCTCAGCACAAGCACAGTCGGTGACGCCTATCACACGGCGTTCGCCGAAAAGTGTTGCGAGAGTTCATGAAGGGAGGCTGCGATGACAGCTTCGATCTCTGTTCGCCCGGCGGCTGCGGTGACCCGTTGGTGGGCTGCGTTGGCCCCGAGTCTGCATCTCATGAAGCGGATCCGACTGCCTGAAGCGGGACGCCTGCGGTTTCTGGAGCAGTCCGCCATGGAGCGGGAAATGTGGCATCTCTGAGGCATGCTCAGTTCTGACGCTAGGGCGCGACGGTGAGCCAATCGGCGAACCCTGACGGGTCGTGCCGGCCGAGTGCACCATGCTCGAACAATCCCCAGCCTTCGGCCGGTGCCTTGTTGCCCTCATGGCAGACCGCGCGTCCGACGTGGTCGATGACGCCGAACCCTGAGCGGCCGATGATGGCCGGGTCATTCATGTCGTAGGTGAGTCGTTCGGTGAACTTCTCGCCTTTCCACATGCCGTGCAGCCAATCGGAATCGCCGCCGTAGCCGCCGCCGACGTGAATCGGTACGGGCAGTTTGGATTCCACGTCGAAGCGGACGGGGGAGCCGTCCAGCGCGGTGGCCTCGATGGTCGCGCCGGTCGGGATGCGCGTGCCCGAGCGGTAGTGGATCTTCACCCGCGGCCAACCGAGCTGCTCGACTCGGCCGTCCTTCCAGACCCTGCTGCAGTCATTCAGTGACCGGAAGCCGGAGGGATCTTCCTGGATAATCATCACGAGGGCGAACTCGTCGAATGCCATTGGTACATAAAGCCACCACATGCCCTCGAAGGGCGGATCTGCCGGGCGCCCGGCAGGTTCGGGTTCGCCGATCGGCCGGATGCCCCACGAACGGTCGCGCGAGCCGATCCAGGTCGCCGGGTCGACCTGGATTTCCTCACCGTCGACAGCAAGATGGCCGCTCCAAGCGCCGACCTGGGCGAAGCGTTGCGCATTCAGCGAGAGCCGGTTGCCTTGGCGCATCAGGTGTGGTTGCTCCTGGACGACGTCGAACAACCCCTCCCATGTCAGATCCGCGGCGATGCCGTCGGTCTCGTCGAGCACGATGCGCACCTTGTGCAGCGGCTCCTGTACCTCGACGCGGTAGCCGAGCACGTGCTGGTTGGTCCGGTCCTGATCGATGGCATCGGACAGGTGTACCGCTGTTTGTGTGTCACCCCGGCGAACAAGGAAATACGCGTCCTTCACCCCGAGGTTGGGGTAGTAGCCCAGACCGGTGATGACGAAGATGTCGCCGGTTCGGTCGTGCGCATTGAAGTACGACCGGTCGTAGAAATTCCGGTCGCTCGATCCGGGCCACGCAATGGGTTGGGGCACTTGATGAATGGGATACTCGTCCATGGGGCCGATCATCAGATGGTTCCTTCCAGGAGCTTCTCGAGCAGCGACCGGTGGTAGAAGAGCGACTCGATGTCGTCGGGCATCTCCATCTCACCGAAGTGCACCCGGCGAGCACCGGTGCGCATGAAGACGCAGCACCACACCACGCCGGAGTAGATGTAGAACCAGAGCAGGTCACCGACCTCGACACCGGTCAGGTTCTTGTACGTTTCGCGGACGTCTTCTTCGCGCAGCACGTTCGGTAGTCCGGGCAGCCCTGCGAGGCCGGACAGTTCCTCGAATACCTTGTGCGCAAAGATGATCCATGACACGTCGAACTCGCGGGGGCCGACGGTGGCCATTTCCCAGTCGAGTACCGCGGTGGGTTTGAAGTCGCGGTACATGACGTTGCCGATCCGCGAATCACCCCATACGAGAACCGATTCCGATGCGGCGACATCTTCGGGGAAGTTGGCTTCCAGCCATTCCAACGCCCGTTCGACCAGTGGGGAGCGCTGAAGTCCCGCGGCGGCGTACTGGTACCAGTCCTTGAGCCACCCGAAATGACGGCGCAGCGCGGTGTCTCCCGGTGGATCGACTTCGGCGAGAAAGCCGAACGTCTTGTCGGCATCGGGGATGGAGTGCAATTTTGCGATGGCCTCGACAGTGTTGTCCTGCAGGGCACGCTGCTGTTCCGGTGTGGCATCGGAGAACCAGTTGCCGCCGAAGGTGTACGGCATGACATCTGGCGGGACCTCGCCGTCGATGCAGTCCATCAGGAAGAAGGGGGCACCCAGTACGTCGCCGGTGGTTTCCAGCCAGCGGACCCGGGGGACCGGGACGTCGGTCAGTTCGCCGGCCAGGCGCATGACGTCGAACTGATGGTCCAGCCGGTAAGAGGAAAAGACGGGGACATCATCATCGGTGGGCGCGACACGGGCTACCCACTTCTGCTCGACCGGCGCGCCGTCCTCGGTCCACCGCCCAGTGAGAATGATTGTCTCGGAGGACATTCCGTTCGAGTCGATACCGCTCTCGACGGTGATATCGGGCGTGATGCCGTTTTCCATGACGGTAGACAGCCACTGTGACAGGATCGCAGGAACGGTGCTGGTGTCCCGGCTGGAGCGTTGGAGGTGGTCGACGTTGGTTTCGACCGAGACGGTGCGTTCCGTCTGTTCGTTCGGCACAGGAACTTCCTTCCGCGCATAATTACGATACGATGCGTAGCGTTATGAAATCAGACCTGCAACCGGTTGACAAGCCCTCTGGCGCCGGAAGGCCGCGCGACCCGCGGATCGACGCCGCGGTCATGACCGCGGCCGCTGAACTGGTGGCAGAAGTCGGATATGCCAGTCTCACGATGGCAGCTATTGCCGAACGTGCGGGAACCACGAAGACGGCGCTATACCGCCGATGGTCGAGCAAGGCCGAGTTGGTGCATGAGGCCGCTTTCCCGACGGCGCCGACGGGGCTGGCGGCACCGGAAGGGGACATCGTCGCCGACATCCGCGGCATGATCGCCGCGGCCCGCGATGTGTTCACGAGTCCTGTGGTGCGGGCGGCATTGCCCGGATTGGTCGCCGACATGACGGCGGATCAGGAACTCAATGAGCGCGTGCTTGCACGTTTTCACGGTCTGTTCGACGTGGTGCGGACCCGATTGGAGCACGCTGTCGACCGCGGCGAGGTGCATCCCGATGTGCAGCCCGAGCGATTGATCGAAATCATCGGCGGTACAACACTATTGCGGATGTTGCTGAACCCCGAGTCGGAGCTCGACGATCAGTGGGTGGATGACACTGCGGCCATCGTCACTCATGGCGTGGTGAGGTGAGTCGTGTTGGCGAAAATCTGGGTGATGCCGGCAGTGGTGGCAATGGTGTTCGCTCCGCAGGCTCACGCGGACCGTGCGGAGCCGGTGCCGCTCTACGGGGCCTATGACACCTATCTGGATCATTCGCGTCAGACCTTCAATGGCAGCCCGGATCCATCGGAGCCCTCGACGCAGGCGGCGAGGTTCACCACAGACTGCCGTGGCGACGGTTGTACCGCGCATTGGTTGAGACTGACTGACCTGCAAGACAATCCGAATGCGCCGGCACTGTTCGACTACCGGTGGAACTCTGATCGCTGGGAATCGTCGGGAGACTATCCGTTCCACTGTGGCGCCGACAGCACTGCAACGGTGACAGCATTTCGGTCCGACTTCCTCAAGCCCAACGGCGACGGCAGTTTCGCCGGCGAGCGAACATTCACGGTCACGGGGGAGGGATGCCCTGGACAGGGGGCTGGGATCTATTGGTTGCCATTCACCTTGACGCCCAGGTGACGTTTGTTGCGCTCGGTGACATTTTGGAACCGCTCACCCAAGCCTGAGAAGTCGCGGTCTTGTGCGTCGGAGATGTCCTGCTCGGCGGCCAGTGCCGGCTCGACTGTGGTGGCGCTGCCGCGGCGATAGATTTCCTTGAGCCCCAACATCGTTGGGCCGGGGACCTCGGCGATTTGGGTAGCGAGTTCAAGGGCCCGCGGTAGAAGCTGTTCGTGGGCAACGAGTTCGGTGACCAAGCCGATGCGCTCGGCGCGGGTGGCGTCGACGACCTCGCCCGTCATCGATAATCGACGGGCCATCGCCGCACCGACTACCTGGGGCAACCGAGCCGTCATGCCGCCGCCCGGCAGGATCCCGACGCGTGCGTGGGTATCGGCGAATACCGCCCGCTCGGAGGCCACCAGAAAATCGCAGCCGAGTGCCATCTCGAGGCCGCCGGTGAATGTCGCTCCGTTGATGGCACCGATCAGTGGTTTGCTCATCTCGCCGGTGGCGGCGATGCAATCGTGCTTCTTGAACTCGGTGAAGTAATCCATGCCGTCGCTGGCCGCCTGTTTCAGATCAACGCCCGCGCAGAATGCGGGGTCGGTGCCGGTGAGCACGACCGCCCGCACTGAGTCGTCGGCGTCGGCATCGGTCAGCGCGGCATAGAGTGCTTCGATGAGCTGACGGCTCAAGGCATTCCGTGCTTCGGGCCGGTTGATGGTGATGACGCGGACGGAGCCATGGTCGGACTGTAGGACGACACTCATGGACTCACGGTAGTGGTTGCCGAGGGTGAAAACCATTGTGGGGCATGGTGCTGTCGGGTGTGGGGTGTCCGCTTCGCGTCGTCCAACGGAGCGCCGCCATGCGGTGTGTCTGGTTGTACTCGAAATGCGGGAGACTGAACGCGCCATTTCTGATGAGTCAACGATGTCGCTGGGCTGAAATTGGCGTTGTCGTTCGAACGTTTGTTCGATATGATGGGGTATGGCAACCATCACCGACCTCCACACCCTCCTCGATGAGGCCCGCACGGTACGGATCGCTGACGACCTCACCGGTGATGAGGCGTTGGAGGTGGTGCGGTCGC
>ERZ650309.1718-NODE-1718-length-10220-cov-4.000295_pt1 | contig 10220 bp, 4 predicted proteins | sample MGYA00376245_ERZ650309 | MGnify/ENA primary metagenome ERZ650309 (study PRJEB26733, sample SAMN07839294) | wastewater metagenome | biome: urban; feature: wastewater treatment plant; material: waste water | place: USA: North Carolina | collected 2016-04-26 ...
ATCTACACAGGCGAAGACACTCTTTCCCTACACGACGCTCTTCCGATCTCGACTCCAGGTGCACGTCCCAGAGCTTGAGCTGGCCGGTCAGGGTGCCGGTGACCAGCAGGCTGCTGTCGGGGCTCCAGGCCACGGCGGTGAAGGTCTCGAGCTTGCCGCTGTCGTCGAGCGTCGCGATCTGCGCCGCGCTGCGCCCGTCCCACAGGCGGATCTCGTCGCCGGCGGTGGCCAGGCGGCGGCCGTCGGGGCTCCAGGCCACGGTCAGGTAGTCCTTGGCGCCGTGCTTGGCGAGCGCGCCGATGAGCCGCTGCTCACCGGTCGTCCCGCCCGCGCTCGCGGCGCCCGAGGGACCGGCGGCGGGCAGCTCCCACAGCCAGGCGCGCTCGCCGCTGTCGATGCTGAGCAGGCGGTCGCCGGTCGGGCTGGGGTGCAGGGCGCGGACCTCGCCGTAGTGGCCGGGCAGCGACCCGAGCAGGGCGCCGGTGCGGGGCGCGAAGAGGCGCACCGTGCCGTCGACGCAGCCGCTGAGCAGGCGGCCCGCGGCGTCGAAGACCAGGGCGCGCACCGCGCCGACGTGGCCCTTGGCGGCGGCCAGGCGCGTGCCGGCCTTGGTGTCCCAGATCAAGACGTCGCCGTCGGCGCTAGTGGTGGCGAGCAGCGCGCCGTCGAGGCTGAAGGCGCCGAGCAGCGGCTCGACGGCGTGGCCGGCGAGGTCGGCCTCGCGCACGGGCGCGGCGGCCGCAGCCCCGGCGCCCGTCGGCGGACCCGGGCTGTAGAGGTGGACGTGGCCGTCGGGCAGCGCGGTCGCGATCCGGGAGCCGTCGGGGCTCACCGCGAGCACGCGGCCGAAGTCGAGCGTATTGCCGAGCACCGCCTGCTGCGCTCCCGTCGCGGCGTCCCAGATGCGCACGTCGGCGGGGAAGCGGCCGGAGCCGCCGCTGCCGCCCGAGTCGACGGTGATCACGCGCTCGCTGCCGGCGGTGCCGGTGACGAGGAAGCGCCCGAGCTCGACGGCGCGGCGGTGCCCCTCGAGCGAGTGCGCGAGCTCGGCGCCCTTCACCGTCCAGATGCGCGCGCTGCCGTTGCGGCTCGTCGAGAGCAGGCGCTGCCCGTCGCTGGAGAAGACGACCGAGGCGATCTCGCTGGGGTGCCCGTCGAGCGGCTGCGGGGAGCCGCCGAGCCGGCTGCGGTAGATGCGGGCGCTGCCGTCGGCGCTGCCGGTCAGGACCAGGCTGCCGTCGGGGCTTGTGGCGACGGCGAGGACGCGGTCGCGGTGGCCGCGCAGGACCAAGAGGGGCTGGCCGCTCTTGCCGTCCCAGAGGCGGGTCGTGCCGTCGGTGAGCCCGGTGGCGATGCGGCGGCCGTTGGGCGAGAAGGCGCACGCGAGCACGTCGCGCGCGCTCGGCAAGAGCTGCGCCCGCATGTTGCCGAGGATGCGGTCCCACAGCTCCAGCGCCTCGCCCTCGCTGCTGACGACCATGCGGCTGCCGTCCTGGGTCAGCGCCAGGATCTGGCTGTAGCGCGGGTGGCCGACGGGCAGGAACATGGGCTGGCCGGTCCTGCCGTCCCACAGCCGCGCCGAGCCGTCGGCGCTGATGGTCATGATGGCCTTGCCGCTGGCGAGCGTGAAGCTGGCCGAGTAGACGGTGCCGGTGTGGCCCTCCAGCGTCGCCACGAGCTGGCCGGTGGCGGCGTCCCAGAGCTTGGCGGTGGTGTCGGCGCTGGTGGTCACCACGCGCTGCCCGTCGGGGCTGAAGACGGCGTCCTTGATGTGGTCGGTGTGGCCGCGCAGCGCCGTCACCAGCTTGCCGCTGCGCGCGTCCCACAGGAGCGCCTGCTGCGGCGACACCGTGACCACGCGCTCGCCGCCCTGCGCCGCCGCGGCGGTGAGGATCGGCGCCTCGTGTCCGCCGAGCGCGGCCAGGCGCTGCCCGGTCTGGCCGTCCCACAGCGTCGCCGCGCGCGCGCCCTGCGCCAGCGTGACGATGCGCGCACCGTCGGGCGTGAACGCGGCGTGCCACAGCGGCGGCGCGGCCCCGGCGCCTGGAGCCGGCTCGGCGAGCTGCGCGAGCTGTGCGATTAGGGCGCTGCCGGCGACGCGGAACAGCCGCGCCTGGCCGTCCCGGGTCAGCGTCAGCACCCGCTGCCCGTCAGAGCTGAACCAGGCGCCGGCCAGCGCCGCGGTGTGGCCGCCGAGGCGCCCCTGCTCGCTGCCGGTGGCCGTGCTCCACAGCCGCGCCGTGCGATCCGCCGAGGCGGTCAGCGCCAGCCGGCCGTCAGGGCTGAAGCGCACCGCCGTGACCTCGCCGTCATGCTGCAGCGTGTGCAGGTGCAGCGAGGCGCGGGCGCTGAGCAGCGGCAGCAGCGTGCGCACCGTCGGGTCGTCCGCCCCCTGCTGGTAGGCCTCGTCGAGGGCGAGCAGCGCCGAGCCGAGATCGCCGCGCCCGATGTGCTGCCGCGCGGTCTCGACCTGGCCGCGCAAGAGGCGCGCCCGCTGCAGCTGCGCCTGGAACGTGGCCTGCTCGCGCTGCAGCTTGACCACCAGGTAGCCGCCGCCCCCCAGCGCCCCGGCGACGCCCAGGGCCAGCGCCAACCGACTCAGGGAGCCCATGCCCGCCGCCTCCGCTGCCTTGCCGTGCCGTACTGCGCCATCTACACACTGTACTCTGCGAGAGAGCGATCTGGTTTATAACGGCCACAGGCCCTTCTTAAGCCGCTGTCGCTGACGAGGAGATCTTTCCATGCGTACAAGCTCCAAGCCCGCTCTCGCCGCCGCCGGGACGCTGATGCTCGCCCTTGTGAGCGGCTGCCCGTCCGAGAACGTCACCCAGAAGTCGGCCACGTCCGAGGCGCCCGCCGCCCCGACCGCGCCGGCCGCCCCGACCACGCCGCCGTCCGAGGTCGACCCCGCCCGCCTGGTCGCCTTCGGCAAGCCGCTGCCCAAGGAGTTCGAGTCCAAGGACAACCCCGTCACCGACGACAAGGTGGCCCTCGGGCGGATGCTCTATTACGACACCCGGCTGTCGGTCAACCAGGACATCAGCTGCAACACCTGCCACGACCTGGCCAACTACGGCGTCGACGGCAAGCCGGTGTCGACGGGGCACAAGAAGCAGCTCGGCTCGCGCAACGCCCAGACCGTGTACAACGCCGCCGGCCACTTCGTGCAGTTCTGGGACGGCCGCGCCGCCCACGTCGAGGAGCAGGCCGCCGGCCCCATGATCAACCCGGTCGAGATGGCCTACCCCGACCACAAGAAGATCGAGGCGGTGCTGCTCAGCATCCCGCAGTACGTCGAGCTGTTCAAGAAGGCCTTTCCCGAGGACAAGGCGCCGGTCAACATCAAGAACATGACCTACGCCATCGGCGCGTTCGAGCGGCGCCTGGTCACGCCGTCGCGCTTCGACAAGATGCTGGCCGGCGACATGAAGGCGCTGACCGACGAGGAGCGCATCGGCTTCAACAAGTTCCTCGACAGCGGCTGCATCGCCTGCCACATGGGCAACCAGCTCGCCGGCACCATGTACCAGAAGCTCGGCCTCATCAAGCCGTGGCCCAGCGAGAAGGATCCGGGCCGCTTCCAGACGACCAAGAACGAGAGCGACCGCATGTTCTTCAAGGTCCCCGGCCTGCGCAACGTCGCCAAGACCGCGCCCTACTTCCACGACGGCTCGGTGGACACCATCGAGCAGGCGGTGCGCGTGATGGCCGAGCTTCACAACTTCGGCGACGAGCCGGTCAAAGAGCTGGCCGTCACGCTGCTCGTCGATGGTCAGGCGGTGGCCAAAGGTCTGGTCGATCTACAGCCGCGTGGTCAGGCGATGAAGCGCTTTATCCACATCTTGCCGCCGCCGCAGAATCAGACGCAGACGCCGGGCAATGGCGAAGCGCAGGTCACGCAAGGCGCAGGACTTCATCACCTGGCGGTGAAGCTGGCGACCGACGCGCTGGAAGCAGACAATGCGCGGCATCTTCGCGTCGATGTCCAGGCGGTGCTGCGAGTGCTTCTACTCGACGGAGATCCGCGCAATCTTCGTCGCGATGACGAAGCGTATTACCTGGAAATGGCGCTGCGCCCGAGTGAACGAGATGACTCGCCGCTTCAGCTGGTGACGCGCTCGCTCGATGAAGGACTCGGCAGCCTGTCGGAGTTTGACGCGGTGGTACTGCTCAACGCCAAGGCGCAAGACCTGTCGCGACGCGGCATCGAGCGGGGCCTTATCGAATACGTCAAAGGCGGCGGCGGTCTGCTGATTGGGCTCGGGGACAACGTCGAAGTCGATGCCTACAACCGCGTGCTGGCCGAGCTTTTGCCGCAGCCTCTGGCGGTGATCAAGACGGCGGGCGCGCTGCCAAACAGTCCGACGGGCGAAGGCGAGTCCTCGACGCAAGGTCCCGGTGAGCACATCGGTCAGCTCGATCGACATCATCCGCTGCTGCAGCCGTTTCTGACCGGGCGTTCGAGTGAGTCGCTGCTGTCCGCGTCGTTTGCGCGCTATCTGTTGCTTCAGCCGACGCCGCGCAGCCAAGGTGAGACGACGGCAATCCTGTCGTTCGAGAGCGGTGCCCCAGCGCTGGTCGAGCGCGTGGTGGGCCGAGGCCGCGTGCTGCTCTATACCTCGACGCTTGACCGAGACTGGAATGATCTGGCGATTCAGCCCGCGTTTCTGCCGCTGATGCAGCAGATCGTCCGTCACCTGTCGCGTGCGCCGCTGCAAAAGGCCGAAACCGAGACGCTGATTGGCCAGACGCGCGACATCAAGCTTCAGACCGGCGACACCCGCGTAGAAGTGACGCTTCCGTCGGGAAAGACCCGCCTGTTTGAGCGTCTACAAGGTCGCAAGCTGCTAAGCTTCGGCGAAACGCGCGAGCCGGGCTTTTATCGCGTCGCGACGGCGGGTGAGACAGGCGTGCTCAAGCCCAGGCCGAGCGAGCACTTCGTCGTCAACATCGATCCGATCGAGTCCGACTTGCAGCTTGCGCCCGCGTCGCGGCTCGCCGCCCTGCAAAGACCGCTCATCACCCAAGAAGCCAGTGCCGGTGGCAAAAATCCCCGTCGTCGCGTCGAGCTGTGGCATGCCCTTGGCTGGGTGCTGCTCGTGATCTTGCTCGGGGAAGCGCTGCTCTTGCGGCAAAAGTAAGGCACTTTTTCCGACGAAAGGAACCACAGATGTCGCGCTACGTCGTTTCAATCGATCAAGGAACCACGGGATCGACCGTTCTTTTGCTCAGCGAGCGACTCGATGTGGTCAGCCGAGGCTACGCCGAGTTTGCGCAGATCTATCCGCAGCCCGGCTGGGTCGAGCACGATCCCGAGACGATCTGGCAGTCGGTGGAAAAAGCGCTCGGCGCAGCTCTCGACAGCGCCGCCATCGACAGGAGCCGCATCGCCGCCATCGGCATCACCAACCAGCGCGAGACAACGGTCTGCATTGGTCGCGATGGCAAGCCGCTTCATCACGCGATCGTCTGGCAGGATCGTCGCACCGCCAGTCGCTGCGCCGAGCTTCGTCAAGCCGGACAGCTGGCGTCGGTCAAAAAGAAGACAGGCCTGGTGCTCGATCCGTACTTTTCGGGCACCAAGATCGAGTGGCTGCTACGCCAAGTGCCCGGTCTTTCGTCGCAGGCTGAAAACGGACAAGCGCGCTTTGGCACAATCGATACGTTCCTGATTCATCGTCTGTCGGGCGGATCGGCGTGGGTGACGGACCCGTCGAATGCGTCGCGGACGATGCTGTTTGATCTGTCGGCTCGACGCTGGGATGACGAGCTGTGTGCGCTGTTTGGCGTTCCCCAGGCCGCGCTGCCCAAGGTGGTTCCGTCGCAAGGAATCTGTGCCGAGACACGCGGAGTGCCCGGACTTCCCGACGGCATTCCCATCGCTGGCATCGCCGGAGATCAGCAGTCCGCGCTGTTTGGTCAGCTCTGTTTTTCGCCGGGAGAAGCCAAGTGTACGTACGGAACCGGCGCGTTTTTGCTGCTGAATACCGGTGCGAAGATGGTTCCGTCGGAAAATGGCATGCTGACGACGGTGGCGTGGCAGCGTCCGAGCAGCAAAGGTCACGACGAGTTTCACTATGCGCTCGAAGGCAGTGCGTTCATCGCCGGAGCGATGGTTCAGTGGCTGCGCGACGGGCTTGGCATCATTCAGTCGGCCAGTGAGATCGAAGCGCTCGCTCGCTCGGTGCCCGACTCCGGCGGTGTGGTGGCGGTGCCAGCGCTGGCGGGACTCGGGGCTCCGCACTGGCGACCCGAAGCACGCGGCCTTCTGTGGGGACTCACGCGCGGCACCGGACGCGGCCAGATTGCGAGAGCTGCGCTCGAGGGCATTGCGCTACAAAACTGTGATCTTCTGACGGCGATGGAAGCGGACTCGGGGCTGCGGCTGTCGAGCCTGCGTGTCGACGGTGGCGCGGCGCAAAACGATCTGCTGATGCAGCTTCAGGCGGATCTGCTCGGGGTCGAGATCGTTCGTCCACAGATGCTGGAAAGCACGGCGCTCGGCGCGGGACTGCTCGCGGGACTCGGCGTCGGACTGTGGCGGTCGGCGGGCGAAGTGGCGGCGGTCTACAAGATCGATCGTCGCTTTACCCCGTCGATGTCCGCGTCTGCCGTCAGCGCCATGAAGCAGCGCTGGAAAGAAGCCGTCTCTCGCTGTTAGTCGCCAAGAAAGCGCAGCAGAAACGCTTCGTAGATCGGGTTGGCGATCTCGATGTGCTGGCCGCTGTCCGATGCGGCGACGATGCCGGTATCGAGCAGATACGACTGAATCTCGTCGGACCGGCACAGCGCAATCTCTTCCCCGCCGAGCAGCCTCAGCAGCAGCTCTTGCGCTTCTTTGCGTCCCGTCACCGCGTCGCCGACCGACAAAAGATGCACGCAGTCTTCGCACAGAAGCTGCTCGGCCATCGCGCGAATGTGCTGCGCCGTCGGAAGCTGTGACGCGAGCACAGGCGATGGACTTCCGTCTGATCCACGACGAGGACTGCCCAGCTGCTCGTCGAGCTGATACAGGATGCGACTGACCAGCCACGGCTGACCGCGCGTCTTGTGCCACAGCTCGTCGCGGACGTCTTTGCCGAGCGAAATCCCCGACGACTCATCAAAGTCACGCAGCAGCGTCTCCAGCTCGTGCGGCGACAGGCTCGGAAGCTCCATCGCGTGGGCAATGTTCCACAGCGAGCCACTTCCGCGCGTCTCGTCTCCCGTCGGTCGTAGCTCATCACGCAGATCGCGAACGTGGGTCTTTCCCGACAGCACAATCGCCGACACAAAGGGCCGCGACTCGTCTTGCAGCGACAGCGCCGATCGAAAGCTCCGCAGCATCGAGATCGTCAGCTTGCGCGGCGGCGCGTCATACTCGTCGAGGATCAGCACCAGCGGCTTGCCCAGTCGCTTCTGCACATCCCCGAGGTACAGACAGAACGACAGCGACTGCGGCTCCGTCGGATTCCACTTCGGCAGGCTCGGCAGCGGATACGCAGCGTGAATCGTTCCCTCGATGTGACGAAACAGCCCGAGCAGCGACTGATCTTCGGCCACTTGCAGCGAGCACAGCGCCACCGCCAGACCCGCTCTTCGCGCCGCACTCGCCAGCTCTTTGCAAAACGTGGTCTTGCCCGACTGGCGTCCGCGATGCAGCAGCAGCGACTCACCGCGCAGCAAAAAGGACAAAGGCCGCGAAAGCCGCGACGAAAAGTCCACCATGAAGTCTCGGCCAGGCACGCAGGGTCCGGTGATGTGAAAGCGACGCGTCATTGGAAAATTGTGAGCCAGTTTACTCCATGACAAGTCAAAGACAGGCTGCTGCGGACGGACTCCGCGTCGTTTGTGCGCCCAGTGTGGGTGAATCGACGTCGCTTACTGAGAATGCAGCGGCAGGTTGCCAATGCGCGCGCGTCCTTGCGGCGCAGCGTCGGGCGTCAGCACCACATCGACGGGCTGACCATCGTCGTATTCGGGCGGACTGATGACGCGCGGACGGTCCGCCAAGTGCGCCAGCGGTCCCGGTCGCGCTGCAACTGAAGCCTGCGACGGCACCGACGCAATCCGCGCCGTCAGCGAATCATGATCGGGCGTGCGGACAAACAGCTCGTGGGAATAGCGACTGCTCCGCCTCGCGAGCGGCGATCCACCGTGTAGGACATGCGACAGCAGACAGCCGAGCAGCATCGCCATCGTAAGCGGAGTCTGAAGTCGCGGACCTCGCTCGGTACGCAGCTTCCCAAGCGCAATCACCGTCGCCATCAGCAGAAACGGAACCAGCGCCGTCGAATAGTGCGACTCGATGGAGCGCACTCGAGGAAACGACGACAGAAAGTTGATGCCCACAATCGGCAGCGTCCCGACTGCAACGCGCCAACCCAGCAGCGGCAAGCCAACAAGCGGCCACAGAAGCGACAGCAGATAGCCCGCGCGATCCCACGTCACCAGCGGCAGCACAAACCGCAGCGGATGACGAACCAGCAGCCACAGCAGATCGCGACCGGAGCTGACCTTGGCACCCTCGCTGGCGAAGTGCAGTCCATACGAGCCCAGCTTCGGCAAAAAGCGCGGCTGAATCGCGACGATGTAGACGCCAAAGTACGCAAGCAGCAGCAGCCCAAGGCCCGCAAACATCCACCTGCGCTGAGGCTGCGTCACCGCCAGCGCCCACAGCACCAGCGCTTGCTGCAGCGCGATGTCTTCCCGACACAAAAGCGCGAGCAGCCCCCACAAGAGCGCTCGTCGCAGGTTCCCTTCATCCAGTGCATCGAGCCACGCCGCAAGCAGCGGCAGCGCCATCGTCACCGGATGCACATCGTGCAGCGTCGCCACCGTAACGGTCGGATACAAAAAACCGCACAGCGCGAGCCCCAGCGCTCGCCAGGAGCAGCCCAGGTGTCGACATGCCAGCCGATAGATTGGCAGCGGCCACAGCGCGACACAGACCGCCTGCGTGACCAGCAGAAGTGGCGCAATCGGCACGCCCAGCCGCGCAAGTCCCGCAAAAGGCAGCAGGATCGGCTCCAGGTGCAGCCCAATCAGGTGCGGAGACTGCACAAGCGGCACGTCGTACTGACCCTGCGAAAGGCCCCAGACGATTCGCACGTAGTACGAAAGGTCGATCTGGCCATGGAAGGTCTGAAAGCGCGCCAGCGACAGCCAGGCGTAGCCCAGCGCGTACGCCAGGCAGCTGAGCCACAGAAGCAGGGAAGGATGAATCAGACGGTCAGGAAGGAAGCGTCGCACAGCAGGCGAGCCAAGCGGGATCGGTCGTTAGCCCGACATCGAGGCGATGAAGTCGGCGTTCGAGTCGGTCTTGGCTATCTTGTCGCGCATAAACTCCATCGCATCGACGACGTTGAGCGGATGCAGCAGCTGACGCAGGATCCAGATGCGGTTGAGATATCGATCGTCGACGAGCAGCTCTTCCTTGCGGGTGCCCGACTTGTTGATATCGAGGCACGGGAAGATCCGCTTTTCCATCAGCTTGCGATCGAGGTGGATTTCCGCGTTGCCGGTGCCCTTGAACTCTTCGAAGATGACCTCGTCCATGCGCGAGCCGGTGTCGACGAGCGCCGTGGCGATGATGGTCAGCGAGCCGCCTTCTTCGATGTTGCGGGCCGCGCCAAAGAAGCGCTTTGGCTTGTGCAGCGCGTTCGAGTCCACACCACCGGACAGGATCTTGCCCGACGGCGGAACCACGGTGTTGTAGGCGCGGGCCAGACGGGTGATCGAGTCGAGCAGGATCACCACGTCGCGCTTGCACTCGGCCAGGCGCTTGGCCTTGGAGTCGGTGCCGGCGCACGCGATCACCTCCGCCCCGGCGAGCTTGGCAAGCTGCAGGCAGCAAACGCCGACGCCGCCCGAAGCGCCGAGGATAAGGACCTTCTCGCCCTTGGCGACATGACCGTTGGTCCGCATCATCCTCAGCGCCGTGCCGTAGGCCACCGGTAGTGCGGCCGCGTCGGCGAAGCTCACCCCGTCCGGAATCCTGATGAGCTGGTGCGCGCGCGCCTTGCAGAGTTCGGCCAGGCCGCCATGAACGGTCTCGCCCATCAAGCCGCCTTCGACCCGGTTGATCGGATCGACCAGAACGCGGTCTCCCTTCTTCCAGCCGGAGACGCCAGCGCCCACTTCGGCAATCTCACCCGCCACGTCGAGGCCCATGATCGCGGGCATCGGCACCTTGATTCCGGGCATGCCGCGCCGCGTGAAGACATCGTGGTAATTGAGCG
>ERZ650309.1719-NODE-1719-length-10218-cov-3.131556_pt1 | contig 10218 bp, 7 predicted proteins | sample MGYA00376245_ERZ650309 | MGnify/ENA primary metagenome ERZ650309 (study PRJEB26733, sample SAMN07839294) | wastewater metagenome | biome: urban; feature: wastewater treatment plant; material: waste water | place: USA: North Carolina | collected 2016-04-26 ...
GATGAGATTTCGCTAACGGGCGAATTTAAAACTTTTTCGCAACAAGGCGAGCAAATCTTTCATCCCAACCAACTAAACTTACAAGTAGTTACACCCGAGTCTATTTTTGGCGGCGATACAGTCGAAGAATCAGCGGAAATTTTTAAAAGCATTTTAACAGGCAATGGCACCCAATCTCAAAACGCCGTAGTGTTGGCAAATACGGCTTTTGCTATACAAACCGTAACACAACAAAGCTTTGCCAATTGCTACAAACAAGCCCATGATAGCCTATTAAGCGGCAAAGCTTATGGCATTTTAAAACAGTTGAGTAATGGATAATACATTACATACCTAAAACGCAATCACAAAAATGACATTAACCCAAACCATTACCTTTTTCTTATTTGTTCTGTTTCCGTTGTTATTTGCACAAGCTCAAAACCAAGTAACCATTAGCGGTCAAGTTACCGATGCAACAAACCAAGCACTTATTGATGCAAGCATTACTCTTTTACATCCCAACGACTCGAGCTTTATAAAAGGCGTTTCGACCGATTTAGACGGAAACTTTGAACTATCTGCCCCTGCATTTGGTCAGGTTTTACTAAAAATTTCGTATGTTGGCTATACCAACCTTTTTTTGCTCAAACAACTAAACAGCAATGCTTTACCACTTGGCAAAATAGTTTTGCAAGAAAAAACAGCCCTGCTAAACGAAGTAAAAATTGTGGGTATACTAACGCCCGTACAGCAAAAAAACGATACCACACAATTTAACGCAGGTGCCTTTAAAACCAACAAAGATGCCAATGCCGAAGATCTAGTAACAAAAATGCCCGGCATAAACATTCAGGACGGAAAAGTGCAAGCACAAGGCGAAAATGTGCAAAAAGTATTGGTTGATGGTCGAGATTTTTTTGGTGATGATGCCAATGCCGTATTAAAAAACTTACCCGCCGAAATAATTGACAAAATACAAATTTTTGACCAGAAAAGCACACAAAGCCAATTAAGCGGTTTTGATGATGGCAATACGGCTAAAACCATCAATATTATCACCAAAGCAGCCTTTAAAAATGGTACATTTGGCAAAGTTTATGGTGGATATGGCTATGAAGATAAATGGAAAGGCGGACTAAATCTAAACTTTTTTAAAAATAAACGGCGCATTACCGTACTTACCAGCTCGAACAACGTGAACGAGCAAAATTTTTCGTCGGAAGATTTATTGGGCGTAATGAGCAGCAGTAGCGGCGGCAACAGCGGTGGCAGAGGTGCCGGCAGACGAGGAGGCGGCGGCTCGAGCGGCGGTGGCAGACAAGGCGGCGACCAATGGAACAACACCGAAAACTTTTTGGTTGATGCCAAAAATGGTATCGCTACTACCCATGCATTTGGCATTAACTACGCCAACCAATGGAAAAAAATTGACTTCACAAGTAGTTATTTCTTCAATTACTCAAACAATAACGCCCTAAATAACCTATTTAGGCAATACATCATCAACCCAAACACTGGACTTAGCTACACCGAACAAGCAAAAAACAACAGCCAAAACACCAATCACCGATTAAACCTTAAATTTGATTGGAAAATAGACTCGCTCAATACCATTTCGTTTCAACCCAAAATTTCGTTGCAACAAAACAACGGCACAAGCACCTTAACAGGGCAAAATACCGAACTAACTACTTTACTTAGCAGCACCAATAGCCAATATCAATCGCAATTAATGGGCATCAATGCATCAACTAACTTTACTTATCGCCACGCTTTTGCTAATAAAAAAGGACGCACTTTTTCGGTAAATCTAACACCCACCTACAACCCCAACAAAGGCAATAGCCATTTAGATGCCTATACTTTTTCGGCTACCGACACACTTGCTAATGCCGACAGCTTACGTCAGGAAGCCAACAAAAATGTGCAAGGCTTTAACTTCTCGTCTAATACCGTTTTCACCGAGCCAATAAACCCCAAAAGTCAATTGCTATTTAGCCACAAACTAAATACCACCCAAAACAAATCAAACAAAGAAACCTTTAACTACACAGCCACCGATGCCAATTACACCCTTTTAGACACTACCTTATCTAATAACTTTAACACCCATTATTTATCGCAAGCACTTGGCTTAAATTATCGGTACCAACAAATTAAATGGGACATTACACTTGGACTTTCGTATCAACACGCACAATTAAACAGCAAGCAAATTTTTCCGGATAGTTTTAATCTCCACAAAACATTTAACAGCATATTGCCCGAAACACGATTCCAATATCGGTTTTCGGACAAACAAAACCTGCGCATCAATTACCGCAGCAACAACAATGCCCCCTCGGTTAGCCAATTACAAGCTGTTATCAACAACAGCAACCCCTTGCAACTAAGTACGGGCAATTCCGATTTAAAACAAGATTGGCAAAACATGTTTAGTATTCGTTATTCATCATCAAACACACAAAAAGCAAGTTCGTTTTTTGCTTTCTTAAATGCCAGCTACACCCAAAACTACATTGCCAACACCACCTTTATTGCCCCAACCGATACCCTTATTGCCCCCCAAATACTACTAGCAAAAGGGTCGCAGTTGTCAATGCCTTTAAACCTAAACGGCTATTTCAGCATCCGAACATTTAATAACTATAGCCTACCCCTAAAAAAAATAAAATCTAACCTAAGCCTAAATATAGGGGGTAGTTATACCCAAACACCCAGCCAAATAAACAGCCAATTAAACTATGCACGTAGCTATAATACCACTTTGGGGCTTGTACTAAGCAGCAATATCAGCGAAAAAATAGATTTTACCGCATCGTCCAATCTAACATACAACTACATTGCCAACACCCTACAAAGCACCCTAAACAGCAGCTACTACAACCAAAACTCGAGGCTAAAATTGCAAGTAATGCCCTACAAATACCTTGTTTTGCAAACCGAGCTAAACCACCAATACAACAGCGGGCTGTCGGGTGCCTACAACCAAAACTACCTACTCTGGAACGCCGCCATTGGCTACAAATTACTCAAAAAACAACAAGCCGAACTAAGACTAACCGCCTTTGATTTGCTAAAACAAAACAACAATATTACCCGAAACACCACCGAAACCTACTACGAAGACGTACAAACCAACGCACTACAGCGTTATTTTATGCTTAGTTTTATCTACAATATCAGGCAATTTAAAGAAACAAAGTAGCTTTAAAAGCTCAAACTTTAAACCGAGATTGCCCTGCACAAACCTATCAACCAATACTACACTATCCAAACAAGCTTAGATCAGCATCACCAAAGTTATTTTTTTTATTATATATCTATTAAATTAGATACAATTATTAAATAAAAAATCTAGTTATTTTTTCGTTTTTTTGTAAAAAAACTACCCTAAAAAGCAAATCTTTTGTTTTTGTTGCTAAATAGGTATATCTTTGCTCAATGGTATAGCTATACCCTCATTTCACACCCCAAACTGTGCAGAATCATGGAACATACCTGCCCAAGATGCCAATCGAAACAAATAGTTAAAAGCGGCATAGTAAAAGAGCGCCAACGGTTTAGGTGCAACAATTGCAACTATAACTTTACGGTTGCCAAACAAGGCAAACAAATTGATAGTTACTACGTAATAAAAGCCCTGCAACTGTACCTCGAAGGGGTAAGTTTCAGAGAAATAGAGCGCTTACTAGGTATGAGTCATACCTCGGTGATGAACTGGGTAAAACTATACAAAATAGAAAAACCCAACATACACCCCGAATATCGCCCAACTTACCAAGTACTAACCCACACCGAACTACAACAATTTATGGGTAACGCCCAAAATTTAAAAGGAGCAGGTATGATTATTACCGAAGTTGGTGACAAATTTATGCTCATAAAATGGGAACGCTTTAAAGAATAAACAAATATTAGCTTAACCCCCAAAAGCATCTATTAGGTTTCAAAACCCAATAGATGCTTTTTTTTTTGTCTACTTAACAAATATTTGGCAATATCTACACTTTTAAACATTGGCAGCACATTATGTATACCAAATTTACACTTAGCTATACCACATTTGGATGTCAGGCACTTAAATGCTCATCTTTGCACCGTTGTTTGAAGGCGCAGCAAACAATAACCACCACACCATTTTTTTTATCAAACAAAAAATTTTATTATGTTACAACGCTATACACTTTGGTTATTAGTTTTGCTAACCATTGGCAGCATTAACGTTTACGCTCAAGAAAAAGCAAAAGCAGCCCTTAACACTGCTCCGGTACTCGACAAACCCAAAGTCGACCACTCGTACAAACCACTTACCCTAAAACTAAACGACGACGGCAGTAAATATGTGCGGTTTCTTATCTGGAACCAAATGTGGTTTAGATACACCCAAAACAACCCAGGCACCTTAGATGCCGACGGCAAAGAGTTAGCATCAACGGTTGATATTGGTGCACGTCGTTTGCGTTTTTTGGCTTACGCTCAAATATCGCCACGTTTTTTAATACTTACCCATTGGGGTATTAACAACCAAACCTTTGCCACAGGCGGCGCACCTAATAGCGGACCCAAAAAACCCCAATTGTTTATTCACGATGCATGGAACGAGTTTGCCGTTACCCCCGATAAATTGCACATTGGTATGGGGCTACACTATTGGCAAGGACCAAGCCGAATGGCAAGTGCAAGCACACTCAACTTTATGACACTTGATGCACCTATTATCAACTGGCAAAATATTGAGCTAGAAGACCAATTTGCTCGCCAACTTGGTATATATGCCAAAGGTCAGATTGGGCGATTAGATTACCGCATTGCTGCCAACAAACCCTTTACCATTAACCCCTCGGTTAATACTTTAGACAGCACCAAAACCACCGCCACCGAAATTGCTCATCATACATGGGCACCTACGGGTTATTTTGCTTGGCAATTTTTTGATAAAGAATCGCAAAAATTACCGTTTACGGTTGGTAGCTACTTAGGCTCAAAAAAAATATTTAACATTGGAGCTGGTTTTTATTATCACCCCAAAGGCACCGGACAATACGATGCCACCGCCGACGGCAAGCACAGCACTAACGACATATTGCATTGGTCTGCCGATTTATACTACGAGCGTCCGATAAACAAAGAAAAAAATACCGCTTTTCATCTCTACTCTGCTTTTTATGGCTTTGACTATGGTGTTAATTACCTCCGAAACATTGGCATCATGAACCTTGGCGGAACCGCCGACCCCAATACCGTTACCTACAATGGTATTGGAAACGCACAACCTACCATTGGAACAGGCGATGTTTGGTACACACAAGTGGGCTACCTATTGTCTAAAATGGGTGATAAAGGGCAATTGATGCCTTACGGAACCTTTACCTACAAAAAGTTTGACAAACTAAATAGTGCTACTACGCAGTTTGATATTGGTTTGAACTATTTTTTGAATGGTCATAATGCCAAAATTACAGCACAGTATGGTTTGCGACCCATTGTTGATAAAACCACATTGGAGCAAAACGGCATGAAAGGCGAGTTTATCTTACAAACGCACTTTTTCTTATAATAGCGCCTTAGCAACTTGTAAAATTAAATTAGCTTAATTTTTGAGCATTTTATCAATCGTCACTAATTTTTTTGCGATCGGCATTCATCAACACATTCTAAAAAACGCAACACTATGTCATCGAATTTTACTCAGCAAACCGACAAAAACATTTGGCAAGTAATTGCTGCCTCGTCTGTCGGTACACTCATAGAGTGGTACGATTTTTACATATTTGGTAGTTTGGCTACCATCTTATCCGAACAGTTTTTCCCGAAAGGAAACCCAACAGCTGCCTTTTTATCTACCTTAGCTACTTTTGCAGCAGGTTTTATTGTACGCCCATTTGGTGCTTTGGTATTTGGACGCCTAGGCGATTTGGTTGGTCGTAAATACACCTTTTTGCTTACCCTTATTTTAATGGGTGGCTCTACGTTTTTAATTGGTTGTATACCTAGTTACGCACAAATTGGTGCATTGGCTCCAATATTAGTGTTAATTTTGCGCTTGGTACAAGGTTTAGCCCTAGGGGCGAGTATGGCGGTGCTGCCACTTATGTTGCCGAACACTCGGCACCACACGAAAGGGGCTATTACACCAGTTTTATCCAAACTACCGCTACTTTAGGTTTGTTTTTGTCGTTGGGCGTAATTTTATTGGTTCGTCAAACATTGGGCGTTGCCGAATTTACCGCTTGGGGTTGGCGTATTCCGTTTATTATTTCGGCTTTGCTAGTGGGTATTTCTATCTACATTCGTTTGCGAATGAACGAGTCGCCTTTGTTTGCTAAACTAAAAACCGAAGGCAAAGTATCTACAAACCCATTAAAAGAAAGCTTTGGACACAAAGCCAACCTTAAAATGGTTTTAGTAGCATTGTTTGGAGCTACGGCTGGTCAGGGTGTTGTTTGGTATACTGGTCAGTTTTATGCACTATCGTTTTTGCAAAAAACAATGAACGTTGAGTTTGTACAATCAAACATTATTATTGCTATTGCCTTAATGATTGCCACCCCATTTTTTATTGTGTTTGGGGCTTGGAGCGATAAAGTAGGTCGCAAATGGATTATGATGGCGGGCATGTTGTTGGCTATCATTTGTTATCGCCCTATTTATAGTGCTATGTACGAACAAGGCAACCTAAAAACCAAAACCGAAATTGTTGAACAAACAAAAATTGACGTTAAACGCGAATTAGTACCCAATGCAGTTGCCGACTCGCTGATTACCACCACCACCTTAAAGGCTTTTACCGATGGTACTACCTATAAAGAGGTAAAAAAAGAAACCATTTTGGCAGATAAAACCAAAGAAGTACCAAAACCCGAGATTAAAAAAGAATCTAAATTACCTTCGGGCAGTATGTGGTTTTTGGTGATGCTAATTACCATTCAAGTATTGTTTGTAACAATGGTTTATGGGCCTATTGCTGCTTTCTTGGTTGAGTTGTTCCCTACCCGCATTCGTTATTCGTCTATGTCGTTGCCTTACCATATTGGTAATGGGGTGTTTGGTGGCTTAACGCCTTTTATTGCTACCCGTTTGTACGAAGCAAGTAAATCGGATGCCAACCCAACTGGCGACCCATTATCGGGCTTGTGGTATCCTATTGTTATTGCTGGTGTTTGTTTTGTGATTGGTTCGTTGTACCTATCTAACAAAATAGACGAAAACGTAGCAGATTAATTAACAAATAATCAACCCCCTCTCTTAACTATTGTTGATTATCAAACACAGCTAATTAACAATTATTGATTAACTATTTTAATTTTAAATTTTATGAACAGTATAAAACGTTTATTAGGTATTATTTGGGCGGCATTAGGTCCCCTAACTATTGGCGGTTTTGTAATGCGAGCTTTGCAAGAAATTGGCGAAAAACCAACTCAAGAAAATTACATTTTCTGGATAATTATCATTACCATTTTTACGCCTATTGCGCTTGGGTTTATGATATTTGGTTATTACTCGTTAAAAGGCGATTACGACCATTTGGAAGAATAAGTAGTGTGTGTTTAAATAGTATTGGGGAAGTTGGGTGTTATACCTAATTTGTAGGTAAATCTGCATTTTAATAACACCCAATAACCCTTACTTTAAGTTGTTACAAAGTAAAATTTAGCTTTTTAATGCTGTTTTATTTGGTAAAACCAATTTATAGCACTACATTTGCTCAATTTTACGAAATACCACACACTATGCTAAAAGACAAAAATAAAACACAACGCCTTATTTATTTAGGTGTTTTGTTTAGTCTATTGCTCAACTATCCTATATTATCGGCATTCAATAAAAAGGTGTTGGTAATGAACATACCTTTATTATACATAGGCATTTTTTTATTTTGGATGCTACTAATTGGCTTATTAGCAATTAGCAAAACTGATTAAAGCTTTTCCAAATTACGGTATCCCAAATCAACACCTAACAATGCAGGCTAAGTTTCTTAAAAACCTATGAGTTTTGGCATCATTTTCTTGCTTTCGGTTGTCTATTTGTTGGTTTTATTTGCTGTGGCATTATGGGCAGAACGTTGCTCAAAACAAGGGCGTAGCTTAACCAACAATCCGTATATTTATTCGCTTTCGTTGGCGGTATATTGTACGGCATGGACATTTTATGGCAGTATAGGAAAAGCAGCTAATACAGGCATTGAATTTTTGGCTATTTACGTAGGACCTACCCTAATAATGCCTTTTTGGTTGTTGGTTATGCGTAAAATTATACGCATTTGCAAAGTACAAAACATTACCAATCTTGCCGATTTTATTGCTGCCCGATACGGTAAAGATGCCACTTTGGGTTCGTTTGTCACCTTATTTATGGTATTGGGTATTGTACCCTATATATCTATCCAAATAAAAGCCATTACCGACAGTTTTATTGTACTTTGGCAGGGCATCGAGCAAACAAACAAAGCAGTTGGCTCTTTGGGTTGGGCAGATGGGGCATCTTTATATTTTACAGTATTGTTAGCCCTTTTTAGTTTGTGGTTTGGCACACGCTCGGCACAAACAACCACACAAAACCAAGGCATGGTAATGGCAATAGCCTTTGAGTCGGTGATAAAATTATTAGCTTTTTTAATAGTTGGCATCTATGTTACCTATGGCGTATTTAATGGTTTTGGCGATATTTTTAGTCAAACAAATGCACTACCTATTACCTCAAATTTGCTATTAATGCCCAGTAATGGCTATTTTAATTGGTTTGTTTTGTCGTTGTTGTCGGGTATTGCCATTATGTTTTTACCCCGTCAGTTTCAGGTAGCCATAGTCGAAAACACCAACGAGCAACACCTAAATAAAGCTATTTGGTTGTTTCCATTGTATTTATTTATTATTAACTTGTTTGTTTTACCCATTGCCCTGGGCGGTAAATTATTGTTTGGCAACAGCATAAATGCCGATACTTATTTGTTGGCTATTGCCATACAAAAAGGCAACTATTTTATAGCAGGTTTGGCATATCTAGGTGGCTTTTCGGCAGCTACAGGCATGATTATTGTCGAAACAATTGCCCTTAGTTTATTGTTAAGCAACAATTTAATTATGCCAATTATTGCCAAAACTAATTGGGTAGCCGACAAACACCTAAGCTGGGTATCGTTGTTTAGCAGGCGTTTTTCTATTGCGGCTTTGTTGTTTTTGGCTTATCTGTACTATCAAAACGTAGCCCATCATTACTCGTTAGTGTCCATTGGCTTAATTTCGTTTGCATCCGTAGCACAATTAGCCCCCGCAACATTGGGTGGCATTTTCTGGAAAAACGGCACCCGAACTGGTGCTTTTGCTGGCTTATTAGCAGGTTTTGTCACCTGGATATTTACATTAGTAGTACCTACCTTAATTAACGCTAAATTGCTACCCAACACTTGGCTTAGTACTGGTTTCGGAGGTATTAGCTTGTTTAACCCCAATGCGTTGTGGGGTGTCACAGGCATTGATAGCCTAGAACAAGCCGTTTTTTGGAGCCTGTTTTTTAATGTATTTATCTATGTTGGGGTATCCTTATTTAGCCGTCAATCATCAAAAGAACATAATCAGGCAGAGTTGTTTGTGGATATTTTTAAATACTCCGAAAATTACGAAAGTTCGGTGGTTTGGAAAGGCACCGCTTATATCCCCGATATAAAAACTTTATTAACCAACTTTTTAGGCGTAGATAAAACCAACGACCTACTGCAACAATATGCCAAACGATACAACATAACTTGGAACAACAAAGACCAAGCCGACTCTCGTTTGGTAACCTTCGCCGAAACACAATTAGCAGGTATCATTGGCTCTACATCGGCACGTATTGTGGTGTCGTCGGTCATAAAAGAAGACAGCATTAGCATCGATGAAGTAGTAGAAATTTTAAAAGAATCGCAACAATTACTAAGTATTAACAAAGAGTTAGCCACCAAAACCACCGAACTGCGACAAGCTACCGAACAACTAAAACATATCAACGAACAATTAAACGAAAAAGACATACAAAAAGACGAGTTTTTGTACACCGTTACCCACGAGTTGCGCACTCCCTTAACATCAATTAGGGCTTTGTCCGAAATTTTGTACGATTATGACGATATTGATACCAACAAAAAACGCCATTTTTTAAGCACCATTATCAAAGAAAGCGAGCGCATGACCCGCCTCATTACCCAAGTATTAGACCTAGAAAAACTAGAATCGGGCGAGCAAAAACTAA
>ERZ650309.1720-NODE-1720-length-10216-cov-3.620215_pt1 | contig 10216 bp, 8 predicted proteins | sample MGYA00376245_ERZ650309 | MGnify/ENA primary metagenome ERZ650309 (study PRJEB26733, sample SAMN07839294) | wastewater metagenome | biome: urban; feature: wastewater treatment plant; material: waste water | place: USA: North Carolina | collected 2016-04-26 ...
CCAGGCCCGGGAAGTCGGGCGATGTCTTCCAGCGCCGCGGCGCGTGGCGCATGTCGTCCCCCAGGAAACGCAGGCTGAAGACGCGCCGGCGGCGGTCGCCGTCCACGCCCGCGCTGGCGTGCAGCGTGAGCATGTGGAAGGCCACCAGGTCGCCGGGCTCCAGCGCCCAGCCGAGGATGTTGAACGCGCTGCGGTTGGCCGCGATGTCCGGCAGCTCGGCCAGGCTGCCTTCGGGGAACCAGCGCGCCTCGTGCGTCATGAAGGTGCGCGGCATCAGCCAGGGCCCGCGGTGCGAGCCGGCGACGAACTCCAGCGTGCTGGGCCGCACCACCGGGTCGGCCGGGATCCAGAAGCTGACGTTCTGGAACCCGTCGACGTTGTAGTAGGGCTGGTCCTGGTGCCAGGGCGTCTTCTGCCGGGTGCCGGGCTCCTTGGTCAGCATGTGGTCGTGGTACAGGCGCACCGTGGTGCTCTGCATCAGCCGTGCGGCCACCTGCGGCAGCGGGGAATCGCAGGCCAGCGCGCGGTAGTCGGCGTTGTCCTGCCAGTTGCAGAAGTCCTCGATGAAGAAGCCGGGGTCGTCGGGCCGGCTGGCGACGATGGCGCGCGGGCTGGGCGCGGCCAGGTTGGCGTCGATGCCGCGCCGCAAGGTGGCCAGTTCGTCGGCGTTGAGCAGGCCGCGCAGGCAGACCGCGCCGTCGCGCTGCCAGGCGGCCACCAGGTCGGGCGTGGCGGCCGCGGCGGCGCGCAGGGCCAGGTCGGTGGTCATGGCTGGAACTCTCCGTGCAGGCTGTAGTGCTGGCCCGGGTGCACCAGCCGGGCCAGGGTGATGGTGGCATCGCGGGTGAAGGTGCGGCGCGTCACCACCAGGCAGGCGCTGCCGGGGGTGATGGCCAGCAGGCGGGCTTCGTCGGCGGTGGCCGGCTCGGCCTCGATGCTGTACTGGGCCCGCCACAGCGCGGTGGTGTCGAACAGCACCTGCGTGGGCGTGGTGCGGGTGAAGTCGGCCTGCAGGTAGCCGGGCGAGCAGGCCGGGTTGACATAGCGGTCTTCAAACTGCAAGGCCATGCCGTCCTCAAAATGAACGATTCGGGTGTGAAAGACGGTGTCCCCTTGATTCAGCCCGAGTTGCAGGGCCAGATCTGTGGTGGCAGGTTCGGCCTGAGCCAGATGCACCACGCTGTGGTGGGTGTGGCCACGCGATTCAATTTCCTGGTGCAGGTCGCGAATGCTCAGGGTGGAGGCCACTTTATGCGGTTGGGCGGCAAAAGTCCCCACGCCCTGCACGCGTTCCACCAAGCCTTCGGCCTGCAATTCGCGCAGGGCACGGTTGACCGTCATGCGGCTCACCTTGAACTGCGCCACCAGCTCCGCCTCGGATGGCATCAAGGCGCCCGGTGGCCAGCGCCCCCCCACCAGTTCTGCTTTCAGAAACTGTTTGACCTTGGCAAACGGGGCCAGCGCACCGGTGGTGGGCAATGCCAGGTTGGCGGGGACGGCATTGGTAGAAACCATAGGAATATCCTACTTGCATTTACTTGTCTAGACAAGTAGAGTTCACCCTTATTCCATTTCCAAATCATCCGCGTCGTTGTTGCCAAGCCTTGCCGTGCTAAAGCACTGTCTTCAGCTTGGCGCCTAGACACAAATGATTTGGAAATGGAATTCAATTTTTGCCTTCAGGAGTTGCCATGACGCACAACCCACCTAGCCGTTTTGACCCGACCCGCGTGATCCGTGCCCCGCGTGGCAATGCACTGACCTGCAAGAACTGGCTGATCGAAGCCGCCTGGCGCATGCTGCAGAACAACCTCGACCCCGAGGTCGCCGAAAACCCCGACGCGCTGGTGGTCTATGGCGGCATCGGCAAGGCGGCGCGCAACTGGGCCTGCTTCGACAAGATCGTCGACACGCTGAAGAAGATGGAGACGGACGAAACCCTCCTGATCCAGTCCGGCAAACCGGTCGGCGTCTTCCGCACTCATGAGAACGCGCCTCGCGTGCTGCTCGCCAATTCCAATCTCGTCCCGCATTGGGCGACCTGGGAGCATTTCCGCGAACTCGATGCCAAGGGCCTGATGATGTACGGCCAGATGACGGCCGGTTCCTGGATCTATATCGGCAGCCAGGGCATCGTGCAGGGCACCTATGAAACCTTCGTCGAAGCCGGTCGCCAGCATTACGGCGGCGACCTCAAGGGCCGCTGGGTGCTTACCGGTGGTCTGGGTGGCATGGGCGGCGCGCAGACATTGGCGGCGACGATGGCCGGCGCCTCGATGATCGCGGTCGAATGCGAACCCTCGCGCATCGAGAAGCGGCTTGAGACGCGCTATGTCGACGTCAAGGCGAACTCGCTCGATGAGGCACTCGCCATTCTTGAAAAGGCGAAGAACGACGGCAAGGCCATCTCCATCGGCCTCCTCGGCAACGCCGCCGAGATTTTCCCCGAGATCGTGAAGCGCGGCATCCGCCCGGACATGGTCACCGATCAGACCAGCGCCCATGATCCCTTGAACGGCTATCTCCCCGCCGGCTGGAGCCTCGCCAAGGCTGCCGAGATGCGCCAGAAGGATCCGGCTGCGGTCGTGAAGGCGGCGAAAGAGTCGATGGCGATCCAGGTTCGCGCCATGCTCGACTTCCACAAGATGGGCGTCCCCACCTTCGATTACGGCAACAACATCCGCCAGATGGCAAAGGAAGTCGGCGTCGCCAACGCCTTCGATTTCCCAGGCTTCGTGCCGGCCTATATCCGCCCCCTCTTCTGCCGCGGCGTCGGCCCGTTCCGCTGGGTGGCGCTCTCCGGCGATCCGGAAGATATCTACAAGACCGACGCCAAGGTGAAGGAGCTGATCCCCGACGATAAGCATCTCCACAACTGGCTCGACATGGCCGGCAGCCGCATCAAGTTCCAGGGTCTGCCGGCGCGTATCTGCTGGGTTGGTCTGGGAGACCGCCATCGGCTCGGTCTGGCATTCAATGAAATGGTCCGCTCCGGAGAGTTGAAAGCACCGATCGTCATTGGGCGCGATCACCTGGACTCGGGCTCGGTCGCCAGCCCCAATCGGGAGACAGAGGCAATGAAGGATGGTTCGGATGCCGTATCCGACTGGCCATTGCTCAACGCGCTGCTCAACACTGCATCAGGCGCAACCTGGGTGTCGCTCCACCACGGTGGCGGTGTCGGAATGGGCTATTCGCAGCATGCTGGCATGGTCATCGTAGCGGACGGCACGGATGACGCCGCGCGCCGACTTGGCAATGTGCTCTGGAACGATCCTGCGACAGGTGTCATGCGGCATGCCGATGCCGGTTACGAGATCGCGATTGATTGTGCGAGGGACAAGGGGCTGGATTTGCCCAGCATTTAGCCTTCGGGTGATTGGCGCTAACTGGCTTCCCGGGGTCGGGCCTTCTGCTCGTCAAGCCATTGGTCAAAATCACGAAAATCCAATGGCTTCAGAAAGGTAATTCCAATCCCTTGCGCGTTCGACCACATGACCTTGGCCCGTCTTGGTTCCAGGCCCAGGATCGTGACCAAAACGTCTTCGCCGGGATTGAGTGTTGTTTCGCCAGTAAGGCCGGCACCGGACAGCGAGACATCACGAACCTTGAGCACGGACTTTTCGGTCTCAGCGGAAATGCTGGCATCTGTATCGCAGACATATCTTGGCGCGCGTGGCTTTTCCCTGCGCAATTTGGGCTGTTCCCGCGACAGAAAGCGCCCGACGTCAATTTCCTTATCAAACAGGATGCCGATTGACTTGTCTCCGACCCACCGCACAGTTCCTGCAACTTTAAGATCGGAACGAATTTCCAGAAACAGTGGATCCCCCGGTGTGAACGCAAGCCGCGTTTCAATTTTTGCGCCGCTGTGCGAGAGCTTCAGCACGCGACCGAGGCTCTGCCGATCCCCGGCAGTGATCTTGGCCAGAAGAAAAACCGACATGTGCCGTTTTGCCGTCCGACGCTCGGTAGCGTCATTGGCGACTTTCGGCGGTTTTCCCTCAAACATCCGTGCACTCTCCATCTTCAAGCCATTTCTGGCCTTGGCCGAACCTGCAGCGGCAAATGTAAAGTCCGCGCGACTCTTTAAGGAACGACTGCCGGTGCAGTAGTTATAGTCCAATTGACTAATATTTTTGCCAACGGCTGCAACCTGGTCTGCCGAATTTCATTTGTCGCAGTCGATTGAAGAGGCTGACGCCAACTTCGTTGCCTAATGCCTTGCAGGCTCTTGCTCAAGAGTCTGCGGCAGTTATGGCCGATGCCTATTCGCCGTAGGTCGGTTCGCAGGTCGTCATGCGCCGAATGGCGGCGTCGATCGTATCAATCGTAGAAGCCATAAGTGCTGCGGCTTCGAAAAGCTCATTCTCGTCTAGCTTTTGAAGCAGATCAGCTGCCGCCGAACGGATTTCATAGATGGGTGCGTGATCAGGCATAAGCGGATCCTCAAACACTACCCATGGCGTCACACACGACTTGCATGATCTTCTCCCCTTATGGGACGGCACTGTGCCTTAATCGTGATTAACGGCGCATGAGCGACTTTCTGTAGTTCCAAAGACTGGCAGGCGCTTCGAATGTTGCAGTTGCCACGTTGACGAGGCAGTCTTGTCCGCGCATGGCTTCCTGATGCGGTTCTTTTCCGACAATGCTGCTTCAGTTCATCCTGCCGTTCTGGATGCCATTGCGCGTGTCAATCAGGTTGATACGGCTTACGACGGTGACGCGCTCAGCCGCTCACTCGATTCCGCCTTTTCCGAACTCTTTGAGCGCGATGTAGCGGCACTCTGGGTATCTACTGGCACGGCCGCTAACGCCGTGGGCCTTGCCAGCCTCTGCCCTCCTCATGGAAGCATTATTTGCCACGCCGAAGCGCATATCCAGATCGATGAATGTGGCGCTCCTGAATTCTACACGCATGGTGCGAAACTTCTGCTTGCGCCTGGGGAAGGAGCGAAGCTCACTCCGGATGCCGTACGCAGCGTCGCCGGCACAATCCGCAAGGATGTCCATCAGGCGCAACCGCACGCTGTGTCCATTACCAACGCCACTGAATATGGGCTGGCCTATGGCGCGGATGATGTTGGTGCAATCGGCGACGTGGCAAAGGAGCTGGGGTTGAGGCTTCATATGGATGGCGCGCGCTTTGCAAATGCCGCGGCGTCAACCGGGGCTTCGCCTGCCGATCTGACCTGGAAAGGCGGCGTCGATGTCCTGAGCTTCGGCTTCGTGAAAAACGGAGGGATGAACGCGGAAGCTCTGATCTTTTTCGATACTTCACTTGCCGAGGTGGCGCGCTATCGCAGAAAGCGGGGCGGTCATCTGCTCTCGAAGGGGCGCTACCTTGCAGCACAGATACTGGCGATGCTTGAAGATGGACTTTGGCTGGACAATGCCCGGGCTGCCAACGCAGGAGCGGCGGCCATCGGTCAGGCTGCCGGCACACGGTTGGTGTATCCTGTCCAGGCAAATGAAGTGTTTGTCCGAATGACGCCGCAAGAGGCCGCTTCCCTGAGAGCTCAGGGTTTTGATTTCTACGACTGGGCGCCAGGCGAGGTTCGCCTCGTGACGTCATGGGACCAACCGAAGCAAGAGATTGCCGCACTGGCCGCGGCTGTTTCTGCATTGTGAGCAAGCCCTTCGGACAATCCCTGTTGAGTTTGAAAGTTCAGATCCCGTTCTGGATCTGCACGCTCATCTGGGGCACCACATGGTTTGTTATCCGCGGCCAGCTTGGCGTTGTGCCTCCAAGTTGGTCGGTCACATACCGGTTCGCCGTTTCGGCGCTGGCGATGTTCGCATACGCGTGGTTCAAGGGCGAGCGGCTTGCCCTTGACGGTCGGCAGCAGCAATTTGTGGTGGTGTTTGGAGTTGCCCAGTTTGTCTTGAATTTCAATTTTGTCTATCGCGCTGAAGAGCACATAACCTCGGGATTGGTTGCAATCCTTTTTGCATTGCTGATTGTCCCCAACACTCTGCTGGCGCGCGTTTTTCTGGGACTTCGCGCAACCGGTCGGTTCTACTTTGGTTCGCTGGTCGCCATTGCTGGCATCGCACTGCTTTTCATAAACGAATATCGGCAGGGCGGGGGAGGTGATTCCGTCTTGCTCGGGATTGGACTGACCTTGCTTGGCGTGCTTTCGGCCTCGTCCGCCAATATTCTTCAGGCGACGCGTAGAGCGCAAGAAATGCCAATGGCAACCATGCTTGCGTGGGGGATGACCTGGGGCACGCTGGTCAATGCACTTTGGGCATGGTTTTCGGTCGGCCCGCCGACGATTGCGTGGAGCGCTACCTATATCGGAGGTGTCCTCTATCTCGGAATCGCGGCCTCTGCAGTCGCGTTCATGGCCTATTTCAGCGTCATCCGAATGATCGGCCCCGGTCCGGCTGCCTATTCCGGAATCATCACTCCGGTCATAGCAATGGTGATCTCAACGCTGTTTGAGCATTATCACTGGACGGCAATTGCGGCAGGCGGCGGCGCGTTGGCAATGACGGGACTCGTAATCGCGCTCAGCGCGCGCAGGCCCATCGCAAAGTCGGCATAGACGGGCTTCCAGCCCAGAAGGCGTTTGGCCTTTGCGTTGGAGACACGCCTGTTCTCCGAATAAAAGGCGCGGGCCTCCCGACTCAATTGGGCGGCTTCGAGTGATAGGAGGGGAGGGTGCGGCAAACCCAGAAGGTCGCACGCCGCCTCAATGACGCGGTTCTGCGAGCAAGGCGCATCATCAGAAAGATTGTAGGTACCCGGTGGGCCTGCGAAGCTCGCCAGCACACCTGAAACGATGTCGTCGACATGGATGCGGCTGAAAACCTGATCAGGCACTTCGATTCGATGCGCGCCGCCCTGCTTCACTCTATCCAACGCGGAACGCCCGGGCCCATAAATGCCCGGTAGTCGGAAGACTCGGCTAATCTGTGAAAGCACTTGCCAGTCGCGGTCTGCCTGGTTGCGGCTTTCACGTCGGCCCCGGATTGGCGCAGACTCATCGACCCAGGCGCCGCGTGCATCCCCATAGACTCCGGTTGACGAAAGGTAGCCGATCCATTGCGCCGGACTTGTGCGGATGGCGTCGCCATAGGACCGTAGAACCGGATCTCCATCGACGACAGGCGGCACGGAAGAGAGAATATGGCTGGCCTGCGCTATGGCCAGTTTGACATTGCCGATATCGTCGAAACTCAGATCTCCGGCGGAACCGGTCGCATGCACTTCCCAGCCTAGCGCTCTCGATGCTGTGGCAATCCGCGACGCGGTATAGCCCAATCCGAAGATCAAAAGGTTCGGCATTCTATTTCGACTGCGGATCAGCGATATGCCGCGCTTTCCATTCCATCGACATGCGCACTCGCGTCCTGCCCGATGGATGGTCGTAAAACAGCATCTCTTCGACTGGTCCCGGTTCGATCTTGCGATATTCGGAAAGTTGCATTGCGGCCTGGGCAAATCCGTCCGGTTCACGTGCGACGTCAAGCCCGAAGGCGTCAGCCTCGCTTTCATGAGTCCGGATCAGCGTGTTCTTAATGGGCGTCATGGCCAGGATCAGCACAGAGATCACAATCGAATAGACCGGCCAAGCCGCGACGTCATCAATCCCTCTCAGCCCCCATATGCTGCCCCATCGCGCCAAGATTCCCGGCACGACCAGCGATGCGATCCAGAAACAGAAACCGAATATCAGCCCGAATCCGAGCGCAAGCTTAAGGCTGTGATTCAGGACATAGTGACCCATCTCGTGCCCCATGACCGCAGCGGTTTCGGCGAGTGTTGTCCGGTTGAGAAGGTTGTCGTTAAGCGAGATGCGGATCGTCGGCCCGATCCCGGAGACATTTGCCGAGATTCGCTTGTGCTGCTTCGACTGGTCGAAAACATAGATGTGGTCCGCAGGTATGCCTCGCGATTGAGCCATGCCAACAATCCTGTCCCGGACTGGTCCGGGAGCAAGTTCGGTATAGGTGTTGAACAGCGGACTGATGAAAACCGGCGCAATCATGATAAAAAGGGTTATTGCGAGGGCGGCCATCCCGGTGCCCCACAACCACCAACGCTTCGGGGAGCGCCGGATCCCGTTCATCACCAAGGCGATGATCAGCGAGAAGGCGATCACGCTGATCGCAAGGTCTATGGCCTGTTCACCTGCCCAATCGCCAAACCCCTGCGTCAAGAGATCGTACTGCTTTTCGCGCACATAGCCGGTATAGATTGTCCACGGCACAAGGATGGCCGAGCTGATGATCACATACGGAACGCCATAGAGCATAGATTGTAAAAAGCGTCTTTTGGTTAGACGCTCACCCCAATTCCGAAATCGAACGGACAATCCTGTGCGCAGCAGGATATAGTCGGCAAGCGCACCAGCTAACGTTCCCCAAAGAAGCAGCCAGTAGCCACCCTCGAAATAGGCATCAGACTGTGCGCGAGCAGCCCCCTTGAGTGTCGCGAGATAGGCTTGTGTCGCCGCTTCAGGATCAAACGGTGCCGCAAGCGCTGCTGCAGGCGCGACAAACAAACATGCCAAGGCTGCAAAGAGGGTTGGGGATTCTAGTTTCATCTGACCTCCAGTGTAATACATATGCAATACACTTAGCGATGGATTGATCAACCCTTTCCGGAGGCCTAGGCTTCAGAAATGCTTGATGCCATGAACGCTCCATCCGTCCCGACTGTAGTTCACAGGGAAGACTATCGGCCGCCCGACTGGCTTGTGCCATCGGTTCGGCTCGATTTCAATTTATCCGCCCATGGTACACGCGTTCATGCGACCTTGCGCGTTGAACGCAACGGGAATCATGACCGGCCTCTGCGCCTCGATGGGGACGAGCTGCGGCCCTTGAAAGTGCGAATCGATGGCGAAGAGACAAGCAGCTGGACACTTGATGAGGGCGCACTTCTGCTCCCGCTTGTTGGCGACGCCTTTACGATCGAAACGGAAGTTGAACTGAATCCCGCAGCCAACACCAAATTGATGGGTCTCTACGCGTCGAACGGCTTGCTGTGTACCCAGTGCGAAGCTGAGGGGTTCCGCAGGATCACATTCTTTCCGGACAGGCCAGACGTCTTGAGCCGTTATCATGTCAGGATGGAAGCCGATCGCGAGGCCTATCCGATCCTGCTGTGCAATGGTGATCCGGTTGGCCAGGGAGAATTGGCAAATGGCAAACATTGGGTCGAATGGAACGATCCATTTCCCAAGCCGGCCTATCTCTTTGCTTTGGTTGCCGGCGATCTCCACGCAAATCGGGATTCATTCGTCACTATGTCGGGTCGCAAGGTCGACCTGGGTATCTGGGTCAGGGAGAGCGATCTTCCAAAGACCGCCCACGCCATGGCGGCGCTCAAGACCAGCATGAGATGGGATGAGGACGTCTATGGCCGGGAATATGATCTGGCCATTTTCAACATTGTCGCGGTTGATGATTTCAATTTCGGGGCGATGGAAAACAAGGGCCTCAACATATTCAATTCCCGCTATATTCTGGCCGATCCGGATACGGCGACCGACCTCGACTATGACGGCATACTGGGCGTCGTCGCGCATGAGTATTTCCATAATTGGTCGGGCGATCGCGTCACCTGCCGTGACTGGTTCCAGCTTTCGCTCAAGGAAGGCTTTACAGTTTTTCGCGACCAGTGCTTTTCAGCCGACCAGGGCTCGGCGGCGGTCAGGCGCATTGAAGACGTTCGTATGCTCCGCGCTTCCCAATTTCAGGAAGATGCTGGCCCGCTCGCGCATCCGGTCCGGCCTGAGTCCTATATCGAGATTTCAAACTTCTACACTGCGACAATCTACAACAAGGGTGCGGAAGTTATCCGCATGATGCACACGCTGCTGGGACCGGAAAAATTCCGAGCCGGTAGCGACCTCTATTTCGAGCGACATGACGGCCAGGCCGTGACCTGCGAGGATTTTGTCCTTGCCATGGAGGAAGCAAGTGGCGTCGATCTGGGCCAGTTCCGGCTCTGGTATTCACAAGCGGGGACACCGCATATCAAGGCGAGCCTCACGCATGACGCGTCGCGGCAGGAGGCGGTGCTGAAGCTGGAGCAGTCGGTGCCTGACACGCCAGGGCAAAGCAACAAACTGCCTATGGCCATCCCGCTCAAGATTGCGCTTTTTGACCGAGAATCGGCAAATCGCGAGATTGAACAGCTGGAGATCCTGACAGACGCAGAGAAGGAAATTCGCATTGCCGGGTTTGCGAAACGCCC
>ERZ650309.1721-NODE-1721-length-10215-cov-3.512303_pt1 | contig 10215 bp, 9 predicted proteins | sample MGYA00376245_ERZ650309 | MGnify/ENA primary metagenome ERZ650309 (study PRJEB26733, sample SAMN07839294) | wastewater metagenome | biome: urban; feature: wastewater treatment plant; material: waste water | place: USA: North Carolina | collected 2016-04-26 ...
TGCCATGTCTGGATAATCACTTGACCGGCTTTACGCCCCCGCCCTGCGCGTCCAGCCACTTGCATGATCAGTTGTGCGGTGCGCTCAGGGGCGCGAAAATCTGCACTCAAAAATCCACCGTCGGCATCCAAAATCGCCACCAAAGTGACATGCGGAAAATGATGTCCTTTGGCGAGCATTTGCGTACCGAGCAAAATTGCTGCACCTTCGGTGTGGGCGCGTTCATAAATCCGTTCCCAACTGCCGACTCGTCCGGTGGTATCCCGATCCACCCGTAAAATCGGCGTGTCTGGAAAATGCTGGTGCAGTGTTTCTTCGAGCCGTGCCGTGCCTGCTCCTGTGGGGAGTAAATTGACCGAATTGCAGCTTGGACAGGCGCTAGGCAAGCGGCTTTGATAGCCACAATGATGACAGTGCAAATGCTGGCGTGGGGTTTGGTGCACGGTCAAATGCGCATCACAGCGCACACAATCGGCTTGCCAACCACAGGCACTACATAACAACACCGGTGCATAGCCGCGCCGATTGAGGAAAATCAGTACCTGATCTTTGGCATCGACTCGATCTTGGATGGCGCGGATCAATTCGGCGGATAAACCGTTGTCACGTTTTTTGCCACGTAGATCAATCAACTGCATCCGCGCGAGTTCGGCATTGCCTGCTCGATGGGTTAGCCGGACATGCGAGAGTTTTTGGTCATAGGCCAAATGTAAGCTTTCAAGCGACGGTGTGGCAGAGCCAAGCACCACCGGACAGCCTTGCATTTGTCCACGGCGCAGCGCGACATCCCGCGCGTGATAACGAAAGGTATCTTGTTGTTTATAAGAAAGATCATGCTCTTCATCAATGATGATCATACCCAGACGGGGCATTGGGGTAAATACTGCTGAACGTGTGCCAATCACCACTTGAGCACGGCCTTGCTGTGCCAACTGCCATGCTTGCAGCCGTTGTACATCGGTCATGCCAGAGTGCAGCATCACCACTTCGGTATGAAAACGCGCCTTAAAACGCCCGACCGTCTGTGGGGTGAGACCAATTTCGGGCACCAGCACCAATACTTGTTGACCGGCTTCCAGCACCGGTTGCATGGCTTGCAAATACACTTCGGTTTTGCCACTACCCGTTAGCCCTTCGAGCAGGACACCACGAAACTGACCCAAAAAACTGAGGATGGTACTGATCGCGTGAGCTTGTTCTTCGCTAGGGACGAGAGGCATTTGTGCCAATTGTACGGGATGCGCTTCGATGTGATCGTGTTGACTAAACTCTTCGGCCAAGCCTTTTTCAGCCAGTTGCAGCAGTTGTTTACGACTCACCCCCATCAAATCCAGTACGCTTTCAGGTGCACCGCGCTGATCATGCAAATTGAGGATATCAAAGGCTTCAAGTTGTTTTTTGGCACGCAGTAGCGCATCACGGTTGGCATTTGCCGTCACGCGCCAATAGTGAGTCAAAATATCAAATGGACGACCTTGCCGCAGCAAAGTGGGTAACGCCGCAACAATCACCTCACCGAGTGGATAGTGATAATACAGCGCTGACCAACTGAGTAGTTTGATCAGGTCTTCAGGCAAAATCGGCTGCTGATCCAGCACCTCATGGATGGGTTTGAGTTTGAGCGGATCAACATCATCAGGTTGCCCCTCAGCAATCACCAGCCCAATCAGCTCCCGATTACCAAACGGCACGCGTACCCGTACACCCGCCACCGGCATCGCCATCTCAGGATGTGGCAAGCTGTAGTCGTACAAGGCAAACAATGGGACGGGCAGGGCAACTCGCACCAAACGTAATGGGGCATCCAATCGGGTCAACTCAATTGATTTTTTTCATCATCTAAAAAAATAGCGACGCTGGCAAGCAGTCAGCGACAACAACAGTCGCGTTTTGGCAAACAAAAACCGGCATATCAGCCGGTTTTTCAGTCCGATCGGGATTAAGCCGACAGCTCAACCACACCATCCATCTCTACCAGTGCTCCACGCGGCAAGCTGGCCACGCCAAGTGCCGCACGGGCAGGATAGGGCTGAGCAAAATATTCACCCATGATTTGATTGACCAATTGGAAATTGGCCAGATCAATCAGGAAAATATTGAGCTTGGCGATGTCTGCAAGCGAGCCACCGGAAGCCTCACAGACGGCTTTGAGGTTATCAAACACGCGGCGAATTTGTGCTTCGATACCGTCTACAAGCTGCATACTATAAGGATCGAGACCAATTTGACCCGACAAATACACGGTATTGCCCACTCGGATGGCCTGAGAGTAAGTGCCGATGGCAGCGGGGGCAAGCTCGGTATGAATCACCGTACGCGACATGTGATACTCCAAAGATAGATAAGAAAGTCAAGATTGGCCGCATCATAGCGGATTCGCTGCTAAACCCATAGCCTACAAGGCAAAAACGCGGCTGCAAAATGCCACATTATGTGACGAGACGGCTGACTTTGGGGAAATCAAGCAGCACACGGATCTCACGGATGAGACGGGCGAGATGGTTCCGATCCCGAACCAACACCGACAATTGAGTCCCTTTATCCCAGACTTGCAAACGCTCAACCCCTGCTTGCAGTTGGCGCACCAAAAAAATAACTTCGGTGGTTTGTTCATCGCTCAGATGTTTTCGAATTGCCAATGACACCGGAAAACGTGGATCTTCAGGCGTGTGTTCAAGCCATTTGAGCGGCACAATGTGTTCGGGATGTTGATGGACTTCTTGCTGGAGATTTTGGCAGCGCTGGCGGTGCACAATCAAGCCACGTCGGGTCAAATGGCCTTGGATCGGATCACCCAAAATCGGATCGCAACAATGCGCATAACGCACATCAATCCCTGCGGTGCCTTGAATCAAACCATCTTGTGCCGAGGATGCCCCTTCGCCCAAACACAAACGTGATGCCACCAGTTGTGGCAGCAAATCGCCCACCGCAATTTGCTCAAACAACTCATCGGGATGCTGCATGTGTTGCCAGTTGAGCAAATCTTGCCATTCGGTATCGGAAATATCTCGAATCTCACGCCGATGCAGCCGTAGGGCGCGATTGAGGGCTTGGCGACCGACGGTGAGTTGTTCTTCGCGGTCTTGATCGCGCAGCATGTTTTGGATGGCGCGGCGGGCTTTTTGGGTGTTGACGAAACTCAGCCAATCAGGATTGGGCGTGGCGAGTACATCCGTAATCACTTCAACGATTTGACCGGTTTTGAGGGGGGTGCCGAGCGGTCTGACCACCCCATCAATTTTGGCACCCACTGCATGATTGCCCAAAAACAGACTGGCCGCATAGGCAAAATCGACCGCAGTCGCCCCTTGCGGCAACTCATGCATATCGTGGTCGGGCGTGTAGACGAGCACTTTGTCACGGTGCAAATAGTCCAACAAGGCATTGAGGGTGCTTTTGGCACAATCGCGATCAATCAGCTCACCCAAATTGTGCAATGACGCTTGGATCGCCGAGCGGGTGGCTTGCGGTGCAGCATCGCCCAACACCACCCCCAAGCGTGCGGCTTCACGCATGCGCGGTGTTTGCAAGGTCACATCCACCAAACCTTGTTCATCACGCAGCGACATCAACAGCGCTTGGTTGCCACCGGGGAGCGGATTACGAATATGGTCACGGATTTGACTGGTGCGAAAGCGACTCGACAAATACGTTGCCAACTGATCGCACTCAGCCACTGAATCCAACACAATCTCAAAACTATGGGTGGAAAGCAGTGACTTCAAATCACTGTCATCTTGGAAAAATTTTTGATAAATCAAAATGTCATTGTTTTTGGCAAACACCACCCCATGCAGCCCTAGCGCACGGATATGTTCTTCGAGTTGATGTTGGCGGCCTTGCTGCTCTTGACGGCGGGGCAGGGTGGCTTCATCTAGTGCATCGGTCAGATGCTGATACAGCTCAGGCTCCAAATTTTCCCAACACAAGCGCTCTAATTGATCCGCGATGTCATTCATGCCCACAAGGCGAGCCATCGGGACAAAAATATCAATGGTTTCTTGCGCAATACGCGCCCGCTTTTCATCGCTAAGCGCATCTAGCGTTGACATATTGTGCAAACGATCCGCCAGTTTAATCACAATCACGCGTGGGTCGTGCAGGGTGGCGGTCAAAATTTTGCGAAACGTCGCGGCTTTGTTGGCTTGTTTATCTTTGGAAATGGTCAACTTGGTTACGCCATCGACCAGCTCGGCAACGGTTTGCCCAAAGCGTGAAATAATATCGTCTTTGCTAAAATCAGTATCTTCAATCACATCATGCAGCAGAGCAGCCATCAGACTATCAGCATCGAGTTGCATATGACCCAAAATTTCGGTCACCGCAATCGGATGCAAAATATACGGCTCACCACTTTTGCGAATGACGCCACCGTGTGCTTGATCGGCGAATTCACAAGCGAGCAACACCTGTTGCACGTCAGCTTCAGACAAATAGGTTTGAAGAGTTGTCGCAAGTTGTTGCTGGGCGTGTAAGACCACGTCGCCGGGCATGATGAAAAGTTCCTGCAATCAAAAAAGGCGTTGAAAGCCAATCCCTAAATGAAAAGCAAAATGACAGGATTGTCAATCAAACGCACACGATTTGGTCAGACAAGCCCAAAAAAAATGCCCGATCAACGGATCGGGCATTTTGATGGTCATCCAAAGACTTAGAAAAAGCTATCCAAGTTCAGTGGAGCCATGGCCATATCAAGTGCAGAGGGCTGAAGCGGTTCATCTTTTTGCTTCAAGATGTCTTTGGTGACATGACCTGCGGCGATTTCACGCAGTGCCATCACGGTCGGTTTATCATTTTCCCAAGGCAGGAGCGGCTCTGCGGTACCACGCGCCAATTGACGTGCGCGCTTAGCAGCCACCAAGACCAATTCGAAGCGGTTATCCACCGCACCCAGACAATCTTCAACAGTCACACGTGCCATGCTAAGCTCTTTTCCGCAACGATAAAAAAATGAACAAAAGATTTTAGGCAAAAACAGGCGACGACTCAAGGGAAAGTTCCCTGTATGGTCGGATCAACCCCACAGAAGCCATCTTATGCGTTAAATAACTGCTCAAGTAACGCTGCTTGTCGCCGCGTTTGTTGGGACAAGCGCAGTCGATTGGCAATAATAATCGCCTCTAGTTCGTGCAATGCATCCTCAAACACATCATTGACGATTAAATAGTCAAAATTGACGTATTGCCGCATCTCATCGACTGAGCCTGCCAAACGCCGCTCAATCACCTCCGCGCTGTCTTGCCCACGGTTCGACAGACGCTCACGCAAGGCCGCGCGAGTGGGTGGCACAATAAAAATCTGGATTGATTCGGGAAATAAGCGGCGCACTTGCTCAGCACCCTGCCAGTCAATCTCAAGTAATACATCGTGGCCGGCGCTCAATTGGGCGGACACCGCCTCATGGCTAGTACCGTAGTAGTTGCCAAACACTTCGGCGTGTTCAATAAAGCCACCCTCTGCCACTTTATTGAGAAACTCATCAGTGCTGGTGAAATGATAGTGTACGCCATGTTGCTCACCGACCCGCATCGGGCGTGTGGTGTGAGAAACCGAGACCTTCAAATCATTGAGTCGCTCAAGTAGCGCCTTGACCAGTGATGTTTTGCCCGTACCAGACGCGGCGGTCACCACAAACAACAGACCAGACATGTTGTACCCTCCATTTCATCAATCATTGTAGCGTCCCGCTGGCCGCTGTCTTCTGGTATTCTAGCCAAGTTTTTGCACAGGCGTGCAGAGATTGACGGCATCAGCATGAGGAACATCATGAATATTCTGTTGGCAAATCCACGCGGCTTTTGTGCAGGTGTAGACCGTGCGATTGCCATCGTCAACCGTGCATTAGAGGTGTTTGCACCGCCGATTTATGTCCGTCACGAAGTGGTGCACAATAAATTCGTCGTCGATGATCTGCGCGGTAGAGGTGCCGTTTTTGTTGAAGAATTAGATCAAGTTCCAGATGATGCGATTGTGATTTTTAGTGCGCATGGCGTGTCCAAGGCTGTCCAAGCGGAAGCGCAGCGGCGTCATCTCAAAGTATTTGATGCCACTTGTCCATTGGTCACTAAGGTGCACATCGAAGTCACCCGTTATGCGCGTGAAGGCATTGATGCCATCCTGATAGGCCATGCCGGACACCCTGAGGTTGAGGGCACCATGGGACAGTATGACGCTACCTATGGTGGTCATATTTATTTAGTCGAAGATGAGCGTGATGTTGCCAATCTAAATATCAAAGACCCTAATAAACTTGCATTTGTGACCCAGACCACATTATCGATGGATGATACTGCTCGAGTGATTGATGCACTTAAAACCCGTTTTCCCAATATTCAAGGCCCTCGCAAAGACGATATTTGTTATGCCACTCAGAACCGCCAAGATGCCGTTCGGGATCTTGCTGCGCAGTGCCAATTGGTTTTGGTGGTAGGCTCACCAAACTCGTCAAATTCCAACCGATTGCGCGAGTTATCAGAGCGGATGGGCGTTTCGTCTTATCTGATTGATAATGCTGAAGAGATGCAAAAGGAATGGTTTGATGGTGTACAGACGGTTGGGGTAACAGCAGGTGCGTCCGCACCAGAAATTCTGATTGATCAAGTGTTGCAACGCTTGCAGCAGTGGGGTGGCTTGCTCCCCCAAGAGCTGGCCGGTCGCGCCGAACATATGGTGTTCTCGCTGCCTCGAGAAATACGCGTGGTCAATATTGAATAAACGACACGATGAACACATTTATTGTGAACGGGTTCACATATTTAAATCGCGGTGCAATCATTAGTTTGTTTTTTATTCAATTGAGATTATTTTTATCCGCTGATTAGGTGCATCCATCGTCAATAAATTGTGTAAATATGTCAAATTGAATACGCTCAATCATGGAAAAAACACTGATGTTCAGGATGAACCTTTGGCGAGTAGCAGTCTGATGAAAGGTCTAAAAGGTTTTACAATTATTGAGTTGCTGGTGACGATCAGCATCTTCGCCATTTTGGCGTCGTTTGCAGCGCCGTCGATCCAACAGACTCTTGCTGCCCAGCGTATCAAGAGTGCAGCCTATGAGCTAAATAGTTCCCTTGCACAAGCACGCTACCAGTCTTCGATGCAGCGTACAGATCTTGAGCTGCTAGCACTCAATGGTTCGGGCAGCACGTGGAAGCCAACGCGCAGTTCGACCACTGCCCAAATCGATTGGGTTCTTCAGCCGGTCAATAATGCAGTGGCGACTGATCGACTCTCGCAAACGAGCATTGATCGCCGGATCAGCATCCGTACCAACTTAGATACTGCCGAAGGCCACCGGATCGTCTTTTTACCCAATGGTCATATCGCATTTGCCAATGCCGCACGTTCACGAATGGCGGATGTCACGTTCCGAATTTGTGACAATGCGATTCCTGCAGATGATGGTTATACCGTCTTGCTCAACCGTTTTGGCACGAGTCGTGTGATCAGAGGCAAGCTTGCATCAGGCTTTGGAGCGTCATCATGTACTTAACAAAACCGACGACAATCAAACATCAGCACGGGATTGCCCTCACCGAAGTGCTCGTCGCCTTGCTGTTGCTGGCGATTGGTGTGTTGGGTTTCGCTGCCTTACAGTTTCGGGCAGTGGCCGCTACCAGTGAAAGCCTCAACCGCACGCAAGCCTTGGCGATTATTCGTGGTTTGGGAGAACGCATGGCGGTCAATAACACCTCTGCTACCGTGCTTGATTTCTACAAAACTGCGGTCAACAAAACAGGCGCACCCGCTGCACCCACCGAAAAATGTGTCGGCAGTGCGTCAGCAGTGACCGGTTGTTCTGCCGAGCAGCTTGCCAACTTAGATGCTTATCAAGCCAAACTCGCCGCCTGGCAAAATGGGATTTCGCTGGGTATGGCGCAGTGTCCGGGCACAGTAGGCGCGATGGCAAAACAGTGCTTACTCGCTGCATGGGACGAGACCCGCCCTGTGATTGGCAACAACGATTCGGATTGTATTCGCCTAGATGGAAATTACCGCCGTGGTGCGACCTGTGTCGTCTTGGAGGTATTTTAAATGGAACATCAACCACAAATTTATGCGTCATCTCAGCGAGGGTATACCCTCATTGAACTGATGGTGGCGCTGGTGTTGGGTTTGCTGGTGTCTGCTGCTGCGATTCAGTTGCTGCTGACCAGTCAAGCCACGTTTAGCATGCAGCAAGGCGGCTCAGAAGTGCAAGAAAGCGCCCTGTCCGGCATGACACTGATGATCAGAAATATTCGATCGGCCAACTATGGCGCAAGTCAACCCGTGATCAACGACTTTACCCAAACTGGTGGTCTCGTATTTACCTCAGCAATTAATAACAGTACCGAGACGCACCGTGCCGCAGCCGCATTACCCGGTACGGTCAACTTACAGGGCATCCAAATCAGCAATAGCCCTGTTGTTGAGCCATTATTGACACGCGGCGCAGGTATGGCACTGGGCGATCCATACAAAAATCAGTGGAATGGCGCAAGTAATGTCACCATCGTGAGTGGTGGCTCTGGAGTTGGGCGTAGTGCGCAGCTGGTTATCCAATATCGTGCGGCGCAGGACATGTACGACTGTGAAGGCAATCGTATTTCTGGGCCCCGTATGGCGGTGGTCAAAGGGGTCAATGGTGTCGATCTACCTGCCCAAATGGTTGACGGCGATGTGGTCGTCGAGCGTTATTTCCTGCGACAAGATACCCAGCTTGGCAACAACGAAACTGCCGCACAAGCATTAGCGTTAGCGTGCGATGCGGGGACTTACAACACCTTAGATCTCAAGTTATTGTCGGAAAACAAAGTTCCACTCACCAATTTTGGCGATGCTGGTCAAGTTCTGATCAATCGAGTTGACCATTTCGATGTGCGCTTGGGGGTAGAGGTTGCACCCAACCAACTGCGCTACTACACCATCAACGAATATCTCAACATCAAGCCACCAGTGGTTTCTGGTCGTGCGGCTGCTCGCCCACGGGTGCTGTCGATGCAAGTTGCGATCTTGACTAGAGCGCAGGGCATGTCAATGAGCAATGTGATTGAGCAAAATCAAACCTACCAAATGCTTGATCAACAGGTGAAGCTAACTACACCAGACAGTAGCAGTACAAGTCGCGGCTATTTGCGTCGGGTGTATAGCACGACCATCAGCTTACGAAATGGACGCGGGGAGTAAGCTCATGAATCAGGAAAAAGGTTCGGCACTAATCTCAGTATTGATCATCTTGTTGCTCATTACTGTGCTTGGCGTGATTGCGGTGCGGCAAGGGTTGACCAGTCTTAATATTGCCACGGCAGCAAGTGCCAATATGTTGCTTGAACAGGCAACCGATGTGGCGTTGGACAAGCTGGAAAACACTGACATCACGGTTAATATCTCCGGTGGTGGTCCTTTGGGATACCTGCGTCTAGAAGGCAACTTGGGCAAAGAGTACATTTTTTGCTACCGCCCAACCCAAAACACCCCACGCATGTTCAACATCAACAAGGACTCGATTTTACTGCCAACCGGTGGTATCGAAGGTGATGTATCAGGGTTTTGTGATGTCTCCAAGCCTGAAGACTATACCAGTGCGCGTAGTGCGGTGGTGACACAAGTTGCCGTGGTGCGTCCTGTGCGCCCTGCAATCGCGCCACCATTTGAGTTTTTTGAAAAAGGGACTGACCCTGATACCGTCAAACGCCCTGTGCAACAACGCTATGTGGCGTATGTCACATCAGTTGCACCTTCACTCAGCAACGCCAGTGATGCAAGCATCAATGAATGTTTGCGTCTACCCAATGATGAAGAAACGGTCGCATCTGCTGGTAAACCCAACGCGGTTGCAGACTGTTTATTCGAGCGTGGCATCCCCTCAAACACCCAAGTACAAGAGTACGTTTTGGGTGGCGAGGTAGATGTCAATATCATCAATTAACTTTCCCCAATGGACTGATACGAGGAATGTGAGATGCAAAACACTCAACGCAAATTTAGACCGCTTCCCCTCAGCCTTGTTGTCGCGGGATTGATGTATGGTGGTCAGATGGCAGTCGCCAGTGACTTGGATATTTATCGAGCTGCTAAGGATAGTAAGACGACGCTGGTACTGATGCTTGATACATCAGGGAGTATGGGATCGACTAGCTCTTCAAATTCTATTTATGAAGATTATGGTCTCTGCAGTGATACAAGCAAAATTAAGAGTATAGACTCTACCACTACCCCTGTTATCAA
>ERZ650309.1722-NODE-1722-length-10210-cov-5.653471_pt1 | contig 10210 bp, 6 predicted proteins | sample MGYA00376245_ERZ650309 | MGnify/ENA primary metagenome ERZ650309 (study PRJEB26733, sample SAMN07839294) | wastewater metagenome | biome: urban; feature: wastewater treatment plant; material: waste water | place: USA: North Carolina | collected 2016-04-26 ...
GCCGTACGCGACGGCGAATTCAATGGCGCGTTCCATCTTATAAACTGCGCCCAATGCAGCCACCAACCGTTCGCCTTGAAAATTGTGCATCACGTAATAAAAGCCTTTGTTCAATTCGCCCAACAGGTATTTGCGGGGAACGCGGCAGTTGTCGAAAAACAATTCCGCCGTATCAGACGAAAGGTTGCCGACTTTTTTCAGCTTTTTGCCGACGCTGTAACCGGGCGTGTTGGTGGGGAAGACGACGAAGGAAATTCCCTTGTGACCTTCTTCGCCGGTGCGAACCGCCAGCAAGATGAAATCGCAGCGCGTGCCATTGGTGATCCACAGTTTTTGGCCAGAGATCACGAAATCATCCCCATCAATCACTGCGCGAGTTTTGATATTGGCGACGTCAGAACCTCCGCCGGGTTCGCTGACGCCCAGCGCGGCGATGTAATCGCCGGCGACCGCAGGTTTCAGAAAGAGTTCGCGCTGTTCGTCGGTGCCGAGTTCTTCCAGCACAGGCAAAGTCATATCCGATTGCACCATCAAGGCCATGGCGACGCCGCCGTTGTTGGCGTACGACAATCCGTCCAGGTATGCCGCTGTTGCCCACCAATCCAATCCGTTGCCGCCCCATTTCGGATCGGTGCGAATGCCGAACAAACCTAAGTCACCGGCTTTTTTGAATAAGTCGCGCGGGAAGATTCCGGCTTCGTCCCACTCCTCGGCAAAAGGAGCGATTTCCTTTTGGCAAAACTGTTTGACGGTTTCGCGCAACATCGCGTGCTCTTCGGTGAAGTACGGAAACGTTGGGGTTGCTTCAGCAGCCTGAGGTTTGGTTGCAGTTGACATGGTCTGGTCCTCCAAAAATGGTGCTCAAAATCCTGTTGATGAGTTTTGAAGATTGCTACGAAAAAGAAGGGATGCTGGCAATTCCACCAGCGCGGCGGAAAGTAGCATAGCTTTATGGCAAAGCCAACGAAATGGTTTACCGTCGAGACGTTGCGCCAGCGAATCCGATCAGCGTTTCACTTCATCGCTGTCTAAATATCCCAGCCGACAACCTTTAACGCGTAGCGTTGTGCCTTTTGGCTGAGCCAGTTCGCCTGAATACAACTTCCAGCGCGGATTCTTTCCTTCTTCCGTGGTGTAGGCGATGGACGATCCTTCGGTGGCGCACGTGATTGTCACGATGGTTTTGTCGCCGACCGTTTTTTCGCTGAGTTTCGGCGTCGCCACCTTTTGCCACACGCCGCCGGGACGCATGCGTTCGCGCAATTCCAATTCCGGCACCAATCCCAAATCTTTGGTTTGTGTTTGCCACTGTTCCAACGCGGCGCGCATTCGTTTGAGCGTTTCCTGATGTTCGGGCTTTCCGGTCAGATTGTTGATTTCGTGCGGGTCAACGGTCACGTCGTACAACTCTTCGGCAGGTTTTTCCGGGCGGAAAAACAGCAGTTGCGCTGGAGTCATGGCTTTGCCGTAATTCGGATCAAGCGCGTTCATGTGATCTTTATAGAGCCGCCTCATTTCCTGCATCGTTGGCATTTCTTCCATGTATTCGATGTGTTGCGCGTAAGGCCGTCCGGGGAAAAAGTTTTTGATGTAATGAAACCGTTTGTCCGTGACGGAACGCATCATGTCGTAGGATTCGTCCATGCGGTCGCGGTGAGCATAAGCATACTGACGCGGCGCTTTTTTCTGATCGCCCAAAAACGCTTGAGCTTGCATCACGGGCGGAATCGGCACGCCTGCGATGGAAAGAACTGTCGGGCCAAGATCCATCAAGCTGACGACATCATCCACGACACCGGGTTTGATCTTGCCGGGCCAGCGAACCATCAACGGAACGCGAAGTCCGGAGTCGTAGACCCAACGTTTGGCCCGCGGCAATCCGCGTCCGTGGTCGCCCCAGAAAAACACGACGGTGTTTTCGGCCAAACCGTCTTCTTCCAACTGCTTCAACACGTCCGCAACCATGTAATCCATTGCCGTAATGTTGTCGGCATAGCGCGCCCAGTCTTTGCGAACCAGCGGCGTGTCGGGGTAATACGGCGGCAATTTGGCTTTGGCCGGATCGTGAAACTCTTCGGGTTTTAATCGCGCGGTGTTCTTTTTGTACAGGTCGTCCGGGACGCGAACCTGGCTTTCGTGCGTCACGACAATGTTGAACACAGCAAAAAACGGTTGCGATTTATCCTGCCGGTTTCGCCAGTGAGCCTTGTTGCTGGTTTCATCCCACACAGTGTCGGGCGGGCGGTTCGATGGCGGAGCTTCAAAGTTGTAATCCGTTTTGGAATTGTTCGAGCAGTAATATCCCGCAGCGCGCAAATACTCAGTGAAGGCTTTGATTCCGGCGGGCGGCACGGCTTTCGACCGCATGTGCATGGAACCAATCGTCGTCGGATACATGCCGGTGATGATTGCCGAACGCGATGGAGCGCAGACCGGCGCGGAGGAAAATGCATTGGTATACCGCGCGCTTTGCGTCGCAAATTTGTCCAGATTCGGCGTGTGCGCGTATTCGTCTCCATAACAACCCAGATCAGGGCTGATGTCTTCCGTCGAAAGCCAAAGGATGTTGGGACGTTCGGCGCGTTGCGAGGCTTGCGGCGGTTGCGGACCGCAAAGCATCACGCCGACGAAAATGATTAAGGCAATTCCGAATTGTTTACGGCGCATTGAACTCTCTCCTGATGTGAATGTGGGAAAGCGCGGCCATCATACAAGGCAGGCTTGAATCCCCATAGATCGGACTTACATAAAACGTGGCGCGGATTGGTAACCCGCGCAGATTTTTTCCTTCGTAGTTTTTCAGCAGGCAATCAACTGTTTTGCGAAATAAAAGGTTTTCTTCATTTTCCATTTGTCATTTTTCAATTGTCATTTGGCATTGGTGTTAAGCGCTTATTGCGATGACCAGTGACCAATGGCAAATGGAAAATGAAATTACGGGCAAACTCTGTTCGACTATTTATTCACCGTAACCAAAGTTTGTTAGGGTTCGACAAGCTGCCAGCTTGTCGAAGGTTTCCTATTGAAACAAAGCACTTGCCCGCAAGATCCACGGCAAGCTGGCAGCTTGCCGGACATCTAAAGACTTCGGTTACGGTGTATTTATTCCAAAAACACAACTGCACGCCCGCTAGCTCACGTGCCTTTTTTCTTTGGACTCGAAGAAACTCGGTAACGAACTACTGCGCTGATTGCCAACCCTCGGCACTTCAGCCCGACATTTCCTTGACAGTACCCTGTGGCAAAATTAGCATCTGAGTGACTGACATATTAGCTGCTCAGATGAGCGCACATGCCTGACCATTTACGTGCAACAAAAAATCATGGAAGGAATTGAATGCCATCGCAGTTGCGAAGCGATGGGAACACGCTTTGGCGTGATCTTGCGCGGCGATGAGTTCGAGCATTTGGACGCCGTCGCCGTTGCCATGCTGGAAGAAGTGCAACGGCTGGACGGTGTGCTTTCGCGATTTGATCCGCGCAGCGAAATTGCGCGCATTAACCGCGAAGCCGCGCATCATCCGGTCAAAGTGGATCGGGAAGTGTTTGCCTTGTTGGAACAATGCGAACAGGCGCGGTTGATGACGGACGGATATTTTGACGTCACGCTGGGCGCGTCGTTGCTGCTGGATGTAGAGCGATGCACCGTGCAGTTTCCAAAACCGGATGTCGCGATTGACCTGGGCGGTATCGGCAAAGGATATGCGCTGGATTGCGGGCGAGAAATTGTGCGCCGGTTCCACGTCGAACGCGCATTGTTGCAAGGCGGCACGAGTTCAGTGCTGGCGATTGGCGAAGACACCTGGCCTGTGGATGTGCGTCATCCGTTGCGCTCCGATCAGATTGTCGCGCGGCTGGAACTCGCCAACTGTGGATTGTCTTGTTCCGCGATTCGCCACGCACATCAGATGGAATCCGATGTTCTCAATCCGCTGACTCAAACGCCGCTGGGCGGGAATTCCGCTTGTGTTGTGCTGGCCGCCACGGCAACCACAGCAGAAATTTTTTCCACCGCGTTGCTGGCAATGGGCGAACCGCGAGCAATGGAGTATCTTCACGCAAATCCTGATCTCAATTTGGAAACATACTGGCTAAACGAATGACGATTACTCGGCGAACATTTTTGGAAACTGCCGGAGCCGCGTTGACGACCACGGCTGTCATACGCGGGCAAAGCGCGCCCATTCGCGTTGCAGTCATCGGCACGGGCGGACGCGGTTCGGATTTGATTCGCGCGTTGACGACGATTGACGACGTGGAGTTGATCGCAGTTTGCGACGATTACCCGCCGCATCTGGAACAAGGCGCGAAGTACGCCGGGCCACAAGCCAAACCTTACGCGGATTACCGCAAACTGCTCGATGAATTGAAACCGCAAACTGTCGTCATTGCCGTGCCACTTTATCTGCATTACCAGGTTGCGTCGGATTGTTTGAACGCCGGGTGCGATGTCTTTCTGGAAAAAACGATGTGTTACACCGTCGCCGAAGCCAAAAAGCTCGTTGCGCAAGTCAACGCATCCAAACGCGTGTTTCAAGTCGGCCTGCAACGTCGCGCCAATGCCATCTACAAACAGGCGCAAGCAATGGTTGCCGCCGGAATGATCGGGCAAATTACTTCGATCAAATCACAATGGCATCGCAATAATTCCTGGCGGCGCCCCGTGCCCGTGCCCAAAACGGACGCCAACTGGCCGAAGCTGGAACGAAAGCTCAACTGGCGGTTGTACAAAGCTTATTCGCAAGGATTGATGGCCGAACTCGGCAGCCATCAGATGGACGTGGCCAACTGGTTTTTGGGCACGCATCCGAAGCGCGTGATTGCTTCGGGCGGTATTGAATATTTTCGCGATGGCCGCGAAGTCTACGACAACATCAGTTGCCTGTACGAATATGAATTGAAAGACCCAACGGGCAAGCCTTACACCGTGCGCGCCAATTACACCTCGCTCTGCAACAACGCTTACGAAGGCGCAGCGGAATTGATTCTGGGAACCAAAGGCAGCCTGTATCTGACCAGTGCCAAAGGCTTGTTGTTTCAGGAAAAAGGCACGGACGTGGTCAGTTGGGAAGGCAACAAAGATCAACAAGCCGCCGACGCCAACGCGGCGATTGTCACTGCCGGAAAGACGCTGAAACTATCGAATGACCCGTGGGCGCATCGCGGCGCTCCGTTTGAAATTGATATTGCCGAAGGCAACGACACGCGCGATGAACTCGTGTCATTCGTTGACCACGTGCGACGCCAGGACACAAATACAATCTGCGATGTGAATATTGGTTTGGCTGATTGCGCTACGATTTTGATGGCGAATCAATCTGTGGAATCTGGTGGATGGATTTCGTTCCCAACATAGACAGTTCTTCACTGAAACTTGGGGAAAGCAAAATGCTTAGTCAGCGAATTCATTTTTTTGAGTTGATGGATCAAACGTGGTGGCCACACTTGTTGCGACAATGCATGACGGAATATCTGTCTTTCGTGGCCAACAAAGCCAATTTGTTTGCTTCCAGCGCCATTCGGCTCAGCGCTGCTTTGAAAAAGACAAACTCACATTCGTTAGTTGATCTTTGTGCCGGAGATGGCGGGCTTTGGATTTCTGTCCAACCGCAGTTATCAGCGGACACCAAAGTGAGCAAGATTTTGCTGACCGATTTACACCCCTCATTTACGGCAGAGAATGTCACCGTCACAGGCTTAACGGTGTTTGAATATGTGCGAGAACCCGTGGACGCGTTGCAGGTTCCTTCGCATCTGTCAGGCTTTCGCACGCTTTGGAATGGTTTTCACCACTTCACCGAAACACAGGCCGTCCAAATTTTAAGGGACGCTGTTGCTGCGCGGACGGGAATCGCCATTTTTGAAGGAACGCGCAGAGACATTCCTTCTGTTTTAGCGATGATCCTGATCGTGCCGCTGATTGTGCTTTTTGTGACGCCGCTAATCAGGCCATTTCGCCTGGGCCGTTTGCTGTTTACATACTTGATTCCCGTGTTGCCGCTGGCAATTGGGTTTGATGGAATTGTCTCTTGCCTGCGCGTTTATTCGCCAGACGAACTGCGGAAACTGGTGGCGATGGCTGATGCAGTTGGTCAGTACGATTGGGAAATCGGCGAAGACAAAGTTGAAAAACACCCCGCCACGATCACTTATCTCATTGGAACTCCGAAGGGCTAAACCAAAAAGGAAGGCTTATGAACCGACGAAATTTTTTGACTACCGCAGCCGCGACAACCGGCTATTCGATGTTCATCAAAGTTGATGGATTGGCACAGGAACAAGACAAGCGTTCCGCTGAACAGATTCGCCAGGAAATGCAAAGCCTCGCGCCAGCGGGAAACCTGGCTGCCGCGCCGCTCGAACGCAATATGAAGCTGGTCGAATTGAATTGCGATGTGTTGGTTGCAGGCGGCGGCTTGGCCGGTGTGCTGGCTGCGGTCAGCGCCGCTCGCCACGGAGCCAAAGTCGTGCTGGTGCAGGATCGTTCGCGGCTGGGCGGCAATTCGTCCAGCGAAATCAAAATGCACGTGGTTGGGTCGAACAATCACAAAGGCCGTCCCGGTTGGCGCGAAGGCGGCTTGCTGGAAGAAATTCGGTTGGATGACGCGGCCAACAATCCGCAACGCTGCTGGGAGCTGTGGGATTTGCTGCTCTATGACAAAGTCGTGAGCGAACCGAACATTACGCTCTTGCTGGAAACTACGCTGTACAACGCCGAAGTTAAAGACGGAATGATTCAGCGCGTGCAGGCGCGTTGCGACCGCACGGAACACATTTACCGCATCACGTCGAAGCTGTTTGCCGATTGCACGGGCGACAGTCGTCTGGGCGTGGAAGCAGGCGCGGAATATCGCGTTGGGCACGAATCGCGCGCGGAACATGGCGAATCGCTGTCGCCGGAAACCGCCGACAATAAAACCCAGGGGTGCAGCATCCTGTTCACGTCGCGCGATTTCGGAAAACCGATGCCGTTCACGCCGCCGAAATGGGCGCGCAAGATCACCGAAAAAGATTTGAAATCGCGCGGCATCAATTCCTGGGAATACGGTTATTGGTGGATTGAATGGGGCGGACACATCAACACCATCCGTGACAACGAACGCATTCGCTTTGAATTGCTCGGCATTGTCATGGGCGTGTGGGATTACATCAAAAACTCCGGCAAGTTTCCGGCGTCAGCAAATTGGGCGATGGATTGGGTTGGCATGCTGCCGGGCAAACGTGAAGCGCGCCGACTGGCAGGCGATCATTGGCTGACGCAAATGGATTTGATGGGCTTGAACGGCGAATTTGAAGACGCCGTCTGCATCGGCGGCTGGAACTTGGACGAACATCCGCCAACGGGTTTTGAAAATCCCGAACTGCCGCCGTTCGTTTCGATCAAACTGCCAGGCGTGTACAACATTCCGCTGCGCAGTTTGTACAGCAAAAACATCCGCAATCTGTTGATGGCCGGACGCAACATCAGCGCAACGCACACGGCGTTCAGTTCGACGCGTGTGATGGGAACTTGCGCCGTCGAAGGCCAAGCGGTCGGCACTGCTGCCGCGTTGTGCATCAAGAACAATTTGCTGCCGCGCGGACTGTATGAAAACAAAGCCAGGCTCAAAGAGTTGCAACAGACCTTGTTGCGCGATGACCAATCCATCAAAGGCGTAAAGAACGAAGACGCGCTGGATTTGGCCAAACGCGCAACCGTCACGGCTTCAGGCGAAGACGGAGGCTGTCAGGCGGCGAACGTGCTGAACGGTTGGACGCGCACCTTGCCGGAATTGGCCAATCAATGGGCTGCGCCGCTGGCGGCGGATGGCGCGTGGCTGGAACTGGCGTGGGACAAACCACAAACACTGAAACAAGTGCAGTTTGTGTTTGATTCGGGCTTTCAGCGTGAACTGACCCTTTCCTCTTCTGCGGAAGCCAACAAGGGCATCATCCGAGCGCCGCAACCGGAAACGGTCAAAAAATATTCGTTGCAATACCAGGCCGAAGACGGCAAAGACTGGATCGAACTGGCCAGCATAGACAACAATCATCAACGGTTGCGCCGCCATAATTTTGCAGCGGTGTCTGCCAAACGAATCCGCCTTCACGTCAAAGAAACCAACGGCGACAAACTGGCGCGGCTTTTCGAAGTGCGCTGTTACGCCTGAGGAAAACCCTTGCGAGGAAGATCATGAAAACATTTGTCAGAAGGAGTGTTGTCCTTGCTGTTCTGATTGCGGCAACGTTCGGCGAAAATTTCCGCGAGTCTGCCCAGGCGCAAAGCAAACGCTACGAAGCAAATTGGGAATCGTTGGACAAACGTCCGACGCCCGATTGGTTTCTGGATGCCAAGTTCGGCGTGTTCATTCATTGGGGCGTGTATTCGGTGCCGGCTTATGGGCAAGTCGGCGAATACGCCGAATGGTACTGGAACCGCATTATGGGCAATCAGGCGAAGTTCGCTCCGTGGCGCGAGTTTCATAAACAACAATACGGCGCCAATTTCGATTACATGGATTTTGCGCCGCAATTCAAAGCCGAACTCTACAACCCGAAACAGTGGGCAGACATTTTCAAACGCGCCGGGGCGAAGTATGTCGTGCTGACTTCCAAACATCACGAAGGGTACGCGCTGTGGCCGAGCGCCGAAGCCAGCCGCACCTGGGGACGCCCGTGGAATGCGGTCGAAATTGGGCCGAAACGCGATCTGCTGGGCGATCTGGCGACCGCCACGCGCGCCGAAGGGCTGAAGTTCGGGTTCTATTACTCGCTTTATGAATGGTACAACCCGCTGTGGAAAACCGACCGCGCCAAATACATCCGCGAACACATGACGCCGCAATTCAAAGACGTCGTCACGCGCTACCAACCCGCAATCATCTTCAGCGACGGCGAATGGGATCTGCCTTCCAAAGATTGGGGCAGCGAATCCTTGCTGGCTTGGCTGTTTAACGAAACTGCCAACAAAGACGAAATCGTCGTCAACGACCGCTGGGGCAAAGATTCGCGCCACAAACACGGCGGCTATTGGACGACGGAATACGCCGCCGGACTGAAAGACGGTTCGCATCCGTGGGAAGAAAGTCGCGGAATGGCGTATTCATACGGCGTCAATCGCGCTGAGCGTGTGGACGATTACAAAACCGGGCGCGAATTCATCTTCACCTTGATTGATCTGGTCAGTCGCGGCGGCAACCTGTTGCTGGACATCGGCCCCAACGCCGACGGGACGATTCCGCCACTGATGGAACAACGCCTGCTGGAAATCGGCGATTGGCTGAAGGTGAACGGCGAAGCCATTTACGGCACGCGCACCGCCGGACGCCAATGCCAATGGACAGACGGCAAACGCCCCGATCAGCAATACGGCGAATTCATGGTGAAGTACAAATTGATGGATCAGATCGGCCAGCAACCGAAAGACGGCGTCGCCGTCAAGCAAGTCTTTTTCACGAAAAAGCCCGACGCGCTGTACGCCATTACTGCCGGCTGGCCCGGCAAACAGCTTGTGTTGCGCGACCTGAAAGCGCCGGCCAATGCCAAAGTCGAAATGCTGGGCGTGCCGGGCGCGCTGAAAACTTCGTGGAAAAATGGCCTGCTGACCATCACCACGCCCGACCTGGGACCGGATCAGGCTCCCAGCCGACACGCTTTTGTCTTCAAGATTAGCGGGGCAGAGGTTTTGCCGGAGAGATGATCAACTGATGTTACTTACCCTGGAAATCACAGGCAGAGTTGTTAGGGGCGCTGTGCCGGAGGCACAACGGAACTTAGCCGGTGGTGAAGGCAGCAGCCGTAACCACCGGAGCCGAGTTCCATAGATTCGCGTCCTGGGAGGGACGCCGGATTACCGCTATTTTTATTTCGTGCGTTGTCCAGCGCTCCTGCCGGAGCGCGAACATTTGCCATTGGTTTTTCTGGTGGTTCCGCCTTGCTCCACCACCGGCTAAGTTCCAGCGCGCCTCCGGCGCTCAACGCTGTGCAACGACTCTCTTTCTTCACGACCGCGTTACTTGGGTAACCAAATGAAAAAAATCCTTTTACTAAGCGTAAGTTTGCTGCTTGCCAGCGGCGTTTTCAGTCAGACCACAGCTCCACAGCCTGTCATCGGCGCGCGCGTGGTCAATGTGTTGCAAGTCAATGGTCTGTTGTTCAAAGACCTCAACAAGAACGGCAAGCTGGATGGGTACGAAGACTGGCGGCGTTCGATTGATGAACGCGTCAACGA
>ERZ650309.1723-NODE-1723-length-10209-cov-3.678058_pt1 | contig 10209 bp, 10 predicted proteins | sample MGYA00376245_ERZ650309 | MGnify/ENA primary metagenome ERZ650309 (study PRJEB26733, sample SAMN07839294) | wastewater metagenome | biome: urban; feature: wastewater treatment plant; material: waste water | place: USA: North Carolina | collected 2016-04-26 ...
ATACGTTTTTAATTCCTCTCTAAATCGCGCACCAGTATCTAATCCTTGGGCAATAGCTTCTTTCACTTTTAATCTGAAATTGATATACAAATCCAAATAATCTTCCAACGATTTTTTACTAAAATCTGCTTTATTGGAGAAGTTATTTTTTTTGTAGATGTATTCAAACTCCGATTTTTCTACTTTGGTATTTCCAATAGTAAAAAGAGTATTTTCTTGCGCATGAACCACGGAGGGAAAGAATAGAAATATAAAGTAAGAAAAAAGTAAACACTTTCTCATATTGAATTGATTTTAAACAAATTTATTCAATTTTATCATACTTTAATATAGAACTTAAAAAGACTGTATTTATTTCGCTAATTTTAACAAGTTTTTAGAAAGATGCGAAAGAAGAAAAAAATACCCCATCCAGTAATAGAAAATGTCGAGGTTTCGAGCATTGCCGCAGAAGGCAAAGGATTAGCACGAGTAGATAATTTTGTTGTATTTGTTGATAAAGGCGTTCCTGGAGATATTATTAATGCAAAAATCATTCAGAAAAAGAAGGATTATGCGCAAGCAGAAATTGATACATTAGTAAAACCATCCGACAAGCGGGTTGCTCCATTTTGCAAACACTTTGGCACTTGCGGTGGTTGCAAATGGCAACATGTTGGCTACGAACATCAGTTAGCCTTTAAACAACAAATTGTTTTAGATGCCTTTCAGCGAATTGGGAAAATAGCACTTCCAGATATGCAACCTATTTTAGGTTGTGAAGAAACCGTTCATTATCGCAATAAATTAGAATTTACATTTTCAGATAGAGTGTGGCTAACACGTGAACAAATAGACTCTGGGGAAACATTTAATCGCAATGCATTGGGATTTCATGTAGCCGGAAATTATGCTTCTGTTTTACAAATTGAAGAATGTTTTTTGCAAGACAATCGTGTAAATGATATTCGAAATGCTGTTTTTCAATTTGCTATCGAACATCAATATACTTTTTACAATCTCAAATTCCATGAAGGATTGATGCGCAATCTAATTATCAGAAGCACCACTTTAGATGAATGGATGGTAACAGTTTGTTTTGCTGCTGCTGACATGGAAAAGATAGAACAGATGATGGCTTTTATAAAAGAGCATTTTCCGTACATCACCTCTTTAAATTACATCATTAACACAAAGAAAAATGATACTATTTACGACCAAGAAGTGATTACATATCATGGCAAAGATTATATCATCGAGCAATTAGATACTATTCGATATAAAATCAGTCCAAAATCATTTTTTCAAACCAATAGCAAGCAAGCTAAACGTTTATATGATATTGTAAAAGAGTTTGGAAATTTTAGCAAAACGGACATCGTGTATGATTTGTATTGCGGCACCGGAAGTATTGGTTTATATATTGCCAACGATTGCAAGAAAGTAGTTGGAATAGAACAAATTCCTGATGCCATTACTGATGCGGCGTATAATGCAAATTTAAACAATATAGACAATACAGCTTTTCACGTTGGCACTTGTGAAGATATTTTGAAAGAAGATTTTATTCAAGCACACGAAATGCCGGACATTGTAGTGGTGGATCCGCCACGCGCCGGACTGCATGAAAAAGTAATTAATGTATTACTGCAAGCAGCTCCCAAAAAGATTGTTTATGTAAGTTGCAATCCGGCTACGCAAGCACGTGATGTTTTATTATTTTCAGAAAAATATCAACTGACAAAATGCTTGCCAGTGGACATGTTTCCGCATACTTATCATATCGAAAATGTTGTTTTATTGGAGTTAAAAGACTAATGCAATAATGCTTTTAATCTATCTACCATTTGCTGATTACTCTTTTGCGAAAAGGCACTTACAATAGTTTGCTTTTCTCCATTAGTAAGGTGCAAACTCATGGATGCTTTATTCTGGACGTTGGGTTGGAAATAATTAAAATTTAATACATCCAATGGCGTTTTGCTAGAGTTTTGCAAAAAAGCAAGACTTATATCATCATTGTAATTTTGCAATAATTGAAAATTAGTATAAATATTTTCTGTTGGAGATAATGTTTCCGAAATAAGTGTCGGCTTCTTAGTTTGGTTAAATTCGCCAAATTTATCTGCCACTCGCAAGGAAATAAAAATAGCACCACTGGTATTGTTTTCCACCCAATTTTTAAACACATTATAAAAGCGAGCAGCAATAGCAATGCCCGTATTATCTCGTATTCCGGCATCCATGGCTTTTATTTCTGGATTCGTAGGCAAATAAACCACCGGTAAAATATAAGGATACGTTGCATTGGTACGCAATGCATCTACAAAGTTGGTGTTCGCTGCGCCTTTATCTTTAAAGAAACGATTGTACTCCACGGCATCTGTTGAAAGCCTATCGATAGAGCCAATAGATGATTGCACATAAGGACGTACTAAATAAGAAATATTCTGAGGCGAGAAAAGCAAAAAACGTTGGTCGTTAATAATGGTGGGCGATAAAATCATCATTGGAATTTCTGCCGTTTGTTCTGGCTTTTTATAATCTGTAATTAATTTCGACAATCTGTAATTCGTATTTTCATTAAACTGCTTATCGAACATATATCCTCTGTCTTTTTTATAATGCATCGATTGGTAAGTATAATTTTGCCAAGGATAAAAAATATCATTGGTTGCAATGGAAGTAGCAACGCTATTTAAAATATCTTTACCCATATCTTTCAAATAAGAAGAGTCTAAATAATCAACAGATTTTTGTTGTTTTTGCTCATAATACAATTCTCTAAAATATGCAGCACCTAACATACCGCCCGAAGCACCTGTCATTAGAAAGGTATGGTCAAATAATTTTTTATTAGTTTGTTTTTCTAATTCTTGTAATAAATAAAAACTCCAATAGGCTGATTTTAATCCTCCGCCAGCGGCATTGATAAATATTATTTTTGGCTTTGCATCTCCATATTTATTGGCCATTTTGCTATGCCAATTTTCTAATATTTGTGTGGTATTTTCAATGTCCGATTGAATCATTTTGTCATTAACGGCATCCCGTACTGTTTCATTATTATATTTTAATTTTTCTGTTTTATAATTTAATCCATATAGATGATGCTTGTAAACTACTAAGTCAAATTTTGTTAAACTATTTAGGAATAAAACCAGCACAACCACCGTCACCAATCTCCATTCATCCAACCAATACGTAAAAAAAGAAAAGAAAATAATTGCAATGGAAAATATCAATAATATAGCGGATATTGCCGGCATTCGGAAATAAGTAATATCCATTAATTTCCCTAATACAATGAGCGTTATTAAAATTAAAATTTGGAACATAAAAGTGCTTCTATCATATTGATACAATACTTTATCTACCAATTCTTTGTTATAAAAATCGACTTTCCGCACGAAAGAAACTTTAAATGGGAAACGCAAATAAATCCGAACTGGCCATTGCTCGCAGTCGTGTCTGTTTATTTCTAATTTTTCTATATTGATGATTTTATTAATGAAGGAGTTTTTTATTCTGTAAATTATTTTTTCTACAAAAATTTCTACATCTTGATTTAGCAGCACAAATACTAATCCTGTAAATAAAATATTCAACAAAATACCTAATAGTAATGCCAGTATATTTATTGCAATTGGAGCAGCGGCAAGCAGCATCTCGCTCCGTTGGAATTTTATTAATTCTACTATATAGGTTATCGTAAAAGCTATCGGGATAATGCTATTATTTAGGCAATATTGTACAAATGGACTATCGGAAGAGGCTAAAAATTCAAATCTAAAATTACTTAAAAGATAGGAAGACATATTCCAAGCCATATAAAATCCGCCCAGGGTAAAACCTACAATCAAAAAACTTATAAAACCAACTTTTCCTACATATTCTGGATCTAATAATAGTAATGGAATACCATAATTAACCCCAAAAGATTGCAAGGCGATAGCAAAGAGAATTACCCAAAAGAATAATAACAAAACATGCTTTCTTGCATGCAATAAAAGTAACTGCACTGGAAAGCTAAAAAAAGTGTAGTGTAGATATTTTGTCAATTTTTCTTTCACCGTACTTTTGTTGATTTATTGTATAACGTTCTAACAAAAGAAATGTTAGAAAAAAATTATCTAAATAAGTAAGCACCACAATCTGTAGCAGCGCCACTTCTTGCGAATCCATTTATATCAAAAGCTGGAAATGTAGTTGTACTATAATTTCTACAAGGAGAAGTATTTTTCAAATTAAAATTATTTTTATACACATCTATCAATTGCGGGTCTTCTATTTTATAATTAATAAAAATGCTTGCATCAATTGGTGGTTTTGTTTTTACCACACAATGGTCGAATTTTAAATCAATATTTAATGGATTTGCAGGAAGATCATCTTTTACAATTTCTTCTTCTAACGTACCATATACAATACAATTTTCAAAATAGGCAGAGGCTGCATCTGCATATAAATAGGCATTATCATTGATTTTGAAATAATCATTGAAATAAAAAAGTGGCTCTTTTGAATGAGAAATATACACACTCGAACGTGCATAAAAAGTACAATTTAAAAATTCATATTCGCCTCCGTCAGATAAATTAATTACATTTTTCCCACAATTATATACAAGGGTATTTTCGGCATATATCTTTCCTAAAAATCCAAACAAACCATAGAAAGCATTGTTATAAATTTTGGAATTTTTGATAGTTACTTGTGGTGCATTGCTTATGCTCATGGCTTGTAAGGCTGCTAAATTTACAGCCGGATTGTCCGAGGTTTTTATATTCCCAACATTAATTCCATAAGTTGAATTTCGCATATTTAAATATTCTAAATTCCCTGTACTTCCACGCAAGAAAAATAATCCAGCATATTGTCCGGGAAAATCATCATAAGGACGGTCGGCTACATCTTTATCCAATCGAACGCCTCTAAACGTTACCATATTAGAAGTATCTGTACCCAAAACATTCAACTGTCCTTCTACCAGCATCGCTGCTCCAGCACCAAAATATACTTTACAATTTTTATTAATAGTAAGCGAAGCTCCTTGTTTTATTTGTAAATAATTCAGAATAACATACGGCAAATCATCATTCCAAACGGTGTTATTTTCAATAGAATCTGCATCATAAAAATGCGCATTCTGCCCAAAAGAATTTAGCTGCACTTGTTGCAAATGTCCATTGGTAACAAATTGTATAGAATCTTCTACGATAAACGGCAAACTTGCAGCACTTGGATTAATAGTAACTTCTACAAAAACATACAAACTATCTTTGGCAGGAATTTCTATATCTTTAAATGCAACACCCGAATCTCCGTCCACATTTATTCTATAAGCAGAAGCGGTGCCGCCGGCTAAACGAATATTTGAAATTTTTATTGGTTGTTTTAGGGTATTTCGAATCGTGAAAAAACGAGTAGTAGAACCTAAGGTAGAAAACAGCGTATCAAAAGTAAGTGTGTCGGTTGAAAAAGAAATTCCGGAAGATGTGTTTAGTTGTTCTTTTTTGCAAGAGGAACACAAAAATAGCATCGAGCAAAATATGCTTATAAAAATGATTGAAAATATTTTATGGATGGATGTATTGCTCATTGTTGGTTTCATACGACATGTCAAATATAAGTGATTTATCAATACTGCAAGAAATCAATTTACAGCACCTGACTTCCGCAAATTAACACCCAAAATCGAATCGGGTTACTAATTTTTGATGTTCTGCTGTCAATAATATGGTTTTACTTTATTGATTGTTGGAAACACCAACAGATACAGGGATTCAGGGAAATTATCTTCATAAATTAAATTCAACATTCCTTAAAATTAATCATTCTTTTTATATTTTGTGTTGTTGGCTACAAGCCAACAAAGACGAAGAGATTATAGAAGAAATATAATTATCGTTTTACCCAATTTTCAATCTTTATTTTCTCAATTCTTTCAAACTCTTTTATATTCTCAGTAACCATAATCAAGTTATTTTCAATAGAAGTGCAACCAATCAGTAAATCAAAATCACTAATCATTTTTCCTAAATTTTGAAGTCTTACCTTTTCTTTTCCATAAGTTGGAATTGCATCGAGTATTGGTAAAATTGTAAGTTGGGTGGCAAATTTCTTAATTATATTGAGGTTCTTTTTAGGATTGTTACTTTTTTCAGCACCAAAAACTAATTCAGCTAAAGTAATCTCTGAAATGACACAATTCTCTATTCCAATTTCATTTAATTTATCAATTATTCCGAATTGTCCACGAAACAAATGAATACAAATGTTAGAGTCCAATAAATATTTCATTATAAAGCAATAATATTTTTTTTCTCCATTCTTGAGTTCTTAATGTCATTGATTATTTCATCTGAACTTCTTGTATCCTCCCAAGCTCCATAAAGACTTGACAAATCGAAATATTTCTTTTCTTTAACTTCTATTGATTCCGTTAGCTTTACGATTAAACGCTTCTTTGTAACATTATCAAGTTTTGTCAGGAAACTGAAATATTTATCAATCGTTGTTTCTTTTAATACCAAACTCATAATTCTGCTTTCTTCAAAGATACAAAAAAAATATGCTGTGGACAAAATGCTGTCTCTTTTTAGTAAAGTTCATCTGCTGTAGTAAGTTTGTAGCATAGACTTAATGTGGCTAACTTGTGACGATAAATAAAGCAAGTTACAAGCTTGCTTTATTACACTTCCAAGTATGCTGCACTAAATTGAAATAAAAAAAATCCAAGAAGCTAAGGCACCTATCCACGTCTCATTCTTGAACCAGTTTTTATTTTCTTTGGCACACTCCTTGTTGGGACTAAGAAACATAATATAACAATAGATATAATTACAATAAAAATATCACAGAATTAGCACCGAAATTAAAAACTAAATTATATAAATATCAATTAGTTATATTTTAAAAACTTTAGATGTATAGCTCTGTTGGTTTCATACGACGTGTCAAATATAAGTGATTTATCAATACTGCAAGAAATCAATTTACAGCAAAAGCAACGGTTGCAATACTTACAGTGCAACCTTCCGAGTGTAGCACATTTGCACAAGCCTCCAAGGTTGATCCTGTCGTTAACACATCGTCTATTAATAAAATATGTTGATGCAAAATTTCTTTCGGTCTGATTAGTTTAAAAGCTTTTTCTACATTTTCCCAACGCTCTACTCTTGTTTTCTTCGTTTGAGTTTCCGTGTAAATATTGCGTTGTAAATTATTTACAGAAAATTTCTTTTGCAACATTTCATTTATGCCTTCCGCTATTAAAGCACTTTGATTATAACCTCTCAAATGCTCTTTTTGTGGATGCAATGGAACCGGCATCAACATGGTAACGCTTGATAGATATGGATTATTTTGCAACCGTTCGCCAAAAATTTTTCCTATATAAATTGCCAATTCTCTTTTGTTATTGTATTTGATATTATGTAAGATGTGCTGTGTTTTTTCGCCGCTTGAAAAGTACAATAAAGAGGTGGCAAAATTTAAAGTTGCTCGTCCTCTAAAAATATTCTCTATCGGATTATTTTTCAATGTTTCAAAATTAGTAAAGGATAATTCCAAACGACAATGCAAACATAAATGCTCCTCTCCTTTCACTAAAGGAATATCACATCCTCCGCATAATTTTGGATAAAACAGCCGATACAAATCGGTTACATATTCTTTTGCTGTATCGAGCATTTTATTTTATTAGATAAAATAATTAGAGGTAATCAAAATAATTTTTTATAAAATTCTGCTACAGTTTTTACAAAATTGATTTCCGTTTCTGTACTGCTTACCTTCTGATTATATTTTGAAATAAATATTTTTTCATAGCCTAATTTGCCTGCTTCGGCAATGCGCTGTTCTACTTTATTTACGGCTCTTATTTCTCCACTCAATCCTACTTCTCCACTGAAAGCAAATTTATTACTGATAGCAGTATCTTCATAAGAAGACAACAAGGCTGCCACTACTGCCAAATCTACTGCGGGGTCTTCTACCCGCAAGCCGCCAGCTATATTCAAAAATACATCCTGCGTTCCAAATCGGAATCCACATCGTTTGTCTAAAACTGCTAATAACATTCCAAGTCTGCGCAAATCATATCCAGTTGCACTGCGCTGTGGAGTGCCATAAACAGCTGGGCTTACCAAGGCTTGTACTTCTACCAGCAATGCACGCATTCCTTCCATGGTTACAGCAATTGCCACACCGCTCACTTGTTCGTCTCGTTGTGTAATTAATAGCTCTGACGGATTGGTAACCGCACGCATTCCGTCGCCACGCATTTCATAAATTCCTAATTCTGCCGTAGAGCCAAAACGATTTTTTTGTGTTCGCAAAATGCGATAATTATAATTTCTATCTCCCTCAAATTGCAATACAGTATCTACAATATGTTCTAATAATTTTGGTCCAGCGATGGTGCCTTCTTTGGTAATATGTCCTACAATAAACACTGGTAAATGATGCCGTTTGGCATATTGTTGCAATACATGTGTAGCTTCCCGAATTTGTGATACACTGCCTGCAGCAGATTCAATCAAAGATGTTTCCAAGGTTTGAATAGAATCAATTACTAATAAATCAGGTTTTACCTGGTCTATTTGTTGAACTATAGATTCTACTGACGTTTCTGTATAAACAAAAATATCATTATTGGTTTGTTTAATTCTGTCAGCACGCATTTTTAATTGCTGTTCACTCTCCTCTCCCGAAACATATAATGTTTTTAGTCCTTTTGTTTGCAATACCACTTGAAGTAATAAAGTAGATTTTCCAATTCCGGGCTCACCACCAATCAACATTAAAGAACCAGACACAATTCCTCCGCCCAATACTCTGTTTAATTCTGTATCAGAAGTTAAAATACGGGGACGATTTTCAGAAGAAATTTCATGTAACAATTGAGGTTTTGATTTGGGGGCATTTACTACAGCTGCACTTTTAGATTTAGGCTCTACCAATTCCTCTACATAACTGTTCCATGCGCCACAATTATTGCATTTTCCCATCCATTTTGGAGAGTTGGTGCCGCAGTTTTGGCATATATATATAGACTTAGTTTTAGACATTTCTTTTTAAAAAACAGTATCAAATATCATCTTCTTAATTTGTTCAAAATAAGTTGACTTTACAGATGATACTTTAGATATAACCTCATTAATAGAATACGATTGTATCAATTGACACTTTACAAAAGATTTTTTGCTCAATAATTTTGTAAGCAATTTATCTTCTAATTCGAATGTAAATTCATCATTATAAGATTTGGTAGAAATCATTACAGCATAAAAAATATCTTCTGTGTCCAGCACCTGTTGATTAGAAATTACCAATGCAGGATGAGGTTTCATCTTGCCATCCGGTAATTCAAAATTAAGTTCTACTATATCTCTTTGTTGGATTTTCACTATAAATATTTAGCAAATGCTTTATTCTTTTTCTTTACAATCATCGATTTTACTATTTCGTGTTCTTGTAATGCTTCAATAATAGCTTTGCGTTTGTTTATTTTAGAAACTTTTTTCACAAAATCCATAGAAGTAAGCAACGAAGTAAGCTCCTCCGCTTTTTTACCTGATTCTACTTCTACAATTAGTGTTTGCATACTATAATTTTTATAAAATTAGTGTTTTTTTTATCATTACAGAATACTTTATCGGTTTTAGACATTTGTGTAAATATAAGCAGGTAATTTGAGAATAAGAAAACGATATTTGCGTTAATACTTTCTTATGAAATCACTTATTATCTCTCTATTGGCGGTTTTTCTTCTTACCAATTGTGTAACGCAAAAAGAATACGACAAAACATTGAATGATTTTTTCAATGAAGCCATAAAAAACAAAGCACTAAGCCAAAGTTTTGATTCCTTAAAATCAGATTGTCAAACCAAAAATCAAAATTTAGCTACTCTGTTAGAAAAATTACGACAAGACTCTACGGAGTTGTCTAATTTAGTTGAATCCTTGAAAAAAGAGATAGACGATCAATCTACTGAATTTTCTAAATCTCAAAAAGAATTTTTAATTCGGCTTGACCAAATTGGTTATGAGAAGATGGCAAGTGCAAATGCAAAAGTTTGATTTGTTATAACAAATTTTACTGATTTCATAATTTGTGCCAATTCCAAGAAATCTTTTACATCATAAAATTCTGCGTTGGGAACAGTTATTTTAAAATCATCAAATTCATCTTTTGTTCCTAAAAACAAAATGTTTTTATAAT
>ERZ650309.1725-NODE-1725-length-10206-cov-4.409024_pt1 | contig 10206 bp, 9 predicted proteins | sample MGYA00376245_ERZ650309 | MGnify/ENA primary metagenome ERZ650309 (study PRJEB26733, sample SAMN07839294) | wastewater metagenome | biome: urban; feature: wastewater treatment plant; material: waste water | place: USA: North Carolina | collected 2016-04-26 ...
ACCCGGAGACGCGTGGCCGCTCGGCCGGCGCGACGGGGCGGCGGCCGCGCGCACCGGGGCCTCGCGCAAGAGCTCGGCGGCGGGCGCGTACACGGCGCCCGGGGCGGGGGCCGCGGCGCGCTCGGCGGGCAGTGCGGGCGCGGGCTGCCCGGCGGCCGGCTCGGCGGTGCTGCTGTCCGGGGCGGACGCGGGCGCGGGCTGCGAGGGGAAGTCGGCGCTCTGGCCGGTGGCGACCTCGGCATAGTTGGCGGCCCAGAGCACGCGCACCTTGCCCTCCTGCACCGCGACGCGCACGCGCTCGCCGGTCTGCTCGACGGTGAAGCGGGTGCCCAGGACCTCGACGGCGACGCCGCCGGCCTCGACGCGGAAGAGGCGCTGCGGGTTGTGCGTGACCGCGAAGCGCGCGGCGCCGTGCAGCTCGACGACGGTGCGGCCGGGGCGCTGGTCGCGGACCACGAGCTGGCTGCGCCCGCCCTGCGGCTGCGCCACCGAGCCGTCGGCGAAGCGCAGGGTCTCGCTGCCGGCGGCGGGCTGCGCCGGGCTGGCGGGGGCGGGGGCCGTGCCCGGTGCGGTCTGCGACGGCTTCAGCAGGCTCGCCGAGCGCAGCGTGTTCTCGCGCGGCCAGAGAGCGAGCAGCACCAGCATTGCGCAGAGGGCCGCGCCCGCGCCGGCGGAGGCGCGCACCAGCCGGCGGCGGCGGCGCTTGCGGTAGACGCCTTGCAGCAGCTCGTCCTGGCGGCCCGGCGACCAGGACGGCTCGATGCGCGCGGCGGCGCGTGCGACGGCGGCATGAAGCTCAGGCAGCTCAGCCATGGCCCAGCATCCTCTCCAGCGCGGCGCTCGCCGCAGCGATGCGCCGCTTGACGGTGGCCAGCGAGCAGCCGCACAGGGCGGCTACGGCCTCGACCTGCTCGCCCTCGACGTATCGCAGCGTCCAGGCGAGCCGCTCGTTCACCGGAATCTGATCCAGAAGGTGGTAGACGCGCGCGAGCAGCGCTCGCTCCTCGGGGCCGCAGCCGGTCGCGGCCAGGTGCTCGTAGCAGCCCGGCTGGTCGAGGCCGAGGAAGGCGCGGACGCGGCGCTTGCGCAGGTGGCGGTAGGCCTTGCGCACGGCGACGGTCTTGAGCCAGCCGCGGATGGCGGCCGGCGTGTGCACGCGCGGCAGCCCGCTCATGGCGTCCAAGAAAACTTCCTGCACGACGTCGTCGACCTCGTGATCGCGGCCGAGCACGCGCAGCACCACGGCGGCGACGAAGCGCGCGTGGTCCTTGAACAGCTGCTCGAGCGAGAGCGGCGCGACCGGCAGCGCCGCGGGCACCCTGTGCAGCGCCACGTCGTCGGCGCGGTCGGCCGCGCCAGACGGCTCGGGACCGGCACCGCGCTCGGCCCCGGGCTCGAGCTCGACGGGCGGCGCGGGCGCAGCCTGGCCGGGTCCGCTCGGCAGGAGCCGCAGGTGCGAAGCAAGAGAGGTCATGTCGTTCTGGGGGTTAGTGCTCACGGCCGCGCAAAACGGCTCACGCCGCGGGCGCAGCATATACCGCGACCCGGGCGGGCGCGACGCGGGCGCGGGCGGGCCGCGCGAGGCTGCCGGGCGCTGCCAGACCGCGGCGCGCTACTGGCTCTTCTGCATGACGACGAGGCGGTAGTTGCCAAACTCCGCCTGCCCCGCCGAGTACAGGACCTCGGTGAGCAGGCGGTACGGCGTCCGCTTGTCGGCCATGACCACGGCGATGCCCTCGAAGCTGCCGCCCTGGAGCTGGGCCAGCTTGGACAGGCGCGCGCGGTGCTTGGACAGGGCGCTGACGATCGGCGTGATGGCGTAGCCGCTCGGGCCCTGCGCCTTCCACTTGACGTCGACCTGGCCGTCCTTGACCTGGACCACGGGGTCGCCCTCGATGACCACCGCGGTCTGGGTGATGGTGATGTTGACCGCGGGCTGCGGCACCTTGCGCGCCGTCGACGCCGGCAGCTGCAGCCCGGCCTGCGTGGTCATCGCCAGCTGCTGCACCGAGAACTGCTTGATGAGGAACACGAGCAGGATCGTCATCATGTCCATCATCGGCATGATGTTGAGGAAGCTGATCTCCTCGGCCTCCTCGTCGACCTTCTTGCGCAGGCGGCTGAGCGCGCGGCGGGCCTCGCGCCGGTCGAGCTGTTGCCGCGCGGGCTGCTGCCGCGCCGGCTGCTTGCGCGCCGCCTGCGGACCCACCACGAGCTCCGGCCCGGCCCCGGGAGCAGCCGGCTCGCCCGTCGATGAGCCGGACACGGGTGGCGCCGCCATCAGTTCACCCCCGCGCCGAGCAGCACGCCCGGGAACAGCACGCGCCCGCTCTCGGCCTGGCGCATCGCGTCCATGGTCTGCACCACCAGGTCATACGAGACCTGCGGCGTCGCCGTCAGGATCGCCCGCTCCTCGTCGGGGAAGCGGTCCTTGATCTGGCCGAGCACGCGCGTGAGCTCGGCGGTGTCGTGCTTGCCCTCGCGCAGCGAGAGCGTCGGCAGCTCGCTGCTCTGCTGCTGCACCCCGCTCGGCGTCAGCAGGAAGCCGCGGTACAGCACCGCGCCCGAGGTCGCCAGCGTATAGCCCTTGTCGGTGATCGACACCGTCAGGTTGAGCTCGGGCTTGGGGCTCGGGCTGACCTGGCTCGGGCTGGCGAGCGCCGAGGTCGGCAGGTTGATGTTGATGCTGCTCAGCGTCGCCTGGAACGTCACCGTCGCCAGCAGGAACATGATGACGTTCATCACGATGTCGAGGTACGGGATGAGGTTGAGCTCTCCCGCCTCTTCCTGCTGCTCTTCGCCCTGCTCGCGCAGCTTGCGCATGCGCAGGCGCAACTGGTGAACGGTCATGGTGCCGCTGCCTCCTCGACTCGTAAACGCGGAGCCGGGGCGCGCCTAGGCGCCCTCGTCCTCGTCGGCCTCGTCGCGGTAGCGGTCGCGGCGGCGCGGCTCGTCGGCGCGGCGGCGGCGATCGTCGCGGTCGGTGCGGTCTGCACGCTCGGCCCGGTCGGTCCGGTCGGTCCGGTCAGTCCGCTCGGGGCGGTCGCCGCGCTCGGCCCGGTCACTGCGCTCGGGGCGCTCGGGGCGCTCGTCGCGGCGGCGGCGGCTCTCGCGCTCGTCGCGGTCGTCGGCGGGGGCAGGGGCGGGGGCGGGCGGGTTGTGGATGACCTCGACCAGCAGGTTCTCGAGCTTCAGCGAGAAGCTCTCCAGCTCCTGCTGCTGCTTCTTGCTGGCCATCGACAGGAACAGGTGCCCGATCATGCACGTCGCGGCGATGGCCAGGCCGAGCCAGGTGTTGTTCATGGCCTCGGCGATGCGCGACGCCAGGATCGAGCTGCGCTGATCCGCGGCGGCCTTGCCGATGGCCGCGAAGCCGCCGATCAGGCCGTTGATGGTGCCGAGCAGGCCGATGAGCGTCGCGATGTTGGCCAGCGACCACAGCACGCCGATGCGCTTCTTCAGCTCGGGCGTCACGTCGACCAGCGCCTCTTCGATGGCGGTCGAGACCGCGCCCTCGCCCTTCGCCAGCTTGCCGAGGCCGGCGCGCGCCACCAGCGCCACCGGGGCCGTCGTCGCCGCGCACAGGCGCTGCGCCTTCTCGGTCTGGCCGGTGGTGAGGAGCTTGCGCAGCTGCTCCAAAAAGGCGCGCGCGTTGACCGCGCCCTCGACGAGGAAGAAGCGCGCGCGGTCGACGATGAGCGTGATCGTCACGACCGAGCAGAGGAGGTTCACGTACATGAAGAACCCGCCCTGCTCGAAGAACTCTTTGAGCTGCTGCATCGCGTCTTTTTCCTCGGATTGGCCCTCGGAGGGGCCTCGGGCCGGCCTCGGTCCCGGTCCTCGGCTGTGCCCTTCGGCGGTCTGCGTCGGCGGTCGCGGCCGAACGGGACCTATTATGCCGAGGCCAGGGGCGCAGAGCGACTGCAAAAATCCGCGCCGCCCGGCTGCCGCGCACGGCCGCGCCGACGCCGACGGGCGCGCCGACGCCGACGCCGACGGGCGCGGCAGGGGCCGGCGCTCAGCCCGCGAGCAGGTCGTCGAGCCGCCCCGACTCGGGCAGCAGCAGGCAGCCGGCGGCGCGCACGATGTCGGTGAAGCCGACCACCGCGCTGCCGCCGACCAGGACGCGCTGCCTGGGCCCCACGACCTCGCGCACCGCGTGCAGGAGCCGGCTCAGCTCGCCGACGTCGCGGCGGTGCACCAGGGACAGCGCCAGCAGGTCCGGCTTGGCCTCGCGCACCACCTCGGCCAGGTCGCTGATCGGCAGGTCCGCGCCGAGGTAGATCGGGTCCCACTTCTGCTCGCAGGCGGTCAGCGCGAACATCAGCAGGCCGAGGTCGTGGTGCTCGCCCGAGGGGCAGGCGCAGACGACGCGGCGCTCGGCGTAGGGCGTGCGCAGCGTCTCGAGCAGCGCCTTGAGCTTGCCCTTGATCATGCGCGAGCCGAAGTGCTCGGCCGCGACCGAGAGCTCGCCGCGGTGCCAGCGATCGCCGACCTCGCGCAGCAGCGGCAGCAGCAGATCGCGCGAGACCGCCGTCGGCGACATCATGGCCAGCGGCTGCGCCAGGAGCTGCTCGGCGCGCTGGTTGTCGAAGCGCGCGAAGGACTCGATCAGCTGATCGATCCGCTCGCCGAAGCTCTGAGGTGGCGGCTGGTGGTCGGCGACGCGCAGGGTCAGGCCGAACAGGCTGCGCTCCGCGGCGGTCCCGTTGGACGCACGATCTGCTTCGCTGAGCGACGACGAGTCGCCGAGATCGAGCAGCTCGCGCCGCGGCAGCCGCGCCACTTCCATCGGCGCCATGCCGCCCTTGACCAGGCGCTGGGCGCCCTGCAGCACCGCCACATCCTCGTCGGAGTAGAGGCGGTAGCCCGAGGCCGTGCGGGCCGGCGAGACCAGGCTGTAGCGTGCCTCCCAGGCGCGGATCAGCGCCGGAGACAGGCCGGTGATCTGCGAGACGGTCTGGATACGGTACTTGCTCACTGCTCAGATTGTGGGGGCTGCGACAAGCTTAGTCAAGGGTTTGTTCAAGAACGATCTGGGCCATGTTCGGCATTTCTTCGACGGACTCTAGGCACAGACCTCGGGTCAACCCGAGAAGTCGCATCAAACATTTGACAAACACAAAAATTACTTGTACAAACTTTGTAAAGCTTGAGCGCGCAGATCACAGGCCGCGTCAGCAGAACCCCCGCCCGGAGCAAACCGATGACCGCGCAGATCACGCAGGCCCCCGAGTCCAAGCCCCCCCAGACCCTCGTCGAGGCCGTCGCCGCCAGCCGGCCGGCGCTGCTGCGCCAGGCGCGGCGCATGCTGCGCGATGAGAGCGGCGCTGAGGACGCGGCGCAGGACGCGCTGGTCCTCGCGCTCTCGCACCTGTCCTATTTCCGCGGCGACTCGCAGCTCGGCACGTGGCTGTACCGGGTGGGCGCGAACGCGGTGCTCATGACCATGCGCCGCGAGCGGCGGGCCGGCGAGCGCAAGACGCGCGCGGCCGCGCTGCAGCCCGGCGACGCGAGCTGGCTGAACGGCTCGGTGGCGCAGGCGCAGGCGCAGGCGCAGCTCGAGGAGAGCCAGCAGGGCCAGCTGCTGCGCTGGGCGATCGAGCAGCTGCCCGAGCGCTACCGCTGCGTCGTCGTGCAGTGCGATCTCGACGAGAAGCCGGTGCACGAGGTGGCGGCGGAGCTCGGCCTCAGCATCGGCGGCGTGCGCACGCGGCGGCTGCGCGCCCACCGCATGCTGCGCAGCGCGCTGCGCCACAAGGCGCCGGAGCTGTAGTCCCCTGCGCGGGGGCGGGCGCGGCGGCAGGCGGGGCGGCCGGCGGCGCGGCTACAGGACCTTGCCCGGGTTCATGAGCCCCTTGGGGTCGAACAGCCGCTTGATGCCGCGCATGATCTCGAGCTCGACGGGGGAGCGGTAGCGCACGAGCTCGTCGCGCTTGAGCCGGCCGACGCCGTGCTCGGCGCTGAAGCTGCCGCCCGCGGCCATGGCCAGGTCGTGGACGATGCGGGCGAGCCGCTCGCGCTCGTGGGCGAAGGCGGCGCGCGGCATGCCCGGCGGCTGGCTCAGGTTGAAGTGGACGTTGCCGTCTCCGACGTGGCCGAAGGCGACGACGCGCACGCCCGGCACCGCCGCCTGCACCGCCGCTGAGGCCTCATCGACGAAGTGCGCCAGGCGACCGAGCGGCACCGCGACGTCGTGCTTGAGCGAGTGTCCCTCGGGCTTCTGCGCCTCCGAGATCGACTCGCGCAGGCGCCACAGCTCCGCCGCCTGCGCCGCGCTCTGCGCCAGCACGCCGTCGAGCACCAGCCCGTCCGCGGTCGCCTGCTCGAGCAGCGCGCCGAGCTGGGCGTCGAGCGGCGCCGACGCGGGCTCGGCGGCGGCGGTGGCCTGGGCCTCGAGCAGCAGGTAGTACGGGTAGGGCCGCGGCAGCGGCTCGCGCGTGCCCGGGATGTGGCGCAGCACGAACTCGAGCGCGATGCGCGGGATGAACTCGCACGCGGTCAGCCCGTCGGCGGTGGCGGCACGCGCGCGCGCCAGGATCTCGAGCGCGGCCTGCAGATCGCGCACCGCCACGAGCGCCGTCGCCACCGCCTGCGGCCGCGGGAACAGCTTGAGCACCGCCGCGGTGAGGATGCCGAGCGTGCCCTCGGCGCCGCAGAACAGGTGGACCAGGTTGTAGCCGGTGTTGTCCTTGCGCAGCCCGCGCAGCAGATCCAGCACCCTGCCGTCGGGCAGCACGACCTCGAGGCCGAGCACCAGCTCGCGCGCGTTGCCGTAGCGCAGCACCTGCGTGCCGCCGGCGTTGGTCGACAGGTTGCCTCCGATCTGGCACGAGCCCTCGGCCGCGAGGCTCAGCGGGAACAGCCGGGCGGCGGCGGCGGCGGCGGCGTGCAGGTCCGCGAGCACGCACCCGGCCTCGACGGTCATGGTGAAGGCGGCGGCGTCGAGGGCGCGCACGCGGTTCATGCGTCCGAGGCTGATCACCACCTCGTCGCCGCGCTCCGAGGGGGTCGAGGCGCCGCACAGGCTGGTGTTGCCGCCCTGCGGGACCATGGCCACGCCCGCCGCGTATAAAATGCGCGCCACTTCGGCCACCTCGGCGGTGCTGCGCGGGCGGACGACCAGGGCGGCCCGGCCGCGGTAGTTGCCGCGCTGCTCGGTGACGTAGGGGAGCTGCGCGTCCGGATCGCTCAGCAGACCTTCAACACCGACGGCGGCGCGCAGCGCATCGAGCACGGCGGGGGTGAGGCCGGTCGCGGGCCCGGACCGACTCGACGCGGGCGCGACCTGGGGATCGCTCGGCGGGGTGCTCATGCCGGCATCGTAGCGCGGTCCGCACGGCGCGCAGGCCCCTGCCTCGCTGCCCGCTTATAATGGCCTCCCCTACAACCGCCGAGGTGATCGCTCAATGGACATCCAGCACTTCATCGACAAGCTCCGCGACAGCGCCCTGCCTCTGTTCGTGCTCTTCGGGACGCGCCTGCTCGGCGCCATCGCGCTGTGGATCTTCGGGCGGCTGGTCATCCGCGGCGTGCGCCGCCTGGCGCGTGCGGGCGGCGAGCGGCGCCACCTCGACCCGACGCTCATCCGCTACATCGACTCGGTGCTGAACACGGCGCTGCAGATCCTCTTGGTCGTCGCCATCCTCGGCCTGTTCGGCGTCGAGACCGCGACGTTCGCGGGCCTGTTCGCGGCGGCGGGCGTGGCGATCGGCATGGCGTGGTCGGGGCTGTTGTCGAACTTTGCGGCGGGCGTGTTCATGATGCTGCTGCGGCCGTTCCAGGTCGGCGACTTCATCACCGCCGGCGGCGTCACCGGCGACGTCGTCGAGATCGGCCTGTTCGTCACCTGCATCAACACCCCGGACAACGTCCGCACCTACGTCGGCAACGCCAAGATCTTCGGCGACACCATCCAGAACTTCAGCGCCAACGACTTCCGCCGCGTCGAGCTCACCGCGCAGCTCGCGCACGGCATCGACCCGCAGGACGCCATCCGCCGCCTGCGCGAGCGCCTCGCCCAGATCCCCAACGTGGTGAAGGACCCGGCGCCGCAGGTCGAGCTGGTCAGCTTCACGCTCGCCGGTCCGGTGCTGGCGGTGCGGCCGTTCACGCACAACCGCCACTACTGGGACGTGTACTTTGCGACGAACCTGGCCATCGCCGAGGAGTTCGAGAAGGCGGCGTACCCGGTGCCCGAGACGCACCACCTCCACCGCCAGCTCGTGCTGCCCGCCGCCAAGGCCAGCCCGTAGCCTGTATAGCCCGTGGCCCCGGGGCTGCGGCGTCGGCGCCTAGCCCGCGTCGGTGCCGCCGCGCCGGCCGAGCAGCTCGGGGTGCGCCGCGAGGAAGCGGTGGAGCAGCGGCAGCGTCTGCGCGATGGGCTCGTGCTCGTCGGCTCCGAGGCCCGCGCCGGCGCCCTGCGGCTCGACGCTGAGCCGCAGGAGCTGGCGCGCCTGCTCGACCAGAAAGCGGCCGGGTACGCGCTGGCGCCGCCAACCGTGCGTGATTTTGTTGAGCCGCCGCTACCGACCATGGCAGCGCAGTCCAAACGGAGCGATGCGGCCGACGCCACGTTCGCGACGCCGGCCCCGCAAAGTGTGATCGATCTGCTGGTGGTCTATACCGACGGCATGGTGACGCGCTTTGGCAGTGAGGCCGGCGTACTGGCACGAATCAACAATCTCGTGGCGCAGGCCAACACGGCGTACCTCAACAGCGAGGTGGCAATCACGTTGCGGCTGGTGTCGACGCTGCGCACGAGCTACTCGGAAACCACCACCGATGGTGCGGCGCTCAATGACATCACGCCGTCGATTCCGGCATTCGGTCGCAACGTGGTGACACCTCCGACCCTGACCGGCGTGGCGCCGCTGCGCAGCACGTTCGCCACCAGCAGGCCCAGGCTCGTGGCCACCAGCGCGTTGATGGCGCTGAGCAGCAGCAGCTGCAGGCCGCGGCGGGCGGCGATGTTGACGACCAGCGGAGCCATCAGGTTGGCATGCACCGGCGAGGCGCCGCCGGTCGACAGCGCGACGATCACCGGCGAGCGATCGACGATCGCCGGCATGATGAAGCTGCAGAGCGCCGGGTTGTCGACGACGTTGACCGGCAGCGAACGCGCGCGCGCCAGACGCGAGACCTCGGCGTTGACGACCACGTCGTCGGTCGCGGCGATGGCCAGGTCGGCGCCCTCGAGATCGGACGCGGCGAAATGGCGCGCGACGTGGCGGATGCGGCCGGCGGCGTGCTCGCCGGCGAGTGTCGTGCCCAGTTCGGGCGCGACGACACGCACTTCGGCACCGGCATCGAGCAGCAGCGCCACCTTGCGCGCGGCGACCTCGCCGCCGCCGACGACCAGCGCCGGGCGGCCGGTCAGGCGCAGGAACAGGGGCAGGAAATCCACGACGACACCTCGGGGCTGGGGGCAGGAAGGACGCGACTTGTAGCACCATGCAACGAATGCTGCCGGGCGCGCACGCGGCTGTCAGGGGCCGGTATGGTGTGCTTAGATACCGCCCCCCGTCACGCCGAAGGTCACCGAAGATGAACGCGCGCGAGCTCGCCGCCAACGTCACCGAACTGACCACGCTGCCCGATGTGTACCAGCAGATCCGGGCGCTGGCCGATGATCCGCATGCCTCGCTCAAGCAGTTCGCCGACGTGGTCAGCATGGATGCCGCGATTTCGGCGCGGCTGCTGCGCCTGGTCAACAGTCCGTTCTACGGCCTGCCCGGCAAGGTCGACAGCGTGCTGCGCGCGATCAACCTGATCGGCACCGACGAGCTCTGCAACCTCGTGCTCGCCAGCTCGATCGGCGGCATGTTCAAGGGCATCAGCAACGCCGCGCTCGACCTGCCGGCGTTCTGGTGGCGCAACGTCAGCGTCGCAATGCTCGCGCGCCAGCTCGGGCGGCAGAATCACATGCCGTCCCACGAGCGCCTGTTCATCGCCGGCATCCTGCACGATGTCGGTCGGCTCGTGGCCTTCCAGCAGGTGCCGACGCTCGCCGCCGAGATCGAGCGCACGCAGACCGACGCCTACGACATCGGCCGCCAGCGCGCCGTGCTCGGCTTCGGCTACGCCGAACTCGGCGCCGAACTGCTGCATCAGTGGGGCATGCCGGAGGCGCTGGTCGAGATCGTCGGCTGCCAGCCGCAGCCGCAGCGCGCGCTCGAGTACGGCCGCGATGCCGCCGTGCTGCAC
>ERZ650309.1726-NODE-1726-length-10202-cov-8.649650_pt1 | contig 10202 bp, 6 predicted proteins | sample MGYA00376245_ERZ650309 | MGnify/ENA primary metagenome ERZ650309 (study PRJEB26733, sample SAMN07839294) | wastewater metagenome | biome: urban; feature: wastewater treatment plant; material: waste water | place: USA: North Carolina | collected 2016-04-26 ...
TCCGTCATGTCCGACTTGATCGGGCATCCATCAGGTGTTGGCACCAGCATGGATTCCCACCTTCGCGAGGACAAGCTTCACGAGCATGACAAAAAGTCAATGGATTCCCACTTTCGTGGGAATGACGAGAAATCATGTCACGGTGTACAGATGAAAGCTCTTTACGCCGCATGGCGCATGGCGCGGCGCAAAAAAAGACCCAGTGTCAATCAATTGCATTTTGAGCACAACTGGTTGCAAAATCTGTTCATATTACAACAGCAATTGGACGCAGGCACATGGCAGCCCAAACCATATGTATCATTTGTGGCGACTCATCCCAAGCCGCGCCAGATTCACGCACCAGATTTTTCCGACCGTGTCGTGCATCATTGGCTGGTGCCGCAGCTTGAGGCAGTGTTTGAACCTAAATTTATTTTTGACAGCTATGCCAACCGACGCGGAAAAGGCACACACCAAGCCGTCAAGCGCACACAAACCATGCTACGCCAAGTGCAGAGCGGGCAGGGCGGCGGCTATTATTTGCAGTTGGATATTTATAATTTTTTTAACAGCATCCATCGGGCGACACTGTACAGCTTCATTAAACCGCATATTCAGCACCTACCCCTAGCCGCGCAACAGGTGGTACATGCGCTACTACGCCGTTCACCACTCGATTATGGTGTGCATTATCGTGCCAGTAGCGAAGAATATGCCAAAGTGCCGCCGCATAAGCGCCTTGAATGTGCGGCCAAAGGTTGTGGTATTCCGATTGGTAATCTAAGCAGCCAGTTTTTTGCCAATGTGTACCTTAACGAGCTAGACCAATTTGTCAAACACAGCCTAAAAGCTAAACGCTATGTGCGTTATGTGGACGACTTTGTACTGGTGCATCACAACCGCGCACAACTGCAAGCATGGCTAGTGCAAATAGAGCAGTTTTTAGCGCAGCGTTTGCAACTACGGCTTAAAGACGACATTAAGTTGCAGCCGTTAAGCGCAGGTATCGACTTTTTGGGCTATTGGATTTACCCCACCCATAAGTTAGTGCGGCCACGAGTGATTCATCATGCCAAACAAAAGCTGAGCGCGTGGCAAAGTGCCTATGTGCGCCGCGCCGCACAAGGTTGGCTAATTAACGCCAGCGAAGAAGAACAAAACAGCATTAGAAGTGTGTGGGCAAGCTACAAAGGCCATTTTAGCCATGCCAACACCGCCAAGTTAGAAGTATTTTTTTATAAAACTTACCCGTGGCTACAACAAATTATGCCTTATGTTGAGCCAGTCCCAACACGCAAAATCCACCCCGACCCTCCTTTATCAAAGGAGGGGGCATCATCGCTAAAATAAATGCAAAGCGTCTCCCTCTTTACCAAAGAGGGGGACTAAGGGGGATTTTTGAATATGTCCATTATGGAACTGACTACACAAAAACGCATTGACACAACCTGTCCTTTTTTTTACATTCCTTGTGAAATTAACTTTATAAATATCAAGGAATGACCTTCCATGCTTACCCTTTGTCTCGCAGGCGTAACACTATCTTTGCCTAAATCACTCACCGCCATTAATCTACATACCACAACATCACCCAACACCCTCAAAGACGCATATTTGCTGCTTTCAGCACAACAGCAAACACCCAGCTATATTGCATTTTCGGCTAATACTCCCAGCTTATTATTATTAGCAAGTCAACAATGTTGGCCAGATGCCTCATATTTGCTACAAGAGGAGCAACGCTGGCTAGAACTACCGAGTGGCGAGTATTGGTCAGTCACCCAAACAAACACGCCAACAAATGCCACAGTCATTACCGAACCTGAAACTTCTGTTGCCACAGAAAACGAAAATATAGAATCACAAACACCAGCCACCTTTAATACAACCGCCCTATCCCCTAAAAAAGATAAACAACTTTTAGCCGAGGTGTTTAAATTTGCCTCATGGGGCGAACACGAACCCGAACATCGCGCTCAATTAGATGGATTGTTTAGTGAATTATTAAAACGTAGCGAGCGTCAACCCGAACTGATGCAAAATGCACAAAAACAACGCAATTTAGGCACACAGGCTTATAACAAATGGATAGCTTGCGAAAGACGACTAAAAAGTGGCGGCTTTTCGGTAGAATTTGAAACATGGTTTCAAGGTCAAATTGACAATACTAACCCTGCCATTGCCCAATACTTAAAATACAAACTCAAAAGATGGCAAACATGGAGCAACAATAAACGCCAACAATTTGCTGCCAACACCGCTTGTCAATTAGCACAAGTTAGCTTTAACGACCACCACCCCAACAGCCTACGTCATTTGCCTACACATCATCATTGGCAAATTTTGATTGACGAAACAGGCAGCGAGTTTGATAACAGCAAACATCTGAGTGTACACGATACCAAATTAGGGCGTATGGTTGCCTTAGCCATTCCTGTCAACAAAGTAAATTTACCTCCCTTAAAAAATAACTTTCATGCCACCAATGAATCCGACGCGATCTTAGATGAAACCATCAAAACCTTGCTTAATAATCCCGTAGGTATTGTTGGTATTACCGTTAATGATGCTTTGTTGGGTAAAAGCTCAAGATGGTTTAGTGGTATTTATTTGTTAATGCGTATGGTGTTACGTTTATTGCCCATTAATGGTCAAGGTAAAGTTGAGTTTTTTATTGAACAACGCAGTAGCTTTGATGCCAATATGTCATTATTACCCATTCAACAATTACTCGAAACCGAACTCCAAGCCTTAGATGCCGAGCGATTTAAGCATGTGAGTATTGCGCTACAGTTTGCTCATAAAAACCATCATCCTGCCAACGGTTATGTTGATGCACTCGCCCATTTGTGGGCAGCTGGCTCTGCCAATAGCAAAACACGACTCAAACGCAGTGCTTTGCGTGGTCATTGTTTGTTAGAGCCACAACACGATGTGATTGAGCGCAGTTATGCCGCCATTGACCAACAACATATCCTTAGCCCTAAAGATTGGTATGTTTTAGTCAGTGCAGTGAGCAATGAGCCAAGCAGTAGTTTATTGCATAATGTCTTGGCTGAGTTGGGCAAGCATATACAACAGCAAACCACGATTTGGCAGGGATATTTGGCTTTTGTAAATCAATTACTACAACACAAAAACTATCATTTGCTTGAGCTTAAAACGGCATTAGATTGGCTAGCCAACTATACGCCCAAAGAATGTGCTTTACCGCCTATGCTCACTTTGCATTGGTATATGGCTCGCTTAGCATGTGCGAATCATTTAGGCCAACATGATCTGCCTTTGTTGTCGCAATCATTAACCTTGGCACAAGGCTTACTTGATGAAAATGCCATGGAAGTTTGTCATTTACATTTGCGTATTGCAGTGGCAGCCACCAACCAATTTGAATTTGACTCGGCACAAGACATTTTAGATTTTTGGCAATCACAAGACGCACGTTTAATGGGATTAAATAACTACGGCAAATATCTGTCTAGCTTAGGCCAGTTAGCAGCGTTTAGAGGCCAAAATAATCAAGCGATTAGCTACTTTGACCAAGCGATACGCACTTTTGACCAATTAAGCGACCCACAAGAAAAACGTAAACAACAACGTCAAACCGAAATATACCGATTAATTGCACTCACCGACAACGAAGGAGTGTCTGACCAAGCCTTACAACAAGCCTTAGAAGCTTTTTGGCAAAAACCACTAGCAAGCATTGCCACGTTGCTTGGCCGTAGTGATAACGACCAACGCTTTGAACAACACTTATTGTTACGGGTTATGGTAACAAGACCAGCATTACAACAAGATAGCTACTTAGAAACCGCATCCGATTGGCAATTTGAACAAACACACCCTTGGCCGTTGATTGCCGCTTATCGTGCTGTGCTATTACAAACCAAACAGCCCATTAAAGCGAGTTTGTGGATGCACAAAGCCATCAATACTTGTCGTGAGGCACAAGGAGCAACCTTACAATGGATGGGCGAAATATTGGCATTATGGGTGCAACAATATGGCATTCAAATAGACGCACTGCCAAGCAAATCCTTACAGCAACTGCAAACTCAACTGCCTCATGCGCCATGGACATCTTTAGAAAAACTAAAAAATGCGTCTAACCGTAGCCAAGCCATGCAAGGCTTAATAGCATGTTTACCGTTTAATTTTCACTAAGGAACAAAAAAATGGACTTGTATGTGCTGATTGTCTCTGACCACAACTTAGCCGAACTACGCGCATGTTTATATTTTAAACCGCGTTATATTTGGCTAGTGGCCAGTCAACGTATGCAAGAACCTGCCAAACGGTTATTAAAAGTATTACAAGCACAATGCCCAAGCGCACAGTTAGACATTTTACGAGCCATGCCTGATATTCCTTTTGAGGGCAACACCTTAGAAGAAACCGATGCTTGGATTAAACAAGTTTTTGCGCCAAAAATTAATCAATTTAACAATGCTATTCAACAGCAATGTGTGCTTAATATGACGGGCGGCACTAAAACATTATCTTATTTACTTACCCGTGCTTACGAATGGCTAGAAATTCATTACCAACCTTTTGGCAATAAGGTTCCATTAGAGCGTTTTTGTTTATCTGCTCAAGGCTTAAACATTTTGCCAAATATTGATTTAGCCAATGTGACTATTTCTCCCAAAGATAACGCTTTGTTATATATGGACTTTGTTCGCTCACACACGCCTAACCCTATTCGTAAGCACTCAAACAGTTTAACGGTAGCACTGTCTCGACTTGAGCAGAATCAAGAATGGATAACACTAACTAAGGCTTTAGAACAAGGTTGGTCTAAAAATGAATCAGGCCATTTTGTTTCAGTTGCGATTGATGCCGACAATACAAGCACATTGTTGGCACAGATTAAAGCGTTAAACGGCTTATTTAATAACAGTCAACATCCACAGCCATTAACCCTGCAAAATAACACCTTGAGTATGCCCTCTTTTAGCCATAAGCCTTATGAAAAGTGGCGCAAATGGGTGTCAGGTGATTGGTATGAACAACTCATTGAGCATTGGTTAACGACTGAATACCACATAAAGCCTGAGTATATTTTAACTAACGTACAGTTAAGCAATAAGACTGACCCACAAGGTCAAGAAAGCGACACCTTATTGCAATTTAACAATAAACTTTATGTGATTGAAATAAAAGCCGATATTCCAAAGTCAAAAAAGCTAGCTGAGATAGAAAGCCAACTAACGTCTTTATCGGGACAACTTGGTAAAGTAGAAAACGTGTTAATTGTGTCGCCTATGTTAAAAGACAGATATAGCAATGAACAATGGCTAAATTTTGAGTTACGCTGTAAAAACAAAAACGTAAAATTAGTCGTTGTTGCTACAAAGCAAGACTTAGGGGTGATACTCAACGGCCATCATTAGCCCTAATATACATCGTAAGCTTGTAAAGTCTCTGACAGTGAAAGTACTGAGCTATGCTACTCGTACTTAATTACCTCACTGTTACGGAGCATTATCATGACCACTTATACCGAAAACTCTTTTTGGAACAAAATTAAAAAAGTTTTTAAAGCCGCAGGTCGCGAAGTTGTTGAAAAAGCCCTTTGGCTTCATTATGCCGCGCAAGACCCTAATGTACCATTAGCTGCTAAAACCACCATTTACACCGCCCTCGCCTATTTTATTTTGCCTGTTGATTTAATTCCCGATTTTTTGCCTATGGGTTATACCGATGATTTTGGCGTTCTTATTACAGCTGTTAGCACTGTGTCTATGTACATCACTGACGAGGTAAAACAAAAAACAAATGCAACCTTAAAGCAATGGTTTGGAAGTTGAACACGACTTATATTAGCACATGAGTCTGTTAGTAATCTTTCCATAAGCTTGCAATTTATAAATTGCCATTTGTTATCACACATAATTGATTTTAACTTTTTGATTGTTTAAGGTGACTCGCGATGAATACACTCATTTTTATTTCTGCTTTTGTAGCTTGTGTTGTTTTTTTGGTTATTGGTATAGTGATTGGACGTAGTTTATCTAAAACCATGTTATTGAGCTTAGAAAGCCAGTTAAAAACCCAGTTTGATGCCGAGAAGCAAAAACAAGTATTAGAAATACAATCTTTTCAGCAAAAATTGGCTTTAAAAGAACAGCAAAATGAGCAGCTTGAACAATTTATTAGCAATCTTAAACAGGATTTGCAAAAAAACTTAACGTCTTTAGACAATGTTAGAAATCAACAAGCCGAGTTAAATGCCAAACTCAGTGCTAGCCTTTCTACAGAGCAAGGTTTGACAATTCGTTTACAAGAACGAGATAGTATCATTGCTGCTCTCAATCAAGAAGTCGTGACATTAGCCAAAGACAAAATCAGCCAACAAGAGTTGATTGAGCAACAAAAAGTTCAACTTGGCCAAGCGCAAGAACATCAACAACAATTGGTATTATTACGCAATGAACAACAAAGCAAAGAACAAAATCTACAAGCCACACAACAAGAATTAACTAAAGCGCATGCACATATTGCCGAATTAGAAATGGCAAACCAAAAAGATGAAAAACTTATTGCCGAACGTGAAAAAACTATCCATCAAATGCAATTGAGTTATGACACTTTATCCATGCAATATGAACAACATAACCAAACCATCAAACAACAAAATGCCTTGATTGGCCAAGCTCAAGCAGAAAAAGAACAACTTGTACAATTACAGCAACAACTACAACACAAAGATGAATCTATTCAACGCTTACAAACCGAAGCCACATCGTACATTAGCACCATCAAAGAGTTAAAAACTGCTGCCGAAAAAGATGCCAAAAATATGGCCGAAAAACTCGCTTTGCTAGAAGATAATAAATCTCAACTTAAACAAGAATTTGAAAATCTTGCTAATAAAATTTTTGACAACAAACAACAACACTTTGCGACAGCAAGCGAACACAGTCTAAATAGTTTACTTAATCCATTTAAAGAGCAACTAGCAGCTTTTCGCCAACGTGTTGACGAGGTGCATAGCAATAATATTGAAGGCCAAACTACTATTAAAACAGAGCTAGAAAAGCTACGTGAATTAAATACTCGTATTAATGACGAGGCCGCTAACTTAACCAAAGCCTTAAAAGGTGATAAAAAACTACAAGGCTCGTGGGGTGAGCAAAAAGTCGATTTGTTATTACAACGTTCTGGCTTGCGCAAAGATATTGAATACAGCAAAGAGGAAAACTTTAAAAATGAAGACGGCGATAATCAACGCCCAGACTTTGTAGTAAAACTTCCCGAAGGCAAACATTTGATTATTGATAGCAAAATGTCTTTAGTGGCTTATACGCAATATGTGTCTGCCGACAATGAACCAGCGCGTAAACAGGCTTTAGAACAACACATCAAAGCCGTTAAGGAACACATTAACACACTTAGCCAACGTAAATATCACTCACTGAATGGTTTAAACACGCCCGATTTTGTGTTTTTGTTTATGCCCATTGAGCCTGCATATATTTTAATTGCTGAGCATGCGCCAGAGGTTTTTGAGCAAGCCTACAACAAAAATATAGCCATTGTAACGGCTGCAAACTTATTACCTGTGTTGCGTGTGGTTGCAAACTTATGGAGTATTCAACGTCAAAATCAGACCACTAAAGAATTGGCCGATCAAGCAAGCCGTGTGTATGATAAGTTACGCATTTTTGTTGAAAAAATGGAAGACATTGGCACACATCTTAATAAAGCTCAAGACTGTTATCGCGACTCATTTAATAGCCTAAGAGATGGTAAAGGTAGCCTTACAAAAATCGTTAGTAACTTTGTTGAGCTAGGCGTTAAAGTTAATAAACAATTACCAGCAAGTGTGACGATGGAAGATTTGGATAACTAAATAAATACCCCTCTGTTTTAAAAATCTATTTTATAGGAAAATCTTATGTCTCGTATTATGTTAATTATTGCAACAGGACAAAACGCGGCAAACATTCAGCCATTAAGCGAAACTAGCTTAAAACCTGATGCTGTTTGTATTGCAGTCACACAAACCATGATGCCACAATTTAATGATTTGAAAAATCAAATTACTCATTTAGGCATTCGTGTTGAAGAACCTTTATTATTAACCAATGAGCTTGATACTGCGCAATTAGAACAAACATTTAGCCAATGGCTGTTAGAAAAACATACAGATAATGAAGTCTTAGTTAATTTAGCAGGAGGTTTAAAAACCATTACCATTGCTGCATACAAGGTATTTTCGGCTTTAGGCGCAAAAATATTTTATACACATTTTGATGGTCAAATTATTTGGGTAGATGCACCTTTAGACACATCATTACGGATTAAGCCTAATATTAGTTTGGCAGCCTATCTTAAAATTTATCAGTATGAAATTACTAAAAAACAAAATCTTGCTGATATTTCTAAAGGACACAAACAATACGTTCAAGGATTGTCAAATTATTTGCGTCACAACTTTGATATGAGATGTCATGCAATTAGCCACTTAAATTGGCTAGCCAAACCCATTATTGATAGCATCAACAAGCATGAGCGAGTCTCATCTAAAAATCATCCTAAACAAAGTCTGCCAACTTTATTTATTGAAAATCCAAAATTTAATTCTCAACTTGATGAGTTATATCAAGCCATCCCTTATATCGAAGAAGTTTTTAATATAAGTCCTAAACGTCTTAGCTTTAGCTCTGTAGAATCAGCAAAAATAGTTGCTGGCGCATGGCTAGATATTTTAGTTGCAGAAACATTACGTCAACTCCCTGAGTTAAATTTTAGAGATATTTGCATTAATGTCTCATTTAGCAAAAGCACCCAACGTCAAGGCAAAGTTACCTTTAATGAATTAGATGTTATGGCTTTATATGGTACTAATTTATTGATTGTAGAATGTAAAACCGTCAATTGGGATAATAATAAAGACGCTTCACCACTTGAATCTATTTATAAATTAGCAGCATTAGCGGATATTGGCGGTTTAAATACTCATGCCGTTTTTGTTTCATTATATGAATTGCCTGCTAATGCCAAAACACGTGCTGCTGAAAATAACATTATTGTTATTGATGGAAAAAAACTCCTAGACTTGCCCGCTCTTATTAAACAAGGCATTACTAATAATAGCTAAACCCCCTCACCTAGCCCCACAACACATGGGGCTAAGCCTCTGCTATTACCCCCCTCATCACACTCAAAACCAACAAACTTCGCAAGCTTATAAACGACACAATCGTCTAAAAAACGCTCTACACTCACCACATACCCACCAAAAGACTGATATTTGTTAATTGGAGTATGCCGTCATGCCACAACGCCAATTATTTTTAGCTGCTTATGATGTTCGAGAACCTAAACGCCTGCAAAAAGCATTACACGTTTTGCGTGATTATACCTGTGGTGGTCAAAAGTCAGTTTTTGAGTGTTATTTAACGGTTGCTGAACGCCAACGGCTTATTAGTCGGGTTTTAACTGTCATTGATGAAAGTGAAGATTTCTTTTTGATTGTGCCATTACGTCAAAGCTCACCTGTTAGAGCCATTGGCACTGCCACTCCGCCTGCTGACGATAATTTTTTATATATTGGTTAATTGCTTAGAGGTGTTTATGGAAAGCATTTATATAGACCGTCGTGACACCACACTCTTTGTTGAAGGCGCGCGTTTGTTAATCCATCATCCCGATATGGTTAAGGCACAGTCTATTCCTTTAGCGCATTTACGTTTTGTAGTCATATCGGCCAATGTTTCTTTAACCACTAATGTACTGCAAGCCTTTAGCAAAGCCGACGTTGCCTGTATTGTCATTAATCCTCGTAAAACCGATGATATGACTTTTACCATGCCCTTTAGACATGGCCACGCCGAACGCCGTTTAGCACAATATGCTTTATATCAACGTCCAGATTTACGCCAACAAGCCGCTCAAAATTTAGTGCTTTTTAAAATCACTACCCAACAAAAAAATCTTCAATGTTTAATGCTCAATCATCCTCAACACAAACGCGGTTTAACTAAGTCTATCGAGAGTTTGGAAGGTATTCGTCAAAGCCTAAAATCTCAAGCCTATAGCATCGAAAGTTTACGCGGTTTTGAAGGTGCTGCCGCAAGTAATTATTTTACAGGCTTAAGTTATTGCTTAGCCGCTAGTTTGTACTTTACAGGCCGCAATCGCCGTCCACCCAAAGACCCTAGATCGGAAGAGCGTCGTGTAGGGAAAGAGTGTCTTCGCCTGTGTAGATC
>ERZ650309.1727-NODE-1727-length-10197-cov-4.470223_pt1 | contig 10197 bp, 8 predicted proteins | sample MGYA00376245_ERZ650309 | MGnify/ENA primary metagenome ERZ650309 (study PRJEB26733, sample SAMN07839294) | wastewater metagenome | biome: urban; feature: wastewater treatment plant; material: waste water | place: USA: North Carolina | collected 2016-04-26 ...
AAGGAGTTTCGAAAACTTCCAGTTGTGAATTCCCATTTAGTTTATAGTTATCCATGTTTTTATAGTTAATTGATTATTTTATCTTAGCAACGGTTCAAAAGTAGAATGGCCCTCCACTTTCATCAATACCCCCATGGGGGTATTTTAAAGTGCAGGATCTTTGAAGGCCTGGTTATAGTAGTTGATGAGTGATGCTGCATTAGTGACTCCGGTTTTTCGAAAAATGTTCTTTCGGTGTGTTTTAACAGTTTCGAAACTGATAAATAATTTTTCGGCAATTTCTTTATTTGATAATCCCTGCATGATCAGTCCTATTACATCAATTTCTCTCAAAGAGAGTTTTTCCCTGTAAACAGATGACTCGTACTTTATTTGACTTTTGAGCTGCAACAGTGCTGCAGATGGATCCTTTACAGTTGTTTCAATATGAATAGTTGTTTCAATAAGATTGGGTTTGAGCAGGTTTAATATTTCAGAAGTCTTTCTGATCAACTCAAGGTCATCGCAACATAACTTTCCTGACAAGCAGAAAAAATCTATCTTTTCGAACAGATTCTGTTCAGAGTCAAGAAAATTGATGAATAATTTTATTGCCATTTTTCAGATTCATCAGGAATGAGAAACTATTTCCTGATGAAGTGTTCAAAAGAAGAGAATAACCGGCCGCTTATCAATCGGTGTTTTATCGTATATTGAAAAAATGTTGCCAGCAAAAAAAAACGCACCTGAGGTGCGTTTTTAGTATTCAGTAAATCCGGGTGTGCGGTTATCTGAATATCAACTTCTGAGTATGTAATTGGCCGTTATTTGAAAGTATGCGCGCAAAGTAAACACCTGATGCAATTCCGTTTCTGGATACATGAAAGGTTTTGTAACCGTTATCTGATCCAAAAATTTCCTTATCAAAAATCAATTTGCCTTCAGCATTATATAGCGATAACTTAAAATCACTATCAGCTTCGATTTGAATTTCATCGGTAACTAATGTTGGGTAAACAGCGACACCTGATGAGCTTTTTAATCGCACGGGCACAATCACCGAATACGAATAGGATCCATCAAAATCGGTTTGCATCAGTCTGTAATATGATAACCCGCTGTACGGTTGCATATCGTAAAAAAAGTAGTCATTCAGATCTGAAGTCGTTCCAGCTCCATCAACGATTCCCACATCTTCAAAGTGAATTCCGTCTTTGCTTCTTTGCACTGTGAAGAAATCGTTGTTTATCTCAGATGCTGTTATCCAGTCACACCTCACCCTGTCATTGTTTTCAGCATTTGCAGTAAATGAAAGCAATTCCACGGGAAGTGGTGAAGCATCAAGCGCGACGGTCCAGGTGCCATGATTCAGCGTTGTAATGCCGGGCACAATGACCGATTCAGTAGTAGGGTTGGTCTGACCGGCAAATGGTATTGTCCATGAAATTTGTGGTACATTCCAATTTTGTCCCCTTGGATTGGCAGAGCCATTGGCCGCAGTTTCACTGGGTCCCCAGGAAAATGTGAACTCGGCTTGAGGAATGCCCGTTGTTTCAATGTGCCAATAACGATCAACCATATTTGCGCTGTTATTCACGCCAGCATTATTACGAATATGAGAAACAGCAACCGGAGTGGTAGGCATAGGGAGGTTACTCGGAGGAGTTCGATAGGTACTCATAGTGACGTCACCGGCGTTTCCTGAAATGAGATTGTAAGTAAAAGGAGTTGGTTCCATAAACTGGTTTCCAAAAGGTACAACATGTGCTCCGGTATTGTTACCGATTTTCCAAATTACCTTGGATGAATTATCAGTAAACTCCGAAAAAATACATCCTGTCCATACTACAGTAGAGTTAACTATTGCAGAAGGTGCCGGGTTAGTAACAGTAACTGTATTTGATAACAATTGAAATGCTGAGAATCCAATATCAAGAATTCCGGAAGGATTCACATAGGTGCCACCAACAATAATATCATTTCCCAGCGACTTAAGTGTCCCATTATCCATCCTCAGGTTATTGAAGGCTGTCACTTGTGTCCCTCCTAAAATCTGATTTCCAACTCCTTTAAGAATCACCGTGCCCTGCGAGGTCCCAAAGCAGTCGTTGGTCGAATTATTCGTGAAGTGACCAGTAAGGTCAATGGTATCGGCATTATTAATTGTGGCTGTGCCCAGGTTCTCATAATTGCCTTTAATGGTAAGATTTGCCCCGGTAATGGTGATTGGTACACTTACATTGTAAACCGTACACTGCGCAAAAACGAAACCACTAATGAAGTGTAGCAAGAAACCTATCAAGCTCACTTTTCTGAATAAAAGATTCATCGCTTAAATAGAGTTTGCTATTCTTTAGAATTTGATTCTTCCAACTTTCTTCTTTCCGTTTCAAGGGCCTCTTCAGTTGTTTTTATTAAGGAAGGTTTCCTCACTACTTTGTGCAACAATTCACTTCTCTCAGCTTCAGAATATGATTTCGAGATTCTTAGCTGATCTTCGGAAATTTTTCCAGCTGCAATCCAGTTGACCTGAAGGTTGGCTGCATCATCATTAACGACAACAATAAATCCGGAATGCTGAACTTCCTTAACATAAAGTTGGTTAGCTGCATTCATGGCAGAAACAGTCACAACAGGTAATGCTCCACCAGAAATGGCTCCTGCAAAATCTTGTGAAAAAGGAATAAATGTTTCGCGTCCACTAATGCTTGTTTGACCAAAATCGGTAATGTTCCTGGAAATAGCTTTCAGTTTTTCTGTTTTTTCTTCTAATTCTTTCACTGCATTAATAAGAATGTAGGTCATCGCTCCATTGTTCACATCGAAATAGGTTTCCCTGTTATCCAAATCACGAGGGTCTGGTGTATATTCGAATGTACTGACCATATATGGAGCAGCCTCCGCAAGGTCCTGTGCAACCACTCCAACATAATATTCATCGGTTGGAGTTGATGCTTTGCCGTTGTATTTATAATAAACAGGATTTATTTTCGACAACGTTTCTAATCCATCCTTAAATGGATGAATGTCCTCCTTAAGTCTTTTGTCAGAAACTACTACCCAGGTGCTTGTTCCGGGTTTACCGGCATCATCAAATCCTAACTGCAAATCTCTCGTTCCGTTGTTGGCGAGATTGATGGCAAACTGAGCTGAATTCACTCCGTTGTTAAAATCAACGGTATTAGAGTAATCTTTGAACAATTCAATACTTCCAATCTGGCAGATGGTTCCCAAAGCGCTGTTATTGCGTGCCCTGAATACAACAGTATCTGTGAGACCATTACTGAATACATCCAATTGCGCAAAAGGCACTGTTAAGTTAACGCCAACTTGTCCGTTTGATTTAATACGCATTCTTTGAGTGTTGTTGGTTCGAATTGCAAAATCTACCAGATCAGTGGTTCCTAAGAAATTTGTTGCAATATTAGTTCCTGTGTTGCCGGTGGTTTCCCAACCTCCAAGTTCCGATAACAATACCTTCCATGTAAGACCATCGAAATAGTAAAACAAGTTGGTAGGAGTCTCATATACAATTAATCCGGTGGCAGGTGCCGCAATAGCAACTCTCTGAGCACTCGTCATTCTGGGTATTAACATACCTTTAGTAACACTTGTAACATCAAGCGCTGCTGACGCATTTGGTGTAGCAGTACCAACACCAACTGAATTATCATCCCTAACAAACAACATTGATTGAAACGAGGAATTTCGCACATTCAGCGAAGATGATACTGAGGTTGATCCTGATCCTGTTACAACAAGTCGTGATGTAGGTGCAGTAGATGCAATACCCACATTTCCTAAAAAGGAAATCCGCATCCTTTCAGCATTTGAGGTTCTTATGACAAAATCAACAGCATCTGTGGTGCCCAGGAAATTTGTTACAGAGCTGGTCCCTGCATTTCCCAATAACGACCAACTGTCTGTGGTGCCAGTATCTCTGAATCTGTTCCAGGCAGTACCGTTCCAATAATAATATCCCGGAGTCACAGCATTTGGAAAGACACCTGCAGTTGCAGTGTTATAAACCATCAACGAAGTGGCGGGTGTTGTAATCGGTGTTGCTACATTGGTTGCAGTCAGAGCAACACGCGGAACCAGTAATCCCCTTACAGGGTCCGTCAAATCCAGTAAAGCACTGGCATGTGGAGTTGGGTTGTTCACTCCAATTCCCTGGGGATACGCAATGAGCCAATTCAGGCTCAATAACGCAATTAGTACAATTTTTTTCATTGGGGGGGGGGCAGTGTAATGGGGTTAATTTATTGATAATTAGTACAATATGCAATAATACGATAATCTACAAGTGAGGTCAATACCTATTAAGGCGTATTCGTATCACTAGATATAGTGATTTATTGATTTATAAATCAATTTCTTTTGATTATTCACTTAATCAGCTTGTTTTCTACTGCGTACCGAATTAACATTGCAGTGTTTTTCAGATTTAGTTTCTTCAGAATATTTTTCCGGTGAGTACTGACTGTTTTACTGCTTAATTCCAGCTTCTCAGCTATTTCTCGATCAGTAAAACCATCAGCAATATGTTGAGTAATTTGTATCTCTCTTGATGAAAGCATAATTGTGTTTGTTTGCCATGCAAAAATGGTCGGGAACTCATGGTAAAACAATACCCGAAAAGGGGGATATTTACTGCAGGAAAAACGGATAATTCAACTATTTGCAGACAAATGATTCACTAAAAGCAATTGCGATCTGCTCAAACGGTATTTAAATGAGTTGATTGTCGAGAGCAAACTTAACCAGAGCAGCAGTGTTAGGAACCTGCAATTTTGCAAGCATATTTTTACGGTGCGTATTCACTGTTCGATCTGAAATGAATAATGTTTCAGCAATCTGGCCGTCGGTAAATCCTTCTGAAATCAACTTCAGAATCTGGCGTTCCCTTTCGGTGATCATACTTTCAGAGAATCTGATATAATCACCCTTATCTCTCATCTTACCATTATTGCTTTCCTTGAAATAATGTGAAAGTGACGGGGTGATGTAAGTGCCATTTTTCATGACAGCCTTAAAAGCAAAAATCAAATCATCGGGACCAGAATTTTTGAGTACAAAAGCATCTGCTCCGGCTTTGAAAGCTTTCGAAACCATGGCGGGGCTATCGATCATGCTGACCATTATAATTTTTATATCGGGCCGGATGGCTTTAATTTCACGGGTAGCATCTATTCCATCTATCACAGGCATGTTGATATCCATCAGCACCAAATCATAACTTCCATGGCGACATTCGTCAATAGCAGCTTTCCCATTGAGGGCAGTACCTGCAATTTCAAGATGCATTTCATCCTGCAGAATGTGTTTCAACCCTTCAATGAAGAGACGGTGGTCATCGGCCACCAGTAGTTTATATTTTTGTTGCAGCATATTTAACAGGTATTTCAACTATTGCTCTGAAACCATTTCCAGGCATGGTGTCCCACTCAACAAATCCGTTCATTGAGGTGGCTCTTGAATCTATATTTGATAGCCCATATCCTTTCTTTACTTTGTCAATTTCACATCCTTTCCCGTCATCTTCGTACAATAGCACAAAACTTTCATCTCTTACCAGCATTTCAAGTGTGATCAGTTTAGCTCCTGCATATTTCAATGTATTATTAATCAGTTCCTGAACGATTCTGAAAATATTATGCTCCAGTTTGTAGTCAAGTCGCTTATCAATTCCGTGATATGACAATGCGAAACGAATCATTTGAAGGCCATTCACTTTATTCACCAGTTCTTCAGTGGCTACAATAATACCTTTATCCTGCAAAGTTGAAACCTGAAGGTCATCCATAATTCTACGCAGATCGTTGATGGAGCCATCAATGAGATTAAGAGAATTGTCAATGATCGTTTTTGTATCCTGATTGGGATGATCGGATTTGAGTTTACTGAGATACAATTTTGCTGTGGAAAGTTGTGCACCCAGGTCATCGTGCAACTCAGAACTGATTCTTTTCCGTTCATTCAAAAGGGCTTCCTGCGATTGAATGGTACGTTTTAATTTATAGCGATTGAAAAATAATATAGAAAAGATGGCAGCCAAAATCATACCTGAAATCAACAATATCTGCATCAGGTTTTTCCGATCAATCAATTGTTGTTGTATGAGCTTATCTTTATTCAACAATGCGATCTGATTCTCCTTCTTTTCAGTTTCATAGCGAGTTTGCATTTCTGCAATGGCTTCCGATTTTGAGGCGTTATATACTGAGTCATTATAACTGATAAACTTTTCCTGATAAAGAAATGCCTGCCTGAAATCTCCTTTGCGGGAAAATAAAGCTGACAGCTCGGAAGCATTGGTTGCAGCCAAACGTATATCACCTGTTTTTTCAGCACACTGAAGACTTTCCGTAAGATAGGAGATCGCTATTTCCGGTTGATTTAATTTTGAAGATAAGATTCCAAGATTTCCGAGATCGATTGCCATTGCAGGTACATTTTCGTTTTCCCTGTTGTATTGAAGCGATTGCTTCATGTAGTATACAGCACTGTCGTATTGCCCAATACTCATGAAGGTTGTTGCCATATCTCCAATTGCAAAATAAAGATTGCGTTCATCTTCGAGTTGCTTTGCTATTTCAATTGCCGGTCTGTAAATCTTCAATGCAGCGTCATATTCTTTCATCGCATAGCGAATTCCTCCTTCATTAATCAAGCATTTCAGCAGCCCGGATGAATCTTCTTCGGATTGATAAAGTTCTTTCGCCTGATGATTATATTGAAGAGCAAGTTGGTAATCCCTGTTCTTTTCATATGCGATTCCAAGATTCATGGAATACATTGCTTTCGCCGAAGACAGGTTTAACGCTTCTGCCATCTTTAATGCTTTCAAAAGGTAAAAGGCAGCCGAATCGTATTCAGCTTTTTTACTGAATGCCATTCCAATGTTATTGTACACACGAGCCAGTAAATCCTTATCACCAATTTTCAATCTGTAACCAAGACTCTTTTTATATAAGGCGATGGCTTCATCGTAGTTGCCGGCATCTTTTTGTAGAATGCCAAGCCTAATGTAACCATCGCCGAGTCCTTGTAAGTATTGTATTGGCTGCGACAACTGTATTGCTTTCAAAGCAAGAGCCCGCGCAGAGTCGGGCTCTTGTTTAATCAATTCAAAACTACTGTTATTCAGCCGGTTTATCAGTGCCGTGTCGGCAATAGACTGAGCATTCAGGTAAGCGGGAAGAAAACCCGTACACAGCATTACAATTAAAATTAACCTTCCCTTTACAGAATTCATAAATGAAGTTGAATGCACCAAAATACAAATTATATCTTACCCATTTCCGGAAGCATCACCTTCAGAACCATGAGTGGTACCATGCCCCTTTTTCTCATTGGTGCCATTTTTGTCGTCAGCAACGATCACCTCCACTATTATATCTTCAAATACAGGGTCGTAGCTTGAGTCAGCATTTAATTCCACTTCCTTATAAATCCATCCCGGAACATCTCCTTTTTTGGAACATTTCAAAATGACTGATTGAAAGTATCCGGAATCAGGCTCAACTGTTGAAGTTTCATAACATTGCGCTTCTTCAGGAAAATAGATGGCCAAGTAAAGCTTTACATAATCAGCAGTGATACTTTGCAAATATATATATGGTATTGGGTATGGTGCTGTTCCTGATGAGGAGAAATCACCATCAATTGGTTTTACAACATGAAAGCCCAACATTCTATCATCTTGATGAATTTCGACAACCACACGGTCAATCCGGGGATAATCCTTCATATCGAATTCTACCGGTGATGTTTCAAAATTTGACATGTAACCTTCTTCAATTGTGTATTTGAGATATAAGGTGGTGTCAGAAGGTTCTATATGTACCGCATCCGGATTCAATCCGAAATCATTTTCCAGTTTAACTAGAAATTTAATGACAGGGCAGGTACGGCTCTTGTCGACCCACACATAGGGTTTATTTAGTATTAAGCTCATAGTATGTTTAAATTAGTGTGTTTAAAGAATTCAAAATATTCAGGCAATCATAAAATTTATTGTCGAAATAAACATTAGCAACAGAAATACCTCCTGCAGCAGACGGTGGATGGGAAACATTCCTGAATCTTTCAGATCCTGACATCAATAACGAAAATATTTCTGAAACAGAAAGTGTTGTTCTTCTGGTCCGAAGGCTTTTCTCCTGTAACAACAAAATACAAGCTGAAACAATAGCTGCTGAGACACTGGTTCCTGAAGCAGTGGTAAACTTATGACTACCGTTTGAATTTGCTAAAGAAATTGAACATGCCCCCGGAGCATATATGATTTTCCCATGTATTTCTTTTTTTACAGATGGCTCCAAGAAGTCAATTGGTGCTTCGGGTTCATATCTTTGTGAATAAGTTGTAAGTGAGTTGGCTGGCAAACGGGAGAATGCAAAATTAAATGTTGCACCAACCGGTATCACCCCCGGAAGGTATGCGGGATATCCTAATCCATCTTTCTTCATGTACTCAAATCCATTGCCACTGCTTACCACAACAGGCACTCCTGATTTGTTAAGTTTCGCAATCACTTCTGTTATTTTATGACACTTGTGACTCTTTCTTGAAGTGTTGCAATCAAGTGCATTAAATGATAAATTGATGACACCAACCCTCAATCCATGAGTGTGTTTCTCGGGATTCTGAACAAATTGAAGTGCCAATTCCAAAGCTCTATGGATGTTCGCCCAGCTGGTTGAGCCAGACCCATTCTTCGTAACTTTTATTGATATGATACGTGCATCTGGAGCAATACTCATACATGAGTGATCATTCGGCTTTGCAGCTATGATACCTGCCATGTGGGTTCCATGCCCATGCAAATCATTTACATCATGCTGATCTTCATTTACTGTATGCCAGCTAATTATTTTGCCTCGAAGCATTTCATGTTCAAATACACCGGTATCAATTATGATAGCACATAATCCCAGTCCTGTAAAACTCATATCCTTATTTTTACGCACCTCATCCAGTCTGATACTTGTTTCGGTATTAAGCCTTTGAACATGGTTTGTGGTTACCGGGATGGGTATGGGTAATTCAGGCAATCCCTTTGCCAACAAGGTTCCTGACGCTAATAATCCCGAGCCATACCTGGGCTTTAGCTCGGCATAAAATTTTCCATTAAATTTTTCAATTTGTTTCATGGGTTTCTGGGTTTGTGTGTGTATTCGTATAAGACAGATTTAATTCCTGCGGCAGCAATTACAGGCAAACAAACTTAACCAATATTGAGGAAGTTACCTAATAACAGGTAAAACCACTATAATTTGATTGTGAATGTTTTGCGTGTGTTAACTAAAGCAAAAATCCACCTTTCGGGATAGGTGGACAATACACCTTTTGGTGTATATTCAATAGTGCTGTTGATGTTTAAATCACACTTTAGCCAAAATTTATCGCAATGGAGGTCGGCCTCATGGCAGCTATTGGATTATTGGCTGCATATCCATTTGTGAACTTCTACACCGTTGGGAGTAGTAATATAAATAAAATATAAGCCGGATGAAAAACGCGACATATCAATCGGGTCTGTACCCCAAACACCCTTATAAATTTCTTCGCCCAGCGTTGTAAGAACAGTTACTTCTGCTTTGCTGCAAGAAGGATTATTTCCTGAAATAAAAATGTGATTGGTTCCGGGATTAGGATAAACTGCGAATTGTTTATTCATCACCTGCTCATTGTACCCAACTGTGTACACTTCACATGAAGGGAAACTATCAATATCAAACCAATGCTGTATATGTTCCAGATCGGCTCGATTACGGGCAATCGATGTGGTAAGTCCATTAGCAGCATTGCTATCATGCGTAAATATGAAAGCGAAGGTAATTGATGCAGTATCTCCTGCATCAAACGAAATTGGACCAGAGCTGACCAACAACCTACGGTCTTCAGGAACGTTCCCCGCCGAGAGCTCCGTCCACCCTGTTGTGTCGTAAGGTAATCCTGAAAACATGAAATTGGTTAAAGGAGCAGTTACATCTCGCCCATCGGCACCATAATGCAAAGGCATTCCGTCTTTCCAGATACTTCTCATATAATTATAGTAATCGCCGGCATTCACCGGTGATCCTACCGGAGAACTTGGTGCCTTAAGTACAGGCATAAAATGATTCATAGTGGTTCTTTCTCCCGGCTCATCTGTTATACCATTCAGATTATTATCTACTCCGTCGCCCGGATCAGCTATCATGCCTTTGA
>ERZ650309.1728-NODE-1728-length-10190-cov-9.207301_pt1 | contig 10190 bp, 7 predicted proteins | sample MGYA00376245_ERZ650309 | MGnify/ENA primary metagenome ERZ650309 (study PRJEB26733, sample SAMN07839294) | wastewater metagenome | biome: urban; feature: wastewater treatment plant; material: waste water | place: USA: North Carolina | collected 2016-04-26 ...
GGTTTGTTAAATAGTGCAGGCACAAACGCTAAATTAGGTGGTAGCCGTTATTTAGTCGCCGAAGCCGATGAAAGTGATGCGTCATTTTTACATCTACAACCAATGGCTGCGGTTGTCACCAATATTGATGCTGACCATATGGATACCTATGGTGGCTCTTTTGAAAAGCTCAAAGATACTTTTATTGAGTTTTTACACAACTTACCATTTTATGGTTTAGCAGTGGTTTGTGGCGATGATGCCGTGATTCGTGAATTGCTGCCAAGAATTGCGCGCCCAACAGTTACTTATGGTTTTGACGAGGCCAATGATATTCGTGCTGTCGATGTTCGCCAAGAAGGTATGCAAACACACTTTACTGCCTTGCGTCCACAAAAAGAGCCATTAGCAATTAGCCTAAATTTACCAGGTTTACACAATGTTTTGAATGCCTTAGCAGCCATTGCGATTGCCACAGATGAAGGGGTAGAAGACGCAGCTATTCAACGTGCGTTAGCAAACTTCCAAGGTGTGGGTCGTCGTTTTCAACAATATGGTGAGTTTGAGTTTGGTCAAGGCTCGGTGCGTTTAGTGGATGATTATGGTCATCACCCACGAGAAGTTGAAGCCACCTTAAAAGCCGCACGACAAAGCTTTCCCGATCGCCGTTTGGTGTTAATGTTTCAACCCCATCGTTACACCCGTACCCGTGATTGCTTTGAAGATTTTGTACAGGTGTTATCACAAGTTGATGTTTTATTATTGTTGGATGTGTATTCAGCGGGTGAAAAACCCATTGCGGGCGCAGATGGACGCACCTTAGCACGGAGTATTCGTGCGCGTGGTTTGGTTGAGCCGATTTTTATTGAAAAAACCGAAGAGTTGAATACCTTATTAAAAACGGTGTTGCAGCCTAATGATGTGTTGTTAACTCAAGGTGCAGGTACAGTCGGTGCATTAGCCATTGAATTAGCACAAAATAATTTATATTTAGGTTGAGTTTATGAGTCAGCAAGATTTTGGTCGTGTTGCCGTATTATTTGGTGGTACATCCGCAGAGCGTGAAATTTCTTTAAAAAGTGGTCAGGCCGTGTTGCAAGCCTTGCAACAAGCAGGTGTCAATGCACAGGCTTTTGATCCTGCCGAACAAAATATTGGTGATATTAAAGCCTATGATCGTGCGTTTATTGTGTTGCATGGTCGTGGTGGCGAAGATGGTACGATGCAAGGTGCATTAGAGTTATTGGGTGTACCATACACAGGTAGTGGGGTATTGGCTTCCGCTTTAGGCATGGATAAAACCCGTACTAAACAATTGTGGTTGGGTTGTGGCTTACCGACACCTGCGTATGCGCGTTTAACCGCCAATACTGATTTTGCCCAAGTGATTGCTGAATTGGGTTTACCCTTAATGGTTAAACCCGCACATGAAGGCTCTAGTATTGGTATGCGTAAAGTCGAAAAGGCCGAAGATTTGCAACCTGCCTACGAATTTGCAGCAAAATATGATAGCGAAATCATTGCCGAAAAATGGGTAACAGGTAAAGAATATACGATTGTGATCTTAGGTGACAAAGCCTTGCCAATCATTCGTTTGCAGCCGCACCAAAGTCATGGTTTTTATGATTTTGAAGCTAAATATAACGCCAACGACACCCAATATTTGTGTCCTTGTGGTTTAAGCGACGAAGATGAACAAGCCTTACAAGCCTTAGCTGTCCGTGCATTTAATATGGTCGGGGCAACAGGTTGGGGACGTATTGATGCCATGCGTGATGAGCAGGGCAATTTTTGGTTATTAGAAGTGAATACAGTTCCTGGTATGACCGATCACTCTTTAGTGCCAATGGCCGCTAAAGCAGCAGGTTTAAGTTTTGAGCAATTAGTGTTGACCATTTTGGCACAAACGAATAAGTGATACGAGTAAACGCCATGGTTTCTTCAGTGTCAACAGCACAACCACTCACCCCTAAGCAACGTCAATGGCGAACGCTATGGCGTGTATTAAGCTTTTTGTGGCTGCTTGCAGGGTTAAGCTTGTTGGCGTGGGGCGTTTGGGGCTTATGGGTGCAGTTGCAAGAAAAAGCCCCGTTAGCTTTGGTGCATATAGAAGGTGATATTAGCCCAGCAGATCGAGAAGAGTTATCAGCTCGTTTAAAAAAGGTTGTGCAAGGCAGTTATTTTAGCACCGATTTAGTGGCCATTCGTGATGCAGTATTAATGTCACCGTGGGTTGAGAGTATGTCAGTCCAACGTCGTTGGCCTGATGGTATTCGGGTGTTGGTGGTTGAGAAAAAAGCCGTTGCACGATGGGGCGAACGACAATTTTTGAGCGCACGGGGAGAGGTGTTTCAACCCAAAGTTGGACATGAAGGCAACAATTTACCTTTATTGTTTGGCCCAGTTGGCAAAACTTCTTATGTTATGGAGCAATTTCGTAGCTTTAATGATCTACTACGGCCATTAAATTTACGCGTAGTTGAGTTACACTTAACCGAAAGACGCACATGGTTTATGTCGATGGACAATGGTTTGCAGCTTGTTTTAGATCAAAACCAAGTTCATGAAAAGTTACAGCGTTTTCTATCGGTGTATCAACGCGTGTTAAGTCCTTATGCCGACCGTATTGAGCGTATTGATTTACGTTACCGTTATGGTTTAGCCGTAAAATGGAAAGAAGGGCAAGCGGTTGCTGTAGTTAACAATCAACTGGCTGCGACGACAGTACAGAATAAGCAGCCTATATAGACATCTAGTTTTAAGGTTAAGGTAATGGCAGATACAGAAAAATTGATTGTTGCTTTAGATGTGGGTACTTCTAAAGTTGTGGCACTAATTGCTCAGATTTCTCAAGAAAAAGAAATTGATGTGATTGGTGTTGGCAAAAGTCCGTGTACAGGTCTAAAACGTGGGATGGTAGTTGATATCGAAGAAACCTCACGAGCGATTAAACAAGCCATTAAAGAAGCTGAAAATATGGCACATTGTACTGTACATTCGGTATTTGTAGGTATTGCGGGCAATCATATTGTCAGTCGCAATTTACAAGGTGCAGTGCATATTCGTAGTGGGGAAGTCTCTAATGTGGATATGGATGCGGTATTGGACAATGCCAAAACGGGTGCAGTGCTTCCTGAGCAAAAAATTATTCACATTTTGCCGCAAGAATTTAATGTTGATAACCAATATGATATTCGTAATCCGATGGGCATGTCAGGCGTGCGTTTAGAAGGGCATTATCATCTAGTGACGTGTGGTTTAACGGCTTTACAAAATTTAGAAAAATGTGTTCACAATTGCCAGCTAGGTGTTGATGATGTCATTTTAGAACCGTATGCAGCTGCCAATGCGGTATTAACCGATGACGAAAAAACCTTAGGCGTATGTTTGATTGATATTGGTGCAGGTACAACAGACATTGCTATCTATATTCATGGTGCATTACGTTATACCGAAATTATTCCTGTCGGTGGTGAACATGTTACTAATGATATTGCGCAAGTTTTACGTACACCGCTTGTAGAGGCAGAGCAATTAAAAGTTAAACAAGGTTGTGCGCAGTCGATTGCGGTTAAACGAGAAGAATATATTAATGTGCCAACTACAGGTGATAGAGCGCAACGTAAGCTTGAAAGACACGTTTTAGCCTCTATTATTGAAGCACGTTATTTGGATCTCTTTGAATTTATTCAAAGACGATTTGATGAATTAGAAATAAGTGATTATTTACATGCAGGTATTGTCTTGACGGGTGGTGCAGCACGTATTGAGGGCGCAGCAGCCTTAGCGGACAGTGTCTTTGGTGCACAAAAAACACGTATTGGCATGCCCAGTTTACGTGCCGAAGGTAATGGCCAATTGGTGCAAAGCCCTGTTTATGCAACCAGTGTTGGTTTGTTGATGGCGGGTCGAGACAAAATTTTAGCTGATACCGATAAGCAACCTGTCAGACGAACTGGCTTATCCATTAATGCCGATGGTTTTATTGCTAAGTTGCGAGCTTGGTTAGAGAAAAATTTCTAATATGTAACATATTATACAAAGAGTCACTTTTTCTAAGCATAACTCTATGTATATTGTTAAAATAGAAAAGCTATTGTGTTTGTAATGAACACAACAACTTTATTTATTAACAAAGATTTACGCGTGACTTATATACGTGTCAATCTTACGAGGCTTATAGTCATACAAGGAGTGATGATTGTAAACAGTACTCTTTGAGTAGGAGAATTTCGATGGGCATTTTTAAAATTGCAGATGACCAACAAACACATAAAGGCTTAGGTGGTCCAGTTATCAAGGTAATTGGTGTTGGTGGTGGCGGTGGTAATGCTGTGGACTATATGGTGCAAAGTCATTTACAAGGTGTAGAATTTATTTGTATTAACACCGATTTGCAAGCATTGAATGCAATGACTTCTCAAAAGAAAATACAGATAGGCGTAGAATTAACGCGTGGTTTGGGAGGTGGAGGCAAGCCTGAAATAGGTCGTCAAGCTGCTTTAGAGAATCGTGAAGATGTTATTGATGCTTTAAAAGGCGCAGATATGGTCTTTATTACCGCAGGGATGGGTGGTGGTACAGGCACAGGTGCTGCCCCTGTCGTTGCTGAGTTAGCTCGAGAGTTAGGGGTATTAACCGTAGGTGTGGTGACGCGCCCGTTTTCTTTTGAGCGTCGTGATATTTTGGCCGAACAAGGTATTGTTGAGTTATCTCAACACGTTGACTCGTTAATTACCATTCCAAACTCTAAATTATTAAAAGTTTATGGTAATAAAATTACCATGATTGAAGCGTTTAAAAGGGCTAACAATGTCTTATTTGAAGCCGTGCGTGGTATTTCTGACATGATTACCCGTCCTGGTATGATTAACCTAGACTTTGCTGACGTGCGTAACGCCATGAGTGATCGTGGTTTGGCGATGATGGGAACAGGTGTGGCATCAGGTGCAGACCGTGCGCGTGAAGCAACGATTAAAGCCATTAACAGCCCATTATTAGATGACATCAAATTAGAAGGCGCGACTGGTTTATTGGTATCTGTTGCAGGTAATGCTGATGTTAGTTTAGAAGAGTTTGATACTGTGGGTGAAATTGTTGCACCATTGGCTGAGCAGGGTGTCGCGATTAAAGTGGGTATGATTGTTGACGAAGATATTGGTGATGATATTCGTGTAACCGTTGTTGCAACAGGTTTAAGCAAAGCACCTCAGCTAGCAACGGCGGGGGTACAAGCGGCAGCAACTGTAAATCGTCCACGTTCACCATTAGGTACACCAGCTCCTGCTGCGCCATCTCGTAACTATGATGAATTTGATACACCTTCCGTGTTGAAAAAACAACAAGCCGCTACGCCAGCACCAGCAACTAAGCCAGAAGCTGCGCCGAAGTCTGATTTGTTGAATATTCCATCATTCTTGCGCCGTCAAAATAATAGTTAAGCTTTTTTAACTAATAAATTGACTAACCCCCTCTATTGAGGGGGTTTTTGTTTTGATTGCTGTAAATATAGGCAAATTACGCAAGAAAGTATGGTTAAATTACAGACAAAACTTGCACAAAATCTAAAAAATGTTAGTATCAGCCTTTAGCTCTGAAACATTTTGTCACAATGCTGCGTCAACGAACCCTCAAAAATACCATCCGCGCTACAGGTATAGGCCTGCACAGCGGTCAAAAAGTTTATTTAGCCCTCAAACCTCATGAGGTAGATGGTGGTATTGTCTTTAGACGCACAGATTTAGATCCTCCTGTTGAGATTCCGTCAAATGCTTTATTGGTTAATGAAACCACAATGTCATCTAATTTAATTAAAGATGGTGTCAAAGTCGGTACGGTCGAACATTTGATGTCAGCTTTAGCGGGTTTGGGGATTGATAATGCGATTATTGAGGTCAGCTCAGCCGAAATTCCAATTATGGATGGTAGTGCTGGCCCGTTTGTCTTTTTAATTAAAGCCGCAGGGATTATTGAACAGCACGCGCCTAAAAAATTAGTACGCATTAAACAACCCATTGAAGTGGTTGAAGGCGATAAACGCGCCGCTTTTGTTCCTTATGATGGCTTTCGAGTGGCTTTCACCATCGATTTTGACCATCCTGCCTTTTTAGACGATCATAAAAGTGCCTGCGTTGACTTTTCTACCACTGCGTATGTGAGAGAGGTTAGTCGTGCACGTACCTTTGGTTTTATGCGTGACATTGAGTATTTAACCTCAATGGGTTTAGCTAAGGGTGGAAGTTTGGACAATGCGATTGTCTTAAACGATGAAGGAGTGATGAATAAAGAAGGTTTGCGCTACGAAGATGAGTTTGTTCGTCATAAAATGTTAGATGCCATTGGGGATTTATATATTTTGGGTTATGGCATTATTGGTGAGTTTCAAGGCTACAAATCTGGCCATGCACTCAATAATAAATTGCTTAGAGCCTTGTTAGATCAGCCTGATGCATGGGAAATTGTGACATTTGATGACGAAGAATTAGCTCCAATTGCCTATATTCAGGCATTTCCGCCTCAAGAATCTCATTAAATACAGTAGGTTACTCCTGATTTTGGAGTTTGTTATACAAAAAAACATTTTGTCTGATTGTTGTTCGATTATCTTGCCAAATGACGTAAAGCTTGGCTAAGCTCTGCATCGCCAATAGCTTCTGCCGTTTCTAATAATAATTTTTTGGTTTGATCTGAAAGCGGTTTGGCTGGTTCATGTTGTGCTTTAGCGACCGTTGTCTGCTCGTCATACAAAAATTGAATACGTATCAGTTGGCTAAAAGTCCTATGCTGGCGTAATTTTTGCAAATAATGTGCTTGGAGGTAACGTAGTTGCCCTAATAGGGCTTGATTGTGGGTTTGAAAGGTTAGAACACCATTAACATAAGATGTAATGTGGCATTGGCCTTTTATAGCTGGTAAAAGCTCAGCAACAATAGCGTTGAGTTTGGCTAAATAGTGGACTTGTGTGCTCAGTTGTTGTAATAGCGGTGTGCGAAACAATTCGCTACTATGTGGTACACGATATGACATAAGCCCCACCCAACGAGGAAGAATAGTCTAAGACAGCCTGCTGTTTTGTTGATTATGGCACATAAGTGTCGATTGTCTAACTCTAAAAGCAAGTTATTGCCAAGAGATGACAGGCTCAGACTACTCTGCGAATCACTAAGTTATATAGTTTTATGGCTTAGTTCAATTGCCAAGAGAGCCTTTAGTCAAATAATGATTAGAGGCTAAGTAAGCAGGAGATAAACAGCGTGAAATTTCCTTTATGGCGTCAATATGCCATGCGACCTTTGATGTTGCGTTTGACCCCCGCTACCATAGCGACCTTTTTAGGAACAGTGGGTTTGTTAGCTTCCGCCGTTGGTGCGGTTGGTTATGCCGTAGGTACTAAAAATACGGAACCTGTAAAACATTTAGTTGTTAGTCAACAATCGACTGTTTCAACTACACAACCCGAACAACAATTGCAAGCAGTCAATCAACGTGTTGCCGAAATGCAAGCACAATTATTGCGTTTAGATGCTTTGACACAACAAATGGCGCAATCAGCCCATGTGCCTGTTCAAGAGTTTACAATTGATCCTAAAGGGGCAAAAGGTGGCCCTTTATTAGAAGAGATGTCGGTTTTAGGTGAAGATAATATTGATCTTCGTCTGCAAGAGTTATCGACATTAATTGCTCAAAAAGAAGCTCAAATTAAAGCCCTTGATCGTATTTTGTCGCAAAAAAAATGGCAAAGTAATCTTAACTATTTAGCGAATTTACCAGTTCGTCAGGGTGCAATTACCTCTACTTATGGTTATAGAACAGATCCTTTTACAGGACGCACTGCTTTTCATGCGGGCATGGATTTTTCTGGAGCAGAAGGTGAAGACATTTATGCAGTTGCCGCAGGTATTGTTAGTTTTGCAGGACAAAAATCTGGCTATGGTAATGTTATTGAAGTAACACATGGTGATGGTTATATTACACGTTATGCTCATGCCCAACGTTTAGCGGCCAAAGAAGGCGATATGGTTGCTAAAGATCAAGTGATTGCCTATATGGGATCAACAGGTCGTTCAACAGGTACTCATTTGCATTATGAAGTGCTTGTCAATGGCAAACAAATTGATCCAATGACCTATGTCAGCATGGCATTAAAAAGAGACTAATTTTTTAGTTTAGTCATAAAAATAAGCCAATAGAGATATTGGCTTATTTTTTTGTCAGTATTTTGCAGCCAATTAGCAAAAGCTACTTCTCAAGCGTGTAATTCTAGGTAGAATCACGCCCTGCACAGGATATTTTTCAAATTTTACAAGCGTGAGTCTAAAACGCTTGTCTTTGCTAGTTTTGCCCCCATCTCTATGCACAACAGCCTAGCTGATACAAAAAGAGTGGATATTTAAATAAAGAGTGGCTTTTATGTTTGCACGCCTGATTAGCGGAATTTTTGGCACGAAAAACGAACGCGAATTAAAACGAATGCAGAAGGTGGTTGATGCCATTAATGCATTAGAACCTAGTATTCAAGCATTAGATGATGCTGCCTTGTCAGCCAAGACCCAAGAGTTTCGTGACCGCTATACCAAGGGTGAAACTTTAGATCAATTATTACCCGAAGCCTTTGCTGTTTGTCGTGAAGCTGCTCACCGTGTCATGGGTATGCGTCATTATGATGTCCAGTTAATTGGTGGTATGACCCTACATGAAGGTCGTATTGCCGAAATGCGTACAGGTGAAGGTAAAACCTTAATGGCAACGCTCGCCTCGTATCTAAATACTTTAGGTGGCCAAGGCGTGCATGTTGTGACTGTTAACGATTATTTGGCAAGCCGTGATGCTGAATTAAATCGTCCATTATTTGAGTTTTTAGGCTTAAAAGTGGGTGTTATTCGCTCGATGCAGCCAACTTCCGAAAAGCATGACGCTTATTTGGCCGATATTACCTATGGTACCAATAACGAATTCGGCTTTGATTTTTTGCGCGATAATATGGCGTTTTCTTTACAAGAAAAACATCAACGTGGTTTGAGTTTTGCCATTATTGACGAAGTTGACTCGATTTTAATTGATGAGGCGCGTACCCCGTTAATTATTTCAGGCGCATCTGAAGGGTCATCGCAGTTATATGCAGCTATTGATGTGATTCCTGCTCAGCTGACTCGTCAAAAAGAAGAAGGCAAACCAGACGGTAGTGATTATTGGGTAGATGAAAAACATCGCTCAATCGAACTAACCGAAACGGGTTATGAAAATGTCGAAAATCTTTTAGTGCAAATGGGATTGTTGGCAGAAGGCGAGAGCTTATATTCGGCAAGCAAACTAGGCTTATTGCATCATGTGATGTCTGCTTTAAAAGCCCATGTTTTGTTTCAAAAAAATGTCCATTACATTATTCAAGATAATGAAGTAGTAATTGTTGATGAACATACAGGCCGCACCATGCCTGGTCGTCGTTGGTCTGAAGGTTTGCATCAAGCCATTGAAGCCAAAGAAGGTGTTGAAATTCAAAAAGAAAATCAAACCTTGGCAACCACTACCTTCCAAAATTACTTCCGTTTATACCAAAAATTATCAGGTATGACGGGTACAGCTGATACTGAAGCACCTGAATTTCATCAAATTTATGGTTTAGATGTCGTCGTTATTCCAACTCATCGTCCAATGATTCGTAAAGACTTAGAAGACTTAATTTATTTAAGTCAAGAAGAAAAGTTTGAAGCGATCATTCGGGATATTAAAGACTGTATGGAAAAAGGCGCACCTGTATTGGTGGGTACAGCAACGATTGAAACCAGTGAGTATTTATCGCGTTTGTTACAGCAAGAAAAAATTCCGCATCAGGTTTTAAATGCCAAATTCCACGCCCAAGAAGCCGAAATTATTGCCCAAGCTGGACGTCCAAGAGCAGTGACGATTGCCACTAATATGGCAGGTCGTGGTACAGATATTGTGTTGGGTGGTAACTGGAAAGCCTTATTAGCGCAAATTCCTAATCCAACAGATGAGCAAGTAGAAGCCTTAAAAATCCAATGGCAAAAAGACCATGAAGCTGTATTAGCATCAGGTGGTTTGCATATTATTGGTACAGAACGCCACGAATCTCGTCGTATTGATAACCAGTTGCGTGGCCGTGCAGGTCGTCAAGGTGACCCAGGTTTAAGCCGTTTTTACTTGTCTTTAGAAGACGATTTGATGCGTATTTTTGCCAGTGATCGTGTGCG
>ERZ650309.1729-NODE-1729-length-10187-cov-4.771911_pt1 | contig 10187 bp, 4 predicted proteins | sample MGYA00376245_ERZ650309 | MGnify/ENA primary metagenome ERZ650309 (study PRJEB26733, sample SAMN07839294) | wastewater metagenome | biome: urban; feature: wastewater treatment plant; material: waste water | place: USA: North Carolina | collected 2016-04-26 ...
GTGAACTCGATGGGCCCGAAGCGAAGAACGCCACCCGGGGGCACAACCGTCCAAACCAGCGGGGGAATGCGGTTCTGGTTGATGTTCGTGCCGTTGTTCGAATTCTCATCCCGAACGAACACTTGGCCGTTTTGCCAGACTGGATTGACCGCGTCGTTCGCGAAGCCGAGACTGACAGGCGCAACTGGCTTACGCGCCGGCATTGGGAAGAACAAGACCTGCTCGATCAAATTCCGACCTGAACCTTGAGAGCTTCAATGTTTTGGAATTCTTTTCGCCACTTGCTGCAAGCCTGTTCGTTCAAGGCCGTTCAGCCATTGCTGAGGATGAGCAGACTTCAAATCATTTAGCCCCATAGGCCAATTCCAAATCATCATTCAAACCGTTTTCAGGAGGATTTATGAGCAAATGCTTCCGATTCGTTCTCGTAGTGTGTCTTGTCATCTCAGCGACCGCAGCAGCACTGGCGCAAACAGAAAACAATCCCCCGGCGTTGAAACGCGTGACGCTGTATAAACACGGCGTCGGTTATTTCGAGCGGCAAGGAAAGGTGAACGGCGACCAGCAAGTGACATTTCTGTTCGATGCGGCGCAAATGAACGACGTGCTGAAATCGCTGGTTGTACTGGATCTGAATAAAGGCAAAATCTCTTCCGTGACGTTTGATTCCACCAAGCCCTTCGACAAACGCATTGAAGAATTCGGCATACGGCTGGATGCCAGCAACGCTGTGGGGCTGACTTCTCTGCTCGGCCAGTTAAAAGGCGCGCGAGTTGAAGTGCGAACGGGTTCGACGCCTGTGACGGGCACAGTCGTAGGCATTGAAAAGCGCGTTAAATACCAGGCAATGGAACGATCCGAAGTGCAGGAACTGGTCCTGGTCAGCGAAGGCGGCGAACTTCGCAGCATTGCGCTGGATCAGATTCGCGGCATCAAGTTGCTGGACGCAAAAGTCCGCGAAGATTTGGATCAATACCTTTCGATTCTGCAATCCACGATTCACAAAAACCTGCGCAAGCTGACGATTTCGACGACCGGCCAGGGCGAACGCGATTTGTTCGTCAGCTACGTTGTCGAAGCTCCAGTGTGGAAAACGACTTATCGCGTGGTGCTGGATGCAAAAGCCAAACCGTTTCTGCAAGGTTGGGCGCTGGTGGATAACGTGCAGGATGAAGACTGGACCAACGTTACGTTGTCGTTGGTGGCCGGAGCGCCTGTGTCGTTCATCCAGGATTTGCAGCAGCCGCGTTACAAACAACGCCCGGTCGTGGAAATGCCGGACGATCTTTCCATCGCGCCGCAAGTTGCCGAAGCGCCGATCAACGGTCGCCTGGGATTGGTTGCGGGCGGCGGCACGCTTGAAGGAATTGTCAGGGACGCGAATGGTTCGGTGATCACCAACGCCACGGTCAAAGTCACACAAGTCGGTTCAGGCGCGGAAATCAACGCCAACACCGATTACGCAGGCAGATACAAACTGCGCGGGCTGGCTCCGGGGCGTTACAGGATCAAAGTGGAAAGCACTGGATTCAAAAGCATGATGATTGATGGCGTCAATCTGGCTTCCGGCTCTCTCAGGCAAAACAACTTGACGATGGAAGTCGGCGGCGTTTCGGAAATGGTCACGGTCAACGCGACTTCGTCGGTGATGAACACAGAAACCAGTTCAATCGCTTACAGCAGTTCAATGCGGGACAAAGATTCCGGCGTCGAAGCTGACGTCGAAACGCAGGACATCGGCGAATTGTTTGAATATCGCATCTCGCATCCAGTGACGATTCAACGCAACAGTTCGGCGCTGATTCCGATCCTTCAAAATTCCATCGAAGGCGAAACCGTGTCGTTGTACAACCGCCATTCACGCGAGCAAAACCCGATGAGCGCGCTGTATCTGACCAATACTTCGGGGTTGACGCTGGAAAGCGGGCCGGTAACGATTATCGAAAATGACACGTACGCTGGAGAAGCGTTGACCGCGCGCATCAAGCCCAACGAAAAACGCTTTATCACTTACGCGGTTGATTTGGGCTGCCGCGTCAGTGTCAAAGAAGACGAGGCCAACGAACGCGCCACGATGACGCAATTCATCAACGGCGAAATGCGCGTGCATTACAAACAATCGAAAGCGACAACGTACACGCTGACCAACCTGACCGACCGAGCCAAAACTGTGTACATCGAACACGCGTACGACAAAAACTCCAAATGGCAACTGGTCAAAACCGCCAAACCCGCTGAGACGACAGACAATTTTTACCGCTTCAAAGTCACGGTTCCGCCGAACGCTTCGACGCAACTTAGCGTGACAGAAGAACTTCCCGATACAACGACCTTTACGATTTCAAACGTCACGACCAACGACATTGAAATTTACGTGAAGTCCAACTACCTGACGCCTCAGATGAAACAGACGCTGGAAAGCGTCGTCGAAATGAAGGTGCAAATTTCATCGCTCAACCGGCAAATCGCCGAAAAGCGTTTGGAAATCACCAGCATCACTCGCGACCAGGAACGCATGCGCGAAAACTTGAAAGCGATGGGCAAAAGCGAGGAAGAAAAGCAGTTGGTGCAGCGATATGTCGGCAAAATTGCTCAGGGCGAAGACCAGCTTGAGCGGGTGCGACTGGAAGAGAAAAAGCTGACCGAGGAAAAAGACTCCAGGCAAAACCAGTTGGATGAACGAATCCGCAAATTGGCGATGGAACATCGGCTAAATTGATTCGCGCAACAGCAAAACGAGCCTTCCCGATTCATTCGAGAAGGCTCGTTTGGTTTTGTGAAGGCCAGAGTTTTACCGGCCAGTCATTTGGCGGAAATCACCTGCTCCACCGGCAAGCGTTCTTCCGGATTCGTCTTTGATCTCGAAAAGAAATGTTCCTTGCGCCTGACCGGCAGGAACCAGAAATGGCACGCGGCCACGCGTGGTGGACATCAACGCCTGTCGAGTGTCGCGATGCTCTCCGGCAGCCAGTGTGACCGAAATGTATTGCAGCGGTTGCGGCGAGGCGATTTCAAATTCCATCGTCACATTGTCCGTGGTCACGGCAATCAGTTTCGGCGTCACGGTCAATTGCGTAGGCGCATTGGGATCGGGCGTTTCTGCTGGATTCGAACTTTGCCCGTTTGCTCCAGCTCCCCCTGCCATCGTCTGGTTGTTGGAGCTGGAATTCTGAGTCATCGGCACAGTCCCAACCGGAGGGGCTTGTGATGGCGAAGTGACCTCATAAATCGGCGTGACGTATTGCGGCGAACTTAGCTCAGCCTGAGCGGATGACGAATTATTTTGCGCTTGTTGCGGGCCTCTTTGCCCGATGGTCTGGCCGCGGATCAACCGAAGCGCGCCAGTGTCGTCGTAAACCATCAACATCCAGTCTTCGCCGGGAATGACGTTTCCATTGATGGGCGCAACGTATTCGCCTTCGGGGTTGACGTTGAATTTCACCGGATCCAAATCGCGGCTCTTGCGGTCATCGCTGATGGTCATGCGCGCCGTTCCCGTGAACGGACGATCTTCATCCAGATTTCGGATTCTCATGACCAATTGGCCATTACGCAGTTCCGCCGACGCCTGAAGTCGTGGCGGAGCGATTCTGCCGTAGCTAAGTCCTTTGGACGTAGTTGGTTTGCTTCCGCGTCCAACATCCGACGAAGAGTTTCGCCCGGAGTTTAAACCGTTATTTGGAGCTGGAAGAGTGTTATTCGGAACTGATGGCGTGACAGCCGTCGCCGCTTTTGGCATGGGCGCAGAATTCGCAGCCGTTGCAGGGGCCGGAGGCCGCGTCAGCGGTTTGTTTTCCAGCGCGAATGATCTGTCCACCGGCTTCGGCACGGACGTCGGAGCGGCGCTGACAACTTCAGGCGGAGGGCCTGGAACCGTCACGGGCTGACCGATATTCACAGCCGGAGCTTTGATGGCCGGTGGCGTAACAATCGCAACCGGAGCAGCTTCAAATTTGGGAGCAGGCATGTTGACCACAACGTCTGTTCCGGACGCGATTACCGGAGCGCGCACGAACAAGACGCTCTTGTCATAGCTCAATCGCCATTCTTTGCGGCTGAGCGCATACACCAGAACTTCTCGCGGCGTCATCCCCAAATTGACGGGCGGCAATTGCGGCCCGGTGGAAAACAAACTGCGGTTGGTTGGCAACCACCATTGGCGAGAACCGATGGCGGCTAGTAAATCTTTGGTGTCGCGGGGCGTCGGAGGTTGTTGAATGTATTCCTGCACTTCCAGCGAGGCCTGAGTGGTATCGCGAAGCGGAACGCTATTCGGTTTTTCGTACGTCGTGATTGCATAAGATTCCAGCAAGCCGGTATCCAGCAAACTTTCGGCATACGAATACGCCGTTTCAATGGAAGGGAATTTGCCCAGCCGCACGCGATAAAACACTCCGTGTTGCGGCAACACAATCCTGACCCAATAAGCGTCCAAACCTCGCACGTACAAACCTCCGCGCAATTCCTCAGCACAGGCTTGTGAACGCACGGCAGCAATCTGCACGGCATATTCTCCGGCAGCCGCCTGCGTGGAGCATGGCAACAACCAGAAAACCAAAACCATCAGCGCCAAGCAAACGGGCGGCACTTGTCCCTGTTTTACTTTCGCGTATTTCATTTTCCTACCTTAAATAAATAGGTGAGGTAGCCCTCTACTTCGTTTTGGGCAACGATGGAAGTCTAACTTTACGTTCTTGATTTGTGTGGCCGATAAACTTTGGGATGCACGATTCACGTCATCGGCAGAGGGACTATACCAGAACCACGAAGCGAAGCTCAACGCTGAAGATCAATCAGCGGAAAATCTTCCAGCAGGCGACGAAAACGACAAAGAGCGCATTTCTGCGCCCTTTGTCTTCCGTTACCACCTGTCCAAAGTTCACGGCGTAAAATATCCAGAAACGTCAATTACCAGATCGGTAAAGAACTGCGTTCCTCCCATATTGAAGAAGATGGAAAACTCACCTGTGGTGTCGTTCAGACCGACGAAGAAATGGCGATTGTTGGCTACCCCGGTTCTGAAGTTCGAAGCTGCTGTGAACGGCAACGATTGGCCTTCAGGAAAGAGGGTCATAAATCCATTGTTGTCAGGCGCAACCACAGTGGCGTTGCCGACGATGGCCCGCGCCGCGCCGAAGCCAAGTCCTTCACAAGTGTCTGTCGCCTTCAAGTTGTAAACATTAGCCTGACTCTGTAGACGGGTGCGCGGCGTAATGCACGCAGTAAAAGGCACTTGACGTGTATCCAGCAATCGCACCGGATGCGGAATCTGGTTCAAGAGCAATCCCGCTCCATTGGCATCTATGATATCCGAATTGAAATAGCCCAGAATATCCACCACCACATCCGCCGTATTCGAGGAAAAGATGTTGAACTGGCCGTCTGTCCCAAGCTTTACCGTAAACGGCCCATTAATCACATCGCTCCCTCGATAATTCGAGGTAGCCACGAAGGGTTGCATTGTGCCGTTCGGGTACAGCGTCAAAAAGCCTGGCCCTGGTGGCAACACGCTGGTCGCATTCCCCACCAGTGCTTTGGCGTTGGCCGGAATTCCGCAGGTATTATTTCCCAGTTGAAGCAGCGTGCCGCTGGCGGCAATGGGCATTTCAGGTCTGTAACAGCCAACCGTCGCACCGACGCGTGTATCCAGCAAACGCACTGGTGCAGGCAATGGATGAAAATACAGGCCACTGACGCTCGGTGACGCGTAATAACCGGTCACATCTACAACAACATCTGTCGTCGTGGCGGCAAAAATATTGAACGCGCCATCGCCCGCGCCCAATCCAATGGTGTAGACGTTGTTAATCACGCTGTTCAACGTAAAGTTCGTGTTGGCAACATTGGGTTGCATGGCGTCGCTGGGAAAGAAGGTCAGAAACCCATTACCAGTCGGTAGCGGTGTGGTGACGTTTCCGGTAATGGCCATCGCATTGGAGGGAATGCCGCAGAAATTCCGAGCCGATTGAAGGCGAGTACTGCCGCCCGCAATCGGCGCATTGGGTTGGGAACACGCATTCGGACTTGCCCCGTTGCGCGTATCCAACAAGCGTACTGGGGAATCCAGAGGATAAAACCGCAATCCCGTTTCGACTGCGCCGATGTCTACCGTGCCGGCTTGCGGACGTCCTATCCCGCGTTGATCGGAACTCGGAGCGCCAGTGTTGTTTCCTGCATTGATGGCGGGGCTATTGAACAGCGGCGCATCCGTTTGCGTTGGACCACCGTGATTTCCCAGCCCGGTAAGCAGCGGATTGGTATTGATCAAATCGCCGGGACCGTTCAACAAGGTCGCACCGTTGTCGTTGGCCAGGTTATTGCCTTGCGAAACGACGTGCGCATTCGGACCAATTTTACTCAAACTTGCATGGGCACTACGAGTCACAATGGTGTTTTTCAACGTCGTTGTGGTGGAAGTCGCGCCATCATCATCAACCGTCGCAATCCCATCTTCAGTCGGACCGGTATTGCCGGTGACGGTGCAATTGATCAATGTCACGGAAGTCGCAACCCCGCCGTCTCCAATATTTTCAATCCCACCGGCGAAGACCGAAGCGATATTTCCGCTGATTGTCGTGTTCGTCAGGATGGCTGGCCCGTCCTGATTGAATAGCCCAGCACCATCGCCGGAAGTATTGCCGCTGATTGTGCTGCCAATCATGTTCAGGCTACCAAAATTACTGATGCCTCCGCCAAAACTGCTCGTTCCCTGGTTACCGGCAATTGCGCAGTTGGTGATGGTCAATGTGCCAAAATTCAGGATTCCTCCGGGACTATTCGTGCCCAAGCCATTCGTGACCGTCAGCCCCAGCATGGAGACGGTGATGCCCGCGTTGACGTCAAAAATCCTGTAATTTCCGCCCTGATCTCGTCGTACAGTCAGCAGATTGGCACCAGGGCCGTTGATGGTGAGGCTGTCTTCAATAACGGGCAGGACTTCCGCTAGCTGGATCGTTCCAGTGACGGCGATGTTAATGATGTCCGCTCCCGAACCTGCTGAACATCCACCAAAGGCAGCATTTGTATTTGCTGCCGTAATCGCTTCGCGCAAAGAACAATTCGTCCCGATGTTGTTTTCGTCCTCCAGAGTATCGACGGTAATGGTTGCCGCCAGAGCATTTGGCGAAGAAGGTATGGAAAATTTCGGCTCTGGTGGACGTGCGACTGTCCTGCGTTGCTGCGTTTGGTTTTGTGCACGAACGGGCGAAGACCAGTGGGTACTTGCCAGCGCCAGCACAACACCAACAAGTGCCAAACAGGGAACCACAAGGCGAAAGAAATTCCGGCTTTTCAGCATGAGACTTAAACTCCTGAGTAGAGGGCGATTCTTCGGATGAGCCGGCTGGTAAAATAGCCCAGCTCAATGGTCAGGGTCGACCAGAGACAGGCCAACCGAAAAAGAGGGCGTAATGCTCCTCCGACTTGTAAGGCAAAATCCAAGCCCCATTCCTGCCAAGCTCAATGGACGTTTGGGATTTTTTGGGTTGATGTGAAGTATGAGCTGAGAGTATGTCACTCAGGCCAATTCGCCAAGCCAATCCTTGCCGAGGGAAAACTTTCCGAATCCGACTCAAAAGAACAGAGGGCGCAAACTTCGCGCCCTCTGCGTTCCTGACCACATTGTCACCGTCTTGCTGATGAGGCTTACGGTGCGAAATACCCTGACACGTCCACCACCAGATTGGTCGTGGCCGAAGCGTACATCTTGAAGCTGCCGTTGGCTCCCAACCCCACCGTGTAATACCGGTTGAAGTTTCTTCCCGATTGGAAGTTCGACGTCGCCACCAGAGGTCTGCTCGCGGCATCGCTCGGCCAGAACGTCAGGAAGCCGTTGGCCGCTGGCAACACCGTTGTCGCGTTGCCGACAATCGCTCGCGCCGTCAACGCAATCGTGCAGGTGTTGCTGGCCGCTTGCGAAGTTTCCACGCCACCCGTCAGCGCTGCGCCCGGCATAAAACAGGCGGGCTGACCGGCTCTGGTATCCAGCAACCGCGCAGGAGTCAGCGGCGTGAATAACAATCCCGGCCCATTTATATCTATGGCTTCCGAGCTGTAATACCCCAGCACGTCAACCACCAGATCGGTTGTCGCCACCGTGTAAATCTTGAACTCTCCTGCTGGCGAAAGCCCCACTGTGAACGGAGAGTTGAGATTGATGCCCGACCGGTAATTCCCGCTGGCCGCCAAGGGACGCGTCGCCGCATCCGCCGGAAACATCGTCAGGAATCCGTTGGCCGACGGCAACACAGCCGTCGCATTGCCGACCAGCGCTTTTGCAGTCGCCGGAATGGTCACGCCGGTGCAAGTCGTTCTGCCCTGCTGGATTGTTTCCGTGTTTGCCAGCAGTTGCGTTCCCGGTGTAAAGCAGCCCGGTTGCGAGACGCGAGTTTCCAGCAAGCGAATCGGTTTCGGCAGCGGATGGAAGTACAAGCCAGTTGGCGTCGGCGGCGCGTAATAGCCGGTGATATCCATCACGACGTTCGCCGTTGTCGAGGCGAAAATCTTAAGCGAGCCGGTCGCCGAACTCAGCCCCACAGTAAAGACATTGTTCAGCACATCGCCGGACGCAAAGTTCGTGTTGGCGGCGGTGGGTGGCGTCACGGCATCACTGGGATAAATGGTCAGAAAGCCGTTGGCCCCAGGCGTCACCACCGTGACGTTTCCGGTCACTGCCTGAGCATTCGCCGGAATGCCGCAGGTTCCTCTGGCAGATTGCGTCAGCGCAGTTGCGCCCGTAATCGGCACTCCGGGATTGGTGCAAGCCGCTTGCCCGGATCGCGTATCCAGCAACCGAACCGGCGCGGCCAGCGGATAAAACTGCAAGCCGTTGTTCGGCGGTCCCGTCAAGCTGATCGTGTAATTGCCGTGTTGACCAGGCCAAGCGGCCGCGCCAATGAAATATGTGCCCGTCGTCGGTAAGGTATAAAACCCACTGTTCGCCGGAATGCGTGCATTGGTGCCGCCACCGCCATTATCGTCCTCGACAATAGATTGCCCACCAGAATTAAATAGCACGAGATAAGAATCCACATCGGTCGAGTTCATCGAAATCACGACCTGCTGGCCCATCGTACCGCTGAAAGAGAATAGATCAAGTAATGAGCCATCACCAAAAGCAGACGAACAATCTCCCGGAAGCATTTGCCCGATCAGCGTTTGGCCAATGGTGATCGGCGTCGCCGAGTCAATGTTGCATCCGCTGGTCGAGATGTGCATCGCGAAGGCTTGCGTGCTCAGACAGCCGTTTTGATCCAGCACGGTTAGGCTGAAAGTCGGATTGCCTGAGGTTGTCGGCGCGCCGGTAAGGGTTCCGCCGGACGAAAGGCTCAAGCCCGCAGGCAGCGATGATCCCGTCGCCACGCTGAAGACATACGGCCCGGTTCCGCCCGTCGCCGTCAGTTGCTGGTTGTAAATCGCGCCAACCGCCCCCGTCGGCAAACTGCTGGGATAGATAACACTGGTTGCGCATGTCCCGGAGGAGACTTCCACCGCGCCGATGTCTGCGTTCGCGCCAATCGGACGTTTGACGCCGCGCTGATCCGTTGCCGGAGCGCCCGTGTTGCTGCCTGTGTTGATGGCTGGGCTGCCGGATAGCAGTAAATGGGTTTTGGTGGGGCCACCGTTGTCAGCCAGCGGGCCAAGCATCGCATTGATCGGAGACCCTACCGTACCCACGATGTTGCCGCCAACGCCGTTGATGAAGCCGCTAGTACCGTCGCTGTCCAGGTTACTGCCGAGTGAAATGATTGTCGCCGTCCCCCCCGGCAAATTATTACTTTCAAAATTTCGGCCAGTGTTGGCTGCCACAACTGTGTTTAGGAGTTGCAATATGCTGATGCCGGGTCCAGCTACAGGGAAGGGAAGCTCCTGAGCAACGGACTCAATAATATTGAATTGTCCAATGTTGTTTGAAACGGTGCAATTGGTCAAGGTCATTAAAGCTGTCCCGCCTTCGCCAACGTTATCGATGATGACGTTCCCGCTGTGACCAGAGATGGTGCAATTTATCAATGTAGTATTGCTGTTTTCGCTATAGATCGCAGCTCCATAAGTTGAGGAATTACCGCTGATCGTACTGTTCACGATCAACAACATCCCGCCAGACATATTTCCGATGCCTCCACCATACCCATCCAGGCCATTTCCAGAAATTATGCAGTTACTGATGGTCACAATGCCGCTATTAT
>ERZ650309.1730-NODE-1730-length-10186-cov-4.870200_pt1 | contig 10186 bp, 8 predicted proteins | sample MGYA00376245_ERZ650309 | MGnify/ENA primary metagenome ERZ650309 (study PRJEB26733, sample SAMN07839294) | wastewater metagenome | biome: urban; feature: wastewater treatment plant; material: waste water | place: USA: North Carolina | collected 2016-04-26 ...
CGACGGCACGGTGGTGTGGGCGGTCGGCGGCCGCGGCACGGTGCTCAGGTGGAGCGGCGGCAGCTGGAGCAAGGTGGCCGTCGGCACCGCGAGCGACCTGTACGCGATCTGGGGCAGCAGCGGGAGCGACGTCTGGACCGTCGGGGACGCGGGCATGGCCTGCCGCTACGGCGGCATCTCGTGGACGTGCGGGCGCGAGTTCCCGGCGACGAGCACGGCGCTCGCGGTGACCGGCACGAGCCGCACCAACGTCTGGGTCTTCGGCACGATGACCGAGGCGTGGCAGTGGAACGGCACGACCTGGAGCGCGCGCACCCGGCCGGCGACGCCGTCCGTCGTGAACGGCGCCACCGCGCTCGGCGCGAGCATCCTGGCGGTCGGGCTCGACGGCGCCGGCCTGCTGTACGACGGCACCAGCTGGCGGCCGCTGACCCTGGGCAGCGCGGCGCAGTCGCTCACCGCCGCCTGGGCGTCGGGCGCGAGCAGCGCCTACGTCGTCGGCTCGGGCGGGGCCATCCTGCGCTTCGACGGCACGTCGGTGTGGTCGCACAGCAGCGGCTTCGCCGGCACCGTGAGCGCGATGTGGGGCTCCTCGGATCGCGACGTCTGGGTCTTCACGCTCGACGGGCTCGGCCACCACTACGACGGCGCGCGCTGGACCGACGTGGCGATGCCGAGCGAGGGCTACTCGGCGACCGGCTACGGCACCAGCAACCTGTGGGTCGGCGCCAGCGCCGGGCGGCTCATGAACTACGACGGCACGCGCTGGACGATCACGCCCACGCGCGACGCGGCGGCGCCGATCCGCGGCATCTACATCGCCGGCAGCGATCGCGTCGCGCTGGTCAGCTCGTCGGCGGTCCAGTTCTGGGACGGGGCGCGCTTCACGGTCACGCTGATGCCGACGTGGCTGCCGCGCGCGGTGTGGGACACCGGCCCGAACGACATCTGGGTCGCGGGCACGCCCGGGTGCGCCTACGCGCGCTGGAACGGCGCGACCTGGACCGCGGGCACCGTGCCCGGCTGCAGCGGCGGCATCGCCGCCATCCACGGCACCGGCGCCACCAACATGTACATGGTCAGCGACAGCACCGGCGACTCCGTCTATCGCTGGGACGGCACCAGGTTCACGACCGTGACGACCGGCTCCTCCGCCGGCAAGACCGCGGTCTTTGCGACCAGCACGCGCACCTTCCTCACCACCACGAGCGGCGAGGTCCTGATCGGCAGCGGCGGCACCTGGACGACCTCGCTCAGCCTCGGGAGCCCGCTCGGCTACATCGCCGGCTTCACCGCCGACAAGGTCTGGGTCGGCGGCAGCTCGTCGAGCTACGTCCTCAGCTACAAGCCCTGATCCGCCGTCCCCGGCCGTCCCCCGCCGTTCCCCAGCGGTTCCCCGAGCCCTCTACGGTCCAGGGTTCTCGACGGAAAAACCCCGGGGGTGATGCCGGAACAGGATGACCCTGCCGTCGAGAAACCCTAGAAAAATGTTCCCCTTGGCGATGCAACGGCTTGCAGGTCAGGGGGATCCGCTGGGGAACGAGTCTCGCGCTATCGCTTCTGCCTGATGCAAGGGAGGGGCACAGGCTGCCATCTCTACTTCTTACGACGGAGCGAGCCCGCGGTGAGCGACCCGGGCGGGGCACCATGGAGCTTCTCATGGCAGCCCATGGCTTCGTCCCTATGAAGGGGCCGCATGTTGTCCGGGCCGTGAAGGTTGGGCACGCCCCTCTTCATGTGATGGAAGGTCGCAACCGCGAGGGACTCAATCCGTGTGTTGCACACCATGCACGTCTGGTCCCAGTGACGGAAGCTGAACTTCTTTTCCTGGGCCGTGGGCGTCGTTCGACCGGCGCTGCTCGACTGCTGCCAGTACCGGATCTCCTGCACGACGGCCTCCAGCGGGTGGCCGTACTTCTGCGCGGCTGAGCTGGCGAACTCATTGAGCGCAGCCCGCAGCAGCTTTCGCTGCTCGCCGGTAAACCCCGTTACGAAGCGCTTCTCGTCGTTTTTAGACATGCTCTGCCACCAAACGGAATGGCTTCTGCTCAGGTAGCCAGGTCCGAGCACGTCAGGCGGCGTGATGGCCACTGCGCGCGGGTTCGGTCGTAGCTTCCGGCCAGATGCAGGAAGGATCTATCGAGCGGCGCGATCCAGACAATGCTTTATGCGCTCCGAGCGCGTGGCCTGGCCTCGCACAGCGGAGATGTACAGACAGTCATGCGCGGTGCGCAGAAGAGCGCGTGCGACTGGACGCGGACAGTAGAACGCCCGCCAGAGATAGACCTTAGAAAGGTTGAGCGCGGCATCCGGTCTGCAGACGCCATCCCTCGGCGCTGGAGCACCGGACGCCGGTTGGGGTCTCAGTAGCAGGTTCCCCAGTAAGCGCTTCCGTCGTCGTAGTGACCGTGTCTGTAGCTGGCACACCAGAACTGTGCGAAGTTGACGCACTGACCCCACACCGGGGTCGCGTTCCACCAGCGTGTGCCATCGCTGCAGCGCCAGTGGCAGCACTCATTGCCGTTCTTCTCGGTGTCGGCCGAGCCTTCGGCGGTCTGCAGGAGCGCCTGGCTGAGCGCGCCCGGTTCTTCGGGCTGAGCTACCCCCTGATCCTCTGGAGCACCACAGCCAAACATCAAACAAGCGGTGCCAAGAGACAGCAGCATATTTCTCATGTCTGTTCCTCCTCGCCTATGAGTTGTCGCCGCTGGCAAAAGAAGTTTTGCGAGCAGCATAGAAGTCATTTACAAGTTCTGTGCCATCGGCTGGGTGTTTTTCTACGCTGCAAAGCCGATTGAGGCTGCTGCTGTTGGGTAGGTTGTTTCTCAGGCTGGTGCCCAACCTATAGGCATCGCTGTGTGCATGGCGATGGCCCAAATTTTGGGCGCAGCTGTATGGTCACTGCAGTGACCATGGACAGTCAGCAGTGGTCATTGCAGTGACCACTGTCCGCGGACGCCGCTGGGGCCTAGGATGGCCGCCAATGAGCGGCACCTTCCAGCTTGACGAACCTCAGATAGGCCCGACGCGCGGGTTGCGAATTTCCGTGGTCGGAGGCCCAGACGCCGGTGCGTCCTATGAAATCAGCCGTCCGCGCATCCTGGTTGGCAGAGGCCAGTCCGCTGACGTCCGGCTGTCTGACTCATCCGTCTCCGAGTTTCACCTGGAAATGGTCGCTGGTGGGCAGGGCGTCCTATTCTCGGACTGTGGCAGCCGCAACGGCGTGCGCGTGGCCGGTGTGCGGGTAGAACGGGGCATCGCGCCTTCTGGCTGTGTCTTGACCCTGGGGATGACCACCCTGCGTGTCGAGGTCGCTGGCGACTTCTCCGTCCCACTGGCCAATGTCTCTTCCTTCGGGCGTCTGCTCGGCCGCTCGGCCTTGATGCAGCGACTCTATGCTCAGCTAGAGAAGCTGGCTCAGACTGAGCTATCCGTGCTCATTGAAGGAGAGACAGGTACAGGCAAGGAACTGGCTGCCCGTGCTCTGCACACCGCCGGTTCCAGGCAGGATGGACCTTTTGTGGTGCTGGACTGCACAACCCTGCAGCGGGAGCTAGCGCCGAGCCGACTCTTCGGTCACGAGCGCGGCGCCTTCACCGGGGCCATCGAGCGAAAGGTAGGGGTCTTTGAGGCCGCCAGTAACGGTACGCTGTTTATCGATGAAGTCGGGGAACTGCCGCTTGAGCTACAGCCGATGCTGCTGCGAGTCCTGCAAGAGCGGGAGATTACTCCGGTGGGCAGCACGCGGGCCCGACCCGTCCATGTGCGAGTCATTAGCGCCACGCATCGCGATCTAAGGGCCCTCGTCAACCGCGGGAGATTCCGCGAAGACCTATATTACCGGTTAGTACAGGACATCGTCGTCATGCCGGCTCTGAGGCAGCGACGGGACGATATCGAGTTGCTTGTACGGCACTTTTTGACCGGCCTGCCGCCTGACATCAAGGCGCGTGAGCTCGACGAGGAGGCGCTCAAAACCATATCATGCCGCGACTATCCCGGAAACGTAAGGGAACTGCAGCATGTGATCGAGCGCTTGGCCTGGCTGTCCGAAGGACCCGTCATCACCTTGAAGGAACTGATGGAGGAGAACCTGCAGTACAGTGAAAGCAAGCGGAAACTCGATCATCATGGGCCCGAAACTTCGCTCACGAGCGAGAGTGCTTCACTGACGCCGCTGTACAAGCGCGCGAAGCACGCGGCGATTCTTGAGTTCGAGCGCCAATACTTGACCCGCCTGCTGAAGCACACGGGCAACAACCTCTTGCGCGCTTCACAGCACGCGGGCCTACAAAGACATAGTCTGCGCAGCCTGCTCAAGCGGCATGGCTTGTATGAACCTCGGGAAGAGCCGTAGCCAAGGTCTTGGCTACGGGCTCAGAAGTTCTTAAGCGAGCGGTAGCGCTGGATTGATCCTCCTTGCCCGACTACCCAGATGTCTCGTTCGCTTGCGCCCCATACGCCGATCTGATATGTGAGTTTCGTCTGCTCTAGGTTCCTTGGCATTGTCTGCAGATTGGTCCATTTCTCACCATCCCACCGCAAAACGATCCCGGCCCCCGGGTCAGAGGCATCGCTGCGTATCTTGGAGCCGCCGACCGCCCAGATGTTGCTTGGACGGGTTCCCCAGACCTTCCAGAGGTTACGGCCCTGCGTGACGGAGTCATTCCGGCGCTCGCTCCAACTAGAGCCGTCCCAGTGCAGCACGGTGCCGTAGTCCCCGATAGCCCAAATATCCTGATCGCTTGTTCCCCAGATCGCATTCAGATTACAGACTTGGTCGGTATGGGTAACGGGAGCCTCGACCCATACATTGCCATCTGGTTTGCTCTTGCGAAGGACGCTGCCGATCATGCTAGGCATCGCTGGGCACTGCCGATTCGGATCACCCGTCCCCAGCGGGCCCGCACCACCGACGGCATAGACGGTCCCGTTAGGGCTCCCCTGCCAGACGGCGCGCACAAAAGCGAGAGGGGTGGATGTGCGCTCCATGGATAGCGCCCCATCCTCGAGCAGGCTGCCGATAAACGAACAGTTTCCCGTTCCGCACCCTCCGACGATGAGAAATCGGCCCGGCGAGGTCGGCCAGATGCCGTAGAGGACTGCATCGACGTTCTTCTTTATCGTCCATGTCGTGCCATCCCAGTGCAGTACTACGCCGGGGCTCGTGCCCGGCGCCATCCGGGCGGAACTGCCAACAGCCCAGATGTCGCCTGCTCCGAGAATCGCTAGAGACGTAATGTCCAGCGTGGTCTTGCTGTCGTACTTCGTCCACTCTGCACCGTCCCAGTGCAGGATGGTCCCTGCGTCGCCGACGGCCCAGATGTCATCCTCACTAAGGCCACGGATGTCATTGAATGCCGGCCGACTCTGCGTATTGCAGTCTGCTCCTTTGCAGTAGCTGCACCAGCAGCCGTTGCTGGCTTCCAGAGTGACCGTGATGCTGCCATCTTGAACCGCCGTATTAACGGCCACTGATTCCTGACCGTGCTGAATGGAACACTCTCCGTTAAAGGCCAGAATGTCGAAGGAGAGCTTGCCGTTGACGTTTTTAGGCAGGGGGAGCCGGAATACTTCTAGTTCACCCGGTGCTGCACGATCTTTGTCAAACGTATTCCTACAGAGCTTGCTATCTGGGAAGTCTTCATCGCACGGCGGAATGTTAGGTCTAAGCACCGCTGTGATATGAAAAGTTTTCACGTTCGGATCGGCATTAGTAATATAGACACGTAGATACTGCTCCTCGCTGCAGGATTGCGAGCTCAGGCCGAGCAGCAGAAGCAGGACCCGAGTGAATAAAGCGGGCAGCGATGCAAAACGTTCTGGGCTATACAACATGATGTCTCCTATTCAGGCTTCCATCCGCCCGAGATAACGTCGCTAGGGCGGCTCGCACCGGCGACACTCACGGCGATCACTCCGGTGGCCGCTGTGATCCCGACGACCGCCCAGACCCACCACCTTTTGTAATGGGGGACGCGAGGGCTTCTTGTTGCGCCTTCTTTGGACGCAGAGCCAGGTAAGAAAGAGAGCTCGGTCGAGCTCGATTGGCTGAGCAGTGTTGGCCGGCGGAGGACGAAAGACCCCGGCGCGGCGGTAGGGATCAGTTCCTGCCGTGGGTGGTCCGGCTCGGGCATGCTGGCCGCCACGGTCTCTGCCTTGGCCAGCTGCAGTGAGAGGTGGCGGCTCGCCGAGTTGTGCTGCTTCGGCACGCGTCGGGAGCTTTGAGAATGACCGTTCGGGTCGGCGCCGCTGCCGCACCATTCCTTGATGTGCCGTGCATCAGGACATTTCTCGGTGCGGCAGGTCAGGCAGGGCCTTGCGGCTGCCTGACGATGCGAGAGAAGGAGTGAAAGTAGTAGAAACGCACCCGCCTTGGCGGCCATCTTGTCCTTAAGCTTTGCAAGTAGTGGGCTAACTCATCCAGTAAACAAAAAAGATGTGTCTGCTAAGGAGGAACGGCCTTGCAGCGAAAGCCAATGTACGCGTCCGGTTCACTTACTACCTTTCTGGCAAGCAGTTTGTCTTCATCCTGATCGCGGGCGCTCCCTCCCCGGACAATAAATCCTTGAAAAGGCGGCAGGGCTCGGCCTGTCGTCCACTCGGCAGCATTGCCCAGTAGATGAAGCACGCCCTGCTCGCTGGCTCCGACCGGCAAACTATCTACCGGCACGAAGTCAGCGCCCGCTCCCTGTCTCGCGTGCACCTTGCGCCAGTCGAAGCCGCCAGGCCAAGGAAAGCGGCGGTCTGCGCGGCCACTCCGGGCAGCCCATTCCCACTCCAGCTCACTTGGCAGCTGCCCCTGCCACTTCCCGTACTTCCATTGGCAGTAGCGAGCAGCTTCCGCTTGCTCGATACCCGTCGCCGACCACGAGAGCAGCTGATCCAGATTTTCGACATGGTGCCAGGGAGGTGGGCCCAGTGGAGTCGTGTGACGGAGAAACTCCTGGTACTCAGCAATGCTGACCTCTAGCCTGCTGAGGGCAAAGCGCGCCACATGGTGCAGCTGGCCGGTGCTCGTCACCAGAACGCCTGGGCCGAGAACGACCAGCTCGGCTGGTAGCTCCGGATGCCTTGGGGCGTGCGGCTTGGAAACCGCAGGGGCCTCCCGTTGCCGGACCGGTTGTGCGGAGAGGCAGAGAAGGCAGAATGTGCTGAGGATCCGCAGCGCGCTTCCGATCGCTCGTTGCTTGCTGCTGGGTCGGAAAGCCGGCGTAGAGTCGGCATCCGTACTAGCAATCCTTGCTCCATGCTGGACCTGGTCAGGCGCCTGAGGTCGCTCTGTGTCTATCCGGGGTGCGCAAGAAATCAGCTCCAGCTGCTTGATGACTTCCTGCATCGTCGCTGGACGCTGAGCTCGCTCTTTGGCGAGCATGCGCTGGATCAGCCCAGCCAGCTGTCGCGGAATCGGAGTGAGCTGGCCAGGGTCGGGTATAGGACACTCCGTATGGGCGATCAGCCACTCGTAGTCGTTCGTTGCCTTGAACGGGAGCTCGCCGGTTAAGCACTCAAACAGGATGACCCCGAGGCCATAGATGTCGACACGACCGTCCACGTCGGTCGGCGTCTTCCACTGCTCAGGCGACATATAGGCCCGGGTACCAACCCAGCTCCCGGTCTGGGTCTTGACGGACGGATCGGATAGGCCCAGATCATTTAGAAACTTGGCCACACCAAAATCAACAACCTTTACTTGCTCCGAGCCATCTGTGTTCAATGCGATAAAGATATTCTTGGGCTTGATATCGCGATGGACGATCCCATGCTGGTGCGCGGCCGATAGCGCTCTGGCGATCTCTATGGCAATCCGCACCGCGCGGGCCGTTGAGAGCCGCGACTTTCGCAGAAGCTGTGACAGGGTGACTCCTTTCAGGAGTTCCATCACGATATAGCAGTGAAGATTGGTGGTTAACCCGCTATCAAAGACTTCAACGATATTGTCATGCTTGGCGATGCTGGCAGCGCTCGCCTCACGCAGGAACCGCTGCCTCGCAGATGGGTCGACATAGACGCGGTGATGGAGAACCTTGACCGCAGCACGCCGACCTGCGATGGACCGGTGCTGCGCTTCATAGACCGTGCCGTAGGCACCAATCCCTATCTCTCGCAGTATCAGCCAGTTCCCGATCTCGCTTAATTGAGGGCCCGAGGCCATTTCCGTCGGCGCCGGCATGTGCGGAGACGCTACCACAAGGCTGCCTGACAAAATGCCGCCGGATGGCTCCACAAGCTAACGCCTTAACCAGGTTTCGTTAAGGCTGGCCAAAAATGTATTCTGATTTACGATATTTTTGAACTTCTGTCGTGTCCCACTGAAACGGGTGCAAGTTCCCAGAGGACTCAGGCGCCCCTGCAAGGATGAAGTAGGCATCCAGCGACAGAGAGCGGGCAGACTCATAAAAGAGACCGGGCTGGTTACCGCCGGCTATCCGCGCCTTTCTCGGCGAGCTTCTTCTTGCTCTTGAGCGCGACCAGACCGGCGGCAAGGATCTGGCGCATCGCCTCGCCCTCGGAGGCGATGCGGTTGTTCCAGCGGTACTCGTCGATGGCGGCGGCCATCTCCTCGCTGATCACCAGCACCTTCTGCACGGTCAGTCGCGGCTCTCTCGGCATCGCGGTCTCTTGGCCGACACCCTACCCGAACCAGTCATTGACATGCCTGGCTTGCTAAGTTAATGAGTTGTTTAGTTAATAACTCAATCAGTAGTCCCCGACGAGTCATCACCTCGTCGGGGACCGTGTCCAAGGGAGTAGCCCCTCAGACTCGGCGAGCCTAACGGGCCGCTCCCGTCACGGCAAGCGTGCGCTTGCAGGGAGTAGCCCCATGCACCACGTCGGCGAATGTCTCGGTGAACCGCTCTGTCGTCTGTCTCTGTGGCTGTCTGCGCTGGGCCTGGTCGCGTTGCTCGTGGCGGCGGGGCTGCTGTGGCTGGCGCTGTACATCTCGCTCGGTCGATGCAGGCGCCTTTGTCGACGGCGTCCGGCTAATTTGGCCGTGCCTGTGACCATCGCGCCCGAGCACGCCGCGCCGCAGCCGGTCTGTCCCTCACGGCAGCAGGCCGGAGCATCCTCATGAGCGCCGACGCACGAGTCACCGAGGCGCACAGGCTGTTCGGGTTGTTGCTACGAGACCGACGAGAGCGGATCGGCTGGTCGCGTCGCGTCCTGGCCAAGCGGATGCGCAAGAGTGAGGCGACGCTGAAGCTCATCGAGATGGCGCAGCGGGCAGTCAGTCGAGGCACGCTCTACGCGCTGCTGCACATCCGCGAGCTGGAGCTGACCGAGGATGACATCGCTCCGCTCGTGGACGACCGTCTGGTTGAGCCGCCGGTGCCGGGGCTGCGCGCTCGCGCCAACGATGCGCCCCGGACGCTGCACGTCGAGCTGAGCGGCTCAGCCGACCCGCTCACGCATTTCCAGCACCACCGAGCGCTTCTGCGCGGCGCAGGCAGTAGCCTTCGATCGTGCTGGGCGTACCTGGACCCGGCCAGCGCGAACGACTATCGACGCTACGCGATGCTGTACCCTGGCAGAGCTGAGGCTCGCAGTGCGCTCGAGCAGCTTGTGCCGCGCATCGTGCAGAAGCTCGACGGCAGCCCGCTCGACGTGATCGCGCTCGGCTGCGGGCTGGGCGTCGCCGAGGTGGATCTCACCCTGTGGCTGACGCAGCAGGAGCGAGTGACGCGGCTGTCGCTCGGCCTGAGCGACCTCAGCCCGCCGCTGCTGGCGGCCGGCTACCGTCATGCCGTTGACGCGATGCAGGACCTCCGCTGGGTCGATGTGTGGGCCTGCTCGGCAGACCTCGAGCAGCTCGCCCGCGAACGCAGCCTCATCACCGGCGCAGGACGCCAGAGGCTCTTCACCCTGCTCGGCGGGACGCTGGCTGAGCTGGAGAACGAGGACCGCCTGCTGCGTGACACCCTGGGCGCGCTCGCCGAGCCGGGCGATCTGCTGCTCTTGGATGTGGAGCTGTCGGGGGCGAGCTGGCCGGAGATCCCGGCGCTGCAAGCACGCCTGTTTGAGTGGCTGCGCGGTCCGTTCGAGCGGGCCGGGCACGCGCTAGTCTCACTCCGGCTGGCCGAGCCGAGGCGGGGGCGATGGGCTGCCTTCGAGCGCGACGTACTCGCCGACGTGCCAGGTGAGGAGCGCATGCACCGCTGGAACTGCTACACGCTGCGTCGGTACG
>ERZ650309.1732-NODE-1732-length-10183-cov-4.890897_pt1 | contig 10183 bp, 6 predicted proteins | sample MGYA00376245_ERZ650309 | MGnify/ENA primary metagenome ERZ650309 (study PRJEB26733, sample SAMN07839294) | wastewater metagenome | biome: urban; feature: wastewater treatment plant; material: waste water | place: USA: North Carolina | collected 2016-04-26 ...
CGTCATCAAGAGCATCCAGGACGTGATGCGCCAGGACGCCGGCATCAACGGCGACGCCCAGCGCATCGAACAGATGGTGTGGCTGCTGTTCCTGAAGGTGTTCGACGCCCAGGAAGAAGAACTCGAACTCACGCGCGACGACTACAAGAGCCCGATTCCGCAGCACCTGCGCTGGCGCGAATGGGCCACCGACGCCGAAGGCATCACCGGCGACGCGCTGCTCGACTTCGTCAACAACCAGCTGTTCCGCTCCTTGAAGAACCTGCCGGCCGACCCCGTGCGCAACCCGCGCGGCTTTGTCGTGCGCAGTGTGTTCGAGGACGCCAACAACTACATGAAGAGCGGCCACCTGCTGCGGCAGGTGATCAACAAGCTCGGCGCCATCGACTTCAACCGCCAGGCCGAACGCCACCAGTTCAACGACCTGTACGAGAAGATCCTGCGCGACCTGCAGAGCGCGGGCAACGCCGGCGAGTTCTACACGCCGCGCGCGGTCACGCAGTTTGCGGTCGACATCATCGACCCCAAGCTCGGCGAAAAAATCCTCGATCCGGCGTGCGGCACCGGCGGCTTCCTGGCCTGCGCCATCGAGCATGTGCGCAAGCACCAGGTGAAGACGCCCAAGCAGGAGAAGCAGCTGCAGGCCAGCCTGTTCGGCGTCGAGAAGAAGCCGCTGCCGCACCTCCTGTGCACGACCAACATGATCCTGCATGGCCTGGACACGCCGACCAACATCCGCCACGACAACACGCTCTCTCGCCCGCTGCGCGACTACGGAGAGCGCGACCGCGTCGACGTCATCCTGACCAACCCGCCGTTCGGCGGCATGGAAGAGGACGGGATCGAGAACAACTTCCCCACCGGCTTCCGCACGCGCGAGACCGCGGATCTGTTCCTGGTCCTGATCACCACGCTCCTCAAGAAGGGAGGCCGCGCCGCCGTGGTCCTGCCCGACGGCACGCTGTTCGGCGAAGGCATCAAGACGCGCATCAAGCAGCAGCTCCTGGAAGAGTGCAACCTGCACACCATCGTGCGCCTGCCCAAGGGCGTCTTCGCTCCCTACACCGGCATCCAGACCAACCTCCTGTTCTTCGAAAAGGGCAAGCCCACCACCGAGGTCTGGTACTACGAGCACCCGTACCCGCCCGGCTACAAGAGCTACTCCAAGACCAAGCCCATGCGCATCGAGGAGTTCGACGCGGAGAAGGCGTGGTGGAAGGACCGCAAGGAGACGGACCAGGCATGGAAGGTGACAGCGCTGGAGATCGCGGCGCGCGGCTACAACCTGGACTGGAAGAACCCGCGCTCCAAGGAGGAGTGCCTCGGCGATCCGGATGACCTGCTGGCGCAGCTCGCGGAGGCTACACAGGGGGTGCGGCAGATCCGGGATCAGCTCAAGGCGGCGCTGGCTTCGGCACTGGAGGAGCGGTCGTGAACGCGGAGCAGATCGAGAAGCACTTGGAGGTGCTGGCGGAGGCGGAGGGCGGGGTGGCGCGGCTGCGGGAGGTGATTTTGCAGTTGGCCGTTATGGGGAGCTTTGTTTCACCAACTAATTTTGGTACCGAAAGCACCGCTTGGCGAATTGTAAAGCTATCTAGCATAGCACTATCTATGCAGAATGGCATCTCAAAGCGCCACGCTTCGGAAGGAGTGCCTACAGTTGTTCTGCGCCTATCTGATATAAGGAACCACGAGATTTCAGAAGCGAACCCAAGGCAGGTGCCTTTAACCACAGAGGAGTGTGAAAAGTATAGAATTGAGCAAGGCGATATTTTAGTGGTGAGAGTTAATGGTAGCGCTGACATTGTCGGTCGTATGACTCTCTGTGCTAAGTCACGCGGCTGGACCTACTGCGATCACTTCATCCGGGTGCGAACTAATCCTGATATGGTCAATCCTCGATATCTCGCCTTGGTCTCTGCTACTCCCTCCTTTCGCTCACAAGTGGAGAAAGTTACTGTTACGACTGCAGGCCAGCGGACAGTAAATCAGAAAGGAATTGGTGACGTGCAGGTTCCTCTGCCTCCGCTTGCGGCGCAAGAGCAGATTATCGCCAAAGTCGACGAACTGATGTCCCTCTGTGATGAGCTGGAGCGGCGGCAGCAGTGGCGTCACTCCCTCCGTCGCTCCGCGTACACCGCGGCTCTCGATGCACTCACGCAGGCCGCCACTCCCGACGAGCTCGCCCGCGCCTGGGACCGCCTCAAGCAGCACTGGGACATGCTCGCCACACATCCCGACGTGGTGCCGCCGCTGCGGCAGGCTATCTTGCAGCTTGCGGTGCAGGGGCAATTGGTAAGACAGGACGCGAGGGATGAGCCAGCAGAAGATTTGTTGCGACGGATCAGTAAAGAATTCCTAAATGATCATAGGCTGACCGAATCGTTGAACGCCACGGCGCTGCCGTTCCACTCTCCTACGGGGTGGGCATGGACGAGGTTCTCCCGTCTCGGGAAGTTTGGACGCGGCCGGTCGCGACATCGCCCTCGTAATGATCCAGCTTTGTTCAAGAATGGCAAATATGCATTTATCCAGACAGGAGATGTGGCGCGCGCTTCTATGCTCATCAAGGATTACTCGCAACAGTACAGCGAATTTGGACTTTCGCAGAGCGAGTTGTGGCCAGCGGGTACTTTGTGCATTACTATAGCAGCGAATATTGCGGAATCCGCTATAGTGTCATTTGATGCTTGCTTTCCGGATAGCGTTGTTGGGCTCGCGCCCGGAGAAATCCTTAATGATTTGCGATTTTTTCTCTATGTCACAAAAACGATAAGAAAAAATCTGCAGAAATTTGCTCCCTCAACAGCACAAAAAAACATCAATCTTTCTATTCTGGAAGATGTCTTAGTGCCGGTACCGCCGCTACCGGAACAAAAACGCATCGTCGCCAAGGTCGATGAGCTGATGACCCTCTGCGACGAGCTAGAGCGATGCGCGCAATGGCGGCAGGATCTTTTGTCGCGGGCCGCGCAAGCAGCAGTGAGCGTAATGACCAGCGTGCAGTAGCGACCGGGCGGCCCGGAGGCCGCGGACATGAGGTGTGCATGGACGCAGTGAGCTCGCAGTTCCTGGTTCCCAGCCCCGATGACTTTGACAGCCAGCGCGCCGACCGCAGCCTCGGGATGCGGCGCGCGGCCCGCTACTACAACGAGCTGGTGGCGCCCGGCATCGGCGGCGCCTGGAAGGTGCGCCACCTGAGCTGGGCCGTGGCCGGGCTGTACCTGCGGCAGCAGCTCGGTGACAGGCACAGCGCGGTCGCGCTGGCGCACGGGGTCGAGGCGCTCGGCAGCAAGCAGGAGTGGTCCCTGCTGCCGGCGGAGCAGCAGACCGCGCGGACCGGGCTGCGCGGGACCCGTGCGTTCAACCGCACGCCGGACGCCTGGTCGTTCAAGGAGCTGAGCCAGCGCCGCTGCTACGTGCAGGTCACGCACCGGCAGCAGGTGACGCGCGCGCTGCCGTCGGACACTGGGCTCGGGCTCGCGGAGGGGTCGAGCCGGTTCAACGGGATGGTGCTCAGCACGCCGGGCCGCGATCTGGCGGAGGCGCTGCTGAACCAGCAGAGCGTGGGCAGGGGTCGGCCCAGCCTGTTGCAGATGTTGAAGAAGTGGGTGCTGGAGGACTTCGAGATGACGCCGGGAATCGAGCGGCTGGCGCAGGGGCTGGGACCGTCGTCACCGTCGGAGGACGAGCGCAAGCTGGTTCTTGGGCGGCTGCTCAGCCAGGTCTCGCCGGGCAGCATCGTGGGCCCGCGCGATCCCAAGCGGCGCATCCGCTTGATCGAGTTCCTGGATACGCAGGTGGGGGATAACGAAGGCTGGAGCGATGTGGAGGGTCTGCTGGGCTGGCTGGAGTCGCAGCCGGGCGGCACGGCGCACGCGGACGATCTGCGCACCGCGCGGGCGTTCGAGGACATGCGGACCGCGGGCGTGGCCGTGCTCAATGCCATCGGCGCGCTGCTGCTGGAGCGGGGCAGCCTGATCCAGGTCGCAGCCTGCGCGAAGCACCCTTCGGTGCAGCCGGCGCTCGCGCGCTTCCGCGTGCAGGCGGCGCGATACCGTCACCACGCAGCGCACGGCAACAACGGTCGCCCCGACGCGCGCGAGTTTGTCGCCCAGACCGAGGCCGCGCCCGACGACGAAGCGCTGGTCGCGGCGCTGGTGCGTCGCGACGGCCGCATCCTGGAGCTGAGCGGCGACGCCGTGTACCGCGGCCCGCTGTTCCACGTCTTCCAGCAGCGAGCGGACGGCACCGCAGGCAGAGCCATCCCCGACCTCGAAGAGGCAGAAGAGAGCGCACCCACCGGCCGCCCGGCGCGGCTGTTCAGCTTCATCGCGCTATGGAGGGACTGCCATGCCCAGGCCTAGCGAAACCTTGAGCGACCTGTTCTCGCCGCCCGCGGACGCCCAGCCCGAGCTGTACGGCGTCGGCGGCGTGCTGTGCGCCTACTCCGCGGACACCGACTTCCTCGAGCAGGCGCTGCTGCGGTTCACCCGGCGCCCGCCGGCCTCGCGCCTGGCGCACGGCAGCGTCGATCTGACGCTGATGTTGAACCCGTCCCATGCCGAGATGGGGCCGGACGCGGTGCCAGGGCTGATGGTGCTGCGGCCAAAGTTCCGCGAAGGCAGGCCGGTCCAATTTACTTGCATGCATGCAAAGGTTGCGCTCTTGGCGTTCGGGCCGGCGCGGCTCGGGCCTGCCACGCACTTTCGGGTGATCGTGGGTACCGCCAACTGGACCCGCGCCTCGGCGCGCCATCAGATCGAGCTGGTGTGGCGGCTGGATCTGGACGCAGCCGCAGCTTCGAGGGAAGACCGCTACGAGCTGTTCGCGGTGGTCGAGTTCCTGAGCCGGCTCTTAGACGGCTACCAGTGCGGTCCGCCGCTGACCACCCGGGCCGCGGATCTACTGGCACAGGCGCGGACGCACACGGTAAATCCCAAGTCCGGCCAGCCCATCCGGTTCCTGTCGTCGCTGCCCTGGCGGGACAAGGCCGAGCCGGCGAGCACGTGGCAGCAGCTTGTGCCGCGGCTCGCCGATGCCGCCCCGGGCAGTAACTATCTGGTCTGCGGATCGGGTTTCTACGAGCAGGCGAGCGACCCCGAGGAGCCTCCGGCTGTCCTCAGCTCCATCACTCGAGATCTGCGCGGCGCCGGCGGGCTGACCCGCTCACCGACGCTGCGTGTGGTCGCCAACGGCGACATCCGGGATCAAGTGACCGCCTGTTTTCGGGAGGGCTCGCTGACCGGCTGGGAGCTGTGCCGGCCGAAAGACCCCTCGCCGGATCAGTCCCTTGCGCGGTGTCTCCATGCCAAGTTCCTGTTCGTCGCCAAGTGCCGGCAGGATGCGCTCAGCAACGGCTGGCTCTATCTCGGGTCGAGCAACTTGAGCAAGAAGGGATTCCTGCTCGCGCCGCCGCACGGCAACATCGAGGCTGGCGTGTTGCTGGCGGCGCCGCAGATCGATAGCGTCTCCAAGGTTGGCAAGTTCCTTCCCGTGGGCCGCGGTTTCAGGGAGAGAGAGCTTGCAGCGCTCCCCGGCGAGCTGCCCGAAGTGAAGGAGCCCGGGCCGGACGCGCCGCCGTGCCCGATCCTGGCCTTTGTCTCTGTCGGTGACGGGCTGCTCAGCATCAAGTGGGACGAGCAGGTGCCTGCCGGTGAGGTCGCGGTCGTGCTGCCGGATGGTGCCATCATGCAGCTGCAGCCGATGCAGGAGAGCCTTCGCATCTCGGGCTCGATCCCGCGCTGCCTGGAGGTCCGCTGGGATGCGCACTGCTGCAAGGTCCCGTGCATGGATCCGTCCGGGGCGTATCAGCGGCAGGTGCTGCCTGTGGCCTCGTTCGAGAGCTGGCTGGATCAGCTGCGGCACTGGAACGATCCGGACGTGGTCGAAGACGAAGAGGCGGGCGATGAGGATCCTGAGCTGACTGAGGACACCAGCGGACGTGCCGTGTCTGCGGCGCAAGAGCAGGCGCTCTCGCGCGACTTCCCGGCCCGCACGGCGATGCTGCTCGTCGAGGAGATCGCCGAGTGCAACGGTGCGATCTCTCCTGAACGCGGTCCAGATTGGCTCGCCTATCTGCGCCACCTGCTGCTTGAGCAGATGCCCAAAGAACACATCGAGGGCTGGCGCGGCCTGCGTGTAAATTTCCTGCAGGCGCTGCTCTCTCGCGATGGGTTTGCGCCGGACTGGCCAGATTTGGAAAAGTACCAGGCGCTCATTCGGGAGGTCTCGGACGAGTGGGGCCTCAGCTCGGGCTGCTCGCTGGAGGTGCACTCATGAAGGCGGTTCCTGCTCAAGCGAATCTGTGGGCCCGCGTGGCTGTGCGTCTGCAGGAGTGGTCCAGCCTGAACGGGCTGCTCCTATATGGCCAGCAGCACTCGGTGAAGTGGATTGCGGAGCGCATCCAGGAGCACGGCATCATCATCGCGGACGAAGTGGGCCTGGGGAAGACGCGGCTGGCGCTGCTTGCGATGCTGGCGACGCTGGAGGAGGGCGGTAGTGTCGTGGCCGTGGTGCCGCCGGGGCTGATCTTCCAGTGGGAGCAGGAGGCGGAGTCTGTGTCCGCCGCGCTCGAGCGACAAGGCGTCAAGCTGTCGCAGGAATGGCGGCCTGTGGCGGTCCGGACCTACGCCAACCTATTCAGTGAGCTTTCCGAGCGCGAGAAGTACCCGCTGGCGTCGCCGGAACAGGGTCGGTGGATGCTGCTGAGCCAGACCTTTGATATGTATCGGGTGAGGGAGAACGCGCAGGCCTGGCGGTTCGAACTGCCGACGCTGATCAGGGCGCGCTCAGCGATTCAAAAAGGAGAAAGGCAGAACAACCGCTTTATCCAGTACTGGCTAAAGCGCGGGTTCGATACTCGGAGCTACCAGGATCATCCGTGGCTGTTCAACGAGAACAAGGCAGCAGAGTACCTGTCTGGCGTCCGCCCGCTCCCCGACGACATCAAGGCATTATTTGATGATGAGCATCTGCGCCCGAACCGTGGCAACCAGCTCGCCGCAGACGGTGACTGTACGAACTTCTTCCAGGACGAGAAGAGAGGGCGCAGGCTCCTTCGTTACCTGATTGGGCAGCTGATCGGTCCCATCGATCTGCTGGTAGTCGACGAGGCGCACAAGAGCCGAGAGGAAGGCGAAGACCCCAGGACACGCCTCGGGCGTCTTTTGAAGCAAACGTTGCAATTCTCCACGCAGAGCCGACGGATCTGCATGACCGCTACCCCGATCGAGCTCAGGCCCGAGCAGTGGGCTGCGCTCTTGGAGCGCGCAGGGCTCTCCGCGGAGCACGTTGACTCGCTGCGCGTGAAGATCGGTGGGTTCGCCAGCGCGCTGTCCCGCGCACAGACCTACTCTGACCAGCAGGAGGCGCTCGACCAGCTTGCGGCTGCCTCGCAGGCTTTCTCGAAAGCGCTGCGCCCGTTCGTGACGCGACGGCGCCGGCTGAGTCAGGCCGAGATGCGCAAGCTCGTGCCGGCGGCTCTTGCGGGGGCCCACCCGCACCGCGCGCTCAGCACCTGCGCGATCGAGGTGGAAGGGCTCGATGAGGGGTGGCGCCGCATGGTCCTGGCGCTGGAAGGGCAGGGCCTGGCGGCCAAGGGGCTGGACGGCGTCGAGAACCGACAGCGGCAGGCCGATATTCGTTACTCCTCGGGTCTGAGCTGCGAGTTCACGCTCCCTGCACCGGCCGAGGAACAGCAGCGATCCCGCAAGGAACGGCGGATGCACGCATGGGCGGCGACGCAGCGCCGGATCTCGTCGCAGATGGCGGCGAGCGCTGGAAATGCAGAGTCCTGGCTTTGGCGCCACCCGCGCATCGTCCGGGCCGCCGATCGCATCGAAGAGCTCTGTGCGTTCGATGGCCTGAACCCGCGCGAGAAGGTCCTTGTCTTCGGTCGTTTCAGCGAGCCGATGCGCGCTCTGCGTGACACGCTGAACGCCCGTCACATCCTGCGCATCCTCGACCAGGGTGAGCTTGGCTTCCTTCCGAACCTCAAAGACCACGAGGAGCCGCACCTTCTGCATGTCTATGCGGAGCTGCACAGAGCAGGCCGTCTGACGGGCCGGCTGAGCGGCCCTCGGCTCGAGCCCCAGCAGCTTCGCGAGCTACGCCAAGCGGCCCATGAGCGCTACGAGAGCACGCGGGACCGGCTGCTCGACCTCCTCCACATCGATCGGGAGGGCTGGATGACGCAGCTGCCGCGTCACGAGTACCTGCTGCGGATGAAGCAGAGCCGCTACGACGACTGCGCCCGGTTGATCGCGGTGATCCGCTCGGATGTCTTCGATGTGCTGATGCAGAAGCGAGCCAGCACGGACCGGCTGTCCCTTGACGAGATCTTGCCTACCGTTAAGCAAGTTTGGAAGGAGCATGTCGCCTGCATCCTGAACCGGGACGACGACGGGCTAGATGAATCGGAAACCACCGAGCAGGCTGGATCGGGCCGCGGCCGTGGACGCAAGACAGAGGACGATCCGGAGCAAGACTCCTTGCCAGATGCGCTGAGCCAGTATCTCGAGCACGAGCCCCGCAGCGGCTTCTGCCGCCTGCTCAACGGGGAGGTCAAGCAGGAGACAAGGCGTGCGATTCAGGCTGGCTTCAACCGGCGCGCGACCGGGCCGCACGTCTTGATCGCCCAGAGCCAGGTCGGCCGTGAAGGGCTGAACCTGCACAAGGCGTGTCGCCGCGTGTTCTTGTTCCACCCGGAGTGGAATCCGGGCGTGCTCGAGCAGCAAATCGGCCGGGTGGACCGGATCGAGAGCCTGTGGACTCAGATGGCGAAGGAATGGATGGCCCAGCACGGAGCGTCGGCAGCATCGCACGATTCATTCCCGCGCATTGAGGTCGAGTCGCTGGTCTTCCGCGGAACCTATGACCAGCACCAGGCCAACGTGCTGCACCGCCGCCGCAGCACCCTCAACGCACAGCTGTTTGGAGCGCTGCTCGACGAGGAAGCCTTGGCCAAAGTTCCTCCCGAGTTTCTGGATCGGCTGGCTCAGGCTGCCCCAAGCTGGGAGCCAGCCGTGCAGTGAGATCCTGTTGACCCCGAGACGAAGTCGTCCTACCAGAGCGGCAGAGTAGGCCGCGAGTGCGTCGGCGCAAACATCAGGTGCGCCGTCAGGTGCTGGCAGCAGGCTCCTGGCTATACTGAAGATCAAGGCCTACTTACGGCGCGAGATGAACGGCTCGACCTCAGGATGCTTGAGCAGCAGCGTCTCCATCGAGTCAAAGCTGGGCGTCTCGACGAGGTACTTCTTCCAAGAGAACCGCTCCCTGTACCAGAACAAGAGCATGTCCATCTTCAGCCGGGTCAGCAGAGGCACTCTGCCTGCGTACCCGTCAACCTCCAGCACCTTGCAGTACACGAGCGGACCGTCGGGCTTCCTGTAGATCAGGATTGCATGAACACTCTTCATGGGAACCGCCTGAGAGGGAGTCTAGAGACACATTCAGGTTAGAGCCAGTGGGCGAAAGTATCGCCGATCCGCTTGGCGCCGCACAGCGCGAAGACCTCGTCGAGCTTCTTGCCGCCGCCGCAGAACGTATCCTGATAGGTCATGTCGCCGAGCGCGATGATCCCGTAACGGTGGCCGGACAGATCCGGACGGTCGCGATCGAGAGCTTCGGCCAACGGCAGGATGTTGGTCGGGATGTCGCCCGAGCCGTGAGTGGCGCAGATCACGAGGAGCACGTCGTTGCCGAGGAAATCGGCCGCGTTCGCCGCGCGGTCGCTTACGTCGACCGCGTGGCCCTCGGATTCCAGCACCGGCTTGACCGCATCGGCCACCATCTGGGCATTGCCCGATTCAGTTCCGACCAGGATGAGAATGCTCGCCATCGTATTTGCACATACGAGACAGCGTGCCGCGATGCGACGCGACCGGATGGCGCGGGGCCAAGCCCCATGCCAATCTTCGGGCCATGGAAGAAACCCCAGTTTTAGCCGCTCTGGAGGGCGGCGTTCTCACCCTGACACTCAATCGTCCGCAGCGGCTCAACGCCATGAGCCATGGATTGATCGAGGCGATGAACCGGGAGCTCGCGCGGGCCCGGGACGACTCGGCCGTGCGCGCCGTCCTGTTGACCGGGACCGGCCGCGGCTTCTGTGCCGGCGCAGATCTCGCGGGTCCCGGCCCCGGCGACCCCGCCACGGATGGTCAGCGCGATGTCGGCGCGGTGA
>ERZ650309.1733-NODE-1733-length-10180-cov-3.790025_pt1 | contig 10180 bp, 7 predicted proteins | sample MGYA00376245_ERZ650309 | MGnify/ENA primary metagenome ERZ650309 (study PRJEB26733, sample SAMN07839294) | wastewater metagenome | biome: urban; feature: wastewater treatment plant; material: waste water | place: USA: North Carolina | collected 2016-04-26 ...
AGACTATTTACAAAGAAATAAATCTGACGCAAAATACAGATCTGGAATTGCGACTGCAGCAAGATGTTCACCTGGAGGAAGTAACGGTAACTTCTGAAAAACTGAGCAAAACTGCGGAAATGAATACCTCCGGCATGACGACCTTGACAAGCACCAGTGTGGAACGCTTACCTGCATTTCTCGGAGAAAAAGATATAATGAAAGCCATTTTGCTGACGCCGGGTATACAAAGCGGGCAGGAAGGCGCACGTGGAATTTTTGTACGTGGCGGTAGTCCCGACCAAAATCTGATTTTATTCCATAACGCGCCTGTTTACAATGCATCTCACATTTACGGTTTTCTGTCGGTGTTTACGACTGAATCACTGAATAAGATGGATATTTACAAATCGTACATTCCCGTTCAGTACGGCGGACGCTTATCCTCTGTTATTAATATAGAACCAAATTTTGGAAATACGGATCACTGGAAAGGTAGTTACAGCATCAGTTTTATTACTTCAAAATTTCATATTGAAGGTCCGTTGAAAAAAGAAAGAACGTCCATGAGTTTTACCATCCGTGATTGTCATGCAGGATTTTTCACAGAACCTATATCCGGTATGCAATACAAAAAAAGAGGACAGGAAGGCACCTTGAAATATTTCTTTTACGATATAAACGGAGCTATACAACATAAAGTGAATGACAAGAATACCTTATCCTGGAGTTTTTATGCAGGAAGTGATTTATTTACTTTTGGGGAGACGAGAGACTATCCGAAAGTTACTAATTATTACAAGGAAGGTACCAAACGGAAGCTGGTCTGGATGAATATTGCCAATACGTTAGAATGGAAGACAAAACTAAAAAATGCAACCATCACCAACTTCTATAATTTCAGTTTTTACAAACTGGACTCGCGTCAGATGCTGGCAACCACCTTCCGGGATTATTCGAGATTCACAAATGAGATCAACACCACTCAATACAATACCTTATCCAAAATAAGTGAGCACGGCTGGCAGACAGTTGTAGAACAAAGCATTCATAAAAACCATCATTTTAATTACGGCATCAAACTAAGTGAACGAACATTCAGCATAAACGATGTAAACGTAACTTTAAAGGATAGCACCAATACTATTTATCTGAAAGACAAAAGCAGTAATCCAAAAGTACCAACGCTGGATTTTTATTCGTTTGTCGATTATTCTTTTACCTGGAAAGAAAAAATTGAATTAAATGCGGGTGCGCAATTATTCGTTTATCATGCAAAGGGGAAAACATTTTTTTATCCGCAACCGAGAGCAGAAATTATTTATCATCCTATAAAAGGCATGAGCATCCGTGGAGCTGTTGTGCAAACCGTACAGCCCATGCATCTCTTAACCAACAACACGGGAGATATCCTGAACGACGTGTGGGTGCCAGCCACCGCAAAAGTAGAACCTGAAACATGTTGGCAATATTCGGGCGGTATTCAATACGACCATCCGAAAGGCTATACAGCGAGTATTGATGCCTACTATAAAAGTATGCACCATTTATCGGAATACAAATACGGTACTACTTTTATTTTAGATAAAATTGCCTGGGACGACCAGTTACTAAACAGCGGAACGGGCAAAGCATATGGTATGGAACTTTTCTTTGCCAAAACAAAAGGTCAGTTTACGGCATGGTTTAAATATAACTTAGGCTGGAGCACCAGACAATATCCGGAACTTAACGAAGGAAAAACGTTTTATTATAAATACGACAGACGGCACGATGTTTCTATCGTTTTACAATACAAAGTGAAAAAACATTTTGATTTTACGGTGGCATGGACCTATGGTACCGGATGGCGGATGACAACGCCTAATTCACAGTATGCAAGTGACAACACTTTATACAACTATGACAAAGCCAATGAACCATTAGTCGGCAATCAGAATTTTATAACTTATTGGAATGATCGTAATAACTACGTTTTGCCGGCATATCATCATTTGGATATCGGCATGAATTATACGAAGAAAGCCAAACGTGTAACACATCAGATGAATGTAAGCATCTACAACGTGTATAATCATTTGAATATTTTTACCGTATATAGAGCCTCAGAACAAGATAATGACGGAAATAGATTCAGGAAGTATAAACAACTCAGCATGTTTCCGATAATACCATCTATCGGATATACGGTAACATTTGAAAAGATAAAAAAATAAGTGTGGATGAAATTAAGTATGCAACATAACAATTATTCAATTCATTATTTTATGAAGGCAATGCTTGCTTTATTAATTTCATTTACATTACTATTTGTTTTCACTTCCTGCGAAAAAGATTTAAAACTGAAGCACAATAACAATGAGATTAAGCAGGTAATCATTGCCAATTTATATCCGGGCAGTTATTTAAACATCAATATCAGTAAAAGCAAAAGACCGGATGATTTTTCCTCCGTTGAGTTTTTGCAGAATTGCAAAGTAGATCTTTATGAAAACGATATTTTTAAAGAAACTATCCCCTTTATTTTAAAAGATACTTTATCCGGCTTGGGTTATTATACCTCCACGTTTAAGCTGCAACAAAACAAAACCTATAAGATTATTTCAACGCATACCGAATTAGGAACTGCAGAGGCAATAGAATATCTGCCCTCGAATCCGACAATCGTAAATTATGCATTATTGCAGCATGCTGACTCTGCACATCCTAACATACCGGGACAGTATATTCTTGCGTTTCAGGATAGTGCACAGTTTAACAACTATTACTTTCTTTCGACATACTACAGGATTTCAAAACCCACTATTAATGATGCCGGCGATACCATTTACAAATATGATTACATTGGTGTGCCGTCTTACACCCCGGATATTCCGAACCCCGGAAATTTTGCGCGTTCTTATACTACTGATATTAATTTCGACGGACAGCTGACTTCTTTTACGGTTAATTTTCCGAGCCAGTATAACAATGTATACAAAGAAATCTTGCTGGTTATTGAACTTTCCAATACGGGAAAAAACTTTTACGACTGGAATGTACAGCAATTGCGTTTAGGCACCGATTATCTGAATGAAGGACAACTGGAGCGCCTCAACCTGAAAAGCAATATTATAAACGGTTACGGGCATTTCACCGCCAATAGCAGTGTCTACATTGGAATCCCCATAAAATAAAAAACGCCCGCTGATAGCGGACGATAAATTTCTCTAAAGATGTTGTTGATTCAAAAATTAATATTCATCTTCATTGAATAAGAAATCTTCTTTGGTTGGATATTCCGGCCAGATGTCTTCTATACTTTCATATAACTCTTCATCATCATCCAACTCCTGCAAGTTTTCAATTACTTCTAAAGGTGCACCTGTTCTGATGGCAAAATCAATCAATTCATCTTTTGAAGCCGGCCATGGTGCTTCTTCCAGATACGATGCTAATTCTAATGTCCAATACATATTCTTGTTCGTTTATTTTTTAGTGGTTAATTTCCTTAAGGACTGCAAATATATACCTAAAAATTAAAAATCAAAGCAAAAAGTGAAATACTTCTTATACACTGATTATCAATGGCTTTTCCACACAATTTCAGGTTCATTCGCATCATGCGCAAATTTTCTTGCCAGTACGAATAAAAAATCTGACAAACGATTCAGGTATTGTATCAGAATCGGTTCAATTTTATCGTTTTCTGACAGGCGTACCACACATCGCTCAGCCCGTCTGCAAACCGTTCTCGCCACATGACAAACAGCAGCAGCCTTGTTTCCGCCCGGCAAAATAAAGAACTTTAACTCCGGCAAAGTCTCATTCATTTTATCGATGTACTGCTCTAATAACGTAATTGCCGTGTCCGGTATTTCAGGTAATACTAAATTTTTCTTTCCCGGCTCTGCAGCAAGGTGAGTGCCGATATCAAACAATCGGCTTTGAATCCCCTGCATCAAGTCGCTGTATTCCTTTTCTTCCAGATATGTGGCGGCCAGTCCCAGAAAAGAATTCAATTCATCCACTGTTCCGTATGCCTCAATTCTCAACTCTGCCTTTGATAAACGAAGACCGCCGTATAATGCAGTGGTGCCTTTATCTCCTGTCTTGGTATATATCTTCATAAGCTTATTTCATGTTTAACATACAATGTACGATACCTGTTTAATTTTTTCAATAAATTTTTTAAACAAAAAACCTCTCCAAATGGAGAGGCTTTATAAATATGCAGAAAGGAATTATTTTCCCTGTGCTTGTTTTTTCATGGCTTCTTCAATCATTTTCTGCATTGCTGCCTGATCTCCGCCTTGTTGTGGTTTTGGAGCTTCTATGCTTTTCAATTCCACTTCAAATATCAATGTTTCATTCGGGCCAATACCAGCTTGTTGCTGACCTTGTGCACCATATGCTAATTTACCCGGCACGTACAATTTGTATTTTGAACCCACTGTCATTAACTGTAAACCTTCAGACCAACCTGGTATAACACCGTTTAACGGGAATGTAGCCGGCTCGCCACGTTTAATGGAGCTGTCAAATATAGTTCCGTCAACCAATGTACCTGTATAATCTACCTTCACCACATCTGAAAGTTTTGGTTTTGGTCCTGTTCCTTCAGAAATTACTTCGTATTGCAAACCGCTGGCAGTTGTTTTAACACCCGGTTTCTTTGCATTTTCTTCAAAGAATTTTTTTCCTTTAGTTTCGTTTTCCTGCATCATAGCATATGCCTGCGGATTGAAATGTTTCATTAACACACCTGTAAGTGTATCGCCGCTGAATAATAATTTTTTGCCGTTTAACGCTTCATAGATACTACGAGCTAAAGCATCGATATTCAAGGTGCTGTCTAAGCCGTTTTGCTTAAGATTATCGCCCATTTGTACTCCGATTGCATAAGAAACAGAGTCCATTTCTTTTTTGGGTGTAACATCTACAAAACCATTTTTAGGTTTACATGCCGTCATTAACGTTACTACAGAAACGATAATTAATGTAAAGGTGTGTTTATTCATTTTAAAAAATTTATTGATGAGTATATTGTTTTATTTTATTGACCTTCTAATTTAAGATTACTTGGTGCTTGCGGTACCTGTGGTGCCGGTTTTTCTACTTTCAGTAATTCTACTTCAAATATCAGTGTTTCGTTTGGTCCGATACCAGCTTGTTGAACACCTTGTTCTCCGTAAGCTAAGTTACCCGGAATATAGAATTTGTATTTTGATCCAACTGACATCAGCTGTAACCCTTCCGTCCAGCCTTTAATTACCTGATTTAACGGGAACGTTACCGGCTCACCTCCTATGGAACTGTCGAATACTTTTCCGCTTACCAAGGTGCCAGTATAATGTACCGTAACTTTATCGGTTGCTATTGGTTTAATGCCCGTAGTATCTTTCAATATTTGATATTTCAATCCGCTGGCAGTAGTTTTGATAGCAGGATTTGCTGCTAAATCATCGAAGAATTTTTTCGCTTTCTTTTCTTCTTCCGCTTTCTTTTGTGCTTGTTTTTCTGAGAAATAAGCTTGTGCAAACATCATCGCTACCTGCGGGTCAATTTTCGGTGTTGTGCTTTTTAAGGCATCTGCCAGTCCTTTTTCTAAAGCAACAGGATTAATATCACTTGCACCGTTTTTCACCATATCCGCACCTATCTGCATACCAATGAAATAGGAAACCGTATCTACTTTATTTTTAAACTCGATAGTATCTTTAACAACGGCAAGGGCTGTAGTTGCAACGGTTGCTGCAGTATCTTTTTTAGGTTTCTTTGGCTTTGCTGTTGCCATGGAAATAAAAACCAGGGCAATTATAAAAGTGGAAATAATTTGTTTCATGTAATTTGAAATTTGAAGTGCAAAAATAAGGTATTCGCACCTATAAATGTGCATATTAACTATTTTTAATAGTGCTTTTTAAACCGATTCTGACAATTTTTTCATTATCGGATACCAATCCACCCCGCCGCGGTCTTTGCCCAGCCGGATGATAATGACGTTTTTGGTTTCATTTATGAGCATAATCTGCCCGTTAAAGCCAGCTGCATAATACACATCGCTGTTCTCATCATCTATGGAATAATACCAGCCCATGCAATATTTATCGTCTTCCTTACAGCGATGCAAGGTGTCATCGCAGTAATTAAACCAGTTTTTAGGTAATAATTGCTTCTTCATAAACTTGCCGTCGTGCAGAATCATCGTCCCAAATTTTGCCAGATCGCGTGCCGACATATTTAACCCTCCGTAGTACTTCGGGTTTCTGGTTATCCGGCTGTCGAGTGCCCAGTAAGCAGTATCCTGCATACCCAGCTTATTCCATAATCTGTCATAGAAATAATCCAGGATTTTTTTATTGCCCAATGATTTCTTGATACACTCCCCTAAAATCTGCGTGTCAATGGATTTGTATTTGAATTGTTTGCCTGGCAAGGAGTCAAACTTTGCGCCATAGATAGAACGCGTCAGATTCTTGTTGTAATAATACTGCAGCGTTTGAAAAATCTTTCCGTATTCGTCATAGTTCAGCCCTGATTCCATTTGCGTAAGATGGCGAAGAGTCAGCTGCTGAAATTGCTTATCCGGCAAATCCGTAAAATAATTGGTAACCGGTGTTTCCACATCCGCAATATATTTATCCTGAATGGCCATGCCGAGCAGTGCGGTTACAAAAACTTTTGTGACAGAGAATAACTGTGTGTTTTCTCCTTCTTTGATACCATTGAGGTAGCGCTTAAAAATAAGCGTATCATTTTTTAAAACGAGAAAGGAAGTAGTACTGGTATTTTGCAGAAAGAAATCAGGATACTGATACACTGCTGCCGATGCACTATCCAGCCATAAAGATAACTCAGGCAAGGCTGTTTGCTTTTCAGGCAAACTATATGGTTTTTCTGATTTCTTTAGTAACGCAGTAGTATAGAATTTACCGTCGAAGATAGATGGCACCCGCAAGGTTTCATTATAGGTCAGGACAATAAAACTCAATAAAAGAATTACGATGACTGTAAAAATCTTACCGAGGGTTATTTTCTTCTTCATAAAGCGGGCCGCAGCCTGTTATTGTTTTTTTGTATTGATGGATATATTGAAATAAACTCCCGCATTCAGATGTATATTACTGAAAGATGTTTTCTGATACGTTTCTCTCTGGAAAATATCACTGTAATCTTTTTTCTTATACTGCAGAAAATCATAATCAAATCCAAGACTGAATCCTGCTTTGCGTTTTATTAAATAACGAATCTGCAAATCGGTGCCGAAATAAAATTTCTTTCCTTTTCCGCTGTCGTAATAATCATCAGCTGAGTAACCGCCAATACGAACGGACGGGTGAATCTGCAATGCTTTATTTTTCAGAAATTCAAATACATATCCGAATTGTGCGGACACGATAAAAAACATGGAATTTGTTTTGGATAACAGATTACCCAGATTCGGGTCTTTCTTATATTTTTTTACGGTGAAGAACTGATAATTCATCCCAACAAATAACCCTTTCCAGAAATTGCCCTGAATACTGAACTGAAAGTTGCCGGAACGGTAGGCTTTTGACAAATTACTTTTGGTATTTCTTTCCGTCCATACCGGCGAGGAATCTTTCACCGGATAATAAGCACCTCGAAAAACATCTGTTTCCGTAACAACAGGATTCAAAAATGAATAATTTATACCTAACAGAATGCGTACTCTGTCCACAGTAAATTTTTTCTTTTGCACCGGAAGCACAGTTTGCATGGTCATTACCGGTTCACTTGTCACGGCATTAATCACCGGTGCTGATGAAACATCTGTCTGGATTGACATCTTTGCTGTATCCGTACTGAGCATGCTATCCTGCATAACAGGAATAGTATCTTCTGCAAAGGAAACTAAGCCGAAAAGAAAGCAAAACAGAAACAGGATGGACTTCATATCTGCAAAAATAAAAAATCCCGACCAATAGTCGGGATTTAATTTTAGCATTCACAAAATTAATCTTTCACAAATTTAGAAAGGTATTTATCTCCGCTTGTGGTATTTTGTAAATTAATGATATACATTCCTTTTGCATACTGAACCGCATCAATTACAATTGTATTTAAGCCTGTATTGAACTCGTAGGTATTATTGTACATATTTTGTCCAACGGTATTAAACACATCTAAATTAACTCTTTGAGCTGCCCCGGATTGATAAACCACATTTACCTTATCATTGGTAGGATTAGGATATATTGCTACAATACCATCTGAAGGTGCAGCAATTTCTGTAACTTTTATAGTTATTATTTCAGAATATTTAAACTGACCATCTCTGTCTATCATTTTTAGTCTGTAGTAATTATTTCCAATTACCGGATGTAAATCATTTAGTGTGTAATTGCGAGGTATGCTGCTGTTGCCTGCAGCCGGACGTTCACCTAAATAATCGAAATGTACCGCATCTATACTTTTTTCCACCACAAATTTCAATGAATTTAATTCGGATGCTGTCGTCCAGTTCAGCACATTGATACTTCCGTTATTATATCCTGTAAATGTGGTTAATTCTACCGGCAGTATTGCCGTTGGGTTTGTAGTGGAAATCGAGATGGAACCGTGATCTATGGGATTTACATCCGTCACAATTGTAGAAGCCAAACAAGCTGTCAGGAATTCATTAGAATTTATTTGTATGACATAAGAATGATTTGGTTTTAAGTTCGTATAAGTTCTGATAAATCCGGTTAATGCTCCATTACAAACATCTGTTGTATAACAGTCAATTACATTTTCTGGGTTACCATCACATGGTGTATTGTCTTCAAAAATACTTACCGTAACACCTGCTCTGTCACAATCTACTCCTGCTATACCGTTACAGCCAGTCGAAGTACCGAAAAGACCTGAAAGCTGAACATTCATAAACCCGAAAAAAGTAATTGTTAAACCATCCGCCAATTCTGCAGGTGTTAATCCATAAGTACCGAATGCATAATAAACAGAGTGTGCGGCAACCTGATTATCATTACAATCGGGATAACTGTTACCAACAGGCTCTGATGATGAGCCATTTAAATCCCAGCAATACTCTGTATTTAATACCATATTAGTGGCAGAAGCACAGGCATCTGAAGAGCAAATCTGAGTAATACAAATTCCAAACGTTTCATTATTCCAGGTACCATCAGCATCAGAAACTTTTACATAATAAGTGGCACCGGGCACAGGTGTAAATGTTTTTTGTATGTCAACACCAATTTGCTCACCATTATGGCTGCAAGTTACCAGTGTTAAAGATGGATTAGGGCAAAGACCACCTGTTTGTCGGAAAATTTCAATATTTAAATCTGTTGGTGAGAAAGGATTAGATGTATTATTTTCACCCTGAACTAAAACGGTATTCGTATTTCCAGCAGGAACAGTAAATGTATACCATTGATCTCCGCTGCAATAAGATTGTCCGCAATTCTGATTCCATGTTGCAGGACTTGTTGTTGCATTTCTGATAAAAGATGCGTTGGTTGTCATTGCATTATCACTGCAAGCTGTTGTTCCTATTGGTAATGTGATGGCACCGCAAGGTTCATCATTAGCAGGTGCGGTAAAGTTTGTACCCGGACACTGATAATATCCGTTTTTTACATCTATCGAAAATTTGCCGTACTGATCAAGCGGTGAATCCCAGCCATCTATCTGTACATAATAAACATGTCCCGGCACTAAACAATCCGTTGTTAATGTTTCATCCTTATTTATTAAATCAGGAAGGAAAGAACTTGTACCATCCACATATTCTAACTGTCCAAAGTTACAGGTTGTTGCGCCAGTTGTTGAATGATACAGTTTGAAAGTAGGAATCATATCATTCACGTTGCTTGTTGTTGACGGATCATTTCCATTTACCGTTATGGTTACCGCCCCTGAAGTTGGTGCAGTGAAATAATACCATACCGTTTCATCATTTGAACTAACCCCTGGCTCGCCATTTTGTACATTTGCACAGGTATTATTGGTCTCTACAGAGTTAAATGGTAAATTAAGAGAACCGGCACAAGTATTGGGAACAGTACCTAAATTATATGCGGCATTTGCTGGTGATGCATTACATAAATCATTATGAACGGCACCACTAGCCGTATTTTTCCTGATGGTTAAATCCCATTCGCCTTTTGCTAATTGTGCGAAAGTCTGATCGGTAATATCTTCCCCATCAACCTGAATTAAATATTCTGTGTTTAAATCCAGACACCTG
>ERZ650309.1734-NODE-1734-length-10177-cov-4.596424_pt1 | contig 10177 bp, 7 predicted proteins | sample MGYA00376245_ERZ650309 | MGnify/ENA primary metagenome ERZ650309 (study PRJEB26733, sample SAMN07839294) | wastewater metagenome | biome: urban; feature: wastewater treatment plant; material: waste water | place: USA: North Carolina | collected 2016-04-26 ...
GGCGCCGCCCTTAGCAGGAAAAAAAATCGAAAGGAATGAACTTGCGGCGCTGTGCATTGTTATACATGTTGGCTGGCCGACCGAGTCGGCCTCGCTTCAACGACCGCAAGCCCAAGAAAGGACTCGTCATGCTCCTCACCTTCATCATGGCCGGAGGGATCGCCTCCGCGCTGGGCGCCGCCCCCGCCGCCGCTTCGGCCGCCGCTCCGGCCGCACCCGTAGCCGGCGCGCGCGCCCCCCTGATTCCGCTGCGCGACTTCTTCCGCAACCCGGAGAAGGTCGCCTTCGCGCTCTCCGATGACGGCAAGTGGGTGTCCTATCTGGCGCCCAACCAGAGCCGGCTCAATATCTTCGTCCGCCCGGCCGACAAAGCGGCGGCGACCCGGATCACCGACGAGTCGGCGCGCGACATCGCCAGCTACTTCTGGAAGGGCAGCGACACCCTGGTCTACGTGAAGGACTTCGGCGGCGACGAGAACTTCCACCTCGTCAGCGTCACCCGGGATGGCAAGACGACCAAGGACCTGACCCCGTTTCCCAAGGTGCGGGCCGAGATCGTCGATGATCTGCGCGACGATCCGAGCTCTGTCCTGGTCGGGCTCAACAAGCGCAACCCGGAGATCTTCGATGTCTACCGGGTCAACGTCCGCACCGGCGAGCTGACTCTGGTCGCCGAGAACCCCGGCAACATCACCAGCTGGTACGCCGACCACACCGGACAGATCCGCCTGGCGACCACCACCGACGGCGTGAACAACAGCCTGCTGTACCGCGCGGATGCCAAGGCGCCGTTCAAGACGGTGCTGACCACGACGTTTCGTGACTCGGTGGCGCCGCAGTTTTTCACCTTCGATAACGCCAAGGTCTACGCCGCCTCGAACCTGTCGCGCGACAAGCAGGCGCTGGTGGTCATCGATCCGACGACCGCCAAGGAAGAGAAGGTCCTGTTTCCCTGGATACGCGCCGGGCGCGGGGCTTCCGCCAGAGCACCGATCAAGGTCATGCAGCATGAGCACCAGCAGACCCGTGAGCTGCTCGCACGACTCCGGACCCTGAGCGAACGGAGCCTCGCAGAGGAGGCAGCGGCTCCCTCGACCCAGACGATCAGCGTGCGCCTGGCTGCGATCGAGAGCGCCCTGCTGGAGCACATGGACGTCGAGGAGTCCCTCTTCCGTCGCGTCCTGGCCTCTTGATGTTGCAGCTTGCTTGATCTCTGTCCTTTGGGGGTATCGTGGTTCACTCCTCCGTGCGTTCGCTCTGGCCCAGGGAGCACGGCGCCTACGGACAGCTCGCGCTGCCGCTCCTGACGGTGCTCCGGTCCGGGCGGCCTACCAGGCCGGCATTCCTGTATGCTGCCGCCCTCTCTGTACGTCGTTGTTGCGCGCTCCTTCTGATCGGAGTCGTCGTTGGGCTCTGCGCCTGGGCGCCGCATCCGAAGCACATCCGCAGGATCGGCTGGCTGCTGATGGGCAGCTGCGTGTTCACGGGCGTCTTGCTCGTGTGCGCGGCTCATGGGGTCAGGTTGTGGCAGGCAGGTTAGGACGATCACCCAGCTGCTGCCAGGAGTAAGCCGCAGAGTGCTCAATTAACTCTAGAGATGAGGAGGTGTCTCCGATGACGCTTACAACCAGTGAGCCTTGCGATGTCCTGATAGTAGGGGCTGGCCCAACCGGAATGCTGCTCGCCTACGCGCTCGCCCAATACGGGCTCCGCGTGCGGATCATAGATGCAGGCCGCGGTCCGACGCTTACGTCCAAGGCGCAAGTGATCCAGACCCGCACTCTCGAGATCCTAGATCAGCTGGGCATCATCGACCCGTTCCTCGAGCGCGGTCAGCCGATGCGTATGCTCAGCATGTACAACCAGGAGATGAAGCGGATCTTTCATATCGCGGTCGGCGAGCTCGACTCAAAGTATCCGTTCATGCTGAGCCTACCTCAGCGCGAGACCGAGCTCCTGCTGAGCGCTCGGCTCGCGGAGCGCGGAGTCTCTGTCGAGCATCAGGTGCAGCTCATCGACCTGCGGCAAGACTCACAGCACGTAGTCACGCAGGCCAGGCGGGCAGGTTGCGAAGAGATTGAAGAGATCCGGTCTTCGTGGCTCGTCGGCTGCGATGGCGTACACAGTGCGGTGCGCCGTGCGTTGCGGCTCGACTTTTCCGGCGGGACGTATGCTCAGCGCGTCCTACAAGCGGACGTGTGCATCGACTGGCCGCTCCAGCACGCGGACGATGAGATCATCGGCTTTGTCTCCGAGCACGGACCGCTCGGCGCCTTCCCGCTTCCTGGAAAGAACCACTACCGCCTCGTAGCGTTCGACGCGGGGCTCGGTCCGAGCCTTGAGAACTTCCAGTGGCTGCTTGAGACCCGTGGTCCCAGATCCGCACGCATCAGCGACCCGGCGTGGATGATCGAGTACACAATCCAGTGCCGGATGGTCGACGAGCTCCGCGCTGGCCGCGTGTTCCTCGCCGGTGACGCAGCGCATACGTTCAGCCCTGCAACGGGACAGGGGATGAACTGCGGGATGCAGGATGCGTACAACCTGGCCTGGAAGCTGGCGCTCTGTCACAGTGGCAAGGGGAGCCAGCTTCTCTTGGATTCCTACACGGCGGAGCGAGCGCCGGCCGCCCGCGCGCTGCTTGAGGTCACTGATCTGGCGACGCGAGGTGTGCAGGAGCTCTTCACGGTCTACCATCCGGCAGCGCAGAAGGTGCGTGACGCGCTGCTGGGCTTCGCTGCTTCACTGGGCCTGGTACACCGCAAGATCTCTCGCAGCCTGTCGATGCTGGACGTAAGCTACAGGAGCAGCTCGATCGTCGCGCAGGACTCCAGCGCACGGGGCGCCCCGGATGGGTTTGAAGAGGCACCCATCCGCCTGCGCGACTGGCTGGACTTTGGCAACGGCCCGAGCCCAGGGGAGAGGGCCACCAACGGGCCAGTCCTGGATGGCACCGGCCACGGCACCAGATGCTTGTTCGATCTGCTCGATGGACACAGGCACACCCTGCTCCTGTTCGCAGGGCTCACGAACCGCGACGAGAGCTACCAGCGGCTGGCGGCGCTTGGGCAGTGGGCGCTCGGCCGTTATCCCGGCCTGCTGCAGCCCTACTTCGTACACGTTATTCCCAGATCCGGAGAAGAGCCGCCGGTGCTCCGGGGGAAGCCCGTGATCTACGATCTCGACGCCTTCCTGCATCAGCGTTACGGGGCTCGCGGCGAGTGTCTATACCTGATTCGCCCAGATGGCCACGTAGCCTACCGGGCGCAGCCCCCGGACCAGCAGAAGCTTGCTGACTACCTCTCCCGTATCTTGATTTGAAGCGCCGTGCTCGAGCCGGGCGCAGCCTGGTCCATCCGATTGCGCGCTGGGTCCTTGATCGGTCCCTCGGGCTGCCCACTACAGGTGGAGGTTAGTCGAAGCCGATGGCTGAGACCGCATTCCCGAGAATAATACTGATAGCGACTCCGCCCAAGCTGCGGATCGCTGCCAGCTCGCTGTGGGGCGTGGACGGATGAGCACGAGGGCAGGTGCCGCCCTGGGGCACCAAAGGATGGAATGAGATGAGACGTCTATGGCTGACCTTTGCAGCAGTCCTCGTCGTATCGTTCACGGTGCTCGGCTGGATCGGCACGCGCATCTACCAGGCCGCGCCGCCGATCCCAGAGCGTGTCGAGACCCCCGACGGACAGGTGCTCATCGGCGCCGGAGAGATCACACGCGGGCAGAATGTCTGGCAGGCGCTCGGCGGCATGGAGGTCGGCTCGATCTGGGGACACGGCAGCTACGCGGCTCCGGACTGGACCGCGGACTTTCTGCACCGCGAGGCGCTGTTCATCCTCGACACATGGGCGCAGGCAGAGTATGGGCTGTCCTACGCCAAGCTCCCGACTGAGCCGCAGGCCCGGCTGCGCGGGCGGCTCGAGGTCACGATGCGGACCAACACCTACGACGCGACGCGGCGTGTCGTCGTCATCGCGCCGGTGCGGGCGCAGGCGCTCGCGGCCAACCGCGAGCACTTCGCCGCCATCTTCCGCGATGGCAAGTCGCAGTACGCGATCCCGCCCGGCGCGGTCACGGATCCCGAGCGGCTGCGCCACCTGACCTCGTTCTTCTTCTTCACCGCGTGGGCCGCCGCGACCGAGCGCCCGGGCGATCACATCACGTACACGCACAACTGGCCGCACGAGCCGCTCATCGGCAACCGCCCCACCGGCGAGTCCGTGGTCTGGACCGGCGTCAGCATCCTGATGCTGCTCGCAGGCCTGTGCGGCATGGTGTGGTGGTACGCGGCGCGCCGCACAGACGAGCCGCCGGCCGCGATCCCGGAGTCTGATCCGCTGCAGCTCTGGCAGTCGACCCCTTCCCAGAGAGCCACGCTGAAGTACTTCTGGGTCGTGGCGGCGCTGGTGCTGGTGCAGATCGCGCTCGGCGTCATCACCGCGCACTACGGCGTCGAGGGCAACGGCTTCTACGGCATCCCGCTGGCGAAGTGGTTGCCCTACAGCGTCGCGCGCACCTGGCACGTGCAGCTCGGCCTGTTCTGGATCGCGACCGCGTGGCTGGCCGCCGGCCTGTTCATCGGCCCGCTGGTCGGCGGCGAGGAACCGCGCGGCCAGCGGCTCGGCGTGAACGTCCTGTTCGCCGCGCTGCTCGTCATCGTCGTCGGCTCCCTCGCCGGCGAGTGGCTGAGCATCCACAACCGCCTCTCGGACACGGCGTCGTTCTACTTCGGCCACCAGGGTTACGAGTACGTCGACCTCGGGCGGGCCTGGCAGATCGGCCTCTTGATCGGGCTCCTTCTTTGGCTGTTCCTGGTCGTGCGCGCGGTGCGCCCGGCCCTGCGCGAGCCCGGCGAGCAGCGGCATCTCTTGTACCTGTTCCTCTTATCTTCAGGCGCCATCGGCCTGTTCTACGGCGCGGGCCTCACCTGGGGCCAGCACACGCACCTGTCCATCGTCGAGTACTGGCGCTGGTGGGTCGTGCACCTGTGGGTCGAGGGCTTCTTCGAGGTCTTCGCCACCACAGTCATCGCTTTCTTCTTCACGCGACTCGGCCTGATCAAGCCGCGCCTGGCCGCCGAGGCCGCGCTCTTGTCCGCGAGCATCTTCTTGTCCGGCGGCATCATCGGCACATGTCACCACCTTTACTTCTCGGGCACGCCGACCTCGGCGCTCGCGTTCGGATCGGTCTTCAGCGCGCTCGAGGTGGTGCCGCTGGTGCTGGTCGCCTACGGCGCGATCGAGGACTACCGTATGTCGCGGCTCAGCCCGTGGGTCGCACGCTATCGCTGGCCCATCTACTTCTTCGTCGCGGTGGCGTTCTGGAACATGGTCGGCGCCGGCCTGTTCGGGTTCATGATCAACCCGCCCATCGCGCTCTATTACATGCAGGGGCTCAACACCACGCCGGTGCACGGGCACTCCGCGCTGTTCGGCGTCTACGGCATGCTGGGCATGGGCCTCACGCTCGTCTGTCTGCGCGCGATGAAGCCGACCGCGGTGTGGAACGAGAGGCTGCTCAAGCTCTCCTTCTGGAGCATGAACATCGGCCTGTTCCTGATGTGCGTGCTGAGCCTGCTGCCCGTCGGCCTGCTGCAGACCTGGGCCTCCGTCGAGCACGGCTATGCCTATGCGCGCAGCGAGGAGTTCATGCACACGCCGCTGATGCAGGCGCTGCGCTGGCTGCGCGTCCCGGGTGACACTCTGTTCGCGGCCGGCGCCATCGCCATGGCCTTCTTCATCATCACGCTGTTTGGCAAGCAGCGTCGAGCCGATCCCCCCGGTGGGAGCACGTAGAGCGTGCAGCACCGAGGCGCTTGGAGAGGGAGAGCCCGTTTCAGGTTCCCTTGGTGGAAGCCGTCGACCTCAGGGGGACGACCGGCCGCGGCGGACCAGCGAGAGCGTCATCCCCGTCGCGACCAGCGTCCATGCGCCAAGCGCCACGTAGACAAAGACGCGAGAGATCGAGAGCAGGTACGGCGCATCGACGGCGCGAGATATCCGCGCGGTGCATACGGTGTACATCCCGAGCGGAAAGACAGCGCCCCAGTAGAGCGGATCGTAGCGGAGCGGGAAGCGCCGGATGATGTGCCGCCACACGCCAAAGATCACGAGCATCGGGATCCACCAGCTCGCCGTGGCCCACCACAAAAGGGTCAGTCCGCGCACGAAGGGCAGCACCTGCTGGATGACCGGCGAGTGAGGCGCCGCCGCGACCAGCATCGTGCCAGCGAGGGTTGAGATCGCCGCAGCGCCCATATTGATCCAGTACGGCGGTGCCAGATCCGACGGGCTCATCGTGAAGAAAGCGTAGCGATAGAAGATGAGCGAGATGATCCAGAGATAGAGCATTCCGCCCCCGAGCCACATCGCCAAACAGAAAGTGAGCACCGGCGGAGCATGCTGGCCCATGCCGGGCGCGAGCTGCGCGCCGAGCACGCACACCGATTGCGCGGCGACGACGGAGACCAGCCAGCCGCCGTTGAGGCCCTCGGCCAGCGCGGGCTTCTCCGGCTTGACGATGATGATCGTGAACACCGCGTACGTGAGCAGCGCCCAGAGCGCGATTCCGGATACCCAAAACGCGAGCGCAGCCTGATACGCTCCGCCGATAAGGAAGCACTGCGTGCCAAGAACGCAGGTGGCCGCCACAGTTGTGAAGAACCCGACCGAGCGGCCGTGGCTGCGCAGGTCCGCGGCCACCTGCGCGCGGTGGCGCACGACGCGCACGAGGGTGAGGGTCCATAGCGCCGGGTAGAACCCGAGGTTGAGCGCGAAGAGGCCCTTAGCGAGCCAGGGCAGCGCTAGCATGTGGCAGGCCAGCGAGACGATTCCGGTCGCCATGACCAGCGCGAAGTACGCAGGGTGCATCGCGGCAAGTCGCGTCGAAGTGCTGGTCATTGCCGCCCGAGATAGCGCAGGAGACCGAGGTTCAAGGCTAGGCACGCGACGCTGGCCCCGAAGGCCGGCCAGACCGCGCCGTCGTCCCCCCCGAGGAACGCGTTCATCGTCGCGGTGAAGAGCCACAGCTGTAGGACGACGAGGAGCAGGACGAAGCACAGGACGCCATAGACGACCGTGGTGCGCTGCTCGCGCGTCGACTGGCGGGACAGGCGCGACATCAGCCAGTCCTCACGTTCACGCTGACGGCGAACACCTCGCCGCTGACGACCTCGAGCTCGATCTGCGGCAGGGGCCGCGGCGGCGGACCGGCGATGTTCCGGCCGGTCGCGAGATCGAAGTAGCCCTTGTGGCATGGGCAGAGCAGCACCCCGTCTTGGAACAGCGGGATCACCGCACACGAAAGGTGCGTGCACTTCTGGCTGAACGCGACGAGCTTGTTTTCGGCGAGGTGGATGAGCAGGCAGGGATCGTGATCGCTCGGGTAGTCGAACATCATCGATTCGCCGACGGGCACGTCCGTCACGGCCGCGATCCGCTTGCGCGGCGACGGCGGGAGGCGATGCCGGACCAGGCTCTGCGCCGCGATCCATCCCTGTCCGGCTGCGAACGCGCCGCTGGTCAGGACGAGGAACTTCGTGAAGTCACGGCGCGCGACGTGATTGTCCTGCGGCCAATCGATCGCGAAATCGCGCCGCCACCGCGGCTGCTCTGCCATCGACCGGCCGTCGGGCGGCACCGTGACGTCGTCGGGGTCGTGCGCCGGTCCGTAGACGTCGGCGCGGGCGGTCCCGGTGAGCCCCTGCCGGCCCTCGGCGGTAAGCCGCGCGTCGAGCGCCAGATCTTCCTCGAAGCGGCTCTGCGGATCGCGCGGCATGTCAGACCTCTACCTGAGCGAAGGGGTCGGGGTCGTCGCCCACCACCGGTAGCCGCACCGCACGGCTCGGCGGGCGTTCGTCCATCGCCGCGGTCACGTCGATCTGCGCGGGCGCGCCCGGCTGGCGCGGCACCATCACGTTGACCCGCGTGCGGATCACCTGGTCGCCGAACCGGAACGTGTTCGTTGGCATCGACTGCGGGCGCAGCGCCGAGATCTGCTCGCGCGTGCCGAAGTACAGCGCCTGGCTTGGACAGACCGTCGCGCACATCGGTTTCTTGCCGATGGAGGTCCGATCGTAGCACATGTCGCACTTCATCATGATCGCGCGATCGATGTACAGCTCGGGGACCCCGAACGGACACGCGACCACGCAGTTGCCGCACGCGATGCAGCGCGGCTTGCGCGCGCTCTGCACCACGCCATCCCCCGTGCGCTTGATCGCGTCGGCCGGGCAGACCTCGGCGCACGTCGGCTGCTCGCAGTGCATGCACACGACGGGAACCGTCTGGACCGACGCGCCGCGATCGACGTACTCGAGGTGAATCATTGGCTCGCCCCGGTGCGTGTCGCATTCGGTGCATGCCTCCACGCAGGCGCGGCACCCGATGCAACGGCTCGGGTCGACGAAGAACTCGAGGTGCTGCGGGACGCTCATTGCTGGGCCTCCCTTTCCTTGGCGTAGGCGGGCGGGCCATCGGCGGGCCGCAGCCGGCAGCCGCAGACCTTATATTGAGGGATCTTGCTGATCGGATCCTGCGCCGCCACCGTCAGGCGATTTGCGCTCTTGTCGCCAGGCCAGTGGTAGGGAATGAAGATCGTATCGGGCCGGATGGTCGTCACCACCATCGCGCGCAGCGTGATCGCGCCGCGGCGGGTCTCAGCCGTCGCCCAGGCGCCATCGGCGATCCCAAGCTTCTCGGCAAGACGCGGATGCAGCTCGATCCGCGGCTCGGGGTAGTGCTTTACCAGCGGGCCGATGCGACGCGTCTGCGTCCCGGATAGGAACTGGCTCACGACGCGCCCCGTAGTGAGGAAGAGCGGATACTCCTCGGACACATCATCGACCGCGGGCCGGTATTCGGCGACGTTGAACCGCGCCTTGCCGTCCGGGAAGTAGAAGCGCCCCTTCCCCTTGGCGACCGGGTTGTCGCTGCCGCGCTCGAACAGGCGCGGCGTCCCCGGGTGGTCCTCGCTCGGGCAGGGCCAGAACACCCCCATCTGCCGCTCGATCTTTTCATAGGTGATGCCGGAGTAGTCGGCGACGCCGCCCTTGGATGCCACACGGAGCTCGTCGAAGATGGCCCGCGGGCTGTCAAACGTGAACCCGTGCGGACGTCCGAGAGCCTTGGCGAGATCCTGGATGATGCGCCAGTCCTGTCGCGCATCGCCGGGACAGTCGACCGCCTTGTTGATCTTGATGACGCGGCCTTCGACCTGCGTCACCGTGCCCTCGTCTTCCTCCTGCAAGCTCCCCGGCAGCACGAGGTCGGCGTGGCGCGCCGTGTCGTTGAGGAAGAAGTCGATCGCGACATAGAAATCGAGCTTGTCGAGCGCACGCGTCACGAACTGATTGTCCGGCAGCGAGACCTTGGGGTTGAAGCAGATCGAGATGAGCCCCTTGATCTCGCCCGCGTCGATCTTGCGGAACATCTCGTACGCGTCGACGCCGGGCCCCGGTAGATCCGCCTCATTGATGTTCCAGACCGAAGCGATGTACTTCCGGTGCTCCGGGTTCGAGATGTCGCGCCAGCCGGGAAGCTGATCGCACTTCTGCCCGTGCTCGCGCCCGCCCTGCCCATTCGCCTGACCCACGATCGTGCCGTAGCCGCTCTTCGGCTTGCCGATTCGGCCGGACGCCAGCACCAGATTGATCGTGCCGAGCGCGTTCTGCACGCCGTTGGAGTGGTGCTCGATGCCCCTCGCGTGGAAGAGGAAGCTCGACTTCGCCGTCCCCCACAGCTCCGCCGCCTTGCGAATCGAGCGCTCGGGGACGCCCGTGACCTCGGCGACCCGTGACACCGGCCACGTCGCGCAGTACGCGGCCACTGCCTCGAAGCCGACCGTTTCCCGCTCGATGAAGTCGCGATCGATCCAGCTGTTTTCGATCATGAGCTGGAGCACGCCCGCGAACAGGGCTGCGTCGCGCCCCGGTCGGACAGGCAGGTACAGGTCGCAGGTGCGAGCGACCGGCGTGATGCGCGGGTCCTGGACGATCACCTTGGCGCCAAGCTCGCGCGCCTGCCAGATGTAGTTTGTCGTGATCGGCGAGCACTCGGCAACATTGGACCCCGCCACCCAGATGACGTCGGTGCCGACCATGTCGGACCACGGGTTTGTCGTGCGATCGATGCCGAACGCCTTCTTGTTCGCGGCGCCGGCGCTCACCATGCACAGC
>ERZ650309.1735-NODE-1735-length-10177-cov-3.700948_pt1 | contig 10177 bp, 7 predicted proteins | sample MGYA00376245_ERZ650309 | MGnify/ENA primary metagenome ERZ650309 (study PRJEB26733, sample SAMN07839294) | wastewater metagenome | biome: urban; feature: wastewater treatment plant; material: waste water | place: USA: North Carolina | collected 2016-04-26 ...
TCCCGCGAGGAGTGCACCCCCTTGTCCGACACCGCCGACGACCGCCTGCGCACCGAATTCGAAGCCGCCGCCTTCCGCACGCTGGTGGCGCACCTGCGCGAGCGCACCGACGTGCAGAACATCGACCTGATGAACCTCGCCGGCTTCTGCCGCAACTGCCTGTCGAAGTGGTATCTGGCCGCGGCGCAGACGCGCGGACTCGCTCTTGACTACGAAGGCGCCCGCGAGATCGTCTACGGCATGCCGTACGAGCAGTGGAAAACCCTGCACCAGCGTGAAGCCAGTCCCGAACAGCAGACCGCCTTCGCCGAAGCGATCCGCAAGGTGCATGACTGAAGGAGCGTGACCGAAAGATTCCGGTGCGGCTCAGTACTGGCGGTTTGCGAGTTTCAGGAACAGCGCGCTGACCCGTTCGCGTTCCCGGGGCGGAAACGCCAGATAGCGCGTGCCGCCCAGCTCCAGCGCCATCGAGCCGTCGGTTGCATCGAGCACGCCGTTCAGACCGATCCATTCGGTCGGCTCGTCGGCGCCGCGCAGCAGCAGCGTCAGCACCAGATGGCCGGACGGCAGCAGGTTCACGTCCTGCAGTTCGGCTGATTCGGCATCCTCGGTGCCCGGGCATTGCCAGTCACAGCCTGCCAGTCCATCGACGAACACGCCGATGATCGGTCGTGGATTGAAGAATTCGACTACGTTGCGCACGGGTGTCGAGCCTGTGGTGTCGGACGGCTCGTCGAGCGTTGCGCTGCAACGGCCGTTCTGTCGGTTGTAGGTCCATCGGTGGTACGCGGCAACGGGCATGCCGCGCTCCGGAAAAGGTGCCAGTGATCATGGGTATGAGCAAGCCGGTCAGGCCGGGTGGCGGCAGGCGGGTGGGCCTGATGCTCGTCATCGTCGTGCTGGCGACAGCGCTCTGGTATGGATGGCAGGTGCCGGATCTGCGCCACCGGCTCATCTACGGCTTCGAGCACTGGGTCGCGGGTCTGCAGACGCGCTTCAACATCCGTCCGCCGGGTGCCGAACCCGAGCCCACGGCCGGTGAGGTCGAGTTGCTGAAACCCCCGGCGGCGCTGCGTCCGGGCACTGCCCCGATCGCGGCGGCGCAGGCCCCGGCCGCCCCGGTGCAGGCCCCGGTCGCGGCGGCCCCGTCGTCGCAGGGCGAGCTGATCGTGGCGACGGCGCGGGCGGCGCTGCAGCTGCTGCTCTCGCACCAGCAGGCCGGCGGCGCGGTGCCCGCGGACGTCGTCGAGCTGGCGCAGAAGCTGGGCCCGCGCGCCCAGAGCTAGCCGGCTCGGACCTCAGGCCTGCAGCTGCTGCACCAGGGCCGTGCGCTGGCGCAGGTCGTCGTCGGTGTCGAGGCTGAAGCTGCGGCCGTGCTCGAGCTCGTCGCGGAGGAAGGCGCCGAGCGACTCGGCCGCCGCCAGGACCTGCGGCAGCGCCGCCTGCTGCTCGAACAGGCCGACGGCGATCTGGCGGCGGTCGGGGTCGTACTCCCAGAAGCCGGTCAGGCGGTCGCCGATCAGGACCGGGCGCAGCGACACGTACTTGGCGCCGCCCAGAGTCGAGCCGCGCGTCGAGCCCCAGACCGGCATGGCGCGCCCGTGCTGCGCCGGATCGCACAGCGGCGCCGGGCCGCCGTGATCCGTCAGGTAGCCGTCCTGGGACGAGAGCAGGCGCACCGCGCGCGACGGCTCGGGCGCCGCGAGATCCTCGTCGAAGCAGAAGGCCTCGTCGGCGTGCCCGGTCACGGCCACCGGCACGAGGCCCGCTGACTCGATGGCCGCGCGCGCCTCGCGCTGCGACAGCGCCGCCCACTCCGCGAACTCCTTGACCGTCGCCGGGGCCGCGCCGCGGAAGAACAGGCGGGCGAGCCGGGTCAGGCGACCGGCGCTGTCGGCGGGCACGGCGGCGCCGGCGAACGGGCTCGTCGTGGTGAGGCGCCACTCGTAGCGCTCGCTGTCCAGGCGGCCGCCGGGCAGCGTGCGCTCGACCGTGCCGGCAAACTCCAGGAGCCGCAGCGCCACCGGCAGCGCCGACGACATGCCGATCTTCTTGCCGGCCTCGCCCAGGCTGCGCACGGTGCCCGGGGGCAGCGCCCGCCGCAGCGCGTCCGTGCCCAGCGGCCCGCGCCGCAGCGCCTCGGTGAGCGCGATCGCGAGCGCCTCGGCCTCGGCCAGCGAGCTGCCGGCCTTTACCAGCTCGCGCTCGGTGCGCGGCCGCCACTGCTCCTCGGCGATGCGCAGCACCAGGCCGACCTCGGCGCGCGGCACCAGGTAGATGCAGCCGCGCACCGCGGGCACGACCTGCAGGCGCTGCGCCGCGACCGCGTCATCGATGGCGGCGCGACCGAGCCCCGGCGCCCGCGCGCGCAGCGCCAGGTACACGTCGATGCCGCCGAGCGTGCGCGGCCAGCTCGTGCGCGCCACCACGGCCTCCGCCGCCTCGATCGGCGCCCGCGGGCCCTGGGCCTCGCTCAGCCCCTGCCGCAGGTGCCAGCGCGCGCGCGCGTGCTCGAGCGAGATGCAGGGGATCGAGGCGGTTGGCGTCTGACGTCGGCTCGGGCCCGTTGCAGCCATGGGTCCTCTCGGGGCATTTTGCAGGTTGTGGCAGTGTCCTCGTCGGAGTCGGTCGTAAGCCGGGTTCTGTCCCCTCCTTGCGGAGGGTCGGGGTCATTCATCTAGGCCGCCGATTGCTCGACGGCTCGAGCGACCTACCTGAGGGCCCCCTCGAGAGGGGCGGGACGGGCCGCCCCGGAGCACAGGCTCGCCCTCTGCGCGGTCTTGCTTCGGGTGGGGTTTACCGTGCGACCGCTGTCACCAGCGGCCCGGTGCGCTCTTACCGCACCGTTTCACCCTTACCGCACCGGCGAGCCGGCGCGGCGGTCTGTTTTCTGTGGCACTTTCCTGCGAGTCACCTCGACTGGCCGTTAGCCAGCACCCTGCCCTGTGAAGCCCGGACTTTCCTCTCGCTGTCAGGCCAGCGACCCCGTCGCCGACTCCGACGAGAACAGGCGCAAGCTAGCGTGGCGCCGCGGCGGAGGCAAGCGCGATGGCAGGGAGGTCGGCGAGGGCGGGGGCAGCCGGGCGCGGGCGGGGGCGGGCTACTGCGCCTCGTGCGCGCCGATGTCGGCGGCGGCCCCGAGCGGGCGGCGCGTCTCATCGATGTCGCGGTCGACGCCGGAGGCCTGCGCCTTGTCGATGCAACAGTCGCGGTTGGCGGCGGTGTCCTTCTTGAGCCGCAGGTTGACCGAGCCGATGCCCTCGAGCCCGTCGGGATCGAGGAAGTCGATGGCGCTGACGTAGCGGGCGCCGGTCAGCGTGCCGTTCTGCGCGCGCGGGTCGTTGGTGACGACGTTGCTCAGGGTGCAGCCGGCGACCTGCGGCTCCAGGCTCTTCATGCCGCTCATCTGGCGCTCGTTGTTGAACAGGATCGAGCTGTCGACCGTGTGCATCGTCGAGCCGCAGTCGATGCCGGGGACCTTGGTCGCGGCGCCGTTGTTGTAGATGGTCGAGAAGCGGATGGCGCCGGTGTTGCCGGTGGCCAGTGCGATCGCGGTCTCGCGGTTGGCCCACAGCATGGTGTTGGTGATCGAGAACGTGCTGGCGTTCAGGTACACGCCGTTGCTGGTGTTGTTGTAGATGTACGCGCCGTCGATGGTGAGGTTGCAGCCGCTGGCGGTGACGCCGTCCTTGCCGCTCCAGATGCGCACGTTATAGAGCTTGAGCACCGCGCCCTGCTCGCACAGGACCGCGCTGTTGGTGCTGACGCCCAGGACCTCGACCCGGCGCAGCGTGACCTGCGTCTGCTTGCCGGTGCTCGAGGCCACCCACAGCGCCGGCGTCGAGACGCCGCCCTGGATCTGGACGGTCTTGGCGCCGCTGCCGGGCAGGCCGGTGATCTCGATCGTCAGGCTGTCGGCGAGGTTGGTGACGGCCACGGGCTGGTAGGGACGGAACGAGGGCCGGACGGTGATGAAGCGGCGCCCGAGCTCGACGGCCTTGCGCACGGCGTCGCCGATCTCGCAGAGCGGGTCCGCCTCGGTGCCCTCGTGCGGCGTGCCGCCGGCGCAGTTGCCGTCGGCGTTGTCGACGAACAGGACCTGCGTGTTGGGGACGCAGCTGCCGTCGGTCGCGCAGATGTTGCTCTGGCAGTCCGTGGGCTGCGTGCAGGGCTGGCAGGTGTAGCTCTGGCAGGCGGGCTTGCGCAGATCGCGCGCCGCGCAGTCGGCGTTGTTCAGGCACGCGACGCAGGTGCCGCTCGGCCCGCAGCGCGGCGTCTCGGGCTTGCGGTTCTTGCAGCCGACGTCGTCGGCGGGGCTGGTCATGCTGCAGCCGCGGCAGGTCAGCGTCGCGGCGTCGCAGATCGGCGCCAGGTCGCTGATGCAGTTGATGACGGTGCGGCAGGCACCGCCGGCGCCGTTTCCGTCCGCGGTGCAGCCGGCCTGGCCGAGCCCGACGCCGACCAGGACCAGCAGCACGAGCGGCGCGAGTCGCGCGCTTCGGTCTGGAGTCGCTGCGGCGGAGCGAGCCGCGGCCGCGCGCCGGCTTACGAGAGTGTGGTTCCCTGACCCTTCCGTCGTGTCCTTCGCTTCCATCGCAAGGCCCCCCTCACAGGTTGACCTCCAGGCCGGCGACGCCATGCGGCATCACCAGCCAGTAGCTCCCGGGGACCTTGGGTACCGCCCACCCGTGCAGAACCTCGTCGCACGCAGGGCTGAGTACGTCGTAGCCGCTCTGTCGACACAGCGCCGCCGACTCGGGCGTGAAGCGGGTGCCGGCCGACGACTCGAAGAGCACGCTGGTCACGCCCGCGGACAGGAGCAGCGACAGCCGCCTGTGCAGGACGATGCGTGCGGCCAGGCTGAGATCCAGCTTGTGGCCATCGAGGTTGGCAGGCGAGACCGCCGCCGGATCGGTGCGCGGGCTCTCGTAGAGCAGTTCCTGTCCCAGCGTAAGCTTCGGCCAATGTTGTCTTACGCCGAATGTTACCGCGAGGGCAGTACGCAGTGAAAGGGGCAAGGCCATGAGGCCGCGGGGGAAAACACGTCGCTCGATGACCAGCTCCTGATCGGGACGCGGCGGTCCGGTCAGGCGCAGCCAGCTCACGAGCTCGATGGCCTGCGGCCGGGTCGAGGACGGGGGCTTGGCAGATCCGGACGGGCCGGCGGCCGGGGCCGCGAGCGGCAGGCGACCGCGCAGGCCCAGGTAGACGATGTGCGGGAACGACAGCGCGAGCTTGGCCGTGCCGCAGTCGGGGGTGCCGTCGCGCCGCGTCACCTCGGCGCCCCAGCGGTCGCCGCCGCAGGCACCGCCGGGCTGCCACGGCAGGCCGGTCGGGATGCCGTCGAGATCCACGACGTCGCCGCGGCTCGAGAACAGGGGGCTGGTGTACGAGAGGCCGATCCACAGGCGGTCTTCGATGGGCACCGCGAGCGCGCCGAGCGTGAAGCCGTAGCCCCACTGCGAGACGTCGACCGCGAGGCGCATGCGGTCCCGCCAGCTCTCGCACGCGCCCTCGACGCAGCCGTAGTCGTCGGGGCTGGCGCCGGTGTTGGTGCTGCCCGAGGCGGACTCGCTGGCGAGGTCGCGGTAGAAGACCGAGCCCTGGTAGGTGCGGCCGAAGTTGAAGCTGCCGCCGAAGTACAGCCAGCTGCGCAGCTTGAGCGCGACCGCCACCGTGCCCCACAGGCTGTAGGTGATGCTCTCGACGGCGTGGTAGCGCGTCGAGAGCCGCTCGGACTGGCTCGGGTCGCCGCGGTCCGCGTAGTGCGTGAAGTCCATGTGCGGCGTCAGGAACCCGAACGCCAGCGTCACCGAGTCGCTGCGCAGGTCCCAGCTCGCCGCCACCAGGGCGTCGGGGTTGGCCCAGCGGATGGAGACCGGGGCGGCGGTCTCGGGCGCGGCCTGGTTCGGCGCATAGCCGGCCGGCAGCGGCGTCGAGCGCTGGTAGCCGCCGATGTAGCCGGTGGCGCCGCCGGTGACGAGGATCTGGCTGCCGGAGGTCAGGCGGATCGCGGCCGGGTTGAACTGCAGCGCCGAGAGCTGGCTGTCCGTCGGCCCGCCCAGCACCTGCCCGCCGGGGCGCAGGCCGGAGTACGGGTAGGCGGCGGCCGGCGCGTCGCCGAGCAGAACGGCGAGCGCACCGACGACCATAGCGGCGGGCACGCCGACGGGCGCCGGGGCGCCGCAGCGCGCGAGCTTCAGCCAGGCAGGAGCCACGCGCCCATGGTAGTCGCATCCGCGCCGCCACGGAACCCGCGCGCCCGCGGAACAGACGATCTGATTACCGGCTGCTTGCTGGGTCAGTTCATGCGGATGGGCTGGAACTGGATCTGCCCCTCGGGCGCGCCGCCGCGATAGAGCCAGTCGAGCGCGTGGTGGTAGCAGTCGAGCGGCAGCTTGGTCCCAGGCTGGCTGCTGCTCTCGCTGCGCGGCGGCTCCTCGGCCATGGCCTTCTGCACCTGCAGCCCGGCCTGCAGCGAGCGCGCGAAGCCGGCGCTGCGCATCCAGTCCATCAGCGAGAAGCCGACGATCGACTTGCCGCCGTAGATGAGCTCCAGCGGGTCGATCTGGCACCCGGCCGAGCCGCCGGCCGAGCCCTCGGCGCCGGGCTGCACGCCGTGGCAGATCAGGCTGCCGTTGCGCGGCAGGGCCTTGAGCAGCGAGTCGGTGTGCTCGCCGGCGTTGGCCTCGAGCACGACGTTGACGCCGAGCGCCGAGAACAGCGCCTGCAGCTGCATCGCCGACAGGCCCGCGCCCAGATCGACGACGTGGCGCGCCCCGGCGGCGCGCAGGGCCGTGACCTCGCGCGGGCTTGCGACCAGGTGCAGCATCTGCATCTTGCGGCGCTGCGCCAGCATCAGCAGGGTGCGGCCGAGCAGCGAGTCGCCGCCCGTGTGCGCGACCGCGTGCGCGCCGCGCTGCCGCGCCACCTCGAGCATCGCGAAGGCGCTGATCGCGGAGTGCAGCATGGGCGCGCCCTGCTCGAACGAGGTGAAGCTGCGCAGCGGCACGCAGCGCCACGCCGGCACGCAGACGTACTCGGCCCAGGTGCCGTCGCCGCGCTCGGTGGGGCCGCACGACACGCGCCGCCCGAGCAGCGCGCGCCCGAGCAGCCCGCCGCCGCTCTGGACGACCACGCCGCTGCACTCGAGACCGGGGACCACCGGCAGCGGCCGCGGCTCGCCGTACCGACCTTGCATGAACAGCACGTCCGCCGCGGTGACCGGCGCGGCGTGGACGCGGACCAGGACCTCCCCGTGGGCGGGCGTCGGGATGGGCTTGTTGCTGACGAAGACCAGCGACACACCATCGAACGCCCGCAGCTCGAGCGCCTTCATCGTCTTGGTGCGCAGGGGCGGGGGGACCACCAGCACACCACTCATGCGACTTAGGGCAGCTACGTCTTGCCGACTAGAGGTTTTTGCAGCTTCCATCGATTTTGGAGGATCGCGCAATCGCCAACAGCGACGCAAGCCCCCTACGTAAGCGGCGGTGACTTAAGAGGTCCCTGACGTAGCGTTACATAACGCACCGCGGTCGCTGGTGCGGACGCGTGCAGAGATCGCATCAGGGAACTCCTGCCGCAGTTTCACGCGGATCCCGCCGGGTGACACCTGCCTCGAGCGGGGCGCGTCGCAGAAGCGGCAGCGATCTCGCGGGCTTGCCGCAGCGGAGCGATCGGCTCGTGGACGCCCGGTGAACGCCCGCCCAAGCGCTTTGTGAATCGCTTGTAGATCGCTTGCAGATCGCTTGTGGATGGCTTGTGGACGGCTTGTGAATGGGAAGGGCGGAGCGGGATCCGGAGCATGCACGTGCACTCAGCCCGTGCGCTGCGTCACGTCGCCCGGTTCACTTCGCGGGGGCGGCACCGGCCGGGCGCTGGGCCGGCGTGCCGGCAGGCTTCTGACCCGCCGCGCCCGCGGGCTTGGCGCCGGCCTTGGCGCCGGGCTTGGCGCCCTTCTTGGGCGGCGGCGCGGGCAGCCGGATCTTGCCCTCGGCCGACGAGCACAGCGTCTTGTCGTTGGAGTCGACGAACTGCACGCGGCGGTTGCGCGCGTCCGCCGGCGCCAGCGTCAGGCGGCACGCCGAGCCCCAGCCGACCGCGGACTCGAGCCGGTCCGCGGCCAGGCCGCCGTCGAGCAGCGCCTGCTTCACGGCGGCGGCGCGGCGCATCGACAGCGTCACCTGGGCGCGCGCCACCTTGCCCTGCTCGTCGTCGCTGGCGTGGCCCTCGATGCGCAGCTTCTGCTCGGGGTGGCGGTTGAACTCCTCGACGACGCGGGCGAGCTTGCCCTTGACGTCGGCCGAGAGCTCGGCCGAGTCGCGGTCGAACAGCAGGCCCTTGTCCTCGGGGCAGTTGACGAACGGGGTGCACGGGCAGTCGACGCCCGGCGTGCAGCGCCTGCAGCTGTCCCCCTGGCAGGGGCAGTCCTTGCCCGGGGTGCAGAAGTCCGAGCGCTGCGGCGGCTTGGCCGGGCAGTTGACCCCGGGCGTGCAGGCGCAGTCCTTGCCGAGCGTACACGGGCAGTCCACACCCGGGGTGCACGGGCAGTCCACACCCGGGGTGCACGGGCAGTCCTTGCCCGGCGTGCAGCAGGTGACGGCGGGCTTGGGCGGCGGCGCCGGCCGGGCCTGGGTCGCCTGCGGCGGCCCCTCGTCGATCTGATTCAGGTCGGTCGGCGCCTTGGCCCCGCGCGAACCGGGGACCTCGTTATCACTGCTCTGAGCCGTCGACTGCCTGGGCTGGGCAAGAGCGACGCGCTCGCTGCCGAGTCCGAGATAGAGGCTGCACAGTCCGACAAGGAGCACCCCAATCCGCTTGGGGCTGCTGCACGTTTGGTGAATTCGGCGGGCTCGCCGCATGCTTCTTCCTCTCCGTTTCCTAGGTCTCAAGGGCCTGGCTACTGCTGGGGCGGCAGCGGCACGTAGCACTTCACGGTCTCGTCGGGATACTGGTTGATCTCGATGCGCCGGTTCGGCTCGTTCTCGTCGTCGCGCAGCTTCTTCTCCTGCTCTTTCAGCTTCTTGGACACCTTGTTCGGGTCGTGCTTGGAGTACGGCACGGCGGCGCACTTGTAGCTGTACCAGGCGAACGGCAGGACCTGGGTATCGATTACCTGATCCGGCACGCCCTTGGCCTTGAGCTCGGAGACGACCAGCTCGTGCACGCTGCGGGCGCGGCCCTTGGACAGGCGGGTGTTGTATTCCATGCCGCCGACGTTGTCCGTGTGGCCCTCGATGCGCAGCTTGCCGCCCTGGTTGAGGTGATCCACCAGCTTCTCGGTCTCATTGCGGATCGTCTGCTTGCCTTCCTCGGTCAGCTCCGGACTGTCGAAGTTGAACGACTCGCCCTTGAGGCGGATCGGCTTCTTGGGACAGTTGCTGAGGTGCGTGACCGGATCGATGCCGCACAGGCAGTCGACGCCCGGGGTGCACGGGCAGTTGACGCCCGGCGTACACGCGCAGTTCTTGCCTTCCTCGCAGGCGCAGTCCTTGCCTTCGGTGCACGGGCAGTCGACGCCCGGGGTGCAGCGGCAGTTGACGCCCGGGGTGCACGGGCAGTTGACGCCCGGCGTACAGGCGCAGTTGGCCCCGCGGCAGCGGCAGTCGGGGGCCGGCGGCGGCGGCGGCGGCGGCGGCGGCGCCTTCTTCTTGTGCCACGCCCACTGCAGACCGCCGTAGACGCGGTACTCGGGGGTGCCGATGCCCTTGGCGTAGTTGGGCGGGATGCCCGGACCGGCGCCGAGGTAGATGTGCCAGTCGGCGAAGTTCAGGCGCAGCGCGGCGGTGCCTTCGATCGGCGCCTCGCCCAGGCTGTTGAAGTCGCGGTACGAGAGGCCGAAGACCTCGGTGAGGATGTCCACCGAGCCGCGCGCCCACTGCGCGACCTTGAGGCCCAGGCCCAGGCCGTACGACAGCGACATACCGGTATCGGTGAACACGACCGGCCGGTCCTCGGCAAACAGCCAGCCGATGTTCAGGGCCAGGGTGAACTTCCAGAAGTTCAGGTGACCGATGAGCCGCAGGTCGAAGGTCGGCAGGGGGTTGCCGAGAAAGCTGTTCTTGTCGCCGGTCGGGAGCTTCAAGCTACCGGCGGCGCCGAGGCCACCGAGAACGCGATCCGCATGGCGCGGCTGCACACCAACCGCCACAAGGTGCTCACCACCTACCGCAGC